>Ga0181516_10002308_pt1 | contig 13721 bp, 14 predicted proteins | sample PEATcosm2014_Bin_25_FD_121104 | JGI IMG/M metagenome (GOLD analysis project Ga0181516, IMG submission 121104) | Peatland microbial communities from MTU Mesocosm Facility, Houghton, MI, USA - PEATcosm2014_Bin01_10_metaG | ecosystem: Environmental > Terrestrial > Soil > Wetlands > Peat | place... | reverse complement strand
TGGTGGGCGAACTGGGCGGCATAGCTTCCATGCTTGGCCTCGCCTTCCAACTCGCTTTGATCGTCATGCTGGCGCGGCTGATTTGGACGTGGTGGACCATCGACAAGGCTGATGCCGGTCTGTCGCCGCGGCAACTTGCCGATGCCTATGGCCGCTCGCGCAACGAGGTGCTGCCTGACATCGATCCGGTCCCCACTGCCGACGCGGCGATAGGCGAACCGGCGGCTGGGGCTTTTGCTCCGGGAGATCGTTCGCTGCCGTAGCGGGTGCGCGCGCCGCTTGAGCCTTATTGCCGCGCAAGTGTTATTATGGCGCAAGTCTTACTGTGGCGACGGTCCATCGTGGCAGGTGTGCGGCGCCGCCGGGTTGGGCAGCCAATTCGGCACGTCGCATTTTGAGCAGGCGCCGAGAGCCAAGCCTAAGCCGAGCGCAAAAAGCAGCCGCATCCCCCGCTGCCTTGCAAGATGCCCGATGTTTTGCACCAAAGTAGACACGAAACTCACCATTGCTGGCCGCCTGGCTCGGATACTACTCTGTTTTACCCTAAAAATCATCGTTAGAATCGATCGCTGCGGCGAACCGAGCGGCAGATGCCGAACTGTAATGGATTCTCATCACGTTCTCCGTCACGGCCTGATCGACAGCAACGGCGGATAGAACCTGCCTTGCACCACGTCTTTCGACGGGGCGTAGAAGCGATAGGTCAAATCGTACTCTTGGCCCGCCGGCGTCGGCAGCCAATTCGTTTGCGGCACACCGTCGGGCAGCGCCGGTGCAAAGACGAGCGTCAGTGAGCCGTCGGCATTAAATTTCAGGTCGGATTGGCTGTTGAGCAGATGGCGATCGAGCGCATTGGGAATGACGCGGTATTCCTTGGCATCGACCGCAATGACTGACCAGAAATAGCGCGCTTTTGCGCCGGGCAGGCCGTCCTTGGGATAAGTCTGGGTGTAGGTCTGACTGCCATCAAATTTGATGCCGGCAAAATAGGCCGCCTCCCATGGGCCGTTGGCCCAGATGTCGGTGAAATCCAGAATCGACCGCATCAAATAATCGTTGCCGTAGTTGCCGGTGATACGCGGATGAACCCAGCCGTTGACATTCGGCCGCATTTTGGAAATCGCGGCGAAAAAAGCCGGGATGGCCTGACCGCGGATCACCTCGTCGATATGCGCGCGTTGCGCCGGATCGGCCGCGGCCGTGGCGACCGCACGCGCCTGGCTCTGCGGTTCGGCCATGCCTTTGTTGATGTCGGTCTCGCTAGCAAGAATCTCCTCGGTTTTGTCGAAGGCCTCGACGCCCGGCAGCTTGTCGTCGGTAAAATCGGGCTTCACCACGGCGTCGCCGACTTTGGGCGAGCCGGTCGCCTGCATCGTGATTTGCTTCTGTAACGCTAATGCCTCGGTCGGATCGGCGCCAAGTTCGATCGGGATTAAAATGCGCGACGTGTTGCCGGCGACTTCGACACGCTGGACGCCGGCGGGAAGATCGACTTTTGCGTTGTCGAGGCAGAGCGCGAAAGTGCCGAACGGATGGCTCGGATAAGTCCGCTCGTTGATGTTGTCGATGACTTCGCCCCAGCCGTTGACGATCTCCACGGTGTAATAGCGGCCCTTGATCTGCGGCAGATTGATCAGCGTGCAACTGGTGTCGTCGACGGCGATCCAGGCCTCGCTTTCGGCAACGTCGAAGTTCGGGTTGGCCCGTGCGATGTCGCCGGGCTCGCGGCGGACCACGTCGTTCCACTTGAACCCCGCCTTGAGATCGAGTGCCTCCTGCCGCAGTACGAGCCAGCGCGCCAGCATGTATTCGTAAGCCTTGACGACGTCGTCGTCGGCGACACGCGGGGCTTGCGCCGGCGCCGTTGTCGCCGCGCAAGCCAGGGCGAGTGCTGCAAGGAGTGTTGTTTTCACATTCACCTGAGACGCCATTTTCCGCAGTATCGCAGCGGAATTTCCACTATCTTAGCGCATATCGACCGGCCGCCCAGGCAATCGGGCGGTCGCAACGAATAGGGAGGCAAGGACGATGGACATTCTTCTCGGCGGCTCGCGGCCGTCGCGCCGCGGCCCGGCAGACTCTTTCACCGGCACGGTCTGGCAAGATCCGATCATCGAGGCGCCGGCGCCGGCGCGCGTGCGCTCGGGGTTGGTGCGTTTCGAGCCCGGCGCGCGCACCCACTGGCACACCCATCCGCTCGGCCAGACGCTCGCGGTCATGTCCGGCTTCGGCCGGGTGCAGACCTGGGGCGGCAAGGTACGCGAAATCCGCCCCGGCGATGTGGTCTGGATTCCGCCTGGCGAAAAGCATTGGCACGGCGCCGGGCCGACCACATTCATGGTGCACGTCGCCATGCAGGAAGCGCTCGACGGCAAACATGTCGAGTGGCTCGAACCGGTGACCGACGAGCAATACAAGGCCGCCGCGTAGGGCAAAAAATCGAAGATTGCGCCGTCTACTGATAAATCGGGGTCAGCGAGCGCTTCTTCTGAACCCAAAACTCGTACATGCCCCGAAATGTGTCGGGGTGTTCGGCCTCGAATTTGTCCCATAGTCCCAGATCGACCTCCGCTGGGCCGGAAAAACGCGACCGGAATTGATCCCGGATTTCGCTGCGAATGCTGAATCCGAGAAATTCCAGGTCATTGTCGTTGAGAAAGGCCGCAATCTTCGGAATTGTAAACCGAAGCATCTGCGTTGGAAGGAACAGGTCGCGAAACTCACTCACAGAATAGAAATCCGTAAACGTCAGCACGCTGGCGAGCGAGGCATCGGTAGCTGCGGCGGTGGCGAGTTCTTGTCGCGCGCGCCGGATACTCTCGACCGAGGGCGTGAAGCCGCGCTGCAACAGCCAGCGCTGAGCGGCGATGAGATTGCGGTGCGCGCGCTCGCTGTAAACACCGACTTGCATGCAGCCGTCCGGCTGGAGCAAGCCCAGAAGCGTGCGCCATCCTTTCTCCGGGTCGGCGGTATGATGCAGCACGCCGCTCGAAGAAATGATGTCGAATCTCTTGTCCAGGCTGCCAAGTTCGAGAATGTCGGCCTGGGCGTATTCGATGTTGTCTATGCCCAGCGCTTGAGTCTTTTCTTTTGCGTAGCATAGACTGGACAAACTCAGATCGACGGCAAGGATTCTGGCTTCCGGCAAGACTTGTGCGAAGATGATCGAATGGTGGCCGGTTCCGCATCCGGCGATAAGGACGTCGAGATCGGCCCCCTTGCCGATACTGCGGAAATTGCTGAACGGAAATTGCTGCGGCATCCACTCGTCGACCGGCATCGGGCGGTTGGCCGACAATTTGACCCAGCGCGGAAAGGGATTTTCTTCGTATTGTTCCCGGACCCTGACCGAGATGTCATCGCTGATCGGCGTGATCTTCGGAATGGACGTCCGCAGTTTTCGTTCGGCCGCCGGCGTCTGTATTTGCTCTTCCAGCAAACCCGTCACAAGCTTTGGCCATGACCGCTTGAGCAACGCTGCCGTAGGCAGGCAATCAAGCTGCATGTAGGTGGAGAGCACGGCGATCTCCATCGGCGAAATGGCCGTGTTTACATCGAGGGCGTGACTGATCCGCTCTCGCAGCTCGTGGGTACGATCGGCTTCGCCCACGGTCAAATCAAATACATATTCATTGATGTAGCATTGCCGCGCCAATGCGCAGCACAGTCCCACTAGGCTGTCATTTTGATGACTGCGATCAAGCACGACGATTTCAAGGAAAGCGGCGCGGAGCGACGTCAGAAAACGTTCGATTTCGAGGTCTAATATACTGCCCCGTTCGAGCAAAGCCGGGAGCAGCGGATCGATCGTGATTTGAGCAAGCCCAGTCGGGCCCAACAGCTCATGCAGCGAAAGGCGGTGCGGCCACGCTGCCGTCGCGCGCCGGATTGCCGGGCCGATAATGGAATCGGACGAGAGTATTCCCTTGGCAATGCCAAAAAGTTCGTGCGGTTTCGCCCACACTTCGCGCAAGGCACGGGCAAGGATGTCGCGTATCTCGTCGGCGCCGGGAAAGAACTTCCACCGTTTCACACAGTCGACAAAAAACGCTCTTGTCCCTTCTGTCTCCTGGAGGCGCACGAGGCGTATCGCCAACCTTGTCGCCTCGTCGTCGCGGCCCTCGCTCAGCAGCAGCGATCCTTGCGCTAAAAGTGCCTCGACGAGTTTGGGATCGACCTTCGGTCCACGCTCTGCGGCGGCCGGTCGCTTGCCGCTGCGCTGAGTCGCGCGCCTCAACTTTCGATTCATCGTGATCCCTTGCGTCGTGCCGCGGATCGCGCACGCATTTATACCGCGGTGATGCCAATGCGTGCAATTTTTTCGGAGTCTTTGCCCTTGAAAGCGAATATTGGCTGGGGTTTATGGGTCCGCCCGGGAGCGTCTGGGTTTTCTGTTCGTCGGAGATTTCGTTCCCGCGGTCCAACGTTGCCATACGCGGCGAGGCTTTATGCGCTACGACCTTTATTATTGGCCCACCATCCAGGGCCGCGGGGAATTCGTCCGGCTGGCGCTTGAGGAAGCCGGCGCCGATTACCTCGACGTGGCGCGCCGGCCGGGCAAAAAAGGCGTGTCGGCGATGATGAAGCTGATCGAGGGCAAGGGCATAGCGCATCCACCCTACGCGCCGCCGTTTCTCAAAGCCGGCAAGCTTGTTATCGCGCAGACTGCCGAGATTTTGTTCTATCTCGGTCCGCGTCTGAAGCTTGCGCCCCGCGATGAGGCGGGGCGGCTGTGGGCGCATCAGTTGCAGCTCACCATTGCCGATCTCGTCGTACGCATCCACGACACCCATCATCCGGTCTCGGGCTGGCTTTATTTCGAGGAGCAACGGCCAGCGGCGCGGCGGCGCACCAAGGATTTCTGGCGTTATCAGGTGCCGAAAATGCTGGGCTATTTCGAGCGCGTCCTCAAGCAGAACGGTGGCAAGTACAGCGTCGGCGCCCGGTTGAGTTACGTCGATCTGTCGCTGTTCCAGATCGTCGAGGGCTTGCGCTATGCGTTCCCGAAACGCATGAAGCGCTTCGAGAGGAAAATCCCGAGGCTCGTCGCGCTGCACGATCGTGTGGCACAACGGTCGCGCATCAAAGCCTATCTGGCTTCGCCGCGGCGCATTCCATTCAGCCAATGGGGCATCTACCGTTATTTCAAGGAACTCGATGCCTGAGCCGCAGGGCGATAGCGTCGGCGTTGGTAATGTCGTAACGGTCAGGATAAGAAAAGGCGGGGAAACGCGGGGAAAGCCATGTCCGACTATCTGCAAAACTTCAACCTGACCGACGAGTTCAATATCCTGCGCTTGATTTGCGGGCTGTTCTTCATTCCGCATATCTATGCGAAATTCTTCGTTCCCGAGGCGCTGGGATTCTTCGTCGCCGCAAAATTCAACCCGCCGGCGGTGTGGATGTATGTTGCTTGCGTCGTCGAAACGCTGCTGGCGATCGGGCTTATTTTCGCGATCCTGCCGATGTATGCCGGCGCGCTCGCCTTTGTGCATCTTTTGATCGCGGGCGCCGCCGTGCACCGGGTCACGTCAGGCAAGTGGCTGTGGAACATCGGTGGCTACGAATACTGCCTGTTCTGGGCGATCTGCTGCCTGATCGTCGCCATGCACTATCGCTCGAGCTTCCCGTTCTAACAGGCGGCTCCGGTCGGCAGTCACAAGGAGTTTTCCGCATGATCAATGCTGCCGTGGTCGGACTTGGCTGGTGGGGCAAGACGCTCGTTGAATCGGCTGAAGGCAGCGACGCCATCCGTTTCACAGCCGGCGCGACGCGCACCGTTACGCCGGAGACGGAAGCCTTTGCCAAAAAATACGGTTTCCGGCTGGAGCGCGATTACGGCGCGGTGCTGACGGATCCGAAGATCGATGCCGTGGTGCTCGCCACGCCGCATTCCATGCATGGCGCGCAGGTGGTGGCTGCTGCTGCCGCCAAAAAGCACGTCTATTGCGAAAAGCCGTTCACGCTGACGAAGCGCGAAGCCGAAGATGCCGTGGCCGCCGTGCGCAAGGCCGGCGTCACGCTCGCGCTCGGTTACAATCGCCGCATTCACCCCGAAATGACCAAGCTTCGCGAAATGGTCCGCTCCGGCGAACTGGGCACCATTCTCCATATCGAAGCGACCATGACGTTTCCCAATGTGCTGTTCATCAATCCAAATCATTGGCGCGCCGATAAGCATGAGACGCCGTTGGGCGGGCTGATGCCGATGGGCGTGCATGCCGTCGACGGCATGATCGATTTGTGCGGTCCGATCGATCATGTGTTCGCGCAAAGCTTCCGCCGCGCCGCTCCGATCGATGCCGACGACACCACCTCGATCCTGTTCCGCATGAAGGAAGGCATGTCGGGCTATCTCGGCACCATGACGACGACCGGCCCCGGCTTTTCCTTCCAGGTTTACGGCTCCAAGGGTTGGCTGCGGCTCGAAGGCGTCACCCATGTCGCCGGCGCGTCGTCGGAGGAGCGCCGCACGCGCTTGTTCGGCACCTGCAAGTTCCAGCCGGTGAAGGGCGAGGCCAAAACCTGGCAGGCGGCGACGCTCGACATTTCGCGCGCGGCGCTTGAAGCCTTTGCTTTGGCCGCCGAGGGTGGACCGGCCTATCCGATCCCCTACTATCAGGCGATCCACGGCGTTGCCGTGACCGAGGCCATCATCCGATCGGCGGGCTCCGGCGCGGTGGAGAAAGTGCGGTAGTGCGAAGCTGTAATCCGTCACCTGAGGTGCGCGCCAACGGGTCCGGCTTTTGGCCGGCCCGATGACAGGCTCCGCGAGCCTCGAAGGATGATGGCAATTGGTAGAGACAGGAAAATCAAAATGGATCTCGGCAACGGCCTCGGCCATCTGACCTATTCGACGCTCGTGCATCCCGCCGACGACTGGGAGCAATTGTACAATTCGCTGGTCACCTATCTGCCGAAGGTGAAGGCGCGGATCGCCGGCAACCGGTCTTTCGGGGTGTGCATACGGCTGTCGGCAAGCACAGCGGCGACGCTCGCCGGAAGCTCGGCCGAGCGCGACAAGCTCAAGCGATTTTTGAACGATAACGACATGTATATCTATACCGCCAACGCCTTTCCGTACGGCGCTTTCAAGGGCACCGTCGTCAAGGAGCAGGTCTACGAACCGGACTGGCGCTCGGAGGAACGTACCCGCTACACCATCAACGTCGCCGACGTGCTGGCCGACGTGTGCCCCGCCAATATCGCGCCGTCGATTCAGAGCGCACCGCTCGGTTTCAAGCCGCGCGTGACCGACGATGGCGTGGTCAAAAGCTATACCGATCATGTGCTGTCCGTCGTCGCGCATCTCATCGCGCTCGAAGATCGCACCGGACGCACCGTTCAGCTTGCGCTCGAGCCCGAGCCTTACTGCTTCCTCGAGACAACGGACGAGACGATCGACTATTTCACCCATCACCTCTATTCCGGCGCCTCAGTCGAAAAGCTCGCCAAGCTCGCGCAGGTGCCGATCGCAGAGGCGAACGCGGCGCTGCGCCGCCATCTCGGCATCGTTTACGACATCTGCCATCAGGCGGTCGAATACGAAGATATCGGACAGTCACTGCAGAAGCTGGTCGACGCTGGCATTCCGGTCTTCAAGCTGCAGGAAGCCGCCGCATTGCACATTCCGGAAGTGACGCAGCCCGTCGTCGATACGCTCAAGCGCTACGCCAAGACCATCTATCTCACGCAGACGATCCAGAAGATGGACGGCAAGCTGATAAAGTTTCTCAATGTCGACGATGCGATTGCCGCTTTCGAGAAAAATCCCGGCCCGCGCGAATGGCGGACGCACATTCACGTGCCGGTTTTTCTCGACGACCTCGGGCAGTTCCGCACCACGCGCTTTGCCATCGAAGATGCGTTGCGCTTCCACAAAGAAAAGCCGCTGTCGCGCCATCTCGAGGTCGAGACCTACACCTGGGACATGCTGCCTGACAGCCTGAAGTCGGGCGACATCGTCGACTATATCTGCCGCGAACTCGAATGGGTGCGCGGGCAACTGGTGTGACACAGACGTTAGACGGAGACTTGCCATGAAGGTCGGATTCATCGGGCTCGGCCGCATGGGCCACGCCATGGCGCGCCGCTTGATCGACGGTAGGCACGACGTCGGCGTCTACAATCGCACCGCCGGGAAGCTCAAGCCGCTGACCGATCTCGGCGCCAAGCAGTTGGATTCGATCAAGGCCGCGGCCGCTTACGGCGAAGCCGTCTTCACCATGCTTGCCGACGACGCGGCGGTGCTGGAGGTGGTCGGCCAAAGCGGTGGACTGCTGCAGTCGCTGCCCAAGGGCGGCATTCACATCTGTGCCGGCACGCACAGCGTCGCATGCATGCAAAAGCTCAAAAAGTTGCACGGCGATGCCGGCCAAACCCTGATCGCGACACCGATGCTTGGCCGTCCCGAAGTCGTCGCTTCCGGCCAAGCCGGGATGGTGCTCGGCGGCGCCAAGGAAAGCCTCGGCCGCTGCCGGCCGCTGTTCGACGCGATCGCGCGGCGCGCTTTCGAGGCCGGCACCGATCCGGTCGCGGCCGCCGCCATCAAGATCGCCAATAATTTTGTGCTCGGCTGCGCCATCGAAGCCATGGGCGAGGGTTTTGCGCTCACCCGCAAATACGACGTCACGCCCGATGTTTTTCTGGACGTGATGACCGACGGCCTGTTCGCCTGCTCGGCTTACAAGATCTACGGCAAGATCATCGCCGAGGAGCGCTACCAGCCAGCCGGCCAGCGCGCGATCTTAGGCTTGAAGGACGCCAATTTCGCCCTTGAGGCCGGCTGCGCGGTCGGCGTGCCGTTACCCAGTGGCAATGTCTGGCGCGACCGGCTGGTCGGCGCGGTCGCCCACGGCGAAGCCGAGCACGACTGGGCGGTGATGGCGAAGGACCAGGCCCGCGCCAGCGGGTTGATCTAACCAGGCGTGACGCTCGGGACCCGGCGGCGTGAAACCGCCGGCCGATTCGCAATCGCAGCAAAAACGTGGCGGCACGACGGCGAATTGGCAATTCGCGTCACGGCGGAGTCATTTGCCTATAAATCAGCGCCGATATTTCGGTGCCGCGCGCCGATGACTCTTTTTCCGTCATCGTGCCCAGATTGATGTCAGCGCCTAATTGGCTGACCTTCATTGCAAATTCCCGCGCGCGCAACGTCGGCTGCTGAATTATTGTCTCGCCGCGTCGTGGCACGCGATTTGCTGAATTCAGATTTGCGCGCGCATGCGCGCGACCAGAATTATGATCCTAGCCGCGCGTACACGTCGGGGTGATATCTGAGGTCTGTTACCGGTCTGTCATCGGCGCTTCACGGCCGATGGCGAATGTCGAGGCAAGCAAGGGATGGAATCGCCCATAGATATCGATGCTCTAACGGGAGAATTTCATGACCACGCAATCGGTTTCGTCCCGCGAAAATGTCCTTGTCAAACCGCAGCCCGTCGCTTCGCTTGGCTGGCGCGTATTTGAAACGCTGATCGAGTGGCGACGGCGCATGAGTTCGCGCTGCGAACTTGCCAGTCTGTCTCAGCTCGATCTGAAGGATATCGGCTATCCGGCGAACGCCGAGGCCGAAAAGGCCAAGCCGTTTTGGCAGGCGTAAGTTTGCCGACGGGAGTCAAAAGTATCTTTAGCCGAGCGCGCTGGCGCCGGCCTGGGCGACTTGCTCGTCCTCGTGCGATTGTACGCCCGAAACGCCGATGGCGCCGACACATTCGTGCTCGTGGATCAGCGGTATACCGCCTTGGATGAGAATGCCGGCGGGGAATCCGGCAAAGGCCGGACGCTCCTTGACGCGATCCTCGAAGAATTTGCTCGGACGCTTGGTCATGGCCGAGGTGCGGGCCTTGCCCATAGAAACCTCGGCGGAAATGGGCGGCGCGCCGTCCATGCGCTGAAAGCCGAGCAGGAAGCCGCCGTCGTCGACGATCGAGATCGCCACCGCCCATTTGTTCGCGACGGCCTCGGCCTCGCAGGCGGCCAGCATTTTCTTCACGTCGGTCAAAGTCAGAGCGTGCTTGGTGCGCATGATGTGTCCTGAAATGGTGTGAAGACGAGGGTGGAACTGCCTGCGCTAACGCAGCGAGAAACGGATCGGCACGGTGAGGTCGAGTGTGGCATCCGGCATATCCGCAGGGAAGGGCGGCAATGGTTGTGCGCGCTCGATCATCGACATGACCTCGGCGTCAAGCTCGGGATGACCGGAACTGTGCGTGATCCGGTGCGCCAATACGCGGCCGGTGCGGTCGACGGTGAAGCTCAGCAGCGCGATCCCTTCCTCGCCGCGTGACTGCGCGTCGGCCGGGTAGCGTTTGAACTGCTCGAGGTGCTTGACGAGGCTTGTTTCCCAAGTTGACGCGACATGCGGCGCGCCGCCTTTGACGCGCGCCGGCATGGCCGGCGTCGGGGGCCTTTCGACCTGTTGCTGCGGTTGCACTTCCGGCGGCGCGACGGTGGCTTGCGAAGTGTCCGGCGGCGGCGGCTCGATCTGCTTCTGCTGCTGCTCCGGCACTGGCGCGACTTCGGGCTGATCGACGGTGTCGTCGCTCGGCGACAGCTCGAACGTCACCGGTGTCGAATCGTCGCCGATTTCGTCCGGGATGTGGATGTAGACATAGGCCGCGATGGCCGCGATATGGACGGCGACGACGACCACGGCCGCAATGATCCAGCGCCGCACATCGCGCGGGTCTTCGTCCTCGAACCAATGGAGCGCCAACGCGGTCATTTCGCGTCCCGCGTCTCCATCCCGACCAGGGCGACTTTCAGATAACCCGCATTGCGCAGGTCGTTCATCAACTCCATGACCGAGCCGTAGGGCACGACCTTGTCGCCGCGCATGAAGACGCGCTCGTCCTTGTCGCCGCCGGTCGCGGCGGCGAGCGCCGCCGGCAACGCATCGCGCGCCACCGGATTGTCGCCGATGGCAATGCTGCCGTCGGCCTTGAGCGTGATGTAGACCGGCTTCGGCGGCCGCTGCTGCGGCGGCGCGGTGGACGACGGCAGATCGACCGGCACGTCGACGGTCGCCAGCGGCGCCGCCACCATGAAGATGATGAGCAGCACCAGCATCACGTCGATGAACGGCGTGACATTGATGTCGTGAACTTCGGTGAGCTCGTCGGTGCCGTGATCGAGACGAATGGCCATTTTTGCAATTACTCGGCGGCTTGCGTCAGCGGCAGCTTGGCGCGGTCGAGATCGCGGCTCACAAGCCGCATCACCTGCGCCGAGGCGTCGCCGAGATAGGCGCGGTAATGCGCGGTCTGGCGCGCCAGCACATTGTAGATCATCACCGCGGGGATGGCGGCGACCAGGCCAAAGGCGGTCGCCAGCAAGGCTTGGGCGATGCCGGGCGCCACCACCGCGAGATTGGTGGTGTGGGCGTTCGAAATGCCGATGAAGCTGTTCATGATACCCCACACCGTGCCGAACAGCCCGACGAACGGCGCCGTCGAGCCGATGGTGGCGAGCACGCCGGTGCCGCGGGACACTTTCCGGCTGACCGCCATCTCGATGCGCTCAAGCTGCAGCGCGATGCGCTCCTTCAAGCCCTCGGCGCGCAGATTGGCGGATAGGCGGATTTCCTGGCCGGCCGACTGCACCAGTTGCCCGACCGGGGTCGTCGCATCGCGCAATTGCTCGTGCGCATAAGCGAAGCTCGCCGCGCCGTTGAGGATGCGCAGGTCATTGCGCACTTCGGCGCGCGCGGTGCGCAGTTCAAGCGTCTTGGCGAGCCACACCGTCCAGGTGACCAGCGAGGCGAAGGCGAGGCCGATGATGACCCCCTTCACAATGATGTCGGCGGCCTCGAACATGCCCCAGGGCGAGAGGTCTTCCGGCAGATCGGCGCTCGAGACCATGTGCTCGCCCGGCGGCGGTTCGCTTGCGGCCGTCGCTGCTGCGCCCGGCGGCGGCGGTACGGCCACGGGAGCCGCAACGGCGGTCGGCGCATTGGCCGCGGGCGGTACCGGGGCCGCGACCGATGGTGCGGCGGGGCTCGCAACCGGAGCGGCGGCGGGTGCGGTCGTGCTTTGGGCACGGGCTGAAGGCGTGAACGGCGTCGTCAGAACCAACAACGCCACGACGGCCGCGAGAGCGTGGCAACGGTGTCTTTGCTGCATTTGGTCTTTCACAGTCTCGCGTCCCATTTTCGCTGGCGCTGCGTCGTCCGCCGCACGCAAGTCATTTCAAGGTGTTGGGGGACGATGACGTTATAATGTAACATTACGCCAAGCGGTGCTCCAATCAAAAGCCGCGTCAGGGAGCATTGTTTTTCTTTGGAATAAAGAAAAACTACAGCACTTTCAGTATCTTCCGCTGTCCCGCCCGGCGCGGTCAAGCGCTTACCGCAATCGCCGCTGCAAAGCACGTCGATCCTATCCCGAAACTGGATGCCGCCCCGCGTTCCCGACGGCGGGTCGCACATTATTATGTCACCATCCGGGCAGGACTTTTGGTGCGAGCCGATGCCGGTCCTGGGACGCGGACTCATGCCACGGCGCAGCCCCCACGTGACCCAAAGCCGATGTTCACAGGCTACCGATCAATGAGACGTGTGAACCTCAATTGTCCCGTGCGGACTTCGCAACTCAAGGCCAAGTGGCGTCCCAACTACTAATGAACCCATTCGAGATGGCGGCGCTCCCGTGAGCACTATTCCCTGAGCGCTGTGGCTGCTGCTTGCGCTGGCGTCGCATGCGCTGGCGCCGGCGTTGACTGCACTGGTGCTGCCTCGTGGGAAGCCGACGTCACGTGCGGATTTGCCAGCCAAACGCCGATTGAACCGGCCACGAGAATGCCCAGCACGCAGACGGTCAGCAGCGCGCGGCGTGACGACAGTGAGGGCTTGCGTGGTTCGGAGCCTAGAGTGCCGATCGCGTCGGGGCGAAGCGATGCGACCTCCGCGAGCGCTCCCTGAAGCGCTTTGATGAGGCCCTGCACATCGGCCCGGAATCGCTCATGCGTCAGCCGAACGGCATTGCGCGTAGCCAGCGGCCGGATAGCTTCAGGCAATTCATCCGGGCGCGGCATTCGCGCCTCGTGCACCAGCACCGGGATCACCCGCTTGCCCTGCTTGAGCGCCGATTCGATTTCTATGCGGACAAAATCATTGGGATCATCGAGCCGCCGACTGCCGCTCTCGTCTGTCGCGTCGAGCCAGCCGTTGCCGATCACCGCCAGCAACGCGTCACACTGCGCCACTTGCGATTCCAGCGCGCGGACGAAGTCTTCGCCGGGGGGAATATTGTCCACATCGATGAATAGCCGCTCGGCCGGGAAGGCCTGCTCCAGGCGGCCGAGCAGCGCGTGCGTAAATCCCGGCTCATCGCCGCGGCGATAGTTGATGAAGATTTTGCTGGTCATGCCATTAGGCACCGATGCGCAGATAGGGCGTAAAACCGGGTAGTTTTGGCGGAAACCTCGACATCACCTGCCGACATTGATGCTATATCAAATGCCTGCGGGTACGGAAGATATTGAACATCAGAAATGGATAGCGGACATCGCCCATCGGGCGCGCAGCGATTTCGATTGGCGACCAGGTTCTTTAATTCGGTCAATACCGAATATTTCGGGTCACTAATGACCGGCGCGCATGCGGGCGAGCAGATCGGCGGTCGGATAAGAATCCGCAGGCAGGCCGTATTTGAGCTGCATCGCTTTGACCGCCTGCCGTGTCTTAAGCCCGGCAAAGCCGTCGACGGCGCCGACGTCGT
>Ga0181516_10002307_pt1 | contig 13724 bp, 6 predicted proteins | sample PEATcosm2014_Bin_25_FD_121104 | JGI IMG/M metagenome (GOLD analysis project Ga0181516, IMG submission 121104) | Peatland microbial communities from MTU Mesocosm Facility, Houghton, MI, USA - PEATcosm2014_Bin01_10_metaG | ecosystem: Environmental > Terrestrial > Soil > Wetlands > Peat | place... | reverse complement strand
CGGTTTTTTTAATCGCGGAGAACATTGAAAATCACGGCACCATCACTGCGCCCGGCGGCAACATCGGGCTGGTGGCCGGGCAGCAGGTGCTGATTTCCGACCGCCCCGACGGCAAGGGCTTGAGCGCCCAAGTGACGCTGCCCTCCGGCTCCGTGGACAACTCGGGCCGCATCATCGCCGACGCCGGCACTGTCGCTTTGAAGGCACAGGTCGTAAACCAAAACGGCATCATCCAGGCCGATTCCGTGCTCCAGCAAAACGGCTCGATTGAACTCGTGGCTTCGGATGAATTGCGGCTCGGTCCGGACTCGCAAATTCTCGCGCGTGGTGACAATTCAGGCAACAGTCCGGGCGGTTCCGTCACGCTGAAATCCGGCGACAATTTCAGCGACGACAACGGCAGCCAGATCGTTACCGCTGGCGGCGCGCAAGGCGGCAACGGGGGCAACGTGGAGATCAGCGCCCCGAACATACTGTCGCTAAATTCTTCGATGGATGCGTCGGCACAGGCCGGGTCCAGGGGCGGCCAGCTTCTGCTGGACCCGACGGAAATTGTCCTCGGCACGAGCGGGACCGGCAGCGCCGGAACCGGCACCGTCACCGCAGGCAGTTCAACGGGGACCCTGAACCTGGACGTCAACACCGCGTTCCTGAACAAGAACTTTTCCCAAATCACCTTGCAGGCTTCGGACGACATCACCTTCTCGCCGGGCGTCAACTGGAATTTGAGTGCCAGCACCGGACTGACCAGCGGCCTGCTCACCTTGCAGGCGGGCAACAATATCATCTTCGGCAGCAGCACCAGTTCGACTGCGGCCTCAATTTATGATGTCAATAATTGGTCGGTGAATCTGCAGGCGGGAGTGAATTTCGCCACTGGTCTGGTCCAGGCGGGGGCGGCGTCCGGCTCCGGCTCGATTTTCTTCTACGGCGGGAATAACGGCGCCACGTCGGGCCAGACTCTTGGCTCCTTTATTCAGACCTACGGAGGTTCCATCACCCTGACCGCCAGCCAGTCCATCGAGGTTGGCAATGGATGCATCAATACAGCCGGAGGCGGAAGCATCGCGGCCAATGCGCTGTCGGGCGACGTCAACGCCGGTGACAACAATAGCGGCTATGCCTTCAGTTCCCTCGGCTATCACATCGCCTCGGTATCCTCCGTCAGCGGACTGCCGCAAGTGGGCGGAATCGCCACCATTGGCGGCGGCGATGTGACGCTGGATGCCGGCAATAATGTCATCAGTGAACCGATCATTCCAGCCACTGCGAACAACCCCGCCAACGGAATTTACGGTTCGCCGGGCGCTTCCGGCGCATACGGCAGCCAGCCGGGAAACGTGACGGTGATCGCCGGCAACGGGATTTTCGGAAATTACCTCGTGCGCAATGGAACGGGGATGCTTGAGGCGGGCGTCGCCATTCAAAACGGCCAGGTCACCCAGATTTTGAATCCGGCCGCGGACATCGGGAGTCCGACCGACCCCGTGAGTTTGAGTCTGGTTTCCGGGAATTGGGATGCCTGGGCGGCGCAGGACTTGTACATCGCCGAAGTGCGCAACCCCAACGGCACCTTCAATCCGAACAAAGTCCGGCCAGCCTTGCTGACTCCCTCCGCACAATACCCTGGCAATATTGATGCCTCCGGCAATCTCACTGCTCCGCCGCTGAGCCAGGCGTTTCTGTTTGACTATGCGCCGGCTGACGGGGCTTCATTTTGGGCCGGAAATTCCATTACTCTGGGCGAGACGGCGATCCTGCCGCGGGTGTCTTCACCCTCCAGTTCTACATTGCCATCGAACACCAGCATGCCGCCGATTTATCCGTCTCAACTGACACTGGAGGCGGGGGCCGGCGGGATCAACATCGATAATTTCCCGATCGTGCTTTTTCCCTCCAGCCAAGGCTCGCTTAAAATCACAACTCACGACGGCGGCGGTTTGAACGGGCAATTCTTCCCATCGCTCGCCGTCGGGCTGACGGGCATCATCATGTCGGACAGCGGACTGCCGGATTGGAACACCTTCGAATCGGGTTACGCCACGACGCCGTTGCATTTGCTGAATCCCAACTTCTCGCCGTTGAATAATCTGGTACAATTGAATATCGACGGAGCGATTAACACCTTTCAATTGACGGCTTCGACCGCCGCGACCATCAAGGCCGGGAGCATTTCCGACTTCAGTTTCACCGGGCAAAATCTCTCCCCGCTCGCCGTGACCAGCATCAATGTGGCCGGCGATATCACCTACCGGGGAAATCTGACGACCCAGCCCCTGGGCGATCCGCTTCCGACCAGCTTGTTTGACCTCAATCTTATTCCCGCAAACGATCTGTCCGCAATTCTCAGTCTGGTCTATGACGCGACCGCAGGAACGCTTTCGTTCATCGGCCAGATGAACCCGCAGCAGGAGCAGTATCTGCTCAATCCCTCAATCCTGGTTCTCGACGGCACCGGGCAGCCAGAGATCGGGGCAAACGGACAGCCGGTGACCGTTCCACTGGCGTTGTCGGCCGCGCAACAGTCCGTCATCGCCGAACTCTATGCAGGCAGCCAGACCGCAAGCCAGGCGGACCGGGGCGGCATCAATTTGAACGGGCCGGGAAGTTTCAACATTTCGGCCCAGAACATGGACCTCGGCATTTCCGGCGGCATCAATGTAAATCCCATACCGCTGCCCAATCTGCTCTCGATCTCCCCTCCCGGCACTCCCGGCACTTCCTTGGACGTCAATTTGTCGGGCAACCTCGACATGACCACGACTTCAATCATCAACGGTGGGTTGCTGGGCGGCATAACGCTGGACGTGGGAGGGCAAATCGATGCGGGCGCGCAATCAGGGGTCTATGCCGATCCCGGTCAGGCGCGCGGAATATTCACGACCAGCGGCGGCAACGTCACCGTCGTCGCCAACGGGGACGTAAACGTGGACGGCTCGCGCATCGCGACTTTCGACGGCGGAAATCTCAGCGTCACTTCCACGACGGGAGACGTGAACGCCGGTTCGGGCGGGAATGGCTCGGTCAGCCTGCTCGCCGTGTTGCAATTGGATGCCGGCGGAAATCTGGAGGAGTTCACCTCCACGCCCGAGCCCGGCGGCGGCTCCGCCAACGGCATCGCCGTATACGGGAGCGGCCTCATCGCCTCCACAATCGGCCAATCCTCCGTTCCCGTCGGCAACATCACGATTAGTGCTCCAAAGGGAAGCATCAACGCCGACGTCGGCGGGATAGAACAGATTGCCTTCAATCACAATGTCGGCGGCGCGAATTTCATTGAACTGGACGCGGGCAAGGACATTGATGCGGGAAATTCCGGAGTCATCGGCTCGAGCATCCGGGCGCAGGCGGGCGGCAACATTTCCGGGGTGTTCGTCGGCAGCGGCAACGTGAACCTCAATGCCGTGAACAATTTCAGCGGCACGGTGGTCGGTTCGTCCACCGTCGCCATCAACGCGGGCGGGACCGTCTCGGGCACCGTGGTCGGCGGAGAAAGCATTTCGGTGAGCGGTGGCGACATCACCGCCAGCCTGGTTTCCGGTTCTGTATCCACCACGGGTGATGCCAGCTCGGCCAGCGTGGGCGTGCCGGCTTCGAACGTGCCAACGGAAGATGCGAAGGTCGCGGATGATGCCTCCACCACCGCCACCAAAGCCGGCGACCAGGGCCAGGAGGACGAGGAACTCAAAAAACACGGGACGAGAAGCGCCTTGCTGGCCACTGCCATCGGCCAGGTGACCGTTCTGCTGCCCGGCAAGAAATGAGGTGAAATATGATGATAAACCAAGCACTCACGCGCACTCGGACCAGAGCGCGCATCCTGGTCGCGCAACCGGACGCGACATCCTTCAAGCTCATCAAGGACACGCTGCAAGCCGAGGGCCATGAGGTGTCGGGCGCAAACGACGGCGAAGAAGCCTTGAGGCAGCTGTCGCTTCATCCGCCGCAACTGATAGTGCTCGACGTGATGCTTCCCAAGCGAAGCGGTTTCGAGGTCTGCAGGCGGATCCGGAGTGAAAAGACCCTGCCTCACCTCGCCATTCTCGCGCTCACGGCGGGAGCGGAGGAAGCTGAGATAGCCTTCGATCTGGGGGCGGACGATCACGTCACCAAACCATTCACCGAATTGGAACTCGTTCTGCGCATCAAACGGCTGCTGCGCACCCACCAGCAAGCGCCCACGGAACCTGACGTGGAAGAAATCGCCCTGGTTGGTTTGCACCTGGACATTCCCCGTCAGCAAACCACCGTTGAAGGCAGGCAGGTGCATCTGACTTTCACGGAGTTCAAGCTTTTGAAAGTGCTGGCCCAGCGGCGGGGCCGCGTCCAGTCCCGCGCACGGCTGCTCCAGGATGTCTGGGATTACAACCGTATCCTTGACACCCGCACCGTGGACACGCATGTGCTGAGATTGCGACGCAAGCTCGGCACCGCGCGGAGGTACCTGGAATCCGTGCGCGGAATTGGATACCGGTTTGTCGAAACTTGATCCGGCCCCACCACGCATGACTCCGCAATCCCAACCCCGCAAGCCTCGCAACTCCTCCCGCGTGAACTGGCTCATCTCCTTGAGCATTCATGGGTTGATTGTGCTGGTGGCGTTCTATTTTGCGGCGCGGTCGGGACTGGTTGGCAGGCAATTACAAAAATTCACCGTGTCCATGGTGAAGGAGCCGCCGCCGGAGAAGCCGAAGGAACCGGAGAAGCCAAGGGACGAGCCGCCGAAGGAGGAGCCTCCGAAACTGGCCGTCACACCCGTGGTCGCGGCGCCCAAGGAAGTTGCGCATCCATCATCCGCCCCCCCGCCTGCCGCGGTGGCGCCGGTGGCCGCCCCCCCGCCTTCGGAACTTGGCGGATTTAATTTTGACGGCGGCAGGAACGTGGTCGCGGACGCGGATGCGGTCACCTCTTACAAAGGTTTGGTCGAGAATTCGCTTCGCGCGCGGTGGAATCGGCCGGCGGACATCGATGACCTTTTGTTTGTGGCAGAAATCGATGTCACGGTGAATGCGGAAGGCGAATTGAGCGATCCTGTGTGGAAGAAGAGTTCGGGGAACAAGAAATGGGATGACTCGGTAAGGGCGGCGCTTGCGGCAACCCAGAGCCTGCCCCTGGCGCCGCCAAAGAATTTTCCGCCGCGTGTGACCGTGCGGTTCGACGTAAGGGAGGACTCGCAGCAGATCATGCCCTGAGAACCGGCCTTGACCGGGCCGCGTCAATTGGTGCCATTGACATTTGTGCCCATCGGGCTTGCGCAATTGGCAAAGACATGAGACTTCTTACGTGTCCATCGTGCGATTAAACTGGGAATGCTGGAAAAGCTTCGGTTTTGGGCGGACTGCAAAAACAGTTCTGACCGCATTGCTCATTTTACAATTGCTGTCACTCCTGGCGTTGGCTGCCTGTCCGGCCCTGCATCATGCTCTTCATCCCGACAGCAACAGTCCGGATCACGGGTGTCTGGTAACTCTTTTTGCCAAAGGTCACTTAAGTGAGTCGGCCTTAACCCCCGTCGTTTTTATCCTTGCTGCTTTCGTGGTATGCGCCATGTTGCTGACCAGCTTTCTGCCACGATTGCTCTTCGATTATCGTTTCGCCCCAAGTCGCGCTCCGCCTTGCTTCTAACTCTCCCCCGTTCGTTTTTCTGGAATTGAGGTTTCCCGGCCGGTTTCGGCCCGGGGATCCATGGGAAATCGGTACCGATAGCGAGCAAACATGAAATGTCGTGGACACACTATTTGGCCGTGCGCTGCCTTGGCCAGGCGACGCGGCAGAACAAACTTTATATCAGGCTCACCGCTTTTCGTTGCGGCAGCGGCCTTTTTGTTCTTGGCCGGTTGCGCGGCGGGACCTGACTTTAAGCAGCCGGCGGCACCCGATGCGGGCGATTATGCTTCGAGTCTTCGCCCGACCGCCGTCGCCAGCACAAATATTGCGGGTGGGGGAGCTCAAAGTTTTTCCGAAGGCGGCGACATCGCCGAAGATTGGTGGACTTTGTTTCGTTCCAAGCCGCTCAACGAACTGATTGAGCTCTCGTTGACAAACAATCCCGACCTCAAGGCGGCGCAGGCGGCATTATCAGTAGCCAGAGAAAATGTCCTGGCTCAACGCGGCGCTTATTTTCCCGCTGTCACCGGCGGTTTCTCGGCCGGCCGCCAGAAGCAGTCGGAAGTTCTCGCGCCGGTGCCCAATTTCCCGGTCGTCCCGGAGGAGTTTCAATACAACCTGTTCACTCCGCAGGTCAGCGTTTCGTATGTGCCCGACGTCTTCGGTGCGAACCGCCGGACCATGGAATCGCTGAAAGCACAAGAACAGGCGGTCCGTTTCCAGATGATCGCGACGTACACCACGCTGACCGCGAATGTGGTGGTCACGGCGATTCAGGAGGGATCGGTCCGGATGCAGATTGACGCGACCCGCCAGCTCATTGCGCTCAACTCCAACATGGTTCAAATCCTCCAATATCAATTTGCGCGGGGCTACGCCAGCCGGCTGGATCTGGCCGCGCAGGAATCGCAGCTCGCGCAAGTCATTGCCACCCTGCCGCCGCTCCTCAAGCAATCGGCCCAATTGCGGGACCAACTGGCGGTTTTGGCCGGCCGATTTCCGAACCAGGCACCGGCGGACGAATTCGGGCTTTCGAGTCTGCAATTGCCGGAGGAAGTGCCGGTGAGCCTGCCTTCGCAACTCGTAGCGCAGCGTCCCGATGTGTTGCAGGCCGAGGCCAACCTGCACGCCGCCAGCGCCCAGATTGGCATCGCCCTGGCGAACCGGCTGCCGAACATTACACTGACCGCAAATGCCGGCAGCACCGCGCTGGCCATCGATCAGGTGTTCACCTCGGGCACAGGCTTCTGGGGGTTGGGCGCGGCGGCAACGGCGCCTCTTTTCCAGGGCGGGACCCTGCTGCACAAGGAGCGCGCTGCGAAGGCGGCCTACGTTCAAGCGGCCGAGCAATACCGCAGCACGGTGCTGACCGCTTTTCAAAATGTCGCCGACACCTTGACCGCGCTGCAGGAGGATGCCGAGGCCTTGAAGGCTGCGGCCACCGCCGCGGAGGACGCCCAAGTAACCCTGGATTTGTCCAAACGACAATGGCAGGACGGCTACATCAGCTTTCTCGCTTTGCTGAGCGCCGAGCAAGCCTATCAACAAGCCCGCATCAGCCTGGTGCAGGCCCAAGCCAACCGTTACGCCGACACGGCGGCGTTGTTTCAGGCGCTCGGGGGTGGTTGGTGGCACCGTGCGGAGTTAACCAGGAATAAACATGAAGACTAAATCATCTTGCGGGATGCCGCCGGCGGAAGGCCGCGTCCAATTTCCGCGCGCATTTGGCGTCGTCATCACGGCAATAGCGACCGTGCTGGCTCTAACCGCCTGTTCACCCAACACCGGGAGCAATCCGGAGACGTCATCCGTGACGGTCAGCAACGTGACGCTGACGGCGGCCCAACGGCAGAACGTCCGGCTATACACCGTCGCGCCGTCGACATTTCGCAAGACGATTGAGACGACCGGGGTGGTTGACTTCGACAACGACCAGGCCACCTCCGTGCTGGCGCCCTTTGGCGGCCCGGTGTCGCGTCTGCTCGTTTCTCCCGGCGACCAGGTGAAGGCGGGGGACCCGTTGGCGGAGGTGGATTCACCCGACTTTGCAACTGCCATCAGCGCTTATCGCAAGGCGCTCGCCACCGCCCTGACCACCCGCCGGATAGCAGACATGGACAAGGATCTTATCCAGCATAATGGAGTGGCCCAGCGCGAAGAGGAGCAGGCCCAAACCGACGCCGCCAACGCCGAGTCGGACCGGGATGCCGCCCTGCAAACGCTGGTCTCGCTGAATGTGGATCCGCAGGCCATCAATGATCTACGGGAAGGCCGGCCCGTTTCACGCCCCGGCGGCATGATTCGTTCGCCGATTGCGGGAACCGCGGTGGAAAAGCTCATCACTCCCGGAGAACTGCTGACGGCGGGCACTACGCCATGTTTTACCGTGGCCGATCTTTCACGCGTCTGGGTCATGGCGCAACTGTTCGGCTCCGATCTGGCTTCGGTCAGCATCGGCGATGCGGCCGATGTGGAGACCGGCATCGCGACCAACAACTTCTCCGGAACGGTGGACAACATATCGGCCCTGGTGAACCCCGACACCCGCTCGGTGATGGTGCGCGTGGTGGTCGATAATCCCGGAGATTTTCTGAAGAAGCAGATGTACGTCCGCGTGCAAATTCATGCCCGTCAGGAAAGCTCCGGCCTGCTGGTTCCGGTTTCGGCCGTTTTGCGCGACGACGAGAACCTGCCATTTGTTTACGTTGCCCGGCCCGACGGCAGTTTTGCGCGGCAGCACGTCACCTTGGGTTATCGTGCCGGGGATCAATATGATATTCCCGACGGTCTCCAAGCCGGCGACCAGATTGTGGTTGATGGCGCCATTTTTGTCCAATTCATGCAAAACCAATGAGCGAGCAATTGCCTCCACCCGGGACCATGCCGCGAACGGCTTCGATCATGAATCGGGTCGTAGCCTCTTCGTTGCGGCAACGTTTTCTCGTCGTCCTTCTGACGTTTGTCATAATCGTCGCCGGGTCCCGGTCGCTGGACCGTCTGCCGGTGGACGCCTATCCCGACCTTTCGCCCCCGATTGTCGAGATCATCACCCAATGGCCGGGGCACGCCGCCGAGGAAGTGGAAAGGCTGATCACGGTGCCGGTTGAAGTCGGGATGAACGGCGTGCCTCAAATGACCACGGACCGTTCCATCTCTCTCTATGGATTGTCCGACGTCATCCTCACGTATCGCAATGGGACCGACAACAATTTCGCCCGCCAGGAGGTTTTCAACCGGATCTCCAGCCTCAGTTTGCCGGCCGGCGTGGCGCCCTCGGTGTCGCCGCTGTCCTCGCCGTCGGGTCTGATCTATCGCTACGTGCTGCAAAGCTCCGACCGGTCGCCGATGGAACTCAAGACTTTCGAGGACTGGGTCATCGAACCCCAATACAAATCCATTTCCGGCGTGGCGGATGATTCGGGGTTCGGCGGTGGAACCATGCAGTACCAGGTGCTGCTCGATCCGGCCAAAATTGCCGGGGTCGGCTTGTCGGTCTTGCAGGTGGAGAGCGCCCTGGCGGCCAACAACGGCAATGCCGGCGGCGGGTTTTATTCGCAAGGCGGCCAGTTCTATTACGTGCGCGGCATGGGGCGCCTGGAAACTCTGGAGGACATCGGCAATGTGGTGCTGGCGGTGCATGACGGCACCCCGGTGCTGCTCAAGGACGTCGGCCGCGTGGTCATCGGCATTGCCCCGCGCCTGGGTCTGTTCGGCTACGAGAAACAGGATGACGCCGTGGAAGGTGTCATCCTGCTGCGAACGGGCGAGAAAACGCAAGACGTATTGAAGCGGGTTGAAGTCAAGACCAAGGAACTCAACGATCAAGTCCTGCCCAAGGATGTCAAAGTTCTTCCGTTTTACGATCGGACCGACTTGATCGCGCAGACGACGCAAATTGTGGAGCGAAACCTGTTGCGCGGAATGTTGCTGGTCATCGTGATCCTCATATTCTTTCTTTATGATTTTCGCGCGGGGTTGATTGTCGCCACGACCATCCCGTTGGCGCTGCTGTTTGCGTTCATATGTCTCGATCTCCAAAACGCCTCGGCCAACCTCCTCTCCATCGGCGCGGTGGACTTCGGGATCCTGGTGGACGGCGCGGTGGTGATGGTGGAAAACATCTTCCGCCAAATTGCCGCGCGCAAGGGAACGTCGGCCGGCCTCATGGAAATCATCAGGGACGCCGCGGCGGAGGTGGATCGCCCGCTCTTCTACGCGGTCGCCGTGATCGTGGCCGGCTTCCTGCCGATCTATGTTCTGGCGGGGCCTTCCGGGACGTTGTTCAAACCGATGGCGGATACCATGGTCTTCGCGCTGGTTGGTTCCTTGATTGTCACGCTGACCTTGCTGCCGGTGCTGTGCTCGTGGTTCATGCGGGCGGGCGTTCGGGAGCGGCGCAACCCCGTTTTCGAAGCCATCAAATCGGCTTACACCCGGGGGCTGGATTTTTGCCTCGCCCATCCCTGGGGCACGACACTCGCCCCGGCGTTTCTGCTGGCCGTTTCCCTGCTGCTCATCCCCCGCATCGGTGCCGAGTTCATGCCGCAACTGGATGAAGGCGCGCTGTGGGTGCGGGCCACGATGCCTTACACGATTTCCTTCGACGAATCGGCGAAGATCTCGCCCCGGATCCGGGAAATTCTGCGTTCGTTTCCCGAGGTTACCACGGTCGCCTCGGAGCTTGGCCGGCCGGACGACGGCACGGATTCAACCGGTTTTTTCAACGTCGAGTTTTACGTCGGGCTCAAGCCGTACTCGCAATGGGCCGGCGCCTATCGCACCAAAGCTGCCCTGATCGAGGCCATCAACCAGAAGCTTCAATCCTTTCCCGGAATTATTTTCAACTACACCCAGCCGGCGGAAGACGCGGTGGATGAGGCGGAATCGGGTTTGAAAAGCGCGCTGGCCGTCAAAGTCTTCGGTTCCGACTTGGATACTCTCCAACAAAAGGGAAAAGCCATCAAAAGGATCTTGGAAGGCGTGCGCGGCATCCGCGATGTGACCCTGGTGCAGGAACTCGGGCAACCCAGCCTGAACATCAAAATCAACCGCGCCGTGATCGCCCGTTACGGCGTGAACGTGGCCGACATCAACGGCTTGATCACGACCGCCGTCGGCGGGGACGTGGCCACCCAGGTGGTGCAGGGAGAAAAACAGTTCGACCTCGTCGTCCGTCTCGAAGACCAATACCGGGACAACCCCGAAGCGATCGGGAATATTCTCGTGCCCACGCCGGCCGGCCCGCAAATTCCGCTCAAGGAATTCGCCGACCTCCAGGTGACCAACGGCGCCTCGTTCATCTACCGCCAGGATAATTCGCGCTACATCGGGGTCCAGTTCTCGGTGGAGGGACGGGACCTGGCCGGTGCGGTGGAAGACGCCATGCAGCAGACGCGCGAAAAGATTGTGTTGCCCTCGGGCTACCGGATGGATTGGGGTGGAGAGTATACGGAATACACCGCTTCACGCCGGCAATTGAACGTAATTCTGCCGCTGACCTTGTGCCTCATCTTTCTCCTGCTGTTCGCGCTGTACAGTAATTTGAAATTTCCTTTCATCACTGTCCTTGGCGTGGTGCTCTCGGCGCCGGTGGGCGGAATCGTGGCCCTCTGGATTACCGGCACGCCGTTTTCAGTCTCATCCGGCATCGGCTTTCTGGCGTTGTTCGGTGTGTCGGTGCAGACGGCCGTCGTTTATATCTCCTACGTCAATGAACTGCGCCGGAGCGGCACCTCCCTCACCGAGGCGATTCGCGGAGGCGCAATCCTGCGGCTCCGTCCGATCATGATGACGGCTCTGGTGGCGGCGCTGGGCTTGTTGCCGGCGGCGCTGGCCACCGGGGTGGGCACGGATACCCAGAGGCCGTTTGCCCTGGTCATTGTCAGCGGTTTGTTCACGCGACTCCTGATCAGTGTTTTTCTGATGCCTGCGCTGTACGCCCTCGTGGCGCGTCCGGGCGACCGGCTGGAAGTGTGATGCCCCAAGGCATCTGCTCTGGCCGCAGCGCTGGCCCGGTCCGTCTCCACCAGATTGAATTTCGAGCGCCTGCCGCTGCGCCAAAAACAGGGCTGTGGCATTTCCAGAAATAGTGTAGCCGCGAGTTTCTTCTCCCGGGGAGCGCACGCGCCCTCGCGTGCTGTGGTTGGCGCCCTCGCCGACCACATTCCAGACCGGCCGGGTGGCCATAATACTTCTTGATATGCTCTAAAGCCGGACCCGCGATCTTCCGATATGGTTCTGATGAGTTGGATCCGAACCGGGTATGATTGATGTCAACAGCAACTGTTCGCGCGTGGATGCAGTGAAAGCGGCGGCCAACCAGCTCAAGCTGATGTCCAGCGCCGCCAGCGCGAGCCCGGCGACGCCGGACGCGCCGGCGAACGCCGCCGCCCGCAAGGTGAAAAGCGACTTGCAGGCGGTCGATGCCCAGGTCAAGAGCGGCGACGCAAAAAAGGCCGAATTGGCGCTGGCTGCAGCCGAGAAGGATGTGAGCGCCGCGGAAACAGCCGCGCCCCGGAAACCATCAAGCGAAAATCTTCGGACATTGGATGCCTACGCCTGACCGACGCAAATCTGCGTTCATCGTGGCAGCCGTGTCGCGGCTCCCGGAGCGGCTTTCAATAATCTCGCACGTCCCTTCACGCGCGAGGAGGTGTTGACCTGCTACTTCTCCTTGAGCACCGTGAAGGTGGCCCATTCGTCGGACGGATCGCCCTTGTAACGTTCCTGGATCTGCTTCAGAAAAAACTGCGCAGGACCGTCGTTGGGCTTCATTTCGAGGACCTGCCGAAACCCTATGTCCGCAAATTCCAAATTCCTTTGCTCGTAATTGTTGAGCGCCTGCGCGAACACTTCGAGCAGGGCCCGCCATTCCTCCGCTCGTTCCGGCCAGCCCAGCAACTCATGCACTTCGACCAGTGATTCAAACCCCTTCAACCGGACGCTCCCGAGCGGACGCGTCACCAGCCGGTCGCCGACCGCAGCCTTTGTCTGGCCGCTGATCAGGCATTCGGTTCCAAAGTATTTGTTCAATCCTTCGAGCCGCGACGCCACGTTCACATTTTCTCCCAACGCCGTGTAATCCACGCGCTCTTCACTCCCGAAGTTGCCGACGTTGGCGATCCCGGTGTGCAATCCCAGCCGCGTATGGAGTTGGTGCCCGCGGATCTCGCGCCCGTTCAACTCGAGGAACCGCAGGGCCGCCTCGCACGCCCGGAAGGCATGGTCGGCCTGCAGCTCCGGCGCGTTCCAAAAGGCGAAAATCGCATCGCCAATGTATTTCACCACCGTGCCGTCGGTCTTGTGAATGCACTCTCCCACTGCCGCCTGAAAATAGGCGTTCATCAAACCGGCCAGTTCGTCGGGGTCCATCCCTTCCGAGAGCGACGTGAAATCGGCGATGTCGCTGAACATCAGCGTGAGCAGGTGCTTCTCCGCGCCGGGTTTGAGCAGCTCCCGGTTGTGCGCGAATTTTTTCACCAGGTTCGGCGGCAGATACATCCTTAGCGATTGTTCATACAGACGGTTCTGGACGTACAGACGCACCGAGTTGAATATGATCGACCAAAACAAGGCGATGGGCAGCTGGACCGCGACGATGATCATCCAGGGAAACCAGAGCCGCGCGTTGGTGAAGAGAAACTGGGCGATCACCGCCACGAGCAGGCCGCCGCCCGCCGCCAGGAGGGTCGCGGCCGGCGGACGGAAGAGCGACAAGCCGTATCCGAACAGAACCCCGGTGAGCACCAGGAGGATGATTTCCGTGGAGCGGCCCGTCCGGGTGAGCCAATCCCCGCGCAGCAGGTTGAGGAGCTGGGAGGCGTGAATATCCACCGCCGGACAGAATCCATCCTTCGTGAAGGGCGTGCGGAGCTCGTCCTTTCTATCGTTGGCCGAGAGCGTCTTCAAGCTGGAGCCGATCACGACAACTTTATTGGAGAAGAATCCCGCGGGACAAAAGTCATTAGTCTCCAGGGCGAGGTGGAAGCTGATGTTGGGAATCGTTCCCGGCGGGCCGTAATAGTTTATCCATCGCTCCACGTAGCGCTGCTGCGGGTCCTGCGCGATTCTGGCGCCCGATACCTTTGCAAGCTCCCAGCCGAGGCTGGAATAAAGGT
>Ga0181516_10002305_pt1 | contig 13742 bp, 13 predicted proteins | sample PEATcosm2014_Bin_25_FD_121104 | JGI IMG/M metagenome (GOLD analysis project Ga0181516, IMG submission 121104) | Peatland microbial communities from MTU Mesocosm Facility, Houghton, MI, USA - PEATcosm2014_Bin01_10_metaG | ecosystem: Environmental > Terrestrial > Soil > Wetlands > Peat | place... | reverse complement strand
ACTGTCATTGTCTGATCCTCCGCCCCGGTTCGTGGGGCTCTAGTTTGAATTTTCGCGGTTCCCGACTCTTCCTTGTCTGACCCGCGTACGTGCTAAGTAAAAGCACGCTGTTGGCCAATGTGAGTGGAAGGTGGCAAGTAGCACAAAATGCGATAGTTAGATCGGATCGAGTAGAAAAGGGAGAAGATCGCCTCACCCTGCTTTGTTGTGAATCACAACACACAAAAGTGCCAATAGAAGCAGAGTAGATCGATGTTGCATCGCAGAATCAACAACTTAGTGAGGGAATGAAAAATACAGCAGAGTTTCTTTACACTGTTGCGCTTTGCATCGCACAGAGGAAAGTTATCCACAGGTTGAGGCGGGCCGGGCAAAATTAAAGGAGAGCGTGGCTTCTGGAAGAGCGTGTGCGCTACACAGTGATTAGGCCCACTCACGCCAGGAAACGGCTTGAGTGGGCCTCGTTCTTTATCTCTTATAAACCACGCCGTTCTTCATCACGAAGGTGACGTGGGTGAGGGTGGAGATGTTGGTGAGGGGGTTGGCGGGAACGGCGATGATATCGGCGAGAAAGCCGGGCTTGAGCTGGCCGATCTGGTTCTCCCAGCCGAGGAGGCGTGCTCCGTTTATGAGGCTTGCGCGGAGCGTGTCGGCCGCTGACATTCCGTATTGCACCATGAGCTCGAACTCGCGGGCCTGGGTCCCGTGAGGGAAGGGACCGACATCGGAGCCGACGGCCATGGGAACTCCGGCGGCGAGTTGCCTGCGAAACTCGGCGGCGTGGAGGGCGAGCAGGCTGCGCTGGTGTTCGGCCAAGGCTGCGCTCTCAGCGTGGGCCGCGAAGTACTCGGAGATGGCGAAGGTAGGGACGGCAAAAATTTGCTTGTCGTGCATCAGGCGCATGGTTTCCGCGCTGAGCTGATCGGAGTGATCAACGGAGGCTACGCCAGCTTGGGCAGCGTAAAGCGCACCGGGCTCTCCCGTGGCGTGGACTCCGATGCGGGTGCCGACTCGCGCGGTTTCAGCAACGGCTGCTTCGAGCTCGGCGCGAGTGTACTGGTAGGGCGTGGTGAAAACGCCGTCCACGAAGTGGTCGGGGCCGGTCTGGTAGATCTTGATGAAATCCGCGCCCTCCTTGAGTTGCTGGCGGATGACCTTGACGAGCTCCGCTGCGCTGTTGGCGTAGGTGGCGTTGGAAGGAACATGGGCGGCGGGATTGAAGTGATTGGCGTCCTCGTGGCCGCCGAGTATATCGATCGCATTGCCGCTGATGCGAAGGCGCGGCCCGGGGATGAGTCCCATGTTGATGGCATTGCGAATGGCAGTGTCCGCCGAGCCCGCGCCCTCGGTTCCCATGTCGCGCTCGGCGGTGAAGCCAGCCATCAGGTCCTCGCGAGCGGCGATGGCGGCGAGCAGGGTGCGTTCAGGGACGGACTCCTGAACGGTCTGAAGGTCCTCGGCTCCGGGATGGAGAAAGAGGTGGACGTGCGCATCGATCAGACCCGGCATGAGGGTGGCGTCGCCGAGATCGATGGTGGTGGCTCCCGTGGGGTGGGAGACGCTGGAGCCAACCTCAGCGATGCGGTTGCCGCGAACGAGAATTTCGCCAGGAGTAATGAGAGTGCCGTGCTCAACGTCCAGCAGATGAGCAGCGCGCAGGATTGTAGCTTGCGGCGCGGGCTGGGCGACGAGGAGTCGGGCGACAAAGCAGATGATGAGTGCGGCGAAAAGCTTGCGTTTCATGGCGCAAATAGTAGCACGGGAACTGCGCGATCAACCCTGCTCACGGAACCGAATGATCTTGCGGCGGTCGTGTTTGGAGGGGCGAGTTGGAGGAAGGACTTCCCACTCGTGTTGAGCTTTGCGCTCGGCGGCGGCTTGTTTGCGGCGCTCGACGCTCTCCTTAGTTTCACGATAGAGAGCTTGCGCAACGGGCGCTGGGCCGCGGACATCGCTGAGGTCGAGAACTTCGATTTCGAATTCGCCGCCATCGTTGGTGATTCGGAGGCGGGCTCCGACGTGGACTTCGCGAGCGGGTTTGGCGGTTTGTCCGTTGAGTTGAACTCTGCTGAGTTCACACGCCTTGGTGGCGAGTGAGCGGGTTTTGAAGAAGCGCGCTGCCCAGAGCCATTTGTCGATGCGGACGGAAACCATGATTCATTTTCCTACAGAGAGCCGAGCGAGTGAAGATAAGAAACGAAGAGGCAAGGTCAACGGCCCTACCCTCCGTCCAACATCAGGGCGGAAGGGCAGGGCACCCGAACACTTTGTTTCACCGGCACCGTGTTACTTTGCTTTCTGCGCGGCGATCCACTGATCGGTGCGGGCTTCCAGAAGATCAAGGGGAAGGGTCCCGCCGTTGAGCATCTCATCGTGGAAGGCGCGGATGTCGAACTTTGGTCCGAGCTCCTTTTGAGCGCGGGTGCGAAGTTCGCGAATCTTCAACTGACCTAGCTTGTAGCTGAGAGCTTGCGCGGGCCACGCGATGTAGCGGTCGGTTTCAGATTGTATCGTGGGCTCATCGACGGCTCCGGATTTGCGCATGAAATCAACGACCTGATCGCGGCTCCATCCCTTGGAGTGAATGCCGGTGTCCACCACTAAACGCACGGCGCGGAAAAGTTCTGAAGAGAGGCGGCCGTAGTCGGAGACCGGGTCCTGATAGAAGCCGATCTCTTTGCCCAGCTCTTCAGCGTAGAGCGCCCATCCTTCAATGTAGGCGTTGAAGCTGAGGCCGTGCAGACGGAACTTGGGCAATCCGGTGAGTTGCTGCTGGATGGAGAGTTGCAGGTGATGTCCGGGAATGCCCTCGTGGTAGGCGATGGCCTCATCAAGGATGAGAGTGCGGATTGCGAAGTTGGAGGTTGCCACGACCACGCGCCCGGGACGCTTGCCGTCTGGAGTTCCGGTAACGTAGTGCGTTGCGGCGGCAGCCTGAAAGGCAGGAATGGCTTCGACGGTGACTGGCGACTTGGGAAGCAGGCCAAAGAGCATCGGAAGCTTCGGCTCCATCTGCGCGATGTAGCGGCGGAAGTCTTCGAGAATCTGGTCGGAGGAAGTGGGGATGTACTTGGGATTGGTCTTGAGCGATTCACGGAAAGACGCGAGATCGGCAAAGCCCTGCTTCTTGGCGATCACGGTCATTTCGGCTTGAATGCGATCCATCTCGCGAAGGCCGATCTGGTGAATCTCATCCGCTGTCAGGTGCGTGGTGGTGCGGGCGTAGATGTCGTTCTGATAGCGCCTCTGGCCATCAGCGAGCGAAGTAATAGAGAGATCAGTGCGGCCTTTGGGCGCGTATTCCGCGGTGAGGAAGGTGGCGAAGGTCTTGTAGGCGGGAAGGACATCAGCATTGACCGCGTCGGTAATCTCTTTCGTCAGGCGCTTTTGATCTTCTGGCGAAATGGAGGCAGGGAATTTCTTTGTCGGCATCAGGAAGGGATCTGCCTCGATGATTCCCTGGCACTGCACGGGGAGTTTTTCGAGTAAGAAGCGCACGGGCATCAGGTTGTCCTTCATGCCAGCACGGAGCACTTCGGTGACCTGGCTCAGGACGCGCGGAACCTGATGCAGACGGGCGACGTAATCCTCATAGTGTCTGACGGAGTCAAAGGGAACGGAGAGCGGCAGATCGGCGAGGCTGGTATGGATGCCATTCTGCTGATTGATGGGCATCTCGTACTCTTTGAGGTCATAGTCATCCGCGCGCTGGCGCAGAACACGCACGAGGAGATCGTGGGAGAGTTGGTCCTGATCGGAGAAGCCTGTGGTGGGAATGGCTTCGAGTCGCGAGAGCATGGCCTGGTCAGCGCGATGACGCGCGACGATGGCGGCGAGTGAGTAGTCCGCGAGCTTGTCGTTATAGCGGAAGTCTCCGAAGGCTGTCGCGCGCTCGGGGAAATTGCGCAGGTCGGTCTGGTACTGCTCTTCGAAAAGGGCGTTCTGGGCGGAGAGGCGGTCCACGACGGGCTTGGGGCTTTGGGCGAAGAGGGAGGCGGAGAAAAGAACCAGCAGGCAGATACTCTGACGGTAGCGCATAGATATTGCAGGGTACCAGAAGCGAAGCAGACGGGCGAGAAAAAGGGAGCCGCTGATAGTCCGGGGGCAGAAAGCTTTACGCAGGTACCTACGGATTCGCCTCCTGACCAGGGAGAACATGGCGTGGTTTGTTGTGAGTTGGGTGGGGAGTAATTAGAATCAGTGGGTTTCCCGGCAAGTGAACTTTGCAGCCCGGGATTTCGTATCACTTCAGCATGGCTCTTGGTGCAGCACCTCCCATGCTGACGCTGTATACGGCTGCTCAAAGCCGTGCAGTGGAGGCGCGGGTGGAAGAGGCACAAGTCGTCGCACAACTTGTACGCCGCTGTGCCCAGGGAGATACCACTGCGTGGGAAGAGATCGTACAGCGCTTCCATCGCCGCATTTACAACATCTGCTACCGTTTCGCGGGCTCCGCAGATGACGCCCAGGACCTGACACAGGAAGTATTCATCAAGGTGTACAGGACCGTCGGAAGCTTCGACGGCGAGAAGGCATCTTTCAACACCTGGGTCACTACGGTGACGCGCAATCTGCTGGTGGACCACTTCCGCAAGACGCGCAATGAGCGGGCTACGGATTCCATTGATGCGTCGCAGGGGACGGATGAGGATGGGCCAACGCTGGCAGACAGGCTGGCGGCAGATGGCTCGGAGAATCCGCAAAAGCATGTCGAGACTCGCGAACGGCGTGAGATGGTGCATCGCGCTCTGCAACAGATTTCGCCTGACTTGCGCGAGGCAGTCATCCTGCGCGACCTGCAGGATATGGACTATCGCGAGATCGCCCAGGTGCTGAAAGTTCCCGAGGGAACGGTAAAGAGCAGAATCAATCGGGGTCGTGCGGAACTTGCGCGGCTATTACAACGTACCTATAAGCAAGCGCTCTAGTACTACCGGGGAATCCGGCAGGAAACGGGGCGAGGCAGGTGATTTGAGATGTTGGGTGAAACCAAACCCGGAATGCAGTGCGCAGAGTTCGACGTTCTGTTGACAGAGTCGCTCGATGGCACGCTGAAAGGCGAGCGTCGCGAACGCTTTGAAGCACACAAGGCGGATTGCGCGACATGCAGAGCTCTGTTCGAAGAAGCTTCCGCTGGACTGGCCTGGTTGAGTGAGGTGGAGGAGGTTTCGCCTCCGCAGAACCTGGTGCACAACATTCTGGCTGCGACCTTGGGCGCTACGGAGCAGGCGGCACAGGCAGAGCCGAAACAATCGGCGTGGGAGCGGTTGAGACGGCGGACAAGAATGGTGTTTGCCCCGGTGCTGACCCCGCGCTTCGGAATGTCCATGGGAATGGCGTTCTTCTCGATCACCCTGGTGTTGAACATGGCCCAGATACGGATTAAGGATCTAACGCCGCACAACCTGAGTCACACGTTCTACACCAGCGAGAACAAGGTGATGAAGTACTACGAAAACATGCGACTGGTGTATGAGATCGAGTCACGAGTGCGGGAGTTGCGCAACGCAAGCGAAGAGAACGAACGCGAGCGCGAAGAAAAGAGCCGGCAGCGTGAGAAAAACAATAACCAGACGCAGGAGCAGAACCAGAAGAGCGAGCCGGATCAGCGCGAGAATCACCACTACAGTCTGGATCTGAACGCGCAAATGCTGGCTTCGCTGAATAGATTGGAGCTGCGGTGAGCTTGGAACTTTACGGCACAGGAGAGAGCTATGAACTGCGCACAACATCCCGATAACCCGGCAGTGGCCTATTGCCGGACCTGCGGCAAGGCGCTTTGCGAGATCTGCAAGCGCGACGTGCAGGGGACGATCTTCTGTGATCCGTGCCTGGCGGCGCGGGTGCACGGAACGGCGGGAGGAAGCTTCGGCACAGGCGCAGGCAGCTACCAGACGAGCGGAAACTACGCTCCGCCATCACCGCGAGCGCCGGAAGATGCCAGCCCCGGCCTTGCGCTGTTCCTTGGATTCATTCCGGGCGTCGGCGCTTTCTATAACGGTCAGTTTCTGAAGGGCTTCGTTCACGTTGTGGTGTTCGCGACACTGATCTGGATGTCAGATCACGGCATGGGAGCGTTTGCCGGGCTCCTGATTCCGGCGTGGTTGTTCTACATGGTCTTTGACGCATGGAGCACAGCCAAGGCTCGGCGCTATGGAATGCCGATTCCGGATCCGCTTGGATTGAACCACATTCTGGAAGGGCGCGAAGGCACCTTCAAGCAGCGCGTGGAGCAGGCAGGAGAACGTCTGGGGACGCAGGTGGAGTACGCGGCGCAGAACATCGGCCATCAGTGGCAGAAGGCTGGAGGGGCAACGCCGGGAAGCACCGCAGCGAATCCGACTGCGAATACCGCTTCGAGTTTCACATCTGGTGAGGCGGGCACGGCTCCGGGCGCAGAACAGAGCGCGCCTCCTCCTCCACCTCCGGGGGCTGGGGCCGTCCCGAATCCAGGTTCGCAGGGTGCTTACTCTGCGGGACCCTATGCAGGGCCGGAGGGCACGGCGTATGTGCCTCCCAAAGAACGCGAGCACAGTCCAGCAGGTGCTGTGGTGCTGATCGGCTTGGGAGTCTTGTTCCTACTGGCGAACCTGGGCTGGTTCAGCTTTCACTGGATTTCACGTTCATGGCCGCTGATTTTGATTGTGCTTGGCGTGTGGCTGTTCATCCGACGCCAGCGCGGCGGGCAATAGGGAGGTTTGCAATGGCATATTACCAACCGAATCCTGCATGCAGTTGCGGCCGGTGCAGCACGCGCGGGCTGATGGGCCCGGCGGTTCTAGTTACCCTGGGTCTGCTTTTTCTACTATCGAACACCTCGCATTGGCCTTTTGAACGCACGTGGCCGATCTTGCTGATCGTGATTGGGGCCATCAAAGTAGCGCGCTACGTGATGACCGACAGCGGACACGTCAATCCGGGACAGTATCCTCCGCCTCCATATGGAATGCCTTACGGGCAGTATCCGCCGCCACCTTCGCAGTCTGGATACTCGGTTCCAACGCAGGATGTGGCCGCGGCAAACGGGCCGACGGTAGGTTCGCCGAGCGAGAGTGAAAACGGAGAGGTGCATCATGGCTAGTCCGAGTGGGTACTACATGCCTCCGCCACGCAGGCGATCGCTGGTGGGGCCGCTGATTCTGATTGTGATCGGCGTGCTGTTTCTGCTGCGGAACTTCGGCTACTCGCTTCCTCTGCTGCACAATTTTGTGCGCTACTGGCCGCTGTTGCTGGTGTTGATCGGCCTGGTCAGGCTGGCGGAGTTTTTTGCAGCGCGCAGCGCGGGGCGGCCAGCTCCGTTCATGGGTGGCGGCTCGGTTTTTCTGGTGATTATCCTGATTTGCGTGGGAGTAGGACTGAGCGCGGCGTTTCATGGACGTGACCAGATTAACTGGGGCTCGCTGCGCGACAACGTGGATGTCGATGATGACTTCATGCACCTGTTCGGCAACGAATACAGCTTCGACGGCGAGTTGACACAACCGATGCCCGCAAGCGGCGTGGTCCGGGTGGAATGCGACCGCGGCAACATCACGGTCAATAGTTGGGATCAACCGCAGGTGAAAGTCATCTACCACAAGCGGGTTTTCGCAGGCAGTCAGAGCGAAGCGAACTCGACAAATCAGGCGACCACGCCGCTCATCCAGATGCAGGGGAATTCGGTGGAGGTGCGGGGGAACACGGAAGCGGCAGGGTCGAAGGGCGTGGCGTCAGACCTGGAGGTGTACGTTCCGCTGAAGTCTGACGTAGAACTGACGGGACGGCGCGGGGATATTTCTGCCACGCAGCGCACCGGAGACATCAAAGTGAGTTCGCAGCACGGGGATGTGACGCTGGACCAGGTGACCGGGAATGTAAACGTTTCGACGCATCACGGATCGCTGCACGTGAGCAACGTGACCGGCACCGTGACGGCCGACGGGCGTCTGGATGACCTTGTGCTTGACACGATTGCGGGTCCGGCCCTGGTTACCGCCGATATTTTTGGCGACACGCGGCTCTCAAAGCTGCAAAAGGGAGTGACGATTCGCACCTCGCGTACTGAGTTGCAGATGGCGAGGCTGGATGGCGATATGACAATGGACTCCGGCGACCTGCAGGGCGATGGGTGGCAAGGTCCGATATCTCTATCCACCAAGGCCAAGGATGTGAGCCTGCGCAACCTGAAGGGCGATGTTCGTATTACCGACGATCACGGTGACATCAGCCTGGAGAGCGGAGCGGCAGCAGGGCTTGGCAACATGGACCTCACGACCCATCACGGCGACGTGCATCTTCGTCTGCCATCGAAGTCGAACTTTCAGTACCAGGTGGTGACGCGGCATGGCCAGATCAACAGCGACTTTGAAAGCCTGCGTTCTGAAAGCCACGTAGGAAGCGCTTCCGCTTCCGGCACGGTGGGCAAGGGCGGAGTGAAAGTCAGTGTGACCAGCGACGCCGGTGACATTCAGATCAGTAAGACGGAGGAGTCGCTGACGGCGCCTCCTGAGCCGCCGGCAGTTCCCAAGCAAGCGATGCCGGTACCTCCGGCGAAACCTGCACTTCCCGAGAAGCAGGCCAGGCCGGCAAAGAAGAAGGTCGGCGACGTCGATGTGATGTGAGCTGATCATGAAGCAAAACGAAACCGGAGAGACAGGCTGACTGTCTCTCCGGTTTCGTTTGCTTCGGTCACTGCGTCTTAGCCGAAGTTGATGGGATGTTTGCCGAGCCAATGCGAGTCGCGGGTGGTTCCGATTTTGCGCATGGCTCCACGGGCGATGCCCGAGGAGAGTTCGCGAGTTTCCCAGGCGACTCCGGCGGTGAACCCGACGACTCCGCCGACGACTCCCATGGCGACGAGTGCAGCGGGTTTTGGTTGACGCCGTTGAGCAAGCAGAGCACAAAGTGCACCAAGGCTTGCGCCCATTACAGTGGGAGCCCATGAAGCACGCGCAGAGCGCCCAAGAATCTCTCCCACGTGCTCGCCATGGAGAATTGAATCCGCCGCAGTGCGTGCCCCCTGCCATCCGGAACCGGCAAGGTCACGCCCATATTCCACTTCCGACTTCAGCCAATCACCGATTTTCATTGCCGACCATCCCTGTTGCATTTAAGAATCCGCACCTATGAAGTTCGATAGTACCTCTGAGCGCGCAAAAGCGAAAGCACACAAGAGCACAGACATTGCGCTTTTTGCGCGCGCACAGGTACTTCAGGGAGTAGTACGGAAGGGGAAACGCGACAATCGGGTAAAACCCCGATCCAAGATAAATGATCGAGGTCTTACCCGATGCAAAAGCGGTGTTACGGTTGCTGAGCCAACAGTTTGCCCTGGTAAACACGAGTGGCATCGCTGGAGATCAGGTAAGCGGTGCTCGCGTCCACGGTGTAAATGACCACGGAAACACCGGCGACGTTCGCATTCGGACTTCGTCCATTGGAAGCAATGGAGTAGTTGCCGGAGGAAGCGAGGTCAGTGTTGTAGAAGCCGGGCGTCTGAGAGTCGATGGTGCCGGCGAGACTACCACCACTGGCATCAAAGTTGCCGCCCAACTCGACGTACCCGCCGTCGTTGTAGTTGAAGCCTGAGAGACTTGCTGAATAGGGACCGGTGATACTGGCGGTTGTGACGCTCGTGTCCTGAGCGCGCATCGTGCCGGTCTCAACCACCGTGGCACTGGAATTCCATGCAAGCACAAGCGACTGCTGGGACGAGACCTGCCAGCCGACGAGATTGGTAGCAAGCGAGCCGCCCACCGTTGCGGTCCAGCGGCCATTCGCAGGGGCCGCGTAGCTTCCCGTGAAGGTGACACCGGGGAAATAACCGCCGGCCGAGTTGGCACCAATCAGGTAGTCCTCGACAGCGTTCGTGACAGCTCCACCGGTCAAAGTGAAACGTCCGGTTTCGTAAAGGACGCCACTTGTCCCAGCGCCAGAAAGGGAGAAGACCTGGTCTCCACTCAAGCCTGCAAGCGTCGTCTGCAGATCTGCGTAGCCGTGAACGGCATAGCCGTCGGTTCCGGCAATCACGATTTCAGAGGTAGAGACGAAATAGTAGACATAATTGTGCGGCGCACCCGCGAAGGTGAGTTGCAAAGTACCGCGGCCAGTGGTGTCAGGAGCCGCCAGAGTGCCCGTGGTGGGGAGTGAAGCTGCGAGATTGCCAGCATCGTTCTGGTCGATAGTGCCAGTGACGCTGGTCCCGGAGATGGTGAGACCGCCGATGGCGCCATACGGAAGCCCGCTGGAATCCTCACCCTGGAGGCGGACGATGTATGTGCCTGATGGTGCGCTGACTGCCGACTGGAGCTTCATCAGACCAGTATCGTCAGCATTCGACGAGAACTCGAAGAAGCTGGCGGAACTCGGGGATTGCATCACGAAGCGGTAGACTGCCTGGTTGCCGTTGAGTTGCAACTGGCCACGACCGTCGGAGTTGACACTGTACGTGCCCGTAACGCTCTCCAGAGCCGCGCTTGTGGAATCAGCATAAAGGTTGCGATATCCGGACGTGATGTTTCCGTTGCCGTCAGCTGTGAAAACTCCGACCAGATCGAAGTTGAGGTTCGAGGAATTGACCCCATTGCCGCTGAAGACATAGGTCCCGTGCAGGTTGGCGTTGGTGAAGCCGACATTGTTTCCGGTCGACGGACTGGAAGGGATAGGTGTGCTGTTGGAACTGCCGCAGGCGACGAGAGCTGCGAGTGCGACGACGCTGATCAGTGAGAGGAAAATCTTCCGCATTGTTATACCCACGGTGAGAGGAGTCTCTGCACGGTGTTAAACACGCGTACAGGAGGAAAGTTGTGCACTAAAATGAACGGATGGAAAGCGAACTGGTTACATTCCCACCCAAGACCCTCAACAGGGAACTATACCTCATCGGATTTCGGCTTGATCCGGGCGAGGATGGACCGCAGTTCTACACGTTGATTGGCGATGAAGGGGAGAGTGAACGCCCCATTATGCGCGGCGGACGTCTGCTGCTTTTCCGCAAACCGATAGACGGACTCAAGGCACTGATGGCTAGCGACAACGGCTTCAGCGATCTTCGTCCGGTGCCGACGGAGTTGGAGTTGCTATGTGATATCAGCGGCGCACTCTACGTGGCAAACGCGGAGGAGATCGATGCGGAAGGCGTGCTTTTTGAAATGATTGCAGTCTTCGACGACCTGCTGCGCGCTATAAGGTTGAACGTTCCGCCGGAATACACGGCCGTGCTCAGCCAGGTGGCGGAACGTTTGGCCCAGAACCCTGAGTTCGCCAGCCTGCTGACGAGGAAGCAGTTGAGCCGGGAGAAGTTGGAAGACGCGCTCATGTGGTGCGTTGGAGCAGTGGCGGTGAAGAGCACTTGGATAGACGACAGGAAAGTTCAATGACGAAATAAGGGTCAAATGGGAGCGCTTATCCTGTTCACTTATTTTGCAAACGCAGAAGAATCCGCGCCATGCTGCGATAAGCATGGCGCTTTTTAGTGCGTGAAGTACGCGCGAAATCTCGCGACTAGCGTCGGGTGGTGGCGATCTCCGGCTGATGGCGCTGGGCTTGGGGAGGCGACTGAAGGTGGTCGCGGATCAGACTCTCCTTGAGTCGGGCGAAGGCTGCCTCGGGAGTGTTGACGTACTCGAAGAGCTCAACATCCTGGGGAGCGATGGTTCCGGCATCGGCCAGCGCCTCCAGATTGAGCACGCGTCGCCAGTACTCCTCGCCATAGAGGAGCACAGTCATTTTCTTGGCGAGCTTTTCGGTTTGGGCGAGGGTGAGAATCTCGAAGAGCTCGTCGAGGGTACCGAACCCTCCGGGGAAGACGACGAGGGCCTTGGCCAGATAGGCGAACCAGAGCTTGCGCATGAAGAAGTAGTGAAACTCGAAGTTGAGTTCCGGAGTGATGTAAGGGTTGGGAACCTGCTCGAAAGGCAAGGCAATATTGAGGCCGATAGTCTTGCCCCCTGCTTCATGGGCTCCGCGATTGGCGGCCTCCATGATTCCGGGGCCTCCGCCAGTGGTGACGACAAAGCGATGGCGTTTTCCGGAGAGGGTGCGCGTCCAGTCGGTCAGCATGTGGGCGAGGCTGCGAGCATCCTCATAGTAGTGGGCCATGTCCACGGCGCGCTGAGCACGGTGCGCCTCCTGTTCGTGGTCAGGAGCCGGTTCGGCGCTGCCTGGACGGGCGAGCAGTTGCACAGCCTCTTCGGCGCTGCTCAGGCTGCGGAAGCGGGCTGAGCCGAAGAAGACTACCGTGTCCTGAATCTTCTCGCGGCGAAAGCGGGCTAGGGGCTCGGTGTACTCGGCAAGAATACGAAGGGGGCGTCCGTCTGGTCCCTTGATGAAGGCGTCGTTTTCGTAGGCTAGTGGAGCACGTGTCAGTTTTGTCTGATCGGTCATAGATATACAAGGCGTCCGGAGTGTCGGGTTTTCTTGGAACTCATCGAAGATCGCGATAGTGCAGGGCGTCGGAGAATCCGATCCATACATCGATTAGACCGATGCCGGAGATCATGCCTCGCACGAAGCTCTGGCCAAGAATGAATTTGAGGGTAGGCCAGGCATTGAGGAGCGGGTTCTCAGTCCAGAGGCGGGTCCAGGGAAGCACCATGACCAGCATTCCGGCCCAGACCGCGATGGCGACTTCGACTACGAGTAGAAGGCGTTGCGCCCAGACCGGAGGATGCGTAGCCGGGGGCGTAGGCGGGCCGGGATTTTGCTCCGGCATTGGCGGTGGCGAGCTCTGCTTCAGCGGTCCTACTTCCATCGTCGATTCGATGCGTCCCGGTTTGAACGGGAATGATTTGGTGTCGAGAGAGTGCTGGGCGGTTTCCCGTACTCGGCAGTCATTCAATTGATTCTACGCTGAAGAATGCGAAAGTCAGAACTGTGCCCGGGTTCGCGAGAAACACGAAGCCGATTCCGGCGCAGGTCAGACGGAGGAGCGTAGCTCGCGGATGCGAGTGGCAACATCACGATAGTCGATGTTGTTGCCATACACCTCCATGAAATGGTCGAGCGCCTCTCGCTTTCGACCAGCAGCCTCATAGGCACTTGCCAGTTCGTAGGTGACGGCGGTGCGAGACTCTTCGTTGGGAGCAGTCTCCAGAGCGCGCTGGAACCACTTGAACGAGGCCTCGGGCACGGACTTTTCGACGAAGCAGGTCGCCAGCCAAATGTAAGCCTCCTGCATTCGTGCCGGTTTCAATTGTCCGGCCTCGGCACGGCAGACCTTTTGCAACTCGCCAATGGCTTCATCGAGCAAACCCATCTCGCGGAAAGCGATGCCGAGGTTGAAGTGGGTTTCAAGATCGCCGTCATCCTGCTCAGGAGCGGCGAGATCACGCTCGAAGTTCTGCAGAAGATCCCCAAAGACGCTGGGAGTAACAGGCACCTCTTCCTCTGGCGGCGCAACGGCAGCAGCCATCTGGGCCACCTGCTGAGGCTGAACTGGCGGTTGAACGGGCGGCGCAAGCGGCGGCTGTGCAACCGGAGCACGAGGAGCCAAACTAGCTGGCGGAGCGGGCCGCGCGGAAGGTTCGCGGCGGGGCTGGGGAGTCGGAGCGAAGCCATCTCCCAACTCGGCATCCAACTCGGCGGCGAGAGAGCTGAGTGTGGGCGTCGCGGGAGTGTAGGGCGCGGGTGGTGCCGGAGCTGCCGGGGGAGTTACAGACAGTGACGGAGTGTGGTCGATGACCTCGATCACCTCTATCGGGGCAAAGCCAGACGGCGGCATGGGGGCAGCGGTTCGAGAGGACGGGGCTGCGGCAGTGCCTTGT
>Ga0181516_10002304_pt1 | contig 13750 bp, 13 predicted proteins | sample PEATcosm2014_Bin_25_FD_121104 | JGI IMG/M metagenome (GOLD analysis project Ga0181516, IMG submission 121104) | Peatland microbial communities from MTU Mesocosm Facility, Houghton, MI, USA - PEATcosm2014_Bin01_10_metaG | ecosystem: Environmental > Terrestrial > Soil > Wetlands > Peat | place... | reverse complement strand
CTACCTCGACCAGCCGCCTCGCAACGCTGCCAGCCGGGAGGCCGCTTGAACCACAGCGCGGCAGTCTCGCAGCAGTATCTGACCTTCAGGCTCGCCGGCGAGGAGTACGGCGTCGGTATCCTGATGGTGCAGGAAATCCGCGGTTGGTCACCGGTCACGGCGATTCCGCATGCGCCGCCCTGGATGCTAGGCGTCATGGATCTGCGCGGCGTGGCCGTCCCGATCATGGATCTGCGGCGGCGCTTCGAGCTCGAGCCGGCCGCTTTCGGACCCTCGACGGTGGTGATCGTGATTCGCGTGCCGGACGGTCAGCGGCATCACACAGTCGGTCTCGTGGTCGATGCGGTTTCGGATGTGTACGACCTCAACGCCGCCGACCTGCGCGATCTGCCGGAACTCGGCAGTTCCGCCTCGAGCGACATCGTGCATGGCCTGGCACAGGCTGACGGCAAGACACTGATCCTGCTCGACGTGTCGCGCCTGGCCGTACCGATGACGCACTGAGGAAGACCGATGACAAGATTCACTGCGCAGCCAGCCGAAGCGAACGGGGCGCTCGACGCGCTACGCATCAGGAGCGCGCTCGACAATGTCAGCGCCAATGTCATGCTCGCCGACGCCGATAATAGAATCGTCTATGTCAATCGGGCGCTGCAACGCCTGCTCGAACGCATCGGCCCGCAGCTGCGGCACGACCTGCCCGGATTCGAGCCTGCCGATATCGTCGGCCAGAGCATGGATCAGTTTGCGTTGCCCCAGACCTGGTCGCTGCGCCTGCAAATCGTCGCCGAACCGGTGCTCGATGCCAGCGGCCAGAGCGTCGGCACCGTGGTTGAATGGGTCGACCGAACTCAGGAATGCAGGATCGAAGAGGAGATCGCGCAGATCGTTGCCGCGGCGCATCGCGGCGATCTGCTCAAGCGGATAAGGTCGGATGACAAGCAGGGATTTTTCAGCGCGCTGGCGCTCGGCATCAACCGCCTGCTCGACACTATGCAGCAGCTCGTCAGGCAGATGAAGGGTCCGGCCGCCGCCATCCAGCGGCATGCGCAGGCGATATCCGAGGGCAACCTGGAGCTGTCGCGCCGCACCGGGCGGACAGCGGCCACCCTGGAAGAGACCGCTGCGTCGATGGAGCAGATGACCTCCAGCGTCAGGCAAACCGCGGACAATGCGGGGCAGGCCAACCAACTGGCGTTGGCAGCGCGCCAGCAGGCCGAGAAGGGCGGCGTGGTGGTCGGCAACGCCATCGCTGCGATGAGCGGCATCAACCAGGCGTCGAAGAAGATCGCCGACATCATCGGCGTCATCGATGAGATTGCATTCCAGACCAATCTGCTGGCGTTGAATGCGGCCGTGGAAGCGGCCCGCGCCGGCGAGCAGGGCCGAGGTTTCGCGGTGGTGGCCACCGAGGTGCGCAGTCTCGCGGGACGCAGCGCCACCGCGGCCAAGGAAATCAAGGCGCTGATCCAGGATTCGGTCGCCAGGGTCGATGAGGGCAGCAGGCTGGTGGACCAGTCGGGGTCGACGCTGTCTGAGATTGTCAGCGCGGTCGAGAAAGTGACTGACATCGTGGCCGAGATCGCGGCCGCGAGCCGCGAGCAGGCATCCGGCATCGAGCAGGTGAACAAGGCGGTCATTGAGATGGATGCCACCACCCAGCAGAACGCGGCGCTGGTGGCGCAGGCCACGACTGTCAGCGGCGCGATCGTCGAGCATGCGGCGGCGCTCAACGGGATGATTTCGCCGACTACGGTGGTGCGCACGGAACGCCGTGCCCCCGGCCGCCCCTGGTCGGCAGCCGAGGTCGCCGATAAAGCCAATAAAGCCGATAAGTCCGCGCCGAGCAAGCCACCGCCGGTGCGACGGGCAGTGTCGCGACAGGTCGCCGCCGACAGCGACTGGCAGGAATTCTAGAGGCCAGCCACGATGCAGTCCCATTCACAGGCCGAGGCTCTCGCCGCGCCGTCCGCCGCGGCGGTCGCCAGCGCGCAGTACCTGACCTTCGTCTGTGGCGGCGAGGAGTACGGCGTCGAGATCCTGCGCGTGCAGGAAATAAAGGGCTGGGATCACGTGACCCGGGTGCCGTATGCGCCGGCATACGTGCTTGGAGTCATGAACCTGCGCGGCATGATCGTGCCGGTGATCGACCTGCGAACACGGCTGAATCTCGAACGACGGGAGTTCGATGCCTCGACCGTGGTGATCGTGCTGCGGGTACAGACTTCGCGCGGCGAGAAGATCGTCGGCATCGTGGTCGATGCCGTATCGGAGGTGTACAGCGTCCCGGCAGATACCATCAAGCCGGTGCCGGAACTGGGCGGCATCGCCGAGGACTCCTGCGTCACGGGTATCGCCACCGTTGAAGGCAAGATGGTGATGCTGCTCGATGTCAACTCATTGGTTGCTGCCTGCGTCGAAACCGACGCACGCACGGAGCATGCGAGGCCATGAGCGACGGCAGCGTGAGTGAATTCGTGCTCTCCGACGTGCAGTTCGACCGCATCCGCGAGCTGGTGCGCGCGCAGTGCGGCATCGCGCTGACCGATCACAAGCGCCAGATGGTCCATGGCCGGCTGGTGCGCCGCCTGCGCGCGCTGCGATTGCCGAGCTTCACCGAGTACGTGCAGCTGCTGGAACGCGGCGCTGCGGGTGGCGAGCTGCAGGAATTCACCAACGCGATCACGACCAACCTGACCTCGTTCTTCCGCGAGAGCCATCACTTTGAGTATCTGGCGGAGCAACTGCTGCCCAGCATCGCGGAGCGTGTGCGCGCTACCGGCCGGCTGCGCATCTGGTCGAGTGCCTGTTCGACGGGCGAGGAGCCCTACAGCATTGCAATGGTGCTGCGCGAGCAGCAACAGCTGATCGGCCGCGCCGATGCGCGGATTCTCGCCACCGACCTGGATTCGAGCGTGCTCGCCACGGCCGCTGCGGGGACCTATCCGGCCGAGCGCGTGCAGCAGATCGCACCGCAGCGGGTGGCGAAATTCTTCAAGCCCGTCAGCGGCGGGAATCAGGCCAGCGTGCAGGTGTCGCCCTTGCTGCGGCAACTGATCACTTTCAAGCAGCTGAACCTGATGCACGAATGGCCGATGCGCGGACCATTCGACGCGATCTTCTGTCGCAACGTCGTCATCTACTTCGACATCGAGACCAAGCGGGCGCTGTTCGAGCGCATGGCGCGGCTGCAGTCCCCCGGCGCGATCCTGTTCCTGGGGCACTCGGAGAGCCTGTATCGCATCAGCGAACGTTACGAGTTGATCGGACGCACGGTCTATCGTCGCAGGGCGGACTAGCATGAACAAAAAAATCCGCGTACTGATCGTCGATGACTCGTCGCTGGTGCGGCAGATGCTCACCGACATACTGAATGAGGCCGGCGACATCGAGGTGGTCGGTGCCGCAAGCGATCCGCTGTTTGCGCGCGACCGCATCAAGGCGTTGAACCCGGATGTGCTGACGCTCGATGTCGAGATGCCGCGCATGGATGGACTCACGTTCCTGTCGAATCTGATGCGCCTGCGACCGATGCCGGTAATCATGATTTCCTCGCTCACCGAGCGCGGCGCGCAGACGACGTTGCGGGCGCTCGAGCTCGGCGCGGTGGATTTTGTCTCCAAGCCCAAGGCCGATGTGGCGGGGACGTTGTGCGAGTTCTCGCAGGAGATCTGCCACAAGGTGCGCGCGGCGGCGCAGGCACGCGTACGGGCGCGCACCAATCGCCCGGCCGCCGCCGCCGTAGCGCCGAAATACTCCGCGGATGCGGTGATCCCCGTCGCCTCCGGTCAACGCCGGTTGCACACCACCGAGCGCATCATCGCCATCGGAGCTTCGACCGGCGGCACCGAGGCCATCAGGGAGGTGCTGCAGGGATTGCCGGCCGACAGCCCGGCCGTGGTCATCGCGCAGCACATTCCTGCGGCATTCAGCGGTGCCTTTACGCAGCGCATGAATTCCGTGTCGGCAATGTCGGTTTGCGAGCCGCAGGATGGGCAACAGATCGTGCCCGGCCACGTCTATATCGCGCCGGGCGACCGGCATCTGATGATCGACCGGGACGGTGCACGCTACCTGTGCCGCCTCAGCTCCGGGCCGCCGGTCAATCGTCACCGGCCGAGCGTGGACGTGCTGTTCCGATCGATGGCCCAGAACGTGGGCCGCAACGCCGTCGGTGCGATTCTGACCGGCATGGGTGATGACGGTGCCCGCGGCATGAAGGAAATGCACGACGCCGGCGCGCCGACGGTGGCGCAGGATGAAGCCAGCAGTGTCGTCTGGGGCATGCCAGGCGCCGCGGTCAAACATGGCGGCGTGGACGAGGTGCTGCCGCTGGAGCGGATCGCCGAAGCCGTACGGCGCCTGGCGGCCAACAGTTCCGATCTTTCCATGGAATTCAATGTGAGCAGAGCATCATGAAAGCAAAACGCAGAGTCACGATCGATGCGCGCGAACTCGAACAGCTGCGCGCCGCACTGGCCGCGAGCAGGCAAGCCCAGGCGCACGCCGAGCAGGCGCTCGATGCCGAGCTCAAAGCCACCGCGCCGATGAAGAGCGAAATCGTAGCCATACGGCTCCCGCGCGCGTTCGTCGAGTTCGAGCTCGACGGGACGATCCGGTCGGCCAACGACAATTTCGCCAAGATGCTCGATTACACACTCGAGGAACTGGTGGGTAAGAATCACCGGATGCTGGTGAGCGCCGCCTACCGCGAGAGCGCGGAGTACCGCGAGCTGTGGAGCAAGGTCGGTCGGGGCGAATATCAGGCGGGCGAGTTCCACTACGTTACCAAGGGTGGCAAGGAGCTCTGGCTGCAGGGCTACTTAAGCCCGGCCATGGGCAGCGACGGCAGGCCCGCCCATGTCGTGAGCTACAACACCAACGTGACCGCCAAGGTGCTGGAGGCGAGACAACTGCAGGAGACCGTCGAGCAGACGCGGGCGGCCGTCAAGGCGGCACTCGAAGGCGACCTGTCCCGGCGTATCTCGCTGGCAGGCAAGAGCGGCCAGATCGAGGCGTTGAGTCGCGGCGTCAATGATCTGTTCGAGATCATCGGCTCGACCGTGGATGACGTCAACGCCGTGGTCGAGTGCGCCAAACAGCGTGATCTGAGCGCACGCGTTCAGGCCGCTGGCAAGACCGGGGCGTTCGGCAAGCTCGCGAGCGGCGTCAATGCGCTGATCGATAACATGGCGAGCCTGGTGCAGCAGATCAAGTCTTCGGCCGGCGAGGTCAAGACCGGTGCCGAGGAGATCTCGCGCGGCAACCTCAATCTGTCGCAGCGTACCGAACATCAGGCCTCGAGCCTCGAGCAGACCGCCTCCTCGATGGAGCAGATGACGGCGACGGTCAGGCAGACGGCCGACAATGCCGCCCAGGCGAACCAACTGGCGCTGGCGGCGCGCAAGCAGGCGGAGAAGGGCGGCACGGTGGTCGGTGCCGCCGTCAAATCGATGGCTGGCATCAACGCGGCATCCAAGAAGATCGCCGACATCATCGGGGTGATCGACGAGATTGCCTTCCAGACCAACCTGCTGGCACTGAACGCTGCGGTCGAGGCCGCGCGTGCCGGCGAGCAGGGGCGCGGCTTCGCCGTGGTCGCCACCGAGGTGCGGAACCTTGCCGGGCGCAGCGCCACGGCCGCCAAGGAAATCAAGGCGCTGATCCGCGACAGCGTCACGCGAGTCGAGGAGGGCAGCAAGCTGGTGGATGAATCGGGCAAGACGCTCGAGGAAATTCAGGCTGCGGTCAAGAAGGTCACGGACATCGTGGCGGAGATCGCCGCGGCCAGCCGTGAGCAATCCGCCGGCATTGATCAGGTCAACAAGGCCGTCATGACCATGGATCAGGGCACGCAACAGAATGCCGCGCTGGTGGAGCAGGCGGCTGCGGCCAGCCGGGCGATCGTCGAGCAGGCGCAGGCGCTGAATCAGATGATCTCCGATTATCGCGTGGACGAGGGCGGTGAACACGCCAGTGAGCGGCGTTCGGGCGATCGGCCTTGGGCCAGGAGCAGTGGAGCATTTCGATGACGCGCCTGATCATGACCGTGGACGATTCGGCCTCGATGCGCGAGATGGTGCGCGCGACGCTTACCGCGGCCGGCTACGAAGTCGTCGAGGCGGTGGACGGACAGGAGGCGCTGGATTATGCGCGCGACAATCCGTGCGACCTGGTCATCAGCGACGTCAACATGCCCCGCATGGACGGCATCACACTGGTGCATGAGCTGCGCAACCTGCCGCACTACCGACTGACGCCGCTGCTGCTGCTGACGACGGAGTCCAGCGCCGAGAAGAAACTCGAGGGCAAGCGTGCCGGAGCCACCGGTTGGATCGTCAAGCCGTTCAATCCGGAGCAGCTGCTCGCCACCATGGCGCGCGTGCTCTAACGCAGGATCGCTGATGGCCACAAGAAAGTTGCCGCCCGCGTTGCCGCAGTTCTCGCACATCGGCCGCTTCTGGGACCGTGAGCATCATTGCTTTTCGGCCAAGCTGCTGCCGGGCGAGTACTACGTGACGACTACCGGTGAGCAGATTGCCACCGTGCTCGGCTCGTGCGTGTCGGCCTGTGTCCGCGACCGTCGCACCGGGATCGGAGGCATGAACCATTTCATGCTGCCGCAGGATGCCTCCAGGGGCACCAGCGTCTGGGGCGCGGCGGTCAGCGCCGCAACCCGCTACGGCTATGTGGCGATGGAGCGATTGATCAACGACATCCTGAAGCTCGGCAGCAGCCGCGACCATCTCGAGGTCAAACTGGTGGGTGGCGGCAAGGTGCTCGGCGCCAGCGCCATCGACGTCGGCGCGCGCAACATCGAGTTCGTGCGCAGGTACGTGTCCGACGAAGGGTTCATCGTGGCGGGCGAGGATCTGGGCGATGTCCACGCCCGCAAAGTGCAATATTCGCCATCGACCGGCAGGCTGCGGGTGAAGAAGCTCAAGGCGGTCCGCAACGATACGCTGTACGAGCGTGAGCGCAGCTACCTCGAGGGGCTCGAGAAGCAGCCCGTCGACAACGATATCGAGCTGTTTTAGGCAACCTATGACTTCGGAGCAGCCTAAGGTAGATGCGAAAAGTCCGGCACAACGCGATGCCAGCACGGCTGCGTTTGAGTTTGTGCGCGACCTGTCGGTCGAGCTTTCGGCCAGTACCATCGAGCTGCCGAGCTTTCCGCAGGTGGCAAGCCGGGTGCAGAAGGCGCTGTCCGAAGAGAACGCCAGCAGTGATCGCGTGGTGCGGGTGATCGGGGCCGAGCCGATGCTCGCGACGCGGGTGCTGGCCATGGCCAACTCAGCCGCGCTCAATCCCGGCGGCAAGCAGATCTCGGAGCTGCGCACCGCCGTGACACGGCTGGGCTTCGATACACTGCGCGCCGCCACGGTCAGCTTTGCGATGGCGCAGTTGCGCGCGGCCGCCGCCTTCAGGAACCTGCAGCGTTACCTGGATGCCCTCTGGCAGCACAGCGTGCTGGTAGCCTCGTTGTGCTTCGTGATCGCGCGCCGCGCCGGCAAGGTCAATCCCGACACCGCGCTGCTCACCGGGCTGGTACACGGCGTCGGCAAGCTCTACATCCTGACGCGTTCGCAGCGCCACCCGGCCTTGTTTGCCGATCAGGCGATGTATCAGCACATCGTCAACGACTGGCACGGCTCGATCGCCAAGGTGCTGCTCGAGAACTGGCGCATGGCCGATGAGATCGTGGTTGCGGTGCACTCGCACGCGGATGATTCGCGCCAGCTGCGTGGTTCGAGCGCGATACTGGCCGACGTGCTCGAGGTGGCGGTGACGCTGGCGGCTTGCAAGCAGCTGCCCGATGCACTGCCGGCACGCATCGGCGCGCTCAAGGCCGCCGCGCATCTGGAGCTGACGGTCGACAACTGTCAGTCGCTGATCTCCGAGTCGAGCGAGGAACTGGCGGCGTTGCGCAGCGCGCTCGGCAGCTAGCGCTGGCGCTGGCTCGGGCCCGAAAATCAACGAAAATCCCGCGAGTCGCGCTCGAGGCCGGTAAGCCATCGCGACGCATCGTGCAGGCGCCGCGCGATCACATGCGCGACGCGATCGCGTCGCTGCAGCTCACCGTCGACCACCAGCAGGCTCGATTCGAGGGCGCAGCGCCGCTGGGCAGCGAAAACCGCCGGCCACAGAATCACGTTGACCAGGCCGGTTTCGTCCTCGAGCGAAGCGAACACCACGCCTGAGGCGGTCGAGGGCTGCTGCATGTGGGTGATCAGGCCACCGACCCGTACCTCGAAGCCGTCCGGCAACTGCTGCAGTTCGCTGCTGCTGCTGCAGCCCTTGCGCGAGAGCCTGGGGCGCAGCAGCGCCAGCGGGTGACGGCCGGTGGTGAGACCGAGATGCCGATAATCGGCCAGGATGTTCTGGCTCTCGGTCGGCGCCGGCAGCGGCGTCTGCGGCTCGCGCGCCGACAGGCCCTCGATCAGGCCGGGCAGCCGTTCGACACCGAGTGCGCGCCAATGCGCTTCATGCCGGTGCACACTCAAGGCGGCGAGTGCACCCGCGGAGGCCAGCGACTGGACGGTGCAGCGTGACAATTGCGCCCGGGCGGCGAGCGCGTCGATGCTGTCGAAGCAGCCGCCGTCGGTTCGTGCGGCCACCAGCGCCAAGCCGTCGGCTTCGCGCAGGCCGCGCACCAGGCACAGCCCCAGGCGCAGCGCCGGATCAGGGCCGCACGCGGTGCGCTCGAGCGTGCAATGCCAATCGCTTGACGTGACATCGACCGGCAGCACCGTCACGCCGTTGCGGCGCAGTTCCTGCGTGATCTGGGCGGGGGAGTAGAAGCCCATCGGCTGGCTGTTGATCAGCGCCGCGGCGAAGGCCGCCGGCTCATGGCACTTGAGCCAGCAGGAGATATAGGTCAGCAGTGCGAACGAGGCGGCGTGCGATTCCGGGAAGCCGTATTCGCCGAAGCCCAGGATCTGCTGGTAGATCTGCTCGGCAAACTTGGCTGGGTAGCCGTTGGCCGCCATGCCGGTGAGCAGCCGCTCGCGATAGGGCGTGAGACCGCCCCGGCGCTTCCACGCCGCCATGGCGCGCCGCAGTCCGTCGGCTTCTCCGGGAGTGAAACCCGCAGCGACGATCGCAATCTGCATGACCTGCTCCTGGAAGATCGGCACGCCAAGCGTTCGCTGCAGCACATCCTTGAGCGCCTCGCTCGGATAGGTGACCGCCTGCGGGTTCTCACGCCGTTGCAGGTAGGGATGCACCATGTCGCCCTGAATCGGTCCGGGGCGCACGATCGCCACCTCGATCACCAGATCGTAGAAGCAGCGCGGCTGCAGGCGGGGCAGCATGCTCATCTGAGCGCGCGATTCGATCTGGAACACGCCGACCGTCTCGGCGCGACAGATCATGTCGAAGGTGGCGGTGTCCTTCGGCGGAATGTCCTGCATCGTGAGCCGGACGCCGCGATAGCCCTCGATCAGGTCGAAACAGCGACGCAATGCCGTCAGCATGCCGAGCGCCAGGACATCGACCTTGAGCAGTCCGAGCGATTCCAGATCGTCCTTGTCCCACTGGATCACGGTGCGATCGGCCATCGCGGCATTCTCGATCGGCACCAGCGTGCTCAAGGGCTCACCGGCGATCACGAAGCCGCCGACGTGCTGCGACAGGTGACGCGGGAAGCCAATCAGCTCGCGTACCAGCTGCGCCAGCAGCGTCAGCCGCGCCGGGTCGAGTGCCAGGCCGCAGCGGCTCAGAGCCTGCCGCATCTGGCTCGGCGGCTCCCACCACATCTGCATGCGTGTCAGGCGATCGATGTCGTCATCACCGATGCCGAGTGCGCGCGCAACGTCGCGGATCGCGCTGCGGGTGCGGTAGCAGATCACGGTCGCCGCGAGCGCGGCACGCTCGCGGCCATACTTGTTATAGATGTACTGGATGACTTCCTCGCGCCGTTCGTGCTCGAAGTCGACGTCGATATCCGGCGGCTCGTTGCGCTCGCGGCTGATGAAACGCTCGAACAGCAGCTGGGTGCGCGCCGGATCGATCTCGGTGATGCCGAGCGCATAGCAGACCGCAGAGTTGGCAGCCGAGCCGCGGCCCTGGCAGAGGATGTCTTCGCGGCGCGCGAATTCGACCAGATCGTGTACCGTCAGGAAGAAATGCTCGTAGCGTAGTTCGGCGATCAGCGCCAGTTCCCGATCGATCAGTTCGCGCACCGACGAAGGTACCTGCTGCGGCCAGCGGCGCTTGAGGCCGGTCTCGGTCAGGGCGCGCAGATGCTCGCCGGCCGTGATGCCGGCCGGCACCAGCTCCGGCGGGTATTCGTAGTGAAGCTGCGCCAGCGAAAAACTGCAGCGCTCGGCGATCGCCAGGCTCTGCTCGAGCAACGCCGGTGGATAGAGCGCACGCAATTGCGCCAACGAGCGCAGATGCCGCTCGCCATTCGGGTACAGCCGCCAGCCGGCCTGAGCGATGGTGCAGCGGTGCCGCACGGCCGTGAGCACGTCCTGCAGCGCACGGCGCGTGCGCCGATGCATGTGCACGTCGCCGGCGGCCACGGTGGGCAGCCCGTGGCGCTCGGCCAGCGCGCACGACCGGGTGAGCTGCGCGTGATCGCCGGCACCGCGGTGCAGCTCGACCGCCACCCAGCCACGGCCGTCGAAATAATCGCGCAGCCATGCTGCCTGTGATGGCAGGGAGCTTGATTGTGCCGCTGGCACCCACAATGCCAGGCAGTCCTCGAGACCGCTCTCGAAATCCGCCCGGGTCAATCGATACTCGCCTTTCTTCGAGCGGCGGCGGCCGAGCGTGATCAGCCGGCAGATCTGTCCGTAGGCCTGCTGCTGGGGCGCGAGCAGTACCAGTTTCAGGCCGCAGACGGTGCTGAATTCGGCGCCGATGATGAGCTTGAAGTCGCCACGTTCGGTCAGTGCCTGCAGCGCCTCGTGCGCGCGCACCACGCCGGCGAGCGAGCATTCATCAGTCAATGCGAGTGCGCGGTAGCCGAGTGTGTGCGCACGGCTGACCAGCTCAGCCGGATGCGAAGCGCCGCGCAGGAAGCTGAAGTTGCTCAGGGCATGCAGCTCGGCATAGCTCATGCCCAAAGACCCTGCAGATACCAATGACGGGTAAGCCGATCGTGGAATACCCAGATCTGCGAGCCCGCGTCGGTGCGGGCCAGGTAGTAGTCGCGGCTCACATCATCGCCGTCCCACCAGCCGCTTTCGATGCGTTCGGGTCCGCGCAGCAGCTGTGCGGGTGCCTCGATGCGCACCGGCTGCTGCAGCAGCCAGCAGGGTCGCGGCGGCGAGTCCGGATTCGCCTCGAGGTTGCTCGAGCCGCAACGCCAGCCGCGCTCCGGACGGTAGTCTGCTGCCAGTTCGAGCGTCTGGAGGCTGTCCTCGCCGAGACGCGCCCGCAGGCGATCGAGCAGCCGCTGCAACTGCTGCAGCGGTTGCGCATCGCTGCCGAAGAGGTCGGTCTGCACGACCGTGGGGGCGGTGAATTCGAGCGCTTCGAGCCGCAGGGCGCTCACCGGCGCCGGCAGCGTCAGCGAATGCAGTCGCTCGCGTGCCAGGGCCAGAAACTGCGTCGCCTCGCGTCCCGCGGCCGACAGACCGATACTCACGCGGCTGATCGGGTGGCGGTAGTGCTCGAACTCGAGCGTGAAGCGCAGCACCGCGCAGTCGCGCGCCCGCAGATATCCCTGGAATTCCAGCAGCAGCCGCTGCAGCGGGAACAGCAGCGCGGTGCTGGTGCGCACCTCCACGCCGAATTCGCAGCGCGCGTGATAAGTGGGCGGCAGGCACCAGGCCGGCCGCGGATCGCTAGCCTTGCCGCACAGTCGCTGCAGATAGAGCAGGGTTTGCGGCTCGAAGCGCCGCGCAATCGCAGTGGCCGGCAACTCCAGGACCTCACCGATACGGCGCAGGCCCGAGTCCCTGAGGGCGCCCAGCACCGTGGCCGGCAGATCGAGCAGTTGCAGCGGCAGCGGCTCGAGCTGTGCCCGCAGCTCTGCCTCGGTGAGCGCGTGGCGCGGCTCCTGGGTACGTGTCAGCAGCGCCGCGGCCGTGGGTGAGGGGGCCAGGGCACAGACATGGCTGTAGTCGAGCTGCGTGAGCTCAGCCTGGATCCTGGCGAGCAGCGCGGTGTGCCCATCGAACAGCCTGCAGCTTGCCCCGAGTTCGAGCCAGAGCAGCGGCTCGCACGACGCATAGCTGACCAGACTGCTCCACTGATAGGCCCACCCGGCCAGACGCTCGAGTGCCGCAGGCTCCTCGGCAAGCGCTTCACGCGCAAGTTGCGGCAGACGGATGCACAGCCAGAGCGGCATCGGTATGACTCATCGGCAATTGCAGTCGTACGCCGGCGCGGCCGCCGCGGCACTTGTGGATCTCCACCGACAATCCGGCCTGAGTGGGATGCAGCCGCAGCCGCAAGGCGGCTGGTGAATGTTCGCGCGCGATCTCCGGCGAACGATAGAGAATGCCGAGGCTGCCGCCGGCTTCGGCCGCGAGCTGCAGGCGCCGCACGTTCTGGTCGGTGATGTCCGCAGGCCAGCTCAGTACGGCACCGAAGGCCGGGCAGCGCAGCGACTGCTCCGCTGCCCACAGCGATTCCTGCACACCGCGTGTCTGCACGATCAGGATGCGCTCGAGCGGCAGCCCCTGCCGGGCCAAGCCCGGCGCATAAGGCAGGTAGGGCGGCGCGATCCACGCGATGTAGCGCCCTGCCCGGGCAAGCTGCGACAAAGCGGGTGTCAGCAGGCTCAGCTCGCCGATGCCCATCGTCGCCGGCATGAATTCGCACACAGCGCCCAGCGGCCAGCCGCCGCCCGGCAGGCTGGCATCGAGCTCGGCAAAACCCGAGGGCGCCGCCTGGCGCAGGCCACGGCGCCACTCGCCGTCATGACACAGACGGCTGAGCTGCTCGAGCGTCTCGGCGCGCGCGTCCATCCTCAGCGTTGGGACGGCAGCTCGGTGCGCAGGATGCCGACCACGAGGCCTTCGATCTGACAGGGCTCGCGGCGCAGGTCGATCTCGATTGGCGTGAACTCGGGATTGGCGGGCTCGAGCCGCAGATGTGCCCCCCGACGGCGATAGATCTTGACGGTCGCCTCATCGCCCAGACGCGCCACCACGATCTGGCCATTGAGGGCTTCAGGCGTGCGATGCACGGCCAGAATGTCGCGATGGGCAATGCCGGCATCCCGCATGCTCTGGCCGTGTACGCGCAGCAGAAAATCGGCGCGCGGACGAAACAGCCCTTGATCGACCGCGATTTCCTCTTCGATATTGCCGGGCGCCAGCGTCGGGAGTCCGGCGGCCACCCGCCCATAGAGCGGCAGCAGCGGGGTGCTGCGTAGCGGGGTGCTGCGTGGCGGGCTGCTTTGCGGCTCCTCGGTGCGCAGCAGCCGCAGGCCGCGGGCAATGCCGGGCTCGAGCTGCAGGTAACCTTTGCGCTCGAGGGCCCGCAGATGCTGATCGATGCCCTGTCGATTGCGCAGCCCCATCTTCCGCGCCAGATCGCCGCGGGTCGGTGGGCGATCGTGCTGCGCGATGAATTCAACGATGCGCTGCAGGACGGCCTGCTGGCGGGGGCTCAGGAGCGGGGAGTCAAATACCATACATTTGTATGGTATCGCATCGAGTGATGAACGCAACCCGGAGGTTGACGCCATCGATGAGGCGCCGGGCGCACGGTGTCAACCTTGAGGTTGCGGCTGGCAACCCCGGGGTTGACACCATCGAGGCAGCGCCGCGACAACCGTGTCAACCTTCCG
>Ga0181516_10002303_pt1 | contig 13754 bp, 5 predicted proteins | sample PEATcosm2014_Bin_25_FD_121104 | JGI IMG/M metagenome (GOLD analysis project Ga0181516, IMG submission 121104) | Peatland microbial communities from MTU Mesocosm Facility, Houghton, MI, USA - PEATcosm2014_Bin01_10_metaG | ecosystem: Environmental > Terrestrial > Soil > Wetlands > Peat | place... | reverse complement strand
GCCCGGCCCCGGCGCCCCGGATCCCGCCGGCGGCGCGGTGTCCCTGGCGGAGCGGGTGCGGCGGGCGGCGGCGGCGGTGCTGGGAGTGCCGGACCTGGATCCCGCCTCGGGCAGCTTCAGGGACCTGGGCGGCGATTCCATCGGCGCCCTGGCCCTGGCGCTGCGGCTGGAGGAGGCCTGCGGGGTCCAGGTGCCGGTGCCGGCGATCCTGGATCCGGGCCACCCGCTCCAGGCCCTGGCGTCCCTTATCCAGGGGCTGCTGGCCCCGGAGCCCGGCGCGCCGCCGGCCTTCCGCGCCGTGCACGGCGCGGAGCCCCGGGAGCTGCGGGCCCAGGACCTGCGCCTGGACCGGTTCCTGGACCCCGGCGTCCTGGGCCGGGCGGCGGCCCGGCCCCTGGCGCCGGTACGCACGGTCCTGGTCACCGGGGCCAACGGTTTCCTGGGGCACGTGCTCTGCCTGGAGTGGCTGGAGCGGGCGGCGGAGCTGGACGGCAGGGTCATCGCCCTGGTGCGCGCCCCGGACGGCCCGGCCGCGGCCGCGCGGCTCCAGGCCGCCTTCCGCACCGGAGACCCGGCCCTGGAGCAGCGGTTCCAGGCCGCCGCCAGCGGGCGCCTGGAGGTGCTGCCCTGGGACCTGGCCACTGCGGGCCTGGGGCTCGATCCGGAAACCCATGGCCGGCTGGCGGCCGAAGTGGACCTCATCGTCCACCCCGGGGCCCTGGTGAACCACCTGCTGGACTACCGCCAGCTGTTCGCCCCCAACGTGCTGGGCACCGCCCAGCTGATCCGCCTGGCCCTGGAGGGCCGGCCCAAGCGCTTCGACTTCGTCTCCACCCTGGCGGTCCAGGTGGCCGCCCGGGGTTCCGGCCCGGTGGCCGAGGCGGACGGGGTCGACGCGCTGCGCGCCGAATGGCCCCTGGAGGGCGGCTACGCCTACGGCTATGCCGCCAGCAAGTGGGCCTGCGAGGTGCTGCTGCAGGAGCTGCACGGTCGGTTCCGCACTCCGGTGCGGGTGTTCCGGCCCAGCATGATCCTGCCCCACCGCCATTACCGCGGCCAGCTCAACCGGACCGACCTGCTGACCCGGCTGCTGGCCGGCGTGGTGCGCACCGGCCTGGCGCCGCGCAGCTTCTACGCCGGCGCCACCGGCGCGCCCTTCGACGGGCTGCCGGTGGATTTCGTGGCGGCCGCCATGGTGGCCCTGTCCAGCGCCTTCCAGGAGGGGTGCGCCACCTTCCAGGTGAGCAACGCCCCCGGGGACGGCGGGCCCTCCCTGGACACGCTCATGGACTGGGTGCAGTCGGCGGGGCATCCGCTGCGGCGGATCCAGGACCACGGCGCCTGGCACCGCGCTTTCGGCGCCGCGCTCCAGGCCCTGCCGGCGGACCAGCGCCGGGACAGCGCCCTGCCGGTCCTGGGCCACTGGGCCGAACCCCTGCCGGGCTGGGCCACCGGGGCGAGCGACGCCAGCCGGTTCCGCCAGGAGGTGGCGCGGCTCAGGCCGGGCGGGGAAGCGGGGCTTCCGGCGCTGAGCGAAGGCTACCTCCACCGCTACCTGGCTGACCTGGCCGAGGAACCTGGGGGGCGACTCGCCCATTAACGGGACGGGTCATGTACTCATTTCGTCCGGTCCTGTCATCTGGGGTCTCCTATCCGCCGCATCAGAGCGGCAATGAGCCGGTCCTTTTCCTCGATGGTTTTTTCTTTCTCGCCGAGAGCCTTGTTCTTGTCTTCGAGAGCCTTGTCCTTGTCTTCGAGAGCCTTGGCTTTATCTTCGAGGGCCTTGGCGTGCTCCTCGAGGGCATGATCCTTCTCAGCCAGGGCCAGCCGCAAGTCCGCGGACTCCCGTGCATGGTTCTGGAATTCCTTCAGGATCTCGTCTTCGATATGCATCTTTTCCAGGACATCCTTGTCCGCGCCGGCCCGCATCAGCTGGCGCAGCACCTCCCGGTAGCGCTCCGGGAAGTTCTCCTCCAGGATGTCCAGCAGGTGCGGATCGGAACGGGACGCCTGGCCCTGGTCGAACACCGCCAGCAGTTGCTCCAGTTCGGTCCGCCGGCGGTTCTTCAGGCGGTTCACCTGGACCACGATGCAGTCGTGGGTCAGCGCCTCCACGAACGGGTCGGCGATCTGCACCTGATGGCCGGTGGCCACGTCCAGGTAGTGGCGATTTACTTTTATCACCGGTATATCGATGCCGTCCAAGCCCTGGCCCAGGAAATAGATGGTCAGGATCGGCAGGGGCTGCTCGGTCCCGGCGGAATCCTGGTACGAATTTCCCGCACTGCTGTAGTTCTCGCCCAGGTAGCGCCGGAACCGCTGCACGTCCGATGCGTTGCGGGCCTTCTGGATCTCGATCAGCACCAGCTTGCGGCTCCCGTCCTCCAACTGCAGGGTGGCGGCGAAGTCCATGCGATAGACTAGCAGCTGGGTGCCATCCGGCTTCTGCACCGAATAGGGCCGCTCGGTGGGACGGAAGGTCAGTTCCAGCACTTCCCGACCCAGGAGGGCGGACAGCATGAGCTTGGCCACCTTTTCGTCGTCGAGCAGGTATTTGAAGACCGTGTCGTAGATGGGATTGGCGATGCGCACCGGTCCGGACCCTCCCAGGATGAGTCTAGGCATCCCCGGGGCCGATGGCCACGGAAGGACTCATACGGAACCGTGCTCCCTTGGGGACTGGCGCCTAGGTCTACTGTGGCGTCTGGCTTGGCCCCAGGGTGGTTGGCCGGGGCGCAAGATCAAGGAAGCGGGCGCAGGGCGATGCGGGTTCATCGTTCAAGCCCGCTGACGCAGCAGCTTGCGCTCCGGACGACCGCCCTGGGGTCGAGGCAGACGCCACAGTAGACCTAGGGCTTGGGCCGGACCCACTGGAGCCAACCGGCGGGTTTCGCGCCGGGCTCTGCCGCGCCGCCGGCCTTCAGGTCGGGGTCGGCGGCCGGTGCCGCCGCGGGCGTCGCGGCCTCGGCGCAAGCCTGGTCCTTCCGGTCGGTGGTGTCGAGGGGGAGGATGCTGACCGTGCCCCCCTCGGCCTGCACCCGGTGCCGGCCGTCCCGGGTCTGGACACTGGGCGCGGTGCCGGTGGACCCGCCGCTGGGCCGCGCGAGCCCCAGGCAGGCCCGCTCATCCCAGGCCAGCTGGATCGTGGTCCCGGCCCGGTCCTGGAGCTGGTAGGAACCCTTGCTGCCGGAGAAGGGCTGGAGCAGATGGACGGTTTCCCCGGGTCCCACCAGGAATTCCTTGACGTTCTCGAACTCCTGGTGCTCCCGCGGACCGGTCTGGACGAGGATGACGATCAGCCCCTTCTGCAGGGCGGCCAGGCGCCAGATCGACCTGGACCCGTTGGCGAGGGTTCCGATCAGGAAGTTCTCTTTGTCGGCCAGCCGGGACCGGCGTCCCGCCCCGGCGCTGGCGGCCCTGCCGGCACCCGGGCGCTCCGGAGCGGCCGTGGCCGCGGCGGGCGGTTGGCTGGCCTTGGTCTCAGGCGTGGCGGCGGGCCTGGAGCCCAGGGCCGGCCTTGCCGGGGCCGGGTCCGGCTTGAGCAGCTCGTAGGCAGTCCCCTGGCACCGGACCCGCTCACCGGGTTGTTCCTCCCCCCGCTCCAGGCCGCTGGCGGCATCGCCCCAGCGCGCATGGAACGTGAATGAGGTCACAGGCTTCCGGTTCTCGTCCTCCAGGCGGAGGGTGGCCGTGGCCTGGTCGGCGCCCTCCGGCCGGTCCACCAGCACCTGGGCCTCCCCGCCGTGGCCCAGGGGGAACCGCGCCGGCCGCCTGGAGCCCGCTGCCGCCGGGTCCAGGGGCTCCAGCGGCACGATGTCGCCCTGTCCTGGTCCGGGCGCCAGACTGCTCGCTGCGGCCGGGACCGCAGGGTCCATGGAGCCCAGGGTCAGGAACAGGGTCCGGTGGGAACGGTTGACGACGGTCATGACCTGGGCCTCCTCCCAGGCGCCGAAGGCCAGGGGGCTGGCGAGGACCGGGGCCAGGAGGAAGACTGGGCGGAAGGTGGGCAAGGTCATGGCGGCACTCCTGGGGCCGTCCGTGGTCTGGAACCGGGGGCAGATACCCCCCATGGACGGGTCTCCATGGAATGCATTCAATAAACTATTTGTTCCATGAGCATGACGAAATCGGGATACAAAATTCAAAATGACCAGTCTGCACGCTGGTTGTCACCACCGGGTCCAGCTCAGTCCAGCAGGTTGAACCCCTCCACCACGATCCGCGGCGGCTCGCCCCGGGTGTCGGCCTGGGCCACTTCGATCTCCAGGGTCCGGGTCTCCCCGGGCATCAGGGTCACGTAGTCGTCGCTGTGGACGGCCGGCAGGATCCGGTCGCCGCTCCGCTCCCGCACCGGCTTGAGGTGGACCATGAGCGCCGGCGCGGCGCCGGCGTTGCGCAGCTCGGTGATGAGGGTCCAGCGGTCGCCGTCCCGCACGGCCCGGGTGACGGCCTCCAGGCGCACCTTGGGCAAGTCCCGCACCCGCCGGGTGTCGTCCTCCTCCAGCCCCTTCAGGTAGAGGTTCTCGCTCAGCACCTGGGAGCCGCGGCTGAGCCGGAGCCGGATGAAATACAGCGGCGTGAGGTCCACCGGCCGCTCCAGGGGGCCCAGCTCCAGCCGGCTGTCCTCGTGGAGGTCCACCGGCACCGCCCGCTCCCAGCGCACCGCCCCGCCCTGGTCCAGGAGCTGCAGGGTGGCGGTGAGGCCGCGCTGGTCGCCGGCGCTGTAGTCCACCACCTCCACCATGCCGGTGGCGGGGTTGTGCTGGATGTGCAGGGGCTCGCAGGCCTTCTTGGCGCCGAAGTAGCCGGCGGTGGGCTCCAGGTAGTAGTCGTAGAGCTGCCACACCAGGGACGGCCAGGCCGGGTGGCTCATCCAGACCAGCAGGCCCATGCGCTGGGCGGCCTGGGCCTCGAACATGGCCCGGTAGCCGTCGTAGTCCAGGAACTGGGACAGGGCCACCCAGTCCGCGGCGCCCGCCGCCGGGCCGAACTTGACCCGCCCGGTCTCGATGAAGGACCGGCCGCCGGCGTTGTCCAGGCCGAAGTCGTGCACGCCCCACAGCCGGTCCTGGGGCCACAGCCGGTCCTCGGGCAGGAACCGGCGCAGGCTGTCCAGGCTGACGATGGCCGGCAGCCCCATCTCGCTGTGCAGCTTCCAGGGGGCGGACTGGAAGTACTGGGCCAGCGGCACCAGCTGGTAGGGCCCGCGGCCGCCCACCCCCGCGTCGGCGGAACTGGACAGGTAGGGCACGTCCGGGTGCTCCGCCTGCAGGGTGGCGCGCAGCGCCTGGTCCAGGTCCCGGGGCGGGAAGCCCTCGTTGCGGCCGCAGTACAGCCCCACCGAAGGATGGCTGCGGATGCGCCGCACGGTGTCCCGGGCGTTGGCCAGGAACACCCCGTCGCTGTGCGGATCCTCCCCGTCCCAGGGGTTGGCCAGCCAGAAGTCCTGCCACACCACCAGCCCGTAGCGGTCGCAGGCGTCATAGAACGCGTCGTCGCCCACCTGGCCCACCCAGTTGCGGATCATGTTGAAGTTCAGGTCCCGGTGGTAGCGCACCGCCGCATCGTAGTCCCGGGCCCGGTAGCGCAGCATGGATTCGCTGAAGCCCCAGCTGCCGCCCTTGGGGACGAAGCGCCGGCCGTTGATCCACAGGCGCAGGGCGCCGTTGGCGGTGGACCAGCCCAGCTGGCGGATGCCGGCCTGGAAGCTGCGCCGGTCGGACACCGCGCCCCCGGTCTCGAAGCGCAGCTCCACGGGGTACCGCTCCGGCGCGCCGTAGCCGTTGGGCCACCACAGGCGCGGGTGGCGGATGCGCAGGCCGGGCACCGAAGCCGGGTCCAGGCGCACCGTGAGCTCGCCCCCCGGGGCCAGGGTGAGCGGCCGTTCCAGGGGCACCTCGCCGAACCGCCCCTTGAGCACGCCGGACACGGCCTCGCGGGTGTGGTTGCGCAGCTGGACGGTGAGGGCCACCTCGGCGACGGCCTGGTCCGGCTGCGCCAGGACGCTGGCCACCGCGGGATCGCCCAGGGTCACCGGCCCGGTCTGCTCCAGGGCCACCCGGCCCCAGAGGCCGGTGTCGCGGCCGCGGATGGTGGGGATCCAGTCCCAGCCGATGGCCGCGTGGAAGGTGGGATTGTCCAGGCCCAGCGCCCCGCCGTTGGGCGGATGGCCTTCGAAATCCTTCTCCTTCACGCAGCCCGGGTGGTCGTTCTTCTGGACCAGCACCGCCAGGGCGTTGGCCTGGCCGGGGCGGACCAGGCCGGTGACGTCGAACCGGGCCCGGGTGAACGCCCCTTCGATCCGGCCCAGGGCATGGCCGTTGAGGAACACCAGGGCCTTCCAGTCGATGCCGTCGAACACCAGCCACTGCCGGCGGCCCCGGGCCAGCGGGGGCGCGGTGAAGCTGTCCCGGTACCAGAAGTCCGCGTAGAAGAACGCATCCGACACCAGGAGCTGGTTGTCCCCGTAGTCGGGGTCCGGCAGCGCGCCGGCGTTGAGGTAGCTGGCCAGGATGGTGCCGGGCACCGTGGCCGGCAGCCAGTCCCCGTCCGCGTAGCCCGGGCGGGAGATGGCCGTGCCGTCCCCGCGGGCGAGGCTGTCCCGCTGCAGTTTCCAGGCCCCGCGGGTGAGCTCCAGGCCGCCGTCGGCGTCAGGCGCCGGCGCCGCCTGGGCCTGGGGCAGCGGCCCGCCCCGGCCGTACACCTCGAACTGGCCCAGGACGTAGCCGTCCGGCAGCGCGGGCCGGTCCAGGCGCACCCGCACGAACCGGGCCGTCGCCGTGGGGAAGCGCAGGTCGTCCACGGTCCCGCTTCCGGGCAGGGCCCGGACCGGAGTCCAGGCGGCGGCGTCCCCGGAGACCTGCAGCTCGCCCGCGGCCGGGCGCTGGATCCAGTCCAGCACCACCCGGTCGATGGCGCAGGGGGCGCCCAGGTCCACGTAGACCCACTCCGGCCCGGCCCCGGCGGACTTCCAGGCATTGTCGAACTGGAACGGGCCGCCCACCGGCACCGCCTGGCCCCGGCAGGACAGGGCCGCCTGGCCCAGCAGCCAGGACGTGAGCCGGGGCGTTTCCAGGCAGAGGCGATAGTAGCGCCAGCGGTCCCGGGGCAGCTCCACCACCCCCTGGAAGCCCTCCCCCCGGCGGGTCATGCCCGCAACCCGGCCCAGCTCCCGCCACTCCTGGCCGTCCTGGGAGCCCCGCACCAGGGCGAACACATTCTCGGGCTCCCCGTCGCCGTTCCGGAGCCGGACCCGGAAGGCCAGCCGGTCCACCTCCGGGGCCTGGGCGCCGCCCCCCAGGCGGAACTGCACCCAGGGCGCGGCACCGTCCAGCTCGAGCTCGGAGACCCAGTTGCCGTTGAAGATCTGCTCCCGCCGGGACCGGCGCAGCAGCCCGCTGCAGCTGGTGGCCACCTCCAGGAACCTGGGCGCGGCGGCGCCGCGGATGCCGTCGGTCACCAGCTGGGCGGTGAGGTTGTAGTCGTAGGCGCTGGACTGGTAGGCCGGGCGGTGCAGGGCCAGGTTGCGGTAGCTGGAGGCGTCCACCTGGAGCAGGGGCCCAGCGTACTGGGCCGGGTCCCCGGGGTAGACCCCCACCCCGCGGGTGAAGCCGGGCTCGGCCGGGGGCGGCGCCGCCGCGAGCAGGGCGGACAGGAGCCAGGGGAGGAGCGACCAGCGCATGGGCAATGTCCCGCAACTGAAAATTTGATTAATTACTCAAGATGGCCCCGAGGAACCGAACCGCACCGGTCCCACCGCCTGGGACGATAATCATATCTCATTAAAAAGGTTGCCGAGAGGATTCTTGCGGTCTTGGGGCTGGCCGTGTCATGAATTCAATATTGATACGGTGGCCCGAAGGGGCCGGGCCGTTGCCGACGGCAAACGCCTGGAAACCTGGCCCAGGGCCGGTCCCAGGGCGGCCAGGCCGCGGGTGGCGCGGCCTGGCCATGGGCCGGCGGCCCGGAAGAATGTCGATGAAACTTTTGTATTGTCGCGGCCATCCCTGTTCTGGGTCCGTCCGCCGTCTGGGCGATGCGGTCCCCCCACCCCAACCCTCCAGGAGCTTGAGATGAACAACCTCTTAGGCCTTGCCCCGCTTCCCGCCGTCCTGGCGTGCGCCTGGATGCCTGCAATTCCCCTCGCCGCCGTGACCACCCCACGCCAGGATGCCCTGGCGGTGATCGTCTACGAGACCCGCCAGGAGGCCACCCGCATCGTCGCCCATGAAGCCGTCGGCGAAGAGGCCCTGACCCTTCCCGAACGGCTGCGCCGCCCGGGCGGCATCCCGGAGGCGCTGCTGGCCAGGACCTGGCCCTATGGGCTGGCCTGGCGCTACTGGCCCATGACCTGGCGGGTGGCGGAGCCCCCCCTGGGCCAGGTCTTCTTCACCGGGCGGGAACCGGGCGATCTGACCAGGCTCGGCCTCGATGCCATGGAACAACGGCCCAGGATGGTGCAGGGGAAACTCGAGCCCTACCGGTACGAACCTGGCGACGAATACAACTACCTGGTGCAGTTCACCCGCAACCTGGGCACGGTGCTGGGGCAGCCCGCACCCGGCCAGCCGGTGCAGCCGCCCTACCTCGGCGCCGGGGAGCTCCATCCGGCGGAATACGGCGCCCTGGCCGCGGACCTGGCCGCCAGCCTGGGCGGCAGCGTGCGCAACTGGGAACGGGCGGTGCCCCAGGCCATGGCCGGCATCGCCGCCCTCAACCAGAGGGCCACGTCCGCCCTGGGCAACTGGCTGGATGGCTACTCGGCCAGCCTGGACCGCCGGGTGGCGTGCGGCAAGGAGCCCCACCTGCGGGTGGCCGAGCAGCTCTACGCCCTGCAGGCGGGCCTGGCCCAGCTGGAACCCGGTACCGGCCCCTGCGCCCGGTGGCAGTTCATCCACCAGCACCTGGAAGGCGCCATCGCCCGGCTCAAGGCCGGCACGCCCTCCCCGGACCCCTGCGCCCGGGTGCTCGCCTGGGACGGGGAGCTGGAGGATTAGTTACGCCATGACTCGACCCAACCTTTTTCGGAGGCAAGACTTATGAAGACCCGTCTGTGTGCTGCCATCGTGGCCGGAGCCCTGGCCTTCCCCGCCCTGGCCGGATATGGCAAGGATGACACCCAAATCATGTTCGCCTTCGGCGGCGGCGGCAACAACGCCAGGCTGTATGCGGAAGTGCTGGCCCAGGCCGAACGCGACCGCAAGGGGCAACCGGTGACGGCATTGGCTGACCGCCTGGCCGGACATTCCGCCGGCGCCATGCTGGCCACCTTCCTCACCCTGCCCCAGGGTTCCGGCCGCCGCCCCATGACCGCCAGCGAGACCCTGGAGCACTTCGGCACGCACGCCCCGAACCTCCTGGGCACCTTGAAGCGTGGTTCGTTCCAGCCCGTCAAGGCCAAGGTCCAGGCCGAGCTCCGCCAGCACATGGCCGCCGCCCTGGGTTCCGGCGCCAACGTCAAGGTCAGCGCCCTGCCCAGGCAGACCCAGGTGCTGTTGGCGGAAGTGTTCAGGAACGACGTGGAACCGGCTTCCTTCAGCGCCGCCGAGGCCGCCGACGGCCTGGTTCCGGATGTCACCGTCGCGGAGCTGCTGACGGCCGCCGTGTCGGTGGAGAAGCTGGCCGGACAGGTCCCCTTGCCTGGTGCCGGCGAGGACAGCAAATCCGCCCGGATCTTCATGGACCACGGCAGCCGCGACCCGGGCGTCAACGACCCGACCCCGGTGCTGATCCGGGCGGCAGTGCAGTCCGGGAAACCGGCGCACATCTTCGCGTTCGAAGGCGGCTTCGGCTTCGATGCCGAGACCGAGCGCTGGGCGGAGGGCACCCGGCGGGCGGAGCAGAGGTCCGCCCAGGGCCTGTCCCTGGGGGACCTGGACCCGCGATTCGCCCGGGTGCGGGTGCACCTGTTCCATTCCACCCGGTCCGAGTTCCAGGCCTGCGCCAACTGCCGCAATGCCGACGGCAAGTACCAGACCGCGTGCCCGGACCATGCCCCCAACCTGACCGGGCTGATCGGCCAATCGGTCCCGTTGGCCCAGGCCACCAAGATGATCGCCGGCATCTTCGACCCCGGCATGATGGCCATGCCCACGCTCACCCTGGCGCTCAACCTGCAGGCCGGGCTCGCCTCCGCGGAAATGAACGCCCAGCTGACCCGGATCGCCAACGCCCAGATGATCGGCGCCGAAGGGGCCCGCACCCCCTCCTACGCCAGGCTGCTGGCCGTCCTGGCCGAGGCGGATGCCGCCAACGCCAAGGCGGGCGCCACGTCCGCCCCGGCCTCCGCGGCGGAGTCCAAGGAGGCGTCGGTGGCGGCTGCCAGCGATGCGGCTCCAGGGAAGGGCGATGCTAAAGCCAGCACGAATGAGGCCGATCTGCCCGATTGACCCGAATGAGGACTTCACGAAGCACGTTTGGGACGCCGATTCAAAGCATGAGTCGTTCCGTGGCGGCCCCAAAGCTATACCTTGCCGACAGCTGCTCAATTGGGGGCAACAGTAACCGGAGCAAAGATCTCCGCCGAAGCATCGACCGTACCCGTATCGTTCTCTTGTCCGCCGGTGATCAGGACCGAGCCGTCATACAACGTGGTGGCCGTCCCGGCCCCGCGCACATCGAGCATATCGTTGTACGCGGAGTTGGTGTCTTTCAGGGTGCCGGTGGTCGGGTCATAGATGAAGGACGAACGGGTGGGGTAGGCTACCGTAGTGCCGCTGGCGTTGACGTAGTTGAAGCCGCCGGTGATGAGAGCCGCCATCGGGGAGGCGTTGGTGGAGATGAGGGCCCAGGCCTGGCCGTAGGCCCCAGTGGTGCTGGCTGAGGGGAGCCCTTGGGTGGAGGTGTCGCCCGTGATCGGTTCGGCGAACAGGTACCCGGCGTAGGAGAGCTGGGACCGATCATAAAGGCCGAGCGATCCACCGAGGATCAGCACCTCGTTTTTCGGGCTGCTGAAAGCGATCGTGGGCTGGAAGGCCACGGCTTTGCTAAGGGTAATATTCTGGCTGGAGGCGTTCTGGACATAGGAGAAGCTGTCGTTCTGGGTTGAATAGAGCTCAATGTTCTTCGTGCAATCGCCATTGGGGTCCGTCGCCCCACCGAAGACCTGGACATCCTGGTAGTTGCCGTTCTGGACCAGGGCCAAACCCTGGCCATAGAGTGTCTGTTCCATGTTGACCGCAGTGGTCGAGAAGCCTGGGGAGGTCGGGCTCTCGATATACAGGTCCCGGATTTGTTCGACGTTGAAGGGGTAGTTTATGCCCCCGACGATAAGCACTTCGTATGTCCCATTATTTTCCACCTCGATCGCGGAAGGCCCGCCATAAGGGGCTAATGGATATGACATATGAGGGCTCTTCATTTCGTTGGTGAGGGTGAAGGTATTGGTGGAGGGGTCAAACAGCTCGCCGTACTGCGAGAGGTTCCCGCCGGCGAGGAGGACCTTGCCGTTCTGCAGCAGGGTAGCCGTATGGCCAGAGCGGGCATACGTCATCTTCGAGGTGAGCAACGTGAACTCTCCGGTGGAGGGGTCATAGAGCTCGGCGCTGTCCAGCGCGCCCGAGCCGTTGTTCCCGCCGGCAATCAGGACCTTGTGGTTTTTGAGGAGAGTGGCCGTATGGCCATAGCGGACCGTGTTCATGTGGCTCTGGACCCCGTTGGAGTGGGAGTAGGTGTAGCCGAACCCATAGAACTCCAGTTCGCAGACGCCTTTGACCGTGCCTTCGCTCGTGGTGGCGTCGACGATGTACGGGGTCCACACGCCTGCCTCCAGGGCTGTGCCGGTGATGGCCCCGGTCGTCTTATTGATGGCCAAGCCGGCCGGCAGGGCCGGACTGGCTGGATCCATCTGCCAAGAGGTAGCGGTATAGCCAGGCGCCAGGGTCGGGGTGAGGGTGGCAATGGTCTGGTTCACAGAGTTGACATACGGTGAATCGGGGTAGGAGAGGATCGTCGCCACGGTGAGGGTGAAGGTTCCCGTGGCCGTCGTGGTGCTGGTCCCATAGGTGACGGGAACGGTGATGGTGAAGGTGGTGGTGGGCGTGTCCACGGTGGGGGTCCCCGAGATGGTGCCGTCGGTGGTGCTGAGGGTCACACCGGCCGGCAGCGCGGGGCTGACCGCCACCTGGGACCAGTTGGGGGTGCCGGTGGGAGCGGGGGCCACGGTTGGGGCGCCGGAAGTCATGGGAACACTGTGGAAGGCGGAGACCGTCGGGTTGGGGTAGGTGAGGGTGGGGTTCGCCACCCCGAGGGTGAAGGTTGCCACGGCCTCCGCGCCGCGGCTCGAATCGTAGACGACGACCGTGAAGAGGGTCGAGGGCAGGCTCACGGTGGGGGTCCCCGAGATGGTGCCGTCGGTGGTACTGATGGTCACACCGGCCGGCAACTTGGGGCTGACCACCACCGTGGACCAGTCGAAGAGGAAGCTGCCCAGGGCGGGGACGATGGGGGTCATGGGGATGCCGTTGATGGCGGCGACCGGGGCCGGCGGGTAGCTGAAGGACTGGGTGCCCACGGTGACGAGAAGGCCCACACTTGTCGAACCGCCGGAGTTGGTGCCAGTCACGGTGAAGCTGGTGGAACTCACCGGGCTGGCGGGCGTTGTTCCGGTGATGATGCCGGTGTTGGGGTCCAGGTTCAACCAGCTCGGAATGTTGGACGAGGAGTAGGAAACGATCGTCCCGCCCGTGTTGGAAGGCATATTGGGGCCGATGGACTGGCTGGTCGCATAGAAGGCGTTCGGGTCGGCATAGGTCAGGTTCGCCGGGGGGTGATCCCTCACGGTCTGGGTCAGCACCGTCGAGGTAGAACTGGCGTTGTTGGCATCGCCGCCGTAGACCGCGGTGAGGCTGTGGCTGCCGACGCCCAGGCTGGAGGTCTGGTAGGTGGCGACGCCTCCAGCCAAGGTGCCGGCGCCCAGCGTCGTGCTGCCGTCCATGAAGGTGACCGTGCCCCCGGCGGTGATGGGGCTCACGGTGGCGGTGAAGGTGACGGACTGGCTGATGATGGACGGATTCAGGCTGCTGCGCAGGGAGGTGGTGGTGGCCTTCAGCACCACCTGGGTCAGTGCCGACGAGGTGGAAGTGGTGTCGTTGGCATCGCCACCGTAGACCGCGGTGATGCTGTGGCTGCCGGCGGCCAGGGTGGAGGTCGGGTAGGTGGCAATGCCGGAACCATTCAAGGTGCCGGTGCCCAGCGTCGTGCTGCCGTCCTTGAAGGTGACCGTGCCGGTCGGTGTGCCGGTGCCGGTGACGGGGGTTACGGTGGCGGTGAAGGTGACGGACTGGTTGGGGTTGGACGGGCTCCCGCTGCTGGTAAGGCTGGTGGTGGTGGTCGTCTGCACGACCTGGGACACCACCGCCGAGGTGGAACCGGTGTCGTTGGCATCGCCGGCATAGACCGCGGTGATGCTGTGGCTGCCGACGGTCAGGCTGGAGGTCTGGTAGGTGGCAATGCCGGAACCATTCAAGGTGCCGGTGCCCAGCGTCGTGCTGCCGTCCTTGAAGGTGACCGTGCCGGTCGGCATGCCGGTGCCGGTGACGGGGGTGACGGTGGCGGTGAAGGTGACGCCCGTGCCGTAGGTGGACGGGCTCCCGCTGCTGGTGACAACGGTGGTGCTGCCAACCACGCTCACAGTCTGGGTGCGGGCCGTGGAGGTGGAGCCGAGGTTGTTGGCATCGCCGCTGTAGGTCGCGGTGATGCTGTGGCTGCCGGCGGTCAGGGTGCTGATCGAGAGCGAGGCGGAGCCGGAACTCAAG
>Ga0181516_10002302_pt1 | contig 13755 bp, 11 predicted proteins | sample PEATcosm2014_Bin_25_FD_121104 | JGI IMG/M metagenome (GOLD analysis project Ga0181516, IMG submission 121104) | Peatland microbial communities from MTU Mesocosm Facility, Houghton, MI, USA - PEATcosm2014_Bin01_10_metaG | ecosystem: Environmental > Terrestrial > Soil > Wetlands > Peat | place... | reverse complement strand
GGTTTCCTACGGATTGGAAAATTGGTGTCCGTTTTGGTGTCCGTTGCGGACTCCCTTGCTCCTAAACCGATGCTGCACACGCAGTTGGCATTGGAGGCGAGGGTCGGAATCGAACCGACGAATGCAGCTTTTGCAGAGCCGTGCCTTACCACTTGGCTACCCCGCCTTCGGCCCGTCTAAGATAATGAAGCGTGCCATCTGCGCAAGTTTTTCCTTCGCCGTGCCAGCCCCCGCATCCGGCACCGCTAACCAAACAAATCCATCTGCGGCGGCGGCGCCAGCTTTTGCAGTTTCTCGCGCTCGGCCCGCTGCCGCGCCTGCTGGCGCACATTGCCCTCCGGCGTCAATTCCGATTCCTCCAGATTTCGCAAAATCTCCTTCGCCCGCTCCAGCACCGGCTTGGGTACTCCGGCCAGCCGCGCGACCTGGATGCCGTAGCTCTTGTCCGTCCCGCCCGCCACAATCTTCCGCAAAAAAACAATCTGCTCGTTCCATTCCCGCACCGCGACATTGAAATTCTTCAGCCGCGGCAGCCGCCCCGCCAGTTCCGTCAACTCATGATAATGCGTCGCGAACAGCGTCTTCGCCCCTACCCGGTTGTGCAAATGCTCCACGATGCTCCACGCCAGGCTCAACCCGTCGAACGTGCTCGTGCCCCGCCCAATCTCATCCAAAATAATCAAGCTGCGCGCCGTCGCGTTGTTCAATATATTCGCCGTCTCGCTCATCTCCACCATGAATGTTGATTGCCCCCGCGCCAAGTCGTCGCTTGCGCCGATGCGCGTGAAAATCCGGTCCACCAGGTCAATCCGCGCCTCCGCCGCCGGAACGAACGACCCCGTATGCGCCAGCAACACCAGCAGCGCCACCTGCCGGATGTACGTGCTCTTGCCCGCCATGTTCGGCCCCGTGATCAATCCAATCTGCGCCTCCGCGCCCAGCTCCGCGTCGTTCGGCACGAACCGCTCCTCGCTCAAATTCTGTTCCAGCACCGGATGCCGCCCGTCGCGGATTGAAATCACCCCCTCCGCGCCCACCCGCGGCCGGCAATAATTGAACAGCCGCGCCGTTTCCGCGAACGACCCCAGCGCGTCCAGTTGCGCCAGCGCCCCCGCCGTCCCCAAAATCTCCGGCAACCGCGCCAGCACCGATTCCCGCACCTTCAGAAAAAGTTCGTACTCCAGCTTCACGCTTCGCTCTTCCGCCCCCAGGATTTTCCCCTCCATCTCCTTCAATTCCGGCGTGATGTACCGCTCGCCGTTCGCGATGGTCTGCTTCCGCACATAATGCGCCGGCACCTTCTCCAGGTTGCTCCGCGTCACCTCGATGTAATAGCCGAACACCGAGTTGAACCGCACCTTCAGCGACGCGATGCCCGTCCGCTCGATCTCGTCCTGCTGCAACTTCGCGATCCAATCCTTGCCGCTCCGTGCCGCCGCCCGCAACTCGTCCAGCCCCGCGTCGAATCCGTCCCGGATCAAGCCGCCCTCCTTCAACGCCAGCGGCGGTTCCTCGCTGATCGCCCGGCCAATCAACTCCGCCAGCTCCGGCAACTCCACCAATTGCCCTTCCAGTTCCGCCAGCAACGCGGCCGCGCCATTATCCTGCGCCGCAGGCGCCAATTCTGACATCGCATCGCCTCCCGCCTGCGCTTCCGCCCCATTGGCCGCAATGCTGATTGCCAAAATTTCCTTCAACCCCGGCAATTGCTCCAGCGCCATCCGCAACGCCGCCAGATCCCGCGCGTTGCCGCTGCCCGCGCTCAACCGCCCAATCGTCCGCTCCAAATCCCGCACCAGCGCCAGTTGCGCGCGGAACTTCTCCAGCGCCCCGCCATTCTCCACCCACGTCGCCACCGCCTGCTGCCGACGCCCGATCGCGCCCGCGTCCGCCAGCGGTTGCGACAGCCAATCCCGCAGCCGCCGCGCCCCCATCGGCGTCACCGTCCGGTTCAACGCCCCGTACAACGTCGCCGTCCGCGCCGCGTCCCGGTGCAGCGGCTCCAAAATCTCCAGGTGCCGCAGCGTCGTGATGTCCAGTCCCAGAAAATCCGACGTCGCGTAGCACGAGAGCGACGTCAAATGCGCCACGTCCCGCCGCAAATGCTGCGTCAGATAATGCAGCACCGCCCCCGCCGCGCCGATGGCCGCCGGCTTGTTCTTCAGCCCGAACCCGTCCAGCGACGCCACCTTGAAATGGTCCCGCACCGTGAACTGCGCCGTCTCCGGCGCGAACACCCAGTCATCGTAACCATTCAGGATGGGAAAGCCGCCCTTCAACAGCGCCTGCACCGCCGTGTCCTCCGCCGGCGTGATGATTTCCGCCGGACGCAGCCGCTCCAGCTCCGCCAGCAACGCCGTGTCCCCGTCCAGTTCCGTGCATTTGAAACTCCCCGTCGTCAGGTCCGCCAGCGCCAGCCCGAACGTCTTGCCCGGCGCATAAACCGCCGCCAGATAATTGTTCCGCTCCGCCGCGAGCAGCCGTTCGTCGAAATGCGTTCCCGGGCTGAGAATCTGCGTCACCTCCCGCTTCACCAATTGCCCCGGCCGCGCCTCCTCCATCTGGTCGCAAATCGCCACCTTCCGCCCCGCCCGCAGCAGCCGCGCCATGTAACCGTTCGCCGCGTGAAACGGAATGCCGCACATCGGTACCGTGCCGCGCTTCGTCAGCGCCACATTCAGCAACTGCGCCCCCGCCACCGCGTCCTCGAAGAACATCTCGTAAAAATCCCCCAGCCGGAACAGCAGCAGCGCGTCCTTCGGCAACTCGCCCTTGATCCGGCGATACTGCGCCATCATCGGCGTCAATTGACTCTCTGCGGACATCGCCCCCGACCTTAGCACCTTCCCCACCCAGGTCGAAGCGAAAGTGGCCCCACGTCCTGCTACCCGGGCGGCCCGACAGGGCCGAATATGAATAGCCGTGGGTGCCAACCCACGGAAAACCGTCCAACCAACCGTTCCGGCCCTGACCGGGCCGAATAACGCGCTTGGCTTGGAGGGCATTGCTTCGCCAATGCCGTGACCCCTTTCCCGTTGCCAATCCCGCGTTCTCCCCCGGTCTGCGCTCCACCCTCGGCCTTGCTGCGCCCAATCCCAACGGGATTGTGTAATTCAGCCCAGCGGTTGCCCCGAACGCTTTCGGGGCTACCCTGGGTAAACCGCCCCAAACACATTTCCCCCCATCCTCCGTCGCATCTTTGCGATCTTCGCGAGACACGGACTTTCAAGTGTCAAAGAACAAATAAAAAATTATCCGCCGCTATCGTGTTTTATCGTGGGGCATCCGCCCGATTCCGCACTTCCTTTGAGGACGGGGACGGCATATTGCCAGTGTGGAAACACCCGTCCCTGACATTGCCCGGTTTCTCTTCGCGCCCTTCGCGCCCTTCGCGCGACAAACTTCCCCCAAAAGAAATCGCACGTGGGACAACGCGGGACCAGGCGGGACAATCCGGGTCGAGCGGGACAAACCCGGCAATTTCTTCCGGCTTGAGCGCGATGCATTGCTCCACATCCCGACGCACTCCCAGCTTTGGGGCCGACGCCTCCACCTTCGTTCGCTTTGTTTGCTTCTGTAAAATCTGTGCTCTGTGTGGCTGGCCCATCTTGCTTTCGTGTCCTTTGTGTCCTTTGTGTCCTTTTGTGGCCATTTCTCTCGGGTGCAGCCCTGCCTGCGATCAAAAATCGCAAATCTAAAATCAAAAATGTCTTCATGGCTGTCCAACCCTCCTCTTTCCGTTCCCACCATCAACCATCAACTCTCAAATTTCTTACCCCCCTCCCCCCGGGGGGCATACCCGTTATTATCCGTTATTATCCGTTACGCCACCCGGCCGGCGCAGACTGCGAGTGACACACAAGGCATATGCCGGGCGCACGCACGTCAATTTCGCAATCAAAAATCGCAAATCGCAAATCAAAAATTTCATATGTCTCGTCCTCCTCTTTCCATTCCCGCCCTCAACCACCAACCACACCCATTGTCGCACAAAACCTCCTCCCGTCAAATTTTTCTGCGCAATTCTCTAAATTCCGTTAATCCTGTCAAAATCCGTTCCTGCCTTCCTCCCTTCCTGCTTTCCTTGCCTTCCCCCATCCGTGTGTATCTGTGTCCATCCGTGGTTAATTTCCCCATTCCGCAATCCGAAATCCGCACTCCGCAATTCAGCCGCCCTCATTTGTCAAACAGCCCGTAAAATACTCATCGACGCGCCGTAGACACGCGTTCCACCCGCCAGCTGTTCATTGGCTACAGAGAGCCCATCAACTCCTTGGATTCCGCCTGAAAACTTGAAACTTGAAACTCTCACCACTTTCCGTCCTTGCACCCGCCCGCCCGCTTCTTCCAGAATGACCCCGTTGCCCCGGACTGGATCGGCAATTCCCGCCGGGTCACGACGCCGTCCAAAAAAATATTTCGCGTGGAAAAACCATCAGACGAACCCAAACCGCGCGCCGCTGACCCGGCGTCGCCGGACGCCGCCCCGCTCGACCGCTACGTTCCGCTCGCCTGCTGGCTGCTGGTCATTGTCACGCTTCTGTTCATCGCGCTGAAAATCGTCGGCACTGGTTACCTGCCCGGCGGCGATGCCCGGCGGCACGTGGCCCAGGCGTTCACCGACCGGCCCTTCACCGACATCGTGGTCATGCGGTCCAGTTACCAGATGGACCATAACCCCGGCTGGGACTGGCTGCTGCGGCAATTGCACGAAAGAGCCGGCTTCTCCAAGGACCAGTTGATGAGCTTTTCGCTGGCCGGCCTGATGCTCTGTTTTTTTCTCGCCCCGCTGCCGTGGATGCGCCGGCCCGAGGCCTGGCTCGCGGCGTTGCTCGCGCAACTGGTGGCCATCCCCGAACTGATGACGCGCCTCACCCAGGCCCGGCCGCTGCTGTTGACCGAGGCGCTGTGCATGGTCGTCCTCATTTCCTGGTGCCGGCCCGGCCCGGCCAATCCATCCTGGCGGAAGGTTTTTTTCACCACCGCCGCCATCGCCCTGTCCACCTGGATGCACGGCACCTGGTACATGTGGGTGCTGCCGGTCGCGGCGTTTTATCTCGCAGGCTGGTGGCCGGCGGCTTTCTCGCTGACCTGTTGCTGGCTGGGCGGCGCGTTGGGCGGCGCGCTTCTCACCGGCCGGCCCGTCGTTTTTTTAAAGCAGGCCATCCTCCTCATTCACTCCATCTACCACGAGCATCCGCCGCAATGGATGCTCGTCGGCGAACTGCAACCCCACTACGGCGAATTCGCCACGCTCATCCTCCTCGCCATCGTGTTCCTCTGCCGCCGCCAGCAGGGCCGCGCCCAGGCCACCCTCCTGTGCCCGCCGCTCCTCTGGATGATCGCCATCTGCTGGATCCTCGGCTTCAAGGCCGACCGCAACTGGTCGGACTGGGGCATCCCCGCCGTCCTCGTCTGGCTCGCTTTGCAATTCGAACAACTCATGACCTCCGGCTGGGCCGCCAATTCCCCGAAATGTTTTGTGGCCGCGGCCATGCTCGCACTGCCGTTGTTCCTGGATGCGACGAACGATTTGGACCGGCGCTACTCGCGCAGCGCCGATGAAGTTTTCCTGCGGGCCGACGACCCTTCCCTCGCCGGCTGGCTGCCGCAAAGCAACGGGATATTTTACAGCTCCACCATGGCCTTTTTTTACAGCACCTTTTACGAAAATCCGGATGCCGGCTGGCGTTACATCGTCGGCTACGAACCCGCGCTCATGCCCGATGACGACTTGAAAATCTACCGCTCCATTCAAGCGAGCGGCGGCGCGATCCCGGCCTACGAACCGTGGGCGGACAAGCTGCGCCCCGGGGACCGGTTGGTGATTTACAGCGTGTCCCGCCCCGACCTGCCCAAGTTGGAATGGCACAACGGGCCCGGCGCAATCTGGATCGGCCGTCTGCCGGTCAAATAGCGCGGCGACGCCGAAGGTTCATGGAGCGCGGGCTTCAGCCCGCATCAGCGTTGCAATTCCGGTGGTCTCTGGCGGTCATTCCGCGATCCTGCAACTCATCTCATAAATGGTAGGGCGGGCAGTCCTTTGCCCGCCGCATGCCTGCAAACACGGCGCGCACGGAGTGCACGCCCTGCCGGCGGCTCTATTCCTGAGATTGCCTGTAAGCAGAAGCGAGTCGTCTCTCCCGAAAGGTGAAGCAGCTGTATTGTTCACGGCGGCCGTTGCGAAATGCGCAGGAAGACGTTCGGCCCGCAAACCGAATCCAGCCGGTCAAAGCTGGTCGTGTTCGTACCGTTCGAGAATACGTTCGTGAAACCCGCCACGTCGTGCCAGTTCCCGTCCACCACATTGGAGTTGAATTGCGGCACCAGGTTGTAGGTCGTGTTCGTCCCGTCCGACGTCAGCGTGACCGTCGTCGGCGTCATCACAATTGAAATGATGTGGTTCGACGGCGGCGCGGGCACCACCGGCGGCACGATCGTGATCACGCCGTAAAAGAAATGCACGGAGCATTCGTAATACAACGTGGTCGGGAAATTTGTCGCGGGAATGACCAGCGTCATCGTTCCGGAACTCGTGGTCGTGGGAGTGGCATTGGCGTAATGCGTGGCGCCTCCGCCCGGCGTGTTGGTGACAATCTCCATCGGATGAAAGCTGGCGGTTGAAATGGAGAACGTGTACGTCTGCCCTGCAGTCAATGTCAGCGGCGGGCTGTTGTTGACGCCCGGCGACTGCGGCTGGCCGGTGTTGTTGACCCCGTTGATGTAGAATGCGAAAACATTGCCCGGCGTCGTCACGCCGAAGTTCGTCTGGGCGCGCGCGGCTCCGCCCAGGCCCAGCAACATCGCAACCGCCATCATGGGAATTCCCCTCGTCAATATTGTCTTCATCATTTTTTGGAGTTTGGCGCGGACGCAAAGCTTCCCCTCGGCGAATTTTGTCCGCCGTGATCAGAGTCCGGGTGCCTGGTTTCTTTTGTCAGATGCGATGCTCAAAGCATCCGCACCTAGTTGAGAGGAACCGCCCGCGCTTCTGTTCCCAAAAAAATTTCGCGCTCAAAAAAATCGACGCGAACCTGCTCGCGCGCCGCTCAAAAAAATTCCGCGAGGATGCCGGTTTGGTCCGCCGCGGCCGCCGTAGTAAGAAACACCGGAGCGTGTCGCCCACGAAAAAAACTGCGCGAGGCCTGCCGCGAGAACCCTTGCCGAAAACGTGACGACTCCGGCCAATTTCCGGCCGGAAATCAAATATCTTCGGCCCGTTACTGGCATGGTTGTTGCTGTTTCTTGACCAGGCTGAACGATGCAGACCGACGAACAAGACATTCTCGATTATGTAAAGGCGTGGCCCGGTTCGTTTGTATCCGGCAAGGAGATCGCGCGCAAAGTCGGCGGCAAGGAACGCTTCGAAAGCGACCACGGCTGGGCCCTTCCCATCCTCGCCCAGATGGTCCGCCACGGAGTGCTTGAAACCGATCACCACGGCGGCTTCCGCCTGAAACCGCCCGAGAAAAAAAAGCGCGAGCCGCAGCACGTCTCCCCGCAGCTCCTGAAAATCCTCAAGAGCAGCGGCAAGCGCTTCGATGGCGTTACCTTCGACGACGCCAAAAGCGAGCCCCCCATTCCCGTCTATCGCAAACCCGACGAGACGACGGCGCCCGTCGATGGCGGCGAATCCTGAAAGAGCTTCTCTGGTCTTGGCGTCGTGTTCTTACGACTCCGGCAGCGTGAAATAAAATGTCGCTCCCTGCCCGATTTCGCTCTTGAGCCACACCTCGCCGCCGTGCGCCTGCACGATGTGTTTCACGATGGACAATCCCAGCCCCGTACCGCCCGTCTCCCGCGAACGCGCCCGGTCCACGCGGTAAAACCGTTCGAACACCCGCTCCCTGGCGTCCGCGGGAATCCCGGGCCCGTTGTCCTGGACCCATAACTCGACCTTGCCCGCCTCGTTCCGGCGGCCGCCAACCACGACCGTTCCCTCCGTCCGGCCGTACTTGATCGCGTTTTCCACCAGGTTGAACAACACCTGCTGCAAACGGTCCGTGTCCGCCCGCGCCGTCAACTCCGCCGGTATCTCGTTTTGCAGGCGCGCGTTTTTTCCCGCCGCCCGCGCCTGCAAATCCTCGATCACCCGGCCCGTCTCCTTTCGCAGTTCCACCTCGTGCAGATTCATCACGATCTGTCCGCTCTCCAGCCGCGAAATCGTCAGCAGATCCTCGATCAAATACGTCAGCCGGTCCGTGTGTTTTTCGATCGTCCGCAAAAAGCGCCCCGCCAGTTCCGGGTCGTCCTTTGCCCCGTCCAGCAGCGTTTCCACGAACCCCTTGATGAGGGACAGCGGCGTCCGCAGCTCATGGCTCACGTTCGCCACAAACTCCTGCCGCGTATTTTCCAATTGCCGCAGCCGCGTCAAATCGTGAAACACCAGGATTGACCCGCGCTGCGTCCCCTCGCGGTCGAGCATCGCCGCCGCGTTGAACTGCAGCCAGCCGCCGTTCACGCCCGGCAACTCCAGTTCCACCCCCTGCACAATGCGCTCTTGCGGCAGCCGGCGCGCCACCTCCGCCAGCTCCTGCAGCCGGAACGCCTCCATGATCGTCTGCCCGCGCACGTCCACCTTCAGGCCGAAAAAATCCAGCATCGAGCGGTTCACCAGTTGCACGCGGCCCGCCGGGTCCAGGATCAGCACCCCCTCCGACATGCTGTTGAACAGCGCCTGCTGTTCCGCCTCGATTCGTGAAATCTCCCGGTAATGCTGCTTCTGCGCCAGCTCCAGCGCCTGCTGCGCCCGGCGCCATTCCTCGCGCAGATGTTCATGGCGGCGGCGCCACGACAGATGCACCGCCACCGCGATTCCCAACGCAAGGATTGTCAGCAGATATGCCATCGGCATCGAGAGCGGGAAGTGGTGGAATCAGGATTTCGGTCTGGACCATGACCGGCTCCGGCGCGCGGAGGCTTCCCGATTTTTTCCGGTCATCGTCCGGTCCCGATCCTGTCCGCCCGTCCGCCCCTCACTCTTCGATAAACCGATACCCGACTCCCCGCACGGTATCCAGATATTTCGCCGCCGTCCCCAGCTTCTCCCGCAACCGGCGCATGTGCGTGTCCACCGTCCGCGTGTCGATCAGGTTGTCGTACTCCCACACGTCCTGCAGCAATTGCTCGCGCGACTGGACCCGTCCCCGCCGCTGCGCCAGCACCGTCAACAGCCGGAATTCCGTCGCCGTCAGATCGATCGTCCGGCCCTTCACCATCGCCTGGTGGCGTGGGATGTCCAGGCTCAGTTCCTTCAGCGTGATTTCCTCCTGCTTCGCCGCCGCCACCGGCGCCTGGCCGTTGCGCAGCATCTTCTTTATCCGCAAAACCAGCTCGCGCGGGCTGAACGGCTTCGTCACGTAATCGTCCGCCCCCAGCTCCAGGCCCAGCACCCGGTCAATCTCCGCCGCCTTCGCCGTCAGCATCAAAATCGGCGTCGCCGAGATGCGCTGGTCGCGCCGCAAAATCTTGCACACCTCCAGGCCGTCCACTTCCGGCAGCATCAAATCCAATACAATCAGGTCCGGCAGCAACGACCGCGCCTTCTTCAGCGCTTCATCGCCGTCTACTGCCGTCAGCACGTCGTAACCGGCGCCCTTCAAATGAAACTTGATCAGTTCTATCGCGTCCGGTTCGTCGTCTACTACCAGAATCTTAGGCATCACTCGTGCTCTGGGTACCATGCGCGCCATGATTGCACAAGCACTCCCGTGTGACAAGGAAGTTACGGTCCGGTGACAGACTCTTGTCAGGCTTCAGACCCCCGATGATGCCGTCCGTGGCACTTGGGGAAGTGGTTCAGTCCCAGCCAATAAGCGCGAATTTGCTCCAGGATGACCGGCATCATCTCGGGCTTCGCCGGTTTCACCAAATACGAATTTGCCTGCAAATCGAAGGCCCGGTTGATGTCCTGCTCCCGGTTCGATGAAGTCAGTATAATTACGACCAGCCGCCTGAAACGCGGATCGTTCCGAATCATCGCCAGCGTCTCCAATCCGTCCATTCGTGGCATCTTGATGTCCAGCAGCAGCAGCCCCGGGAACGGGTGGTGCGCGCGGTCGGCGAACCTCCCCTCGCCCTCCAAATACGCCATCACTTCCTCGCCATCCGACACGAACCGCACCGGGTTTTCGAGCTTCGTTTTTTTCAACGCATGCTTCAGGAGGAAGACATCATCCGCATTGTCCTCACCCACCAGAATCGCCAAATCTAAATTAATTTTATCCAATCGCCAGTGATAATCCGTCACCTTCTGCCGCAACTACAAGAGCATTATTGCGCCTGTTCGGACGCCTACTTCGCCTGCCAGCCTCCCCTGACCCGCATTTGAATAGAGTAAAGCGCCGTGCTCGCCGTGATGAACAGCGTCTGCTTGTCCTTCCCGCCAAAACACACGTTCGCCGTCCAATGTTCATGCACCGCGATGTGTCCCAGCCGTTTTCCCGCCGGGTCAAACACCGTCACCCCGTTCCCCGTGAGATATAAATTCCCCTCGTTGTCGATGGTCATCCCGTCCGAACCCAAAGAACAAATCAGCCGCTTGTTCGCCAGGGTGCCGTCCGGTTGCGGATCATAGGCCCACGTCCTGCGCCCGCGGATGTCCGACACATATAAAATCTTTCCGTCCGGCGTGGCGGCGATGCCGTTCGGCTGGCTCAAGTCCGTCGTCACCCGCTTCAATTCCTTCCCGCCCGGCGCCAGGTAATAAACATCTTCGCTGTCCTGCGGCCGTTCGTTGTAATCCCACCATTCGCGGTGGTAATAGGGGTCCGTGATATACATGCTCCCGTCCGGCATCACCCACACGTCGTTCGGGCCGTTCAGTTTTTTGCCGTCATATGAGTCCACCAGGATGGTGTGCTGCCCGTCCGGCGTGATGGACCACAGCGCCGTCTTCTCGTCCGCGCATGCAATCAAGTTCCCCTTGCCGTCGAAATTCATCCCGTTCGCATGCCCCGCCGGCTGCAGGAACGTGCTCAACTTCCCGTCCGTGCTCCACTTCATGATGCGGTCGTTCGGCTGGTCGGTGAAAAAAACATCCCCCTGCGCGTCGCAGCTCGGTCCTTCGGTGAACTTGAATTCGTTCGAGAGCTTCACCAGGGTTGCGCCCGGCGCGACCGTGTCCGGCATTTCATTGGTTGTTTGGGCCGCCAAAAGCTGGAGCGAACCGGCCAGCGCGAACAGCAGCGCGAGTATTTGCGGGATTTTCATGCTGATTTCCTTAACGCAACCCGTTCTCAAAGGAAAGCACTGTTTCGCCATTCGTCCGCCGGGGCGCTTGACCTGAACCGGAAATATTTTGCTTTTTCCGCCGCCACCGGTTAACACACCAACTGCATGTCTCTGCTCATCAAAAGCGGCGAGATTGTCACCGCCGCGGGAACTCAGACCGCCGACATCTTTTGCGAGAACGAAACCATCACCCGCATCGGCCCCAATCTTTCCGCGCCGTCCGGGACCGAAACCATTGATGCCGCCGGCAAATATGTCTTCCCCGGTTTCATCGATCCGCACGTCCACATTCACATGCCCTTCATGGGCACGTTCGCCACGGACACCTGGGAAACCGCCAGCCGCGCCGCCCTCATCGGCGGTACCACCACGCTCATCGAAATGTGCTGCCCCGCCCGCCCGGACGACGCCCTCGCCGGCTTCGAACTCTGGCTCGCCCGCGCCGCCGGCAAGTCCGCCTGCGACTTTTCCTTTCACATGGGCGTCACAAGGTTCGACGACCGCACCGAAAGCCAGCTCCGCGAAATCGTGAAGCGCGGCATCGGCTCCTTCAAAGTTTTTCTCGCCTACAAGGGCGCCTTCGGCCTCGATGACTCCGAACTCTACCGCACCCTCAAGCTCGCCCGCGAACTCGGCGTCATCGTCACCGCCCATTGCGAGAACGAAACCCTCATCGCCGAACGCCAGCGCGAACTGCTCGCCGCCGGCAAGACCGGCCCCGGTTTCCACCACGAAAGCCGCCCGCCCATCGTCGAAGCCGAGGGCGTTCATCACCTCATGACCTTCGCCGAACTCACCGGCGTCGCCACTTACATCGTCCATCTCAGTTGCCAGGAAGCCCTCGCGGAAGCTCTTGCCGCGCGCCGACGCGGCCTCCGCGTCAACATCGAAACCCTCATTCAATATCTGGTCCTCGATAAAGCGTACGCCGAACGGCCCAACTTCGAAGGCGCAAAATTCGTGATGTCCCCGCCGCTCCGCGACGCCGCCAACCATCCCGTCCTCTGGGACGCCCTTCGCTCCGGCCTCATCGATACCGTGGCCACCGACCATTGCCCGTTCGATTTCAAGACCCAGAAAATCCTGGGCCGCGATGACTTCACAAAAATTCCCAACGGCATTCCCTCCCTCGAAGATCGGATTAATGTCTTGTACAGTCATGGCGTCAAAAAAGGCCGTCTCGACCTCCAACGTTTCGTGGATGTCGCCAGCACCCGGGCGGCGAAAATCTTCGGCCTCTTTCCGCGCAAAGGCGCCGTCCAACCCGGCAGCGACGCCGACCTCGTCATCTACGATCCCAATTATCGCGGGACCATTTCGGCCAGGACCCACGCGATGAACGTGGATTACAATCCCTTTGAAGGCTGGCCCATTGAAGGCCGGCCAAGCGTCGTCACCGTCCGCGGCCAGGTCGCCGTCCGCGACGGAAAATTTACCGGCGCCATTGGCCGCGGCCAGCTTCTCAAACGCGAGCCGGGTTATTTCTGAGGTGCTCGGAGTTCACGCTTTAGCGTGTCTTGGCCTCCGCGTGTTCGCGGGGCGCGATATCCGCCGGCCAGAGTTCACCTGGTTGCGGCATCGTCGTATAACCCTTCGTCCTCGGGAGAATAGCCGTTCAAAAAAGCACTGTGGTCGCGAATAGGAGCGGCGCGTTGGAGTCGTCCGTTGATCCATTCCGCGAGTTCGTTGATTTCTCCAATCGGAAGCGCTCCGATTAATCGCTTGATCTCGTCCACCTTGGTCATAAGTTTCTCCACTATTTCCGAAACTTCTTGATGACCCGCTCCAGCGAGGCCAGCCCGATTTCCAGCTTGCCCAGCTCCGGCCCGAAACTGATGCGGCAATAATTTTCATACCGCCCGTTCGACCGCCGGTTCCCGGGGTTCACGTCGAAGAACACCCCCGGCACGATGATCACGTTTTCCTTCAAGCCTTCGCGGAAAAAACTCATCCCGTCGTTCAACGGCTTCGGCAGGTTCGCCAGGTTCGCCCAGATGTAAAACGCCCCCGCCGGCTCCGCTTCCACGCCGATGCCCATCTCCTTCAAGCGCCCCAGCATGAACGCGCGTTTCCGGCCGAAAAGTTTTTGGATCGCCGCCGTTTCCTGCTGCGCCAGCTTCGGTTCGAGCAATCCCGCCGCGATGTTCTGAAACGGATGGTTCGCCCCGCCGTCCAGAAACGAACCCGCGCTCGCGATCGCCTCGATCACCGGCTTCGGCCCCAGCGTCCAACTGATGCGCCAGCCCGGATACCGCCAGTTCTTTGTCAGCCCGTCCACGATGATCACCGGGTCCGTCTCCACGTCCTCCACGTGCGCCGCCGCCGACAACATCTTGCAGCCCGAGGCGTCCCCGTAAAGGTAATGCGAATAAAATTCATCGATGATGAACGAGCACTGGCATTCCCGCGCCAGCGCGCACCATTCCCCCAGTTCCTTGTCCCCCGCCAGTTGGCCCGTCGGATTGCACGGATTGCTCACCAGCAAGGCGCTTAACCCCCGCCCCAGGATTTCCTTCTTCAACG
>Ga0181516_10002300_pt1 | contig 13761 bp, 14 predicted proteins | sample PEATcosm2014_Bin_25_FD_121104 | JGI IMG/M metagenome (GOLD analysis project Ga0181516, IMG submission 121104) | Peatland microbial communities from MTU Mesocosm Facility, Houghton, MI, USA - PEATcosm2014_Bin01_10_metaG | ecosystem: Environmental > Terrestrial > Soil > Wetlands > Peat | place... | reverse complement strand
TACGGCGCCGACGTGGCGCGCTGGTTCATGCTGTCGGACTCGCCGCCCGAGCGCGACGTGGAATGGACCGAGCGCGGCGTGCAGGGCGCATGGCGGTTTTCGCAGCGGCTGTGGCGGCTGGTCGGCGAGGCGGCCGAAATCGCCGGATCGGCGCCGGCCGAGCGGCCGGCGCAGTTCTCCCAAGCCGCAACGGCGCTGCGCAAGGCGACCCATCGGGCGCTGGCGAACGTCACCGCTGACATTGAAAAGCTACACTTCAATGTTTGTGTCGCCCACATCTACGAATTCGCCAATACGCTCAATGCGGTAATCGGCGATATGGGGTCGAAAGAGGGGGCCGTTGCGACGCCCGATTTCCGTTGGGCCATGCGCGAAGCGGTTAACGTTCTTGTGCAACTATTTCATCCGATGATGCCGCATCTCGCCGAGGAATGCTGGGCCTCGCTCGGCCACGATCAGTTGGTCGCGCAGGCGGCGTGGCCGCAGGTCGAGCGGGAGCTTCTGATCGAGACGACGATGACGCTGCCGGTCCAGATCAACGGTAAGAAGCGCGCCGACGTGACCGTGGCGCGCGACGCCGCCAGCGCCGATATCGAGGCTGCCGTTCTGGCGCTCGATGCGGTAAAACAGGCGCTTGGGGGCAAGCCGCCGAAAAAGGTGATCGTCGTGCCGCAACGGATCGTCAATGTGGTGGCGTGAACACGGCGATAGCGCGCGCCGTTTGGCGCGGCTCGCCGTCGTGCTCGGCGCGGCGGGCCTGGTCGCCGGCTGCTTCCAGCCGCTCTACAGCAAAAGCCCGGTGCCGGACGCCGACAGCGTTCACGACAAGCTCGCCGAGGTCGATATCGCGCCGATTCCGTCGCGCCAAGGGACGCCGGAATCCCGGCTCGCCGTCGGCATGCACAATGCGCTGCAATTCGATCTCAACGGCGGCGCCGGCGCCAATGCGCCGACGCATCGCCTCGAAATCACTCTGACGTCGACGCAGATATCGGTCATCGTCGACCTCGCGAGCGGGCGACCGACTGCCGAGGTCGACGGCGTCACGGCGCATTATCAGCTCGTCGAGATTGCGACCGGCAAGGTCGTCCTCAAGGATACCAGCTTCGCGCACGTCGACACCGATGCTTCCGGCTCGGAGCAGCGTTTTGCCCAGCAACGCGCCGAGCGCGACGCCGAAGATCGCGCCGTGCAAGTCGTCGCCGAGGCGATCCGCAACAGACTGGCGTCATATTTCGTCGCCGGAACCTGAACGTCCTGGTTCGCGATGGTTGCGATCAAAGCCGCCGATGCCGATGCCTTCGTGGCGCGCCCCGACCCGGCGCGGCCGGTGGTGCTGGTGTTCGGTCCGGACGCCGGCCTGGTGAGCGAACGCGCCACGGCCATCGTCAAGGCGTCGGTCGACGATCCGAATGATCCGTTTGCGCTGGCGCGGCTCGACGGCGAAGACGTCAGCGCCGAACCGTCGCGGCTTGTCGAAGAAGCGCAGACTATGCCGTTGTTCGGCGGCCGCCGCGCGGTGTGGGTGAAGGCGGGGAACCGCAACATCGCGCCGGCGGTCGAGGCGCTGCTTAACGCGCCTCTCGCCGAATGCCGTGTCGTCATCGAGGCTGGCGATTTGCGCCGCAACGCGCCGCTGCGCGCGCTCTGCGAGCGCGCCAAGAATGCCGCGGCGCTGCCCTGCTATGCCGATAGCGAGCGGGACCGGGCGCGGCTCATTGACGACGAGATGCGCGCCGCGGGACTGACGCTCGCACCCGATGCGCGCGCGCTCTTGATCCCCTTGCTCGGCGGCGACCGCGCCGCCTCGCGCAACGAGATCCGCAAGCTGACGCTGTACGCGCACGGTCGCGGCCAGGTCGGCGTCGACGACGTGACCGCTGTCGTTTCCGACGCCTCGGCGCTCGCGCTCGAAGACATCGTCGATGCGGCCTTCGCCGGCCGCCCGGCGGAACTCGAAGCCCAGCTTGCCAAAGCGCGCACCGCCGGCAGCCCCGCCGGATCGATCCTGTTCAACGCCCAACGCCAAGTCGCGCAACTGCACAAATGGCGCACCGCGATCGAGAGCGGCGCTCCGTTCTCGCTCGACGCCGTGCAGCCGCCGTTGCATTTCCGGCGCAAGACGCTGGTCGAAGCGGCATTGAAGGCCTGGAACGCCACGCGGCTCGTGGTCACGATGTCGGAACTCGCCGATGCCGTGCTGGAATCGCGGCGCAAGCCGGCGCTCGCCGACACCATCGCCGAGCGCGCGCTGCTGGCGATTGCCGCAAACGGACGGCGCAGCGCAGCGTGATTAGCGCAGCGGCCGCGCGTTATCGCGTTCCGCCGGCCAGTCCGCGAGCTTGGTGCGGCCGACCACCGACATTTTGGCGGCGGCCGAAGCGATCATGTCGTGGAGAACCTGATCGTAATTTTCGTGCGCCGTGCGGTTTGCCGCCATCGCGGTGCGCATAGCGTCGGCATCGAACGGCTCCGCGCGCAGACTTTTGCGCACGTCATCCTGCGACAGACGCAGATCGGCCTGCGCGCTCGCGACTTTCTCGGCATCGCCGCGCAGTTCCGTGCGCAGCAGCTCGGCGTCGGCCGGCGGCAGGCTTTCCGCGATACGATCAAGACGATTTGCCAAGCCGTGATCGATATGGGCTATCGTCGCCAACGGCACCGGACTGGAATAGCGGAAGGCCACTGCGCCCGCCGCGCCGGCGAAAAACAAGTTCAATGCCAAAGAGCCTAACAGCAGCCAGCGCCGACGGCCGCCGCCCTCGCTTCCCGGTAATATTGACATCGTCGCCCTCGCTGTTCGGGCAGAATCCGGAAAAGTGGTCGCCGATTTTCCGAAAAGATCATGCCCCACCAGAACCTTTACCCTTCAGGGTTACCGAGCGGCTTCGGCGGTTGCAAGCGGGTTGTCGGGCCATCGGCGGGCGTTTACGTTACCTCGAATTGCCGTGTCCGATGCCTTACGGAATCGTTTCTGCGCCGCCTTATTCGTGTTTGAATGGCCGCACCGCGCGATCACGAGCCAACCCGGATGGGAGTGACGATATGCAACCGCTGACGGCAGGCCTTACCAAGGCCGGCACCGGCATCGACGGCATCGTCTGGAATATTTTGGGCCAGACCTATGTGCCGAAATCGGTTAACGAGGCGTCGTTCTCCTGGCACGCAACCTTTCCGCCCGGCACCTTCGTGCCGCCGCATATTCATCCGACCCAGGATGAGTTCATCTATATGTTCGAAGGACGCTTCGATCTCCTACTCGACGGCAAGGACTTCGTCGCCACCGCGGGCGATCTGATCAAACTGCCGATGGGCTTTGCGCACGGCATTTTCAACAAAACCGACCAGCCGGTGAAATGCTTTTTCTGGGTGGCGCCGACGCGCAAGCTTTACGATCTGTTCTGGGCGATCCACTCGATGAAGGAACAAAAGCCGGACGAGGTCGTGGCGGTGGCCGCCAAGCATGAAGTCGTCTTCCTGCCGCCGCCGCCGGCCTAGGTCGGATTCTCCAGGCTGAACGTGCCAGAATCGTCGTCGTAGGCGAAGACCTCGGCGTAGCGGCCCCACGCGATCACCGCACGCAACGTCAGCTCCGCGTCCTCGGCGCTCATGTGGTCTTCCAATTCGTCAAAAAAGCGGGTTTTCGGCGCCACGTGATTGGCGCGGTCCTGCAGCACATGGCGGATATGAGCGGCCAGCGGAACGCAGGACAGCAACTGGCGCTGGAACAGTTTCTTGCGATCGTCGGTCCCTAGTTCGGCGAATTGCTTGCCGGCCTCGGTCAATTTGATGTCGCCGCCTCCGATTTCCGCCAGCCGAAACATCTGCAGCGCGTCGGCGACGGGAAACAGCTCGTCCGCTTCCATGTGGAGCTCTTCGGCCAGCACCGGCAAATCCGCTCTGCCGTGAAACGGCGCGGCGGCGAGCGTTTCGATGAGGCCCGACAACAGATTGGCGGAGACGCGCGGCAGCACCGTGTTGATGGTGATGACAGGCGCGGTGCCGATTTGCATCGGGGTCGGCGTGCGCGCCGTCATCGCCACGTAGATTTTCTCGACCAGATCGCGGAATTGCGCATCGAGGCGGTTGCGCGGCTGCTTCAGGTCAACGCCGATTTCGCTGATGATGCGGCCCGGATTGGTGGAGAACAACAGGATGCGGTCGCACATCAGCACCGCTTCCTCGATATTGTGGGTCACCAGCATGACGCCCTTGATCGGCAGCTTGCCTTCGCCCCAGAGTTCGAGAAAGTCAGTGCGCAGCGTTTCCGCGGTCAGTACGTCGAGCGCGGAGAACGGCTCGTCCATCAACAGAATATTGGGATGCACGACGAGCGCGCGGGCGAAGCCGACGCGTTGGCGCATGCCGCCGGATAATTCGCGGGGGTAAGCGGACTCATAGCCGTCGAGGCCGATCAGATCGATCGCCGCCAGCGCGCGTTTACGGATTTCCGCATCGGGAAGGCCGAGCGCTTCGAGACCGAGTTGGACGTTTTCAAGCACCGTCAGCCAGGGAAACAGCGCGAAAGATTGAAACACCATCGCGATACCCGGCGCCGGCGCATGAACCGGCTCGCCGAGATAGGTCACGGTGCCACCCGACGGCTGCGCCAGGCCGGCGATCAGGCGCAAGAGCGTCGATTTGCCCGACCCGGTGCGGCCGAGAAGACCGACGATCTGCCCCTGCACCAGCGAAAGCTCGACGCCGTCGAGCACCAGATGCTCGCCGCCGTCGGCGCGCGGAAAGGAGTGTTGCAGCGCATGGATATCGAGGAGGGGAACGGTCATGTCGAGCCTCATCACAGCCGGAATTTGCGCTCGGCGTAGCGATAGAGCGGACGCCAGAATACGCGATTGATGACGACGACGAACAGGCTCATCACGGCAATACCCAACACGATGCGATGAAAATCGCCAGCGTCGGTCTGTTGGGCAATATAGGCGCCAAGGCCGTAGGCTTGCAGATGCTCATTGCCCCAGGATGCGACCTCGGCGACGATGCTGGCATTCCAAGAACCGCCGGACGCGGTGATTGCGCCGGTGACGTAATAGGGCATCACCGCGGGCAGCGCGATGCGCCGCCACCACAGCCAGCCGCCAACGCGCAAATTGATGCCGACCGCGCGCAATTCGGCCGGAATCGCGGCAGCGCCGGCGATGACATTGAACAAAATGTACCATTGCGTGCCGAGGATCATCAGCGGACTGAGCCAGATATTCGGACTGAGTCTCCACGCCACGATGACCGACACCACGATCGGGAACAGCAGATTCGCCGGAAAGGCAGCGAGGAACTGCGCCACCGGTTGAACCAGATTGGCGGCGCGCGGCCGCGTGCCCACCCAAACGCCGATCGGCACCCATATAACGGTCGCGATCGCGATCAAGACAACGACACGGGCGAGCGTCGCCAGCCCCAGCAACAGCGTCGTGCCTACATCGGACAGCGCGATGCCCGCGACGGCGAAGCTTACGACGCGCCATAAAGCGAGCGCGGCAAAAGCCGCGACCATTACGCCAATCGGAAAACCGATCCGGCTGGGCGCGCCCGGAGCCGAGCGCGCGATAGGCCCGGATTTCTGCGGCCCGCGCGGTCGCAGCGAACGCCGCCACAGCGCTCCGAACGGTTGCGTCAGCCGCTCGACGACCCGAGACCGGCGCAACACGTCGAACACCCACGATTGCGGCGGTACGCCGCCGGGCTCCTGCTCGAAGCGGAAGCGATCGGCCCAGGCGACCAGTGGCCGGAACAGGATTTGATCATAGACCAGGATCACCACCAGCATCGTGCCGATCGCCCAGCACACCGCGATAAGGTCGCGATGCTCGATGGCGAGCGCGATGTAGGAACCAATGCCGGGCAGCGTCACCGTAGTGTTGCCGACGCTGATCGCTTCGGAGGCCACGACGAAGAACCAGCTCCCGGACATCGACATCATCATGTTCCAGATCAGCTGCGGCATGGCGAACGGCACATCGAGCCGCCAGAAACTCATCCACGGCGAAAGCCTGAAATTGCGCGACGCCTCTTCCAGCTCGACCGGGACCGTGCGCAACGACTGATAGAAGCTGAAAGCCATGTTCCAGGCTTGGCTGGTGAAAATCGCGAAGATCGACGCGAATTCGGCGCCCAGCACGCGCCCAGGCGCCAGCGCCATGAAGAAAACGACGGTGATCGAGATGAAGCCGAGGATCGGCACCGATTGCAGGATGTCGAGGAGCGGCACCAGCAACCGCTCGGCCCGTTTGCTCTTGGCGGCAAAGGTCGCGTAGGTGAACGTAAAGAGCAGCGACAGCACCATGGCGATGAGCATGCGCAGCGTGGTGCGCGCGGCATATTCGGGCAGATTGCGCGGATCGAGCGACAGCGGCTCGTTCTGCAGCGCGGTCAGGGGCTCGAACAGATGGCGGCTCGCCTCGGCCAGGAACACCAACAGACCGAGAATGAGAAGGACCGCGAGGAGATCCCATCGGCTGAACAAGCGGGCCCAGCCCCCGACTGAAATTGGGACGATCACTCGCATGCATCAAAGTCCGGGTGTCACGCAATTGTCGTGCAGATCGCGACCTTAAGCCGCGAGCTTGCCGCGCTCCCATAACATTCGTGGCACACGGTTCAAACCTTTTTGCGACGGTCGGCGAGATTTTGGGCCGGTTTTCCCGCTGACGTTCCCGGCTGGATTTTCGGCGGCGACAGCCGCGACGGCCGGCCGCAAGACCGCGACCTCGACGCACCTGCCAAGACTGGGACCTCGACGCAGCTCCGAGGTCACGATCGTGCAGGGGTGCGCCGACGCGGCAAGGTGCCGAGCAAAGCGGCAAACGCCGCCTGTCGGACCGGCCTCACTATGGCGAATCTGGGGATGCGGTGTCCTGAAATCACCGCATTATGGAATGATTAATGCAAGGCCATCAATGCTCACAGTTGATTCTGTTTGACGCGAATGGAGAAGTCCCTTGGCACCGCACGCGACAAAGTTCGTCTTGGGCGCGTTTGTAGCGGCAACCATCGCACTGGTCGCTACCACAGGTTCGGCCCCGGCAGCGGAACCTTCGGCCGCCGGGCTGTGGCAGAAGACCGATCCGGAGACCGGTAACCCGGTCGGCTGGTTCCTGTTCGTCGAGCGGAGCGGGATCTACGAAGGCGCGATCGCGAAACTATTTCTGCAGCCGAACGATCCGGCCAATCCGATCTGCTCGAGGTGCAGGGATGATCGCAAGGATCAGCCGCTGCTCGGGCTGCCTTTGATCCGAAATATGCAGCGCAGCGGCCTGGTTTACCAAGGCGGCAATATCCTCGATCCGCGGGATGGCAATATCTACAACGCGATGATGACGGTAAGTCCGGACGGCGAAAACCTGACCGTTCGCGGCTATCTCGGTATCGCCCTGTTCGGCCGCGACGAGATTTGGCAACGCTTGCCGGACACGGCGCTCAAGGACCTCGATCCTGTCGTGGTCGCCAGATACCTGCCGGCCCAGGTCAAGCTTGGCAACCCGATGGTCGCATTGCGGCATCCGGATAAGACCGCAAAATCGACGATGAGCTATCGCTAGTCTTTCGGCTTCTACTCGATGACACCGAACTCGCAGCCCGGCGCGGCATATTGGTAACGAGGTACGCCGTAACGGTCCTGCGCGATCGTCGGCCGGCAGCGTTCTTCCCACTTGTGGTCACGTTCCGCGGAACGCTTTTTTTCCAGCTCGTCGGTTGGCTGCGGCACGAGCCGGATATAAGGATCGCCGGCCTCGCCCCATCGCACAACGCAATTTGCGGCGCCGCCGCCGCCAACACAGCCGCCCAGCAGCACACCATCGGCATATGCCGCGCTCACAATCGTGGCCAAGATGATGAGTGACAACATCGCCGCGGCGCCGTAACGCGCCACGGCCTCAACTCTGGCACCGTGCAAAGTTAACACCACTCTCCCCCTCGAGCGCGTGTCCGATCGGATACCGATCGGGCGGCGCTCATTCTTCACCGGCGTTCGGCGCAAGTGACCGGAGACGCATTCGGTCGTTCCGGAGCATGCGCAAACGTCCGCACCAGAATGAGCAAGGCGGATGCCAGAGCAGGTGCCCTGATTTGGCACAATGAATTAAGGATAATGGCCGCGGATGCGCGCCCGTCAGCGGCGGATGATGATCGACGGCGGCAGCCGCCGTTGCTCCCATCCGGCCTGCTCGAGTTCCGGAATCGTATCGTCGACCTGCGGATAGCCGAGACAAAAATATCCGATGAATTTCCACTCGGCGGGAACGTCGAGGGTCGCCATGATCGCATTCGGATCGAGTATCGAGACCCAGCCCATGCCGATACCTTGCGCCCGCGCCGCGAGCCAGATGGTGTGCACGGCGGTCACCGCGGAATACTCGATCATCTCCGGCATGGTGTGGCGTCCGAGCCCGTGACCCTGCGCGGTCGACCGATCGGCGAACACGGCAAAATGCACGGGCGCCTCGTCCAATCCGGCGAGCTTAAGGCGCGCGTAAAGGCCGGCGCGTTGCGGCCCTTGCGCGGCGAGCGCTTCCGCATTGCAGGCCGCGAAATTTTTTCGGATCGCGGCCCGGATCGAAGCGTCCTCAACGATGACGAACCGCCACGGCTGGCTCAGGCCGACCGACGGCGCAAGACAAGCGAGTTCGATCAGCGATTCCAGCGCGCCGCCCGGCAGCGGATCGGGCCGGAAGCGCCGGACATCGCGCCGCCAGACCAGGAGATCGCGCAAGTTGGCGCGGAACGAATTGTCGAAGGTCATCGCTTGCGGCATCGCCGGTGCGGCAGCTTCGATTTGCGGACTTGGTCGCGCGCTCATCGGTGAAAGCCTAGCCCTTGTTGCCGAAGTCAGCCATCGCAATTTGCAACCGTCGCCAATCCTGCTCGCCGCCCGGCAGGCCGAAACGTAGCCAAGCGGCATGTTCAGGGAACGCCCGGGTCAGGATTCCGGCGCGCCCGAGATGATGGAACAATTCGCTTGCCGCGGCCGTCCGCGCCAGCCGGAACAGCGTCGTGCCGCCGGCAATATCGAGCCCCGATGCGGTCAGGATCGCATCGAGCCGCGCCGCCGCTTGCGCCAAGCGGCGCTGCGTCGTTTCGATCCAAGTCCGATCCGCGAGCGCCTGGGCCCCGACGGCGAGCGCCGGCGCGGAAACCGCCCACGGGCCGAGCCGGACGGCAAGCCGTGCCGCGAGCGGCGGCGCGGCAAGCGCGAATCCGAGCCGAACCCCGGCGAGTCCGAAGAATTTGCCGAAGGAACGCAACACGATGATGTTGCCGCGCGAGACTTCGGCGGCAAGGCTCGCGCCGGGCGGCCCGACATCCATGAAGGCCTCATCGATCATCATTACGCCGCCGCGCGCGTGCAGCTTTTTGGCTACCGCGAGCAAATCGTCCTTGGCCAGGAGCCGCCCATCGGGATTATTGGGATTGGTGACCAGAGCAAACTCTGCGTCAGCGAGGGCGGCGATGCCGCCCACCTCGGTGACGGCGTGGCCGGCAAGCGCCGCAGTCCGGGCATGCTCGGAATAGGTCGGCGCCAGGATCGCGGCGCGCCCCGGCCGAACCAGACCGGCGGCAAGCGGCAGCAAAATCTGCGTGCCGGGAGCCGGCACGACATGCGCCGCCGACGGCGCGCCGTAGGTTTTTGCAGCAATAGCGGCGAGCGCCGCGAGCGCGTCGGCCTCGGGCAGGCGCGCGAACAGTTCAGCCGGCAAAAGCGGCAACGGATAAGGATTGGGATTGATCCCGGTCGAAAGGTCGATGAAAGGTTCTGGGGCATCCGGGAACAGGCGCCGCGCTGCGCTAAGCTCGCCGCCATGCACGAGCGGTTCCTCCGCATCGCGAAAGGGGATCATGTCGGTCGCACTCGCACTTCTGGCCATGCTGATCGAGCTCTGCCTGGGTTATCCGCAGCCGCTGACACGCGCGATCGGCCATCCGGTGACCTGGATCGGCCGCCTTATCGGCGAACTCGACCGCGCGCTCAATCGCGATGCTTCGGAAGCGGCCCGGCGCCGCGCCGCCGGCATTGTTGCGGTGACGATCGTTGTTGCCATTGTTGGAACTATCGCATTCACCGTCGAGTACGAATTGCTGCGTGTGCCTTTCGGCATTTTCGTCACCGCGCTGCTCGCGAGCACGTTGATCGCGCAGCGCAGCTTGCACCGGCATGTGGCCAATGTCGCTATCGCACTTGAGACCGGCGATATCGCCTTGGGCCGCACCGCAGTATCGCACATTGTCGGACGCGATACCGAGGCGCTCGACCAGGCCGGCGTCGCCCGCGCCGCGATCGAAAGCCTCGCCGAGAATTTCTCCGATGCGGTCGTGGCGCCGGTGCTGTGGCTCGCCATTGCCGGTCTCCCTGGCGCCGCACTCTACAAAGCCATTAACACCGCCGACAGCATGATCGGCCACCGCACCGCGCGCTACGCGGTATTCGGCTGGGCCGCGGCGCGGCTCGACGATCTCGTCAACCTGCCCGCTTCACGGCTTGCCGCGCTTCTTCTTGTTGCCGCGGCGGCGCTGCGGAGGGGTGCCTCCTCGGTCGAAGCATGGCGCACCGTGTGGTTCGACGCGCCGCGCCACCGTTCGCCCAATGCCGGCTATCCGGAGGCCGCCATGGCCGGCGCGCTCGGCTTGTCGCTTGCCGGCCCGCGCGTCTATGACGGCGTGCGCGTCGAGGACGCGACGATGGGCGGCGGACGCCGGGACGCGAATGCCACCGACATTCGCCGCGCGCTGGCGCTCTACCGCGCCGCCGATGCGATCCTGATCGCGCTCCTCGCCGTAATGGCCGTGATTCTTACCGCGCCAGTTTGAGCAACCGATCGAGATCGAGATGCGCGGCGAGGTGCGCCGCCAGGGCGTCGAGCGTTTGCTCGACCAAAGCGTCGTAGGCAATGTTCGTTGCGCCCGCGGCGAAGCGCGCCAGCCACGCCGCGCGTTGCCGGTCGTCGGCGAACAGGCCGTGGACATAGGTGCCGAGCACGCGGCCATCGGCTGAGATCGCGCCCTCGGGCGAACCATCGGCAAGCCGCGCAAAAGGCCGCGCCCGGTCGGGCCCGTCGGTCACGCCCATATGCATTTCGTAGCCGGAAAACGGGGCGCCGTCGGCGGTCGACCCGCGCACCGGCTCAAGCCGCTTTTCGCCGGACAATGTGGTCACAACGTCCATGAGGCCGAGGCCTTCGATTTTCCCCGGCGGGCCTTCGACGCCTTCGGGGTCGGCAATGGCGCCGCCCAACATCTGATAGCCGCCGCAGAGACCGAGTACCATTCCGCCGCGCCGCCGGTGTGCGGCGATATCGATATCGAACCCGGCGGCGCGCAGCGCGGTGAGATCGGCGATCGTCGCTTTCGATCCCGGCAGCACGATGAGATTGGCATCGCCAGGCAGCGCCGCGCCCGGGCGCACCCGGACCACATCGACCGCAGGTTCGGCGTCGAGCGGGTCGAGGTCGTCAAAATTGGCGATGTGCGGCAGGATCGGCACCGCAATGCGCAGCCGTGATTGCGATTTAACCGGCCGCGACTGTTCGAGCGCCAGCGCGTCCTCCGCCGGCAACAACCGTGCGGCGGCGAAATACGGCACCAGGCCGAGCGCCGGCCAGCCGGTCAGTTGCGAGATGCGCTCCATGCCCGCGGCGAACAGCGCGGCATCGCCGCGAAACTTGTTGACGATGAAGCCGCCAATCAGCGCGGCATCCTCCGGCGCGATCACGGCTTTGGTGCCGACCAGGCTTGCAATGACGCCGCCACGGTCGATGTCGCCAATCAGCACGACCGGCACATCGGCCGCTTGCGCGAATCCCATATTGGCGATGTCGTTGTTGCGCAGATTGACTTCGGCGGCGCTACCGGCGCCTTCGACCAGAACGAGATCGGCGTCGCCCCGCATGCGTGCGAAGCTGTCGAGCACATAGGGCAAGAGATCGCGCTTCATATGCTGATAGGCGGCAGCCTTGGCGCTGCCATGGACGCGGCCCTGCACCACGATCTGCGCGCCGATCTCGCTTTGCGGCTTGAGCAGAACCGGATTCATATGCACGCTCGACGGCGTCCGCGCCGCGCGCGCCTGCAAGGCCTGGGCGCGGCCGATCTCGCCGCCATCGGCGGCGACCGCGGCATTGTTCGACATGTTCTGCGGCTTGAACGGCCGCACGTTAAGACCGCGCAGCGTGAACGCGCGCGCCAGGCCGGCGACAATAAGCGACTTGCCGACGTCCGAGCCGGTGCCCTGGAACATCAGCACGGGCGCCGGCATCGGCTAGAACTCGATGCCGGCTTGCGCCTTCACGCCGGCGGCGAAATGGTGCTTCACCAGCGTCATCTCGGTGACGAGGTCGGCGGCGGCGATCAGCTCCGGCTTGGCATTGCGGCCGGTGACGACGACGTGCAGGCCGGAGCGGCGCGCCGCGAGAGCCTCGACCACGGCGGCGAGATCGAGATAGTCGTAGCGCAGCGCGATATTGAGCTCGTCCAAAACGACCATCGCAAAACTCGGATCGCTCATCAGTTCGCGCGCCTTGGCCCAAGCGCGCCCGGCCGCGGCGACGTCGCGCGCCCGATCCTGCGTCTCCCAGGTGAAACCCTCGCCCATCGCATGCCAGACTAGCTGATCGCCGAATTTCGCCAGCGCGTCGCGCTCCGCCGTATGCCAGGCGCCCTTGATGAATTGCACCACGCCGACGCGATGGCCGCGGCCCAGCATGCGCAGCGTCAGGCCGAACGCCGCCGTCGACTTGCCCTTGCCGGTGCCGGTGTGGACGATGAGCAGTCCCTTCTCGATCGTCTTCCCGGCGACTTCGGCATCCTGGACGGCTTTGCGCTTTGCCATCTTGGCGCGGTGCCGTTCGGTCTCGTCGTTATCGAGCGTTTCCGTCATGACGTCACCCTACAGCGTTCCCTTCACCGCAAGCGGCAATCCGGCAACGACCAGCACGACGCGATCGGCGCGCGCGGCGAGGCGTTGGTTGAGCACGCCCTGCAAATCGCGGAAGCGACGGCCCAGCGGATGATCCGGCACGATGCCGTAACCGACTTCGTTGGCGACCAATACCGCAGGCGCCGTAGCCGCGGCCAAAGTGCTTTCCAGTTGCACGATCTCCGCTTCGATATCCGCTTCCGCCAGCATGAGATTTGACAGCCATAACGTGAGGCAGTCGATCAGCACCGGCATTGTCTCGCATGATTTGAGTGCAGCGGTGAGATCGCGCGGCGCTTCGATCGTGCGCCAGGAGGAGCCGCGCCTGGAGCGATGCGCGGCGATGCGCTCGATCATCTCCGCGTCGCCCGCCTCCGCAGTCGCGACATAGGCCCACGGCGGCGGCAAAACCGTGATCAAACTCTCGGCATAGCGGCTCTTGCCCGAGCGGGCGCCACCGAGAACAAAGGTCTGCAAAGCATCCATGCGAAACGGGCCAAGGTCACTGTTACAGGGTCATATGAGCGCGAATTTGCCGTATTTGCACCAGGACATTCCGATTTGGGCGGCTTCGGCCCGACCGTTGACAAGCGCCGCCGCGCGACCGTTAAGTACGCTCATCGATGGTCCCTCGCGAGAGGGTGAAAAGGGAATGCGGTGCGGCCCGCGCAAGCGAGTGCCAAATCCGCAGCTGCCCCCGCAACTGTGACCGGGAAGTCTCGTCCGGTTAAGCCACTGGCGCCGCAACGCGCCGGGAAGGCAGGGCGAGGCGACGATCCGCGAGCCAGGAGACCTGCCATCGGCCGTGTCGACGCGACAAACACTGGTCGGGGTGT
>Ga0181516_10002299_pt1 | contig 13761 bp, 18 predicted proteins | sample PEATcosm2014_Bin_25_FD_121104 | JGI IMG/M metagenome (GOLD analysis project Ga0181516, IMG submission 121104) | Peatland microbial communities from MTU Mesocosm Facility, Houghton, MI, USA - PEATcosm2014_Bin01_10_metaG | ecosystem: Environmental > Terrestrial > Soil > Wetlands > Peat | place... | reverse complement strand
GTCCCAATCGGTCGTCGTTACGCGGAGAAGGAGGATCCGCACCCGCAGGTGGTCTTGGCGTTGGGATTGCGGATGACGAACTGCGCACCCTGCAAATCTTCCTTGTAGTCGATCTCCGCGCCCATCAGATATTGCGCGCTCATCGGATCGACCAGCAGCTTGACGCCCTGGTTCTCGACACAGGTATCGCCGTCCTGGACCTGCTCGTCGAACTCGAAGCCGTACTGCAGACCCGAGCAGCCGCCACCCTGCACGAACACCCGCAGCATCAGGTTCGGATTGCCCTCGCCCGCAATCAGCGCTCCGACTTTGCGCGCTGCCGCATCGGTGAAAACCAGCGGTGCGGCTTCAATTGTTTCGCTCATGCCAGCAGTGTAGGCGGAGCCGCCCAAGGCGTCAAAGTCGCGGTTCATGGATTCACAGTCGGATGCGTGCAAAGAGCAGGTAGGAGGCCGGCCCCTGGCCGTAGACGGGGTTGAGCACCGCGGGATAACGATAGACGGTGCCCATGGCGCCGAGACCGATGTACGACCGACCCCAGCGCAGGAAGTCGTAGATGTAGCCCAGCGACAGCGCCTCGATCGTGTAGGTGGGGCCGAACAGAGCCTGCCCCGGCGTGAACAGCTCGTCCTTGCCGACGCTCTCGGCCCGACCAAAGATGGTGTGCACGTCCGCCAGCCGCAGCGCCGATTCGAGCAGCCAGGCACTGCTGGCCGCACCGACATCCGGCTGGTTATGTCCCCACGCCAGCGTGGTCTGCCACTGCACCGCGGTCAGCACGCGGTTGAGGCTGACCGAGGCGGTCGTGCGGCGGATCGCCACGGTGGGCTCGAGCTGCTCCGGGCTCGCAAGCCGGCCGGTGCTCACCTGCAGCGCCAGGTCCGGCAGCGGGTTGCACGATAAGCGCGCCGACCAGGAATCCAGCGCCCGCAATTCGACGTCGTAGCGATACTGATCCGGCTCACGGCCATTGAAGGCCGAGGCCTCGAGCTTGATCCGGTCCCATTGATAGCCGCCCGTCAGGACGCCGTAGGTCACATGGGTCGAGTCGAGCCAGTGATGGCTGAGCGGCGCCTCCGGGCTGTCCTCGCCGGAAAAGCGCTCCATGAACGCGGGCGGACCGAGTGCGGGCTCGCCGGCGATCGCGGCATAGAGGTACAGCGCCTGGCGCGCTGGCAGGTCAAGGCTGTAACTGCCGGCGGCTTCCATCAGCAGATTGTGCGGGTGCTGCCGATCGATCAGCGGATGTACGCCATCGGCGGTCTCGCCGGTCTGAAACAGCTCGGGGTAACCGTCCTTGCCCATCAGCGGATCGGCCGACACCATGAGCCGCAGGCCGAGCGCGCCGCCCGGCAGTGCGCGCCGCGCCATCCACATCAGCATGCTGCTGGAGAACGTCTTGCTGTCGCCGCGCGGACCACCCTGCTCGTCATAGGTGAGGTTCGCGATGCCATGCCACATCGTCATCCAGCTCGCGCCCATCTGCATCACCCCGCCCATCGGCGTCGTATCGGGCTGCCAGCTCGTGCCCGAGGCCTCGCGGGACATGACGTACGGACCCAACTGTCCCGGCATCAACTGGCTCATGTCGGGGATCGAATCGGCTGCGGCCGCGGCGCAGCCGGCCGACAGTGCCAACAGCAGCAGCCAACCGCGGCGCACGGGTTTCAATCCTCTGGCGAGAACAGAATCGTGAGGGCGGCGGTCATGAACAGCGCAGTGGCAAGCAGCAGGTACTCCGCGACGATTGAGCGTTGCAGTGCGCGGCGCGCCGCTGCCGGCGTCACCGACAGCGCGGGCGTGAAGCGCCAGCGATTCAGCGCCGCCAATGCCAGCAGCAGTGCGAACACCGCCGTTTTTCCGAGCAGGATCAGGCCGTACGGGCGGCGCAGCGTGGCCCAGTCCTCGATCAGCAGGTACGCCATGCCGAGGCCCGCCAGCCCGATGCAGGGGACCAGCCACGCGGCGAGTTTCGAGAAACGTTGCAGCACCGCGGCCGTGATATCCGTTGGCTCCCGCCGCACGGCGAACCACAACGGCCCCAACGCGCCGAGCCAGAATGCGCCGAGCAGCAGGTGCATCACCAGCAACGGCGCCAGCAGCGCGCGTTGCGGATGCACGCTGGTGTGGCCGGTCAAGGCCGGAGCGCACACCACCACGGCGACACCGAGCAGTGCCACATTCAACGCGCGTCGCGCGAACAGGCCGATCGCCAATAGAGCCAGGCCCGCCAGCATCCATCCGCTCGCCCTGCCGTGGCTCGAGTGCAGTGCGAGCCGCAGCAGGTTCGTGTCGCCCATGCCAGCGAAGTCTCCGGCCATGCGCGCCGCCGTCAGCGGCAACTGCAGCGGCACCAGCACCGCGCCGCAGATCGCGGCGATCCCACCGACGCGGCGTGCGCGCTCGCACAGCGATGGCAATTGCCGCTGGAACAGTACGGTGAACAGGGCGGTGCCCGCAGCCAGGTACAGGCTCAGCAACGTCAGCGCCCGTTCGGTAACGGCTACCGCGTCCGCACCCATGGCTGCAGGCCCTGGCTAGGGCGCGGCGATCGTGAAGTGAACGCCGCCGGCCATCACATGGCCGTCGGCGCTGATGAGGCGGTAACGAAGTTCGTAGCGACCGGGATCGAGTGGCGGGACCGGAAGGCTGATCTGCGCCGCCGGCTCGTGGCTCAAGGGACCGAGCTTTCGAACCTGGGACTCGCCCTCTCGCTGCAGGCTCACCGCCGTAAGCTGCGCGGCTTCCGAAAATCGGAGCACGAACTGCGCCGGCGCCACAGTGAGAATGGCGCCATCGGCAGGTTCGGCCTGCTCGAGGTGCGCGTGCGCAGTGGCCGGCAGCGGCCAGAGCGGCAGCAGCCATGCCAGCCCCGCCAGCCCCGCCAGCCACAGCCGTGCGCGGTCGCTCACGTGGTCACCTCGACACCGGTCCGTGGCACGAGCCGGCCGCTGATCTCCGCACCGAGCGCCATCTCGATGACGCTGTAATGCACGTTACCCTGAACCCGCGCCTTGGCACCGAGGATGACACGCCCGGCGGCGAAGATGTCGCCGTGAATGCGGCCGTTGAGCACCACGCTGGTCGCTGCGACCGAGCCTTCGATGACACCGTGCTCGCTGACCGACAGTGTGGCGGGCAGTCCAGCCGTGGCGCGCACGCTGCCGGTGACGCGACCGTCGATGTGCAGCCCGCCGGAGAACGCCACATCGCCCTGAACGCTGGCGCTCTTGCCGATCAGCGTCTCGACCTGAGCGTCGCCGCCGTTGCCACTTCGCTTGAACATGTTATGAATTCGGATCGGCGTACCAGACGAAAGTCTGCCGGTAGGTTGCCACGCCTTTGCGCCCCGGTCGAACCTCAATCGTCACGTGATCGGGCCTGAAGTCTCCCGGGAGCGTGATCGGCTGCTCAATCGCAGCAAAATAACGGAAGTTGAACGGCAGTTCGCCCTTACCCGCTGTCAGCGCAGCCAGATCGGCGCTGGCCGATGCACCGGACCGCGTGCCGTCGACGGTGATGCTGATCGTGCCGCTCACCGCCTCCTCCGGCCGCTGGGTGCGACTGAGCGAGAAGCGCAGCGCGTAATGCTGCTCGCCGGGCAGCGTCGCGATCCGGAACTGCTGTACTCGCACGGCATCGGCGGCCGGCTGGCCGGGCTGCGCGACCAGGCCGCGATAAAAGCCCATCTCCTGCTGGTCCCGCGCCACCTGCGCCTGCAGTTCGCCGATGGTTCGGGCCACTTCGGCACGCTCCTGGCCTTCGGCGACGCGCGCCTGCTCGGCCGCCGCCAGCTGCACACGCAGTTCGTGCTGCGTACGCTCGAGCTTGTCGATCTGCTGCTGCAGCCCGTCGCGCTGGGCCGCGGCCTGCAGAGCGTCGTAGCCGGCCTTGTAGCGGCCCAGCTCGAACATGACATAAAGCGCCAGGCCCGCGAGCAGAGCCAGTATGGAGACGATGATCCAGCGGCGCGCCGGGGCGTAGGTGCGCACCACCAACTTGCCCGGTATCTGCATCAGCCCGCTCTTGATTCAGGTCGCCGTCGACGCCGTGGAATCGCTTGGGGCCGTGCGCACACGCCACCATGACGGGTAAGGCGGCAGGCCGCCGGGGAATGCCGACGAGCCGAGTTCGTGCAGCGCCCGGGTGTAGACCGCCCGCTTGAAATAGATCACTTCCCGGATCGGCTGCCAGTAGTCGACCCAGCGCCAGCGGTCGAATTCAGGTTCAGCCGTCATGTCGAAGCGGATCGCCGGATCGGGCCGGCGCAATCGCAGCAGGAACCAGCGCTGCTTCTGGCCGAGACACAGTGGCTGGACGTTATGCCGCAGATACCGCGGCGGCAGGCGGTAGCGCAGCCAGTGCCGGGTGCTGCCGACGACCTGCACATCGCCTGGCGAGAGACCGATCTCCTCGTTGAGCTCGCGATAGAGCGAATCCTCGGCGCTTTCGCCGCGCCGCATGCCGCCCTGCGGAAACTGCCAGCCGCGCCCGCCGGCTCGCCGCGCGAGGAACAGCTGGCCGTCGTCCGACATCAACACCATGCCGACGTTGGCGCGAAAACCGTCGCGATCGATCAGGTCGCCCATGACATTGTTTTACCAGCCAAAGCCGCTCAAGCCAATTGGGCTCGCTCCGGAGTGAGACTTCCTCCGGTAGGCTTGTCATATGTTACGCCGACACTACGCAGGGGGTCTGGTCGGGCTGGCGGTGCTGGCGGCCGCGGCGTTCTGCACCACACTGCTGGTAGGTTCGGCGGCCTTAAGCCCCGGGCGGGCACTCACGAGCCTGCTGGGTGGCGGCGATGACTTCAGTCACCTGATTGTCTGGACCGTGCGCCTGCCGCGCGCCACGGCAGCCTTTGCAGTCGGTGGACTGCTCGCCCTGGCCGGTGTGCTGCTGCAGGCGCTGTTCCGCAACCCACTGGCCGATCCGCTGGTGCTCGGGGTCTCGGGCGGGGCCGCCATCGGCGCACTCGGCGGCATGCTGCTGGGCGCCGGATTTGTCGCGCTCCACTGGTACGCCACCGCGGGCGGGACCCTGATCGGCCTGCTGGTGCTGCTGCTGGGACGCGGCGGCGGTGCGACCCGCCTGCTGCTGTGTGGCGTCGTGCTCGCCAGCGCCTGCGGCGCACTGATCACGGTGATGCTGACGCTGGCCGAGGACCGACAACTGCGCGGCATGGTGTTCTGGCTGGCGGGGGATCTGGGCTGGGCACAGCGTCCCCTGCTCGAGCTCGGCGCGGCCGCGATCGCGCTGCTGCTGGCCGCCATCGGCGGTCGCTGGCTCAACGTGCTCGGGGCTGGCGAACTGCGCAGCGCCGCGGTGGGTCTGCCGACTGACCGGGCGCGGATCGTGGTGTTCGTGCTGAGTGCCGCGCTGACGGCGCTGGCCGTCATCGGCGGCGGCATGATCGGCTTTGTCGGCCTGGTGGCACCGCACCTGGTGCGGCTCGGGTTCGGCACCAGTGATCATCGCGTGGTGGCACCGGCCGCGACCCTGTGCGGGGGTGCGCTGCTGTGTCTCGCGGACCTGGTGAGTCGCACGCTCGCGGCGCCACGCGAACTGCCGGTGGGCGCGGTCATGGCACTGATCGGAGCGCCCATATTCATCCTGCTGCTGCGCCGGCAGACGCGCTAGGGAGCGGCGCGCCTGGCTCTAAGGCCTCCGGGCGGCTGTATCGCGCCGCCCCTGCGTGTACTCCTGACCCTGGCGCATCAGCGCGGTAAAGCGCGGCTCATCGCCGGCCAGTACCGCGCTGCGCACGGCGTCGACTGCACGCGCGAGCGCATCGAGCGATTCGGCGCCGAAATCGTTGAGGCGCTGGATCTCGAAATAAAGCTCCGGGCTTTCCTCGGCGACCTTGCTGGCGATGTCGAACTGCGCATCGAAGGTCGTGCTCGAGAGTTGCGCCAGGCGCGGCGCCGCTTCGCCACTTTCGGCAAGCGCGGTGAAAAAGGCGATATTCAGCGCATGCGACAGCCCCAGTACATAGGCAATCAGCCGGTCGTGTTCATCGAGCCCCATCACCACCTGCTCCGCCATCGTGGCGGCAAATAACGCCCGCGCCTGCCGCAGCGCCTCGGCGTGATCGAGATCGATGAAGATCACATGTCGGTTCGACAGCAGTTCCGTATCGGGCCCGAACATCGGGTGCAGCGAAGTGACCGCGACGCCAGCCTTGCGCAGGGCATCGAACCCGGCGCGCAGCGGGGACTTCAGTGAGCCGAGATCGAATACGATGCCGCGCGGTCGTCGGGCGGCAAGCTCGCCGAGGATCGTATTGGTCGTCCCCAGCGGCGTGGCCACGACGATCAGGTCGTGGTCCAGCGCCGAGGTGCGCCAGTCGGCGATACGCTCGAATCCCGCGGGCGATGCGCGCGGATCGGCCAGCTGCACGACGAACCCCTGCGAACTCAGGAATTGCGCGAACCACCCGCCCATCTTGCCGGCACCGCCGATCACCAGCGCGCCGCGTCCGCTGCCCGAGGCCTGGGCGGCAACGCTGGCGCGCTCCTGCGTCGCCAGCGATGAGCGGATCAGCAGCCGCATGACGGTCTCGGCCACCGCGGGCGAGACCCCGAGGTGCTGCGCATAGTTGCGAGCTCCCAGCAGCACGTCGCGCTCACGGCCGTAATCGCGGGTCGGCGCCCCGGTCGCCTGCTTGACGCGTGCGATCTCGCGGCTGGTGGCCTGGCGGGCGGCAATGATCTGCAGCAGTTGCTGGTCCAGCTGATCCAGCTGCTTGCGAAGCTCGTCGAGACTCATGCGTCTTTGTATCGGGTATGCCGCGCCTGCCGCAAGCGCGACGCGCTACCATGCGCCGATGGCACTGCATCAGGAATGCCTACCCGAGCCGCTGCCGGCTGAGCCGCTCGCGCTGGTCGCGGCGTGGCTCGAGCAGGCCACTCGCCAGGCCGTGCAGCCGAATCCCAATGCGATGGTGCTGGCGACGGCCGATCAGCACGGTCAGCCTTCCGCACGCGTGGTGCTGTGCAAGGACATCCGGCCGCAGCCGGGTTACCTGACGTTCTTCAGCAACTACGAATCGCGCAAGGGCACCGAGCTGGCGGCCAATCCGCGCGCCGCCGCGGTGATGCACTGGGATCGCCTCCGCCGCCAGGTACGCATCGAGGGACCGGTGGTGCCGGTGGGGGGCGCGGAAAGCGACGCCTACTTCGCCTCGCGCGCCTGGCAGAGCCGAATCGGTGCCTGGGCAAGCCGGCAGAGCACTTCGATCCCCTCGCGTGCGGCGCTGGCGGCCGCGGTGGAGCGCGCCGCGCGACGCTTTGGCGTGCCCTCACCGCTGCAAAGCGCCGACGATGCGCCGGATCCAGGCATCGCGATCCCGCGCCCCCCGCATTGGGGCGGCTATCAGCTCTGGGCCGAGGCGGTCGAACTGTGGGTCGAAGGCGCCGGGCGACTGCATGACCGTGCACGCTGGACGCGCCTGCTCGATCCCGCGACCGACGGCTTCAGCGCCGGGAGCTGGAGCGTCACCCGGCTGCAGCCTTGAGCTCACTGGCGTGCGAATCCCTGACGATCGCCGCCGGCACGCGCGTGCTGGTGCACCATCTGTCGCTGGCACTGGCGCCCGGTGAATTTCTGGCCATTCTAGGCCGCAATGGCTGCGGCAAGAGCCTGACGCTGCATGCACTCGCGGGTCTCACGGCGCCGCGCGCCGGTCGCGTGCTGTTGCAGGGCGCCGATATGCAGACGCTGCCGCGGCGCCAGGTGGCGCAGCAGCTCGGCATGCTGCCGCAGGACCGGGAGGAGGCGCTCGCGATGACGGCGATCGAATCCGTGATGATCGGCCGCCATCCACACCTGAGCTTCTGGCAGCGCGAGGGCAGCGCCGATCGGGCGCTCGCGCAGTCCGCGCTGGCGCGTCTGGGCCTCGGTGACTTGAGCATGCGTGCACTGACCACGCTCTCGGGCGGTGAACAGCGGCGTGTGGCGATAGCCTCGCTGCTCGCGCAGGCACCGCGGATCTACCTGCTCGATGAGCCGAGTAATCACCTCGACCCGCTGCACCAGATGCAGGTCCTGAGGCTGTTCCGCGATCTCACCGGTGAGGGCGCGAGCGTCATCGCCACGCTGCACGACCCGACACTGGCCGATCGCTTCGCCGATCGCGTGCTGCTGCTGCACGGCGATGGTCGCCATCGGCTCGGCGCCGCCGCCGATATCCTGAACTCGGAGGCGCTGTCGGAGCTGTATCGGACACCGATGCTGACACTCGGCGCCGCGCCGCGGCGCGCCTTTCTGCCGGCCTGAACCTCAGGCAGCCTGCAATGCCGCCAGCACCGCGGCATGCAGCGTGCGGTTGCCCGCCAGAATCGAAGTCGTGTCCATGCCGATCTCCTGGCCGTCGAGATCGCTGACCATGCCCCCGGCCTCCCGCACGATCACGGTCAGCGCCGCGATGTCGAGAATGTTCACGTCCGACTCGAGTACCACGTCGAGCGCGCCGCGCGCCAGCAGATGGTAGTGCAGGAAGTCGCCATAGCCGCGCAGCCGATTGAGTCCGCCGATCAGCGCCCCCAGCCGCAGCCATCGCGCCGGCGAAGCCGCCAGCGTCTTGAGATTGCCCACGGACAGGACGGCGGCATCGAGCTGTGCGGTAGTGCTCACGCGGACGGGCTTGCCGTCCAGGTATGCGCCGGCGCCTGCTTCCGCCCACGCCAGCTCACCATAGGTCGCGGCACTCGACACGCCGAGGACCAGGCGCCCGGCACGCAGCAATGCGATCTGGGTCGAGAAGAACGGGCATTCGCGCACGAAGCTCTTGGTGCCGTCGATCGGATCCACCAGCCAGACGCTCTCCGATTGCATCCGTTCGCGTCCGGTCTCCTCACCGCAGAAACCGTATTGCGGGAAACGCGTGCACAGCACCGCGCGAATTGCTTCCTCGGCACGTACGTCAGCCTCGGTGACCGGCGACTGATCGCTCTTGAGCGTGATCGCGAGATTACGCTGGTATAGCGCCGTTATGACATCGCTCGCGGCGCGTGCGGCATCGAGTGCTGCCTGGAGCTCGGCTGAAGCCATGCGCAACTATATGTCATGCACGGTGCAGCCGACGCTGCCGCTTGCCGGCGCGTGGTAGAGTAGCGTCATGGGGAACCGATTGTCGCGCATCGTTACGCGCACCGGTGATGACGGCAGCACCGGCCTGGGAGATGGGACGCGCGTTCGCAAGGACACGGCGCGCATCGAGGCACTCGGCAGTGTCGATGAACTCAACTGCACGGTCGGCGTACTGCTGTCGAATCAGTTGCCCGACGACAGCGCCGCCGCCTGCCTGACCGAAGTGCAGCACGATCTGTTCGATCTCGGTGGCGAGCTGGCCGTGCCGGGCACCGCTGCGATCGATGCAGAGCGCGTCGCCTGGCTCGATGGGCAGCTCGAGGAATTCAATCGCTCGCTGCCACCGTTGAAGGAATTCGTGCTGCCGGGCGGTGGCACGGCCGCATCCGCCAGCCACATCGCGCGCGCGGTCTGCCGGCGCGCCGAGCGCAGCTGCTGGGCGCTGTCGCGCAACGAACCGGTATCGCCGGCGGCGCTGCATTATCTGAATCGTCTGTCCGACCTGCTGTTCGTGCTGGCGCGACGCTTCGCGCGTGCCGAGCGCGGCAGCGAGCCACTGTGGAATCGCGCGCGCCGCACCGAGCGCGGCGGCGACGATCCGGGCTAAGGAGCCCGCACATCTCAAGCCAGCAGCGTTCGCAGTCGCTGCCAGTCGAAGGCGGGGCCCGGATCAGTCTTGCGACCAGGGGCAATGTCACTGTGGCCCACCAGCCGCTCGGGGCTCAAGCTCGGATAAGCCACGCACAGTGCGCGGATCAGCTGCGCCAGGGTCGCGTACTGCCCAGCTTCATAGGGCACATGGTCGACGCCCTCGAGCTCGATGCCGATCGAGAAGTCGTTGCAGGCTTCGCGCTCGCCGTAGCGCGAACGCCCTGCGTGCCAGGCACGCTCGCCGAACGGCACGTACTGCGAGAGCTCGCCAGCACGCCGGATGACCGCGTGCGCCGACACGCGCAGCGCCGCGATTGCCTCGAAGCCCGGATGGGCGTCGGCCGGCAAATTGCCGCAGAACAGCCGGTCGATCCAGGGGCCGCCGAACTGCGCTTCCGGCAGGCTGATGCCGTGAACCACGATGAGCTCCGGCTGCATGCCCGGCGGACGCCGGTCCCAATGGGGCGACAGCACCTGCCGCGTCGACAGCAGCAGGCCGGTAGCAGGATCGATGCGCAGCACAGTGCTCACACCTGGACCTGCATCGGGCACCGATGCGACTGACGCGCTGCTACGTGCCCCCGCCACTGGTCGCAGAGTCGGAGACGATGCTGCCGTCGGGCGCTTCGGCACACGTCGCCAAGGTGCTGCGGCTGCGCGCCGGGGCTGAACTGACACTGTTTGATGGCCGCGGCGGTGAGTACCAGGCCACGATGCTCGCGCTCGAGCGGCGCGGCGCGGTGCGGGTGCGCATCGGAACACATCGTGCGCTCGAACGCGAGGCACCGGTCGCGATCACGCTGCTGCAATGCCTGGTGCGCGGCGAGCGCATGGACCTGATCGTGCAGAAAGCCACCGAGCTCGGAGTGGCGGCGATCGTACCGGTCGACAGTCGCCACGGTCTGGTGCGGCTCGAGCCCGCCGCCGCCGCCCGCCGGCAGCAGCACTGGCTCGCTGTTGCGATCGGCGCCTGCGAGCAATGCGGCCGCAACCGTCTGCCGGAACTGCAGGCCGTGCAATCCTTTGAGCGCGCCTGCGAGCAGATCGAAGCGACCGGCGCTCCCGCAACCGGCACCCGCCTGTTGCTCGATCCGACCGGCACGCAGTCGTTCGCGCAGGCGCTGCAGGTGCACGCTGCGGCGCCGAGGATTCCGCAGCTGACATTGCTGCTGGGGCCGGAGGGCGGGCTCAGTGACGATGAGCGCTCGCAGGCGCAGCAGCATGGATTTGCGATCTGCCAGCTCGGTCCGCGCATCCTGCGCGCCGAGACCGCGCCGCTTGCGGCGCTCGCGACCGTACAGGCGCTGCTGGGCGACTTCGGCGCGCGAACCACTTTCGTTCATCGCGGCGATGCGCGCCGATCCTGGCCCGGCGGCGGATAGAGTAAGGCGTGCATCGACTCGCACTCGCGGGCGGACAGCTCGAAGTCGAAGATCGCCAGATCCTGTCGCATGTGCTGCGCCGAGCGTGTACCGGTCAACGGCACGATGCCGAGCTGCGTCAGGTAGCGGAACAGGATCTGCGGCGGCGTGCGACCATGATGGCGCGCCAGCGTGCGCACGGTCGCGTGCGCCAGCAGCTGCGGGTTCGCAGTCAGTGTCCAGAAGCTCTGGTAGACGATCTGGCGCGCGCGACAGAATTCGCGCAGCTGCTGATCGTAGCCGTTCTCGGCGTGGAACCGATTCTGCAGCACCGCCGGCTGCACGCGGGCCACCTCGCACACGGCCTGTAACTGCTCGAGCCGGGCGCAATTACTGATGCCAAGCTGCCGCACGATCCCCCGGTCCACGAGCTGTTCCATGGCCCGCCACACTTCGAAGGTCTCCTGCGGCTCCGACAGCGGCGAATGCAGCAGCAGGCAGTCCAGGTAATCGGTGCGCAGGTTCTGCAGCGACAGCGCGCTCGACTGAGCCACCTGTTCCGGCAGCGACGCGCCGGCATCGTATGGAACCGTTTGCGGCTCCTGGCCCGACAGCGGCGTGAACTTGGTCTGCAGGTAGAGCTGCGTGCGTTGCAGCCGCGGACTCAACGCGGCGGCAATACCGGCGCCGACGCCGGCTTCGTTGTAGTGCTTGGGCTGGCAGGCGGTATCGATGCCGCGGAACCCGGCCTCGATGGCGCGCTTGACCAGTCGCTCGGTGTCGTCCTGCTTCCAGGCAGTGCCGTACAGGATATCCACTTTGTTCAACATGAATCGACCCGGCACGCTACCGTTGCGGCATCTCGACCGGCGTGATCGTGAGCTGCAGCAGCTGCGTGCGTCGCAGGACCGACAGCTCAAGCGGCTCGCCGATGTTCCAACGGCTCAAGTAGCGATGCAGCGCATCGACGCTGGCGATCGTGTGCGCCTGCGCCGCAATGATGATATCGCCGAGCCTCAGGTCCGAATCCGCCGCCGGGGTTTCCGGCTCGCGCGCCACCACCTCCAGCGCGTGTTCGCCCGGCAGCGACAGCGCACGGACCAGACGTCGATCCAGCCGCCGGGTGCGGCCGGCGATGCCGAGGTAGGCGCGGCGTACACGGCCATGCGTCAATACCTCGGAGATCACCCATTCGGCGGTGGGGGCGGGCACCGCAAACCCGATGCCCTGCGCGGCCGCGATGATCGCGGTGTTGATGCCCACGACGCCACCGCCGGTATCGACCAGCGGTCCGCCGGAGTTACCGGGATTCAATGGCGCGGTGTGCTGCAGGATGCCTTCGATCAGCCGGCCGTCGCTGGCGCGCAGCGTGCGACCGTGAGCACTGAGCACGCCGGCCGATACCGTGGCCTCGAAGCCGAACGGATTGCCGATCGCCACCACCAGCTGGCCGACGCGCGGCCGCACCGCAGCCGCCAGGCCGGCCGCAGGCAGACTCGAGCCGTGAGCCCGCAGCACCGCGAGATCGGTCGAGGCATCTTCGGCGATCACCCGGGCCTCGACGCCGTCACCATCGATCAGCCGGATCTCCACGCGGGCTGCGCCCTGCACCACGTGCTGGTTGGTCAGCAGGTAGCCGTCCGGCGTGACGATGACCCCGGAACCGCTGCCCGCATTGACGATCTCGCCACCACGCGTGCGACCGACATGGACGCTGACCACGGCGGCGCCGACCCGCTCGACCACGTCGACCACGGTGCGCGAATAAGCGTCCAGCGCGGCGGTCTCGACCAGCGGCTCGGAGGGGTCCGGCGGCGACCCGCCGCTACTGAATTCGGTGTCCATGAAACCTGCGCGATGGGGCCATCGGCGCCGGTTTTCAAGTTCGAGCGAGCGCCGGCCGGCCCACACTAACCGACGTCTCGCTCGGGCATTACCGAGGTCTCCTCGGCAATCAACAGTTCGAGTCGTTCGAGATCGGGGACCAGCGGGGTCTCGTTGAGCATCCGTACCTGGCACAAAACCGGCGAGCGATCGCCGAAGCTGCGGGAGTGATCGGGTCGCACGACGTCATTGCTGACGCGCACCAGCTGGGGGAATCCCTGGGAGACGATACCGAAGTAGCCCCCCTCGAGGCGGCCGGTCAGCGCATGAAACACCACCACGCGCGAGCGTCCGCCGGTCGCGGGCACCGGCTGGCCGCAGGCGCACTCAAAGGAAATCAGCGGCAGCGAACGCGCGTTCCAATTGACCAGGCCCAGGTACCAGGGAGGCGCGCCCTCCATCGGTGTCGGGTTCTGATAGCTCACTACTTCGGCGACGCAGGCCCGCGGCACCAGCAGGCGCGCGTCCGCCAGCGGTATCAGCAGGCTGTAGATCTCGGCGATCCGCTCGCTCATCGCGCGGAACCGCTGGCCACCGCGCCGCCGCGGCGCAGGGCCACGAGTGGCGTGATGGCATCGAGCAGCTGGCTTTCCTGGTACGGCTTGCCCAGGTAGTCATCGACCCCAAGCTCGATGGCGCGGGCGCGATGCTTTTCGCCTACCCGCGAGGTGATCATGATGATCGGCACGTCGCGCAGTCGCGGATCACCGCGCACGTGCGCCGCCACTTCGTAGCCATCCATGCGCGGCATCTCGATGTCGAGCAGGATGACGTC
>Ga0181516_10002297_pt1 | contig 13765 bp, 7 predicted proteins | sample PEATcosm2014_Bin_25_FD_121104 | JGI IMG/M metagenome (GOLD analysis project Ga0181516, IMG submission 121104) | Peatland microbial communities from MTU Mesocosm Facility, Houghton, MI, USA - PEATcosm2014_Bin01_10_metaG | ecosystem: Environmental > Terrestrial > Soil > Wetlands > Peat | place... | reverse complement strand
TTCAAGGTCAGCGCGGACGGCGCATTGAGCGGGGCGAGTTTCTCGGACACTTCCTCGACGAAGGCCATCGGTTCGCCAAACGCGGTGATGCCGGGATGCGCGCCGAGGATTTGTTCCAGCAACGTCGTGCCGCTGCGCGGGTGGCCGCCCAAAAAAGCGAGCCGGGGCTGGTCGGCCGCGCCGGAATTTTCACGCCGCCAGCGCTGGATGGTTTCCGGTGTCAGGCTGGCCAGCAGTTCCCGGCGGCGGCGATCGGCGCGGTCGTAATCCTGTTCCATTTTCGCCACGTTGGCGGCCGAGCGCAGCACCGCCTTGGCCTCGCCCAGCCATTTCAAAGCTTCGGCCGGCTGGCCGAGCTGGTCCAGCACGACGGCGAGCTGCTGGCGGCTCGTGTATTTTACGTTGACGTCGGGCGAACCGCGCTGGACCAAATCGCGCAACAAAGTTTCCGCTTCCAAATTTTGCCCGCGGCGATGCAGCAGCAGCGCCTTGACGCACAAGACCTGCGCGTCCTGCGGCTGCCGCGCCACGCACGCCTCGACACATTCCCAGGCATCGTCCAGCCGGCGCTCCCGCTCATACCAATCCGCCAGGCTCAATTGCGCGTGGATGGAAGCCGGATCCGCCGCCACCGCTTTTTCAAAGCAACTGCGCGCCTGGTCCAGCCGGCGCAGCCAGTGGTATTGCTGGCCGAGCAAAACCAGGAGCGAGACATTTTTGGCCGCCAGCTCCACCGCGCGCTGGCAGGCTTGATCCGCCGCCGCGAAGTCCAATTCCTTTCCCGCCGCGAAACCCATTTCAAACCACAGCTCGGCAATATCGGGAAAACGCGCCGATAATTCCCGATAGGCCTTCAAAGCCAGATCCGGCCGGCCTTTGAGCAAATCCTGCTGCGCCTTTTGCCAGGCGGCGACGTGGCGCGTGGAGCGCTGCAATTCTTCATGGCCCTTTGGCATCAAGTTCTCAATCTACATTACCGCGCTCAGGCCGCAAAGGCAATGCTGCCAACGACATGGCGAATGTCCAAATTTGGAGCGCGGGGACAGTTCCGGGCTTTGGAACGGGCAGACATGTCACCCGAGGGGGAAAGCGGCGACGGGTCGCCGCCGTTCAAAACACGGTTTTGCGAGGATTTTTGGGGGGACGACGGTTTTTCTGCCATGCCGGCGCGCCGGTTTGGCGAAAAAACGGTCGTTTTGACGTTTCCGTCCGCCGATTTGACGAAACGACGGTTGTTGCGGCGTATCCGCGCGCCGATTTGGCAAAACGACGGTCGTTGCGGCGTTTCCGTCCGCGGATTTGGCGAAACGACGGTCGTTCCGGGAAATCCGCGCGCGGAAACGTCAAAACGACAGTTTTTTTGAGGAATCGGCGCGCCGATCTGGCGAAACGACCGTCATCGGGGGCTGCCGGCGGGGCGGGAATTGCCCCCGGCCGATGATGCCCGGCCAACTTTTTGCAGCCAGCCGCGCCGCCGGCCTTGGCCGGCCATCGGATTTGCTTGAAACCGAAAGCTGCGGCGCTAGGCTGGATGGCATTGAATCTCCGCCCCCATTTTCGTTGATGACCCGCAGTCAATCCAGCCTCGCGGTCCTGGCCGTTCTCGCGCTGATCTTTTTCAGCCGGGTGGACGGCGTGGCGCAAAATAAAAGCAGCCTGGCAAGGCCTGGTCCGAAACGGATTTTAATGCTGTTCAGCGAAGGCAAGGACGTGCCGGGCAACATCCTGCTCGAACAGGCCGTGCGGGCGGAAATGCAAAAGCGCAGCCCGAACCAGCTCCAGTTTTTTGCCGAGCATTTGGACGCGAGCCATTTCTCTGATCCGGCCCACCTGCAATTTTTCAAAGATTATCTCGCCCGGAAATACACCGGTGAAAACCTGGAACTCATCGTCGCCTTTCCGTCGCGGGACTACACGCTGGCAGGGTCATTGCCGGACGCGCTGTTTCCCGACGTGCCGGTGGTTTTCATCGCGGTCAACGAACTGGACGTGCCGCTCGCGATCCGCAAGTTTGGCGTCACCGGGATCGTCCAGCGCTTTGACCTGCGCGGCACGCTGGGTTTGATGCTGCGGCTGCAGCCGGACACGCGCCGCGTGGTGGTGATCGGCGGCACCGCGCCCACCGACCGCGCGACGCTCGCGCGCATCGCGGAAACGGCGCAGTCGGTGGAAGGCGTCGAATTCGAATTCTGGACCAACCGGCCGATGGCGGAACTGCCGGCGGCGGTCAAATCATTGCCTGCGGGCACGACCATCTTGTTGAGCACGGTTTTGAACGACGTCAGCGGCCAGACTTATTTCCTGTCATCGCTGGCGCAAATGATCGCGCCGGCGGCGAGCGTGCCGGTGTATGTTTTGGGCGGCTCGGGGCTGGGCAGCGGCGCGGTGGGCGGCGCGGTGGTGGACCCGGAGGATCTCGGCACGCGCGGCGGCCAGCTCGCCTGCCGGGTGCTGGGCGGGATCAAGCCGGAAACGCTGCCCATCGAGGTGGCCACCAAAGGCACGCCGACGGTGGACTGGCGGGCGCTGCGGCGCTGGCACCTGCGCGAGAGCCGGGTGCCCGCCGACTGCGTGATCCGCTTCCGGCCCGTTACGTTGTGGGAGGAACATCGGGATTTGATTTTAATTTCGCTGGGCGTTTTCCTGGCGCAGGCCCTGACGATTGCCGGGCTTTTGGCACAGCGGAATCAACGCCGCCGCGCCGAGCTGGAAATTCTCAGCCAGCGCACGGAACTGGCGCATGTGACGCGCGTCTCGACGGTTGGGCAATTGACTTCCGCGCTGGCGCATGAATTGAACCAGCCACTCGGCGCCATTTTAAGAAACACGGAGGCGGCGGAAATTTTGCTGCAAAAAGAAAAACCGGATTGGGACGAAATCCGCGCCATCCTCGCGGACATCCGCGCGGACGACCAGCGGGCCGGCAGCGTGATTGACCGGTTGCGATCGTTGCTCAAGCAACGCAGCATCGAATTGAAAGTTTTGGATTTTGGCGAATTGCTGGCGGAAACCATCACGCTTGCGCGATCCGACGCGCGGGCGCGGCAGGTCAATGTCATGCTGCAAATGCCGGCGCGGCTGCCGTCCGTGCGCGGCGACCGCGTGCATTTGCAGCAGGTGCTGCTGAACCTGATTCTGAACGGCATGGAAGCCATGGCCCAGGTCCCGGAATCTGGCCGGCGCTTGACCGTGCAGGCCGGCACCGCCAGCGACGGGAGCGTGGAAGTGACGGTGGCTGATTGCGGCGCCGGGATTCCACCGGAAAAACTGGCGCGCTTGTTTCAACCTTTCTTCACCACCAAACCGGACGGCATGGGCATGGGCCTGGCCATTTCGCACACCATCATCACTGCGCACGGCGGGAAAATCTGGGGTGGAAACCATGACCCGCGCGGGGCGGTTTTCAAATTCACCCTGCCGGCCATAAACTGTGATTTATGAATCCCCCATCTGACGCCGGCACCGTTTTTATCGTGGACGACGACGCCTCGTTTCTGCGCTCCCTATCGCGCCTGTTGCGGGCGGCGGGTTATGCCGTGCAGGTTTTTGAATCGGCGGAAACATTTCTCGCGCAGCTTGGCCCCGAATTGTCCGGTTGCGTGGTGGTGGATCTGCAAATGCCCGGACTGGACGGACTGGAATTGCAGGCGGTCCTCGCGGCATCCGTCAACCCGCTGCCGGTGGTCTTTCTTTCGGCCGAGGGGGACATTCCGACCACGGTGCAGGCGATGCGGCACGGCGCGGAGGATTTTTTGACCAAGCTCGCACCGAAGGAGCAATTGCTCGACGCCATCCGCCGGGCCTTGGCGCGCGCCGCGCAGGAGCGGCAGCAGCGGGAACAGCGGCGGGAACTGGGCGCGCGGTTTGCCGCGTTGAGTCCGCGCGAATTGGAAGTGCTGGCCCACGTTGTGCGCGGCCGGCTGAACAAGCAGATCGCCGACGACTTGGGCATCCACGAGCGCACCGTGAAACTGCATCGCACGAACTTGAGGGAAAAGCTGCGGGTGCACTCCGTGGCCGAACTGGCGCGGATGGCGGATGCGGCTGGAATTTTCAAAGGCGACCGGCGAGCCGAGTAAATAATTTTGGCCGCCCACGAAAAAACGCACACCTTCCCTAAAGGGCAGGTGTCGGATTCGTCCTCTGCGCGTTAAGCTGCTGTGAAATAATTTGAACAGTTGCGAAACCATCCCCGTGCAAGCGCTGAAGACCCGCCCCGTTTTTAACGAACCGCCGACGATTCCGCCGTTTGCGCCGACCTGCCGGGCAGAAGCAATTTCCGGGCACCAGAATTATTCCCGGTGCCTGATGGATGAAAATCTCGCCTGCTGCTATCGCAGTTGTCTTTCAAGTTTGGGAAGTTTTTGTCTGCATCCCCGCCACCGCGAGATTGCTGCCCGAACCGCCATTTAAAAAGCTAAGCCAACCCTGTCCCCTGCATTTTCATCGAAGTGCAGGGGATTTTTATTAGCACTGAACGGACCCATCTAAACTGGCGCGAGGCGCGAACCAAACTGGCCGGCTGCACGAAGGAATTGCATCGGCCGGGCGACCTTGCTAATTTCCGGGCGGACAAAACAGGACCGGCGCAATTATTTTTACAAAACTCATGAGCAAAGCAAATTCACCTCTCGTTGGCATTTTGATGGGCAGCGACTCGGACTGGCCGGTGATGAAGGCCGCCGCCGAAGCGCTCGCGGAATTCGGCATCGGTTCGGAGGCCAAAGTCATCTCCGCCCATCGCGACCCGCATGGTCTTGAAGAATATGTCTCCAGCGCCGGCCCGCGCGGCCTGAAAGCTTTCATCGCCGGCGCGGGCGGCGCGGCGCATCTGCCCGGCGTCACGGCGGCGTTCACGACGCTGCCGGTCATCGGGGTGCCGATTCTTGGCAAATCTTTTGACGGCTTTGATTCGCTGCTGGCCATCGTGCAAATGCCGCCGGGCGTGCCGGTGGCCACGGTCGCCGTGAACGGCGCACGCAATGCTGGCATTCTTGCCGTGCAAATTCTCGCGACCGGCGACGCGCGCTTGCAGGACGAATTGAAAAAATTCAAGGTGCGGCTGACGGAGGAATCGCGCGCCAAAAATAAAAATTTGAATTAATAGCGTGATGCGTGATGCGTGAAAACGTGCGCGCATTTATGGCGGCATCACGCATCACGCATCACCAAAAATGCAAAGGCTTATCGAAGGTGTCCACAAGTTTCGCACTGATGCGTTCGGCAATTACCGGAAGCTGTTCCGCAAGCTGTCGCAGGAAGGGCAGAACCCGCATACGCTGTTCATCACCTGCTCGGATTCGCGCGTGCTCGCGGAGCTGATCACGCAGAGCAAGCCCGGCGATTTGTTCGTCGTCAAAAACGTCGGCAACATCGTCCCGCCCGCGAACGTGCGCGGCGACACCAATTCCACCGCCGCCGCGATTGAATTTGCCGTTGAAACTTTGCGCGTCAACGACATCGTGATCTGCGGCCATTCGCAGTGTGGCGCGATTGCCGCGATGCTGGACAAAAAACCGGTCAGCAAAACCATGCCGCATTTGCGCGACTGGCTGCACCTCGCCGCGCCCGTGCTGGAGACTTTGAAAAAAGACTACGCGCATCTGCACGGAGCCGCCGAGCGCGAAACCGCCGCCGCCGAGGAAAATGTTTTATACGGCCTCGACAATCTGCACAGCTACTCTTGCGTGCAGGAACGCCTGATGGACGGTTCTTTGCGCCTGCACGGTTGGTTTTTCAAAATCGCCACGGCGGAGCTGTTCGCCTACGACCCGCAGACACGCCAGTTTTCGCCGCTGGTGGCGGAATGATTTTCAAGATGGTTCCGCGTGGCTATTGAACAATCAGCCGGAAAAAAGGTTTTGCGTAACCCGCCGGCACGACCACGGTTGAGTTGGTGCCATCGGACGTGATGGTCCAGCCGGTGTCAGCCCAAGGACCCGCCGGGCTGCTGGCGGATTGCACGCCAAAACTGCCGGCAGCGGAAGACCAGGACAATTGCAGGCCGCCCCCGTTCAGCTTCGTCCGCAAAATCGCCGGCGGCGCATAAGGCACGGCATACGCTTCGGCAGCAACCGGCGAGGCCAGCCCCAAGGTGAATCCTTGAAGCGCGGGCGGGATCGAACCGAACACAATTGGCGACGGAATAATGGCGCCGTTGCCGAGTTGAAGCGTCTCGCTCACGGCAGACTGGCCAATCCAACCATCGAAAGACGGATTGCCGCCGGCAAACCAACCTTGCACCGAAGAAATGTCCGGGCCGATGTTTGCCGACCAACCGATGACGACCAATTGCACGGTCGCCCCGCCGGCAAAATTCACCAAAGGCGTCTGGCCCGACCCGTCATTGCTGGCGCTGAACAAACGGCCGCGGACGAGAGTGTTGGTTCCATAAGCCACCAGCGCCCAACTGGGGTCCGTGAAAGCGTAATTGCTGCTGGCGTCGCCGATGATGGCCACGGTCCGACCATTCACGCTCGTCGCCGTCGCGGAAGCAAACAAAGCGTAACAATAAAGCCCGCCATTGGTGGCGGTCAATCCCGTGGCCGCACCGCCAACAGCGGAGTTGGTGAAAATTTTCGTGGCGGAATTGTTGTTGTTCCCAAAAACCACATAGCCACAATTTTGCGGCGGAGTGGTGATGAACAGCCCGGCGGGAGCACTGTTGGTGGCGCCATACAAATTGGTGATAGCGACGGAGTAATTGCCGGCGTTGGTGGTCTGCACGCCGGTCAATGTGAGTGTCGCGTTGGTGGCGTTGACCAAATTGGTGTTGTTAAAACTCCATTGATAACTCAGCGGCGTGGAACCGCTGGCCGTGACGGTGAAAGTGGCCGTGCCACCAACGGGCACCGAAGTGCCAAACGGCTGCGTGACAATCGTCGGTGGCGTGCCGGGTTGGACGGTCAAAACGGCTGCCGCGCTGTTTGTGGAACCGGCCACATTGGAGATAAACACGGAATAATTTCCCGCGTTGGTCATTTGCACATTCGTAATCGTCAGCGAAAAGCCGGTCGCACCAGAAATATTCGTGTTGTTGAATTTCCATTGGCAACTCGGAATGGGATAGCCGGTGGCCTGAACTGAGAAAATGGCATTGCTCCCGACCGGCACCATCGCAGCCGCCGGTTGTGCAGTGATGAATGGCGGCGTGTTGATGATTTCAAAACCCGCCATCCCCAAAGTGAAACCTTGAATCCCAGGCGCAGAACTGCTGAACAAAACCGCCGGAAGACCATCCCCAAGCGTGATCGGCCCGCTCACGACCGATTGGCCGATCCAGCCCATCGTCAGCGGATCGCCTAGGCCGAACCAGTTTTGCACCGCCGTGATGTCCGTTCCAATGTTCGCCGACCAGCCGATGACCACGAATTGCGCGGCGCTTCCGCCCGCAACGCCGGGAATTGCAATCGGATTGGTGGTGGCAGAAATGAATCTTCCAGCTGCTGTCGTGTTAGTCGCATAGCCAGCCAAACTCCACGCGCTGTCGTTGAATGCATAATTCACACTGCTGTTGCCGGCAATGGCGGTTGTCTGGCCACCCACGCTGGTCGCGGTCGTCGAATAAAACAGCGCGTAGCAATATTGGCCGCCGTTGGTTTCGGCAACTCCGGCCGCTGCGCCATCCCAGATCGAATTGGTGCTGATTTTGGTGTAGGAAGTGTTGCCGAAGTTGATCAACCCTTGCGCCTGCGCGGAAACCGCCGCCAGAGCCAGTAATGCCAGTGGAACAAGAATTTTTTTCATAAGAAGCCTCTGATAATTGGATGCCAAATTAGTTGCCCGCCCAAAAATGTCGCCGAACTTTCATGGGTAAGCGCATCTTACCTGAAATCATTAAATTTGCAAGCAGATTATGACACCCCAAAATAGCAGGCACTTTACCGCCTCAACGAGCCTTAACCTCTTCGTGTGCTCCACAAAAAATACAACCATGCTGGTTTGCAAATTATTCAACGGTGTTTTGGAAGGAACATTATGCCGAGGCAAATTTCTTCCTGACAAATATTGTTCACTTTAACCCAGCACGCTGTCCCGTTTGTTGGACACGACTGTCACAGAAGACGACAGCGATGGCGGCAGCAATTTCCCCTGCCGCACAAAATCTGGAAAATCTTTCCCTTAAATTCCGCATGACCGCGGCAAATTCAGCCCGGTGGCCCGTCAGTTGCTAAATCGTTTTCACTGCTCGTCGCGAACGACGGACAGGAATTAATCGAAGAAAAATGAAAACCATAAACACGACCCGCAAACGGGCGACGGCCTTGTTCATCACTTTTTTGCTGAACAGTTTTTCCCTGCTCGCCGCCACCACCGCCACGCAGCTCGCGTTCACCACCCAGCCGGCCAGCACGGTCGTCGGAGCCGCCATCACCAACGTCGTCGTGCAGCTCAAGAACAGTGGCGGCACCAATGTCGCGCAGAGCGGCGTCGCCATTGCGCTGGCCTTGAACAAAACCGGTCTGGCGGGCACCACCAATGTGACCACCGACGCCACCGGCAAAGCGGCGTTCACGAATTTCCGGATCGCGCTGGCCGGCACGGGCGACACACTGCTTGCCACGGCCAGCGGATTGAAAAGCGCCACCAGCAGCGCGTTCAGCGTGAGCAAAGGCGGCACGACCACCGCGCTGGTTGCTTCGACAAATTTTTTGGTTTACGGACAAAGCCTCACGCTCAACGCGACCGTCAGCGCCGTCGCTCCGGCCAGCGGCACGGCGACCGGCACGGTCACGTTTCGCAATGGCGCGGTCACGCTCGGCACGGCGACGCTGAATGCTGCCGGCTTGGCGACGTTCAGCACGAATAAAATTTCCGCCGCGACGACCAATGACACGCTCTCCGCCGTGTATGCCGGCGACGGCAATTTCACCGGCAGCACGTCGAGCAATCTCTTGCAGGCGGTCGGCAAGCTGGCATTGACCGTCGCAAACGTCACGGCGAACAATAAAATTTACGATGGCACCACCAACGCCACGCTGGTTTTCAGCAACGCCACGCTGGCCGGCGTTTTGGCCGGCGATACCGTGACGCTGAACAGCGCGGCGGCCAAAGGCGCGTTCACCGACAAAAACACCGGCACCAACAAAACGGTTTTGGTTTCCGGCCTCGCGCTGGCGGGCGCGAGTTCCGCAAATTATTCCGTCATCGCGCCGACCGCGACGGCAAACCTCACGCCGCGCAGCCTCGCCATCACCGCCAAGGGCGTAAACAAAGTTTACGACGGCACCGCCACCGCCACCGTCACGCTGGCGGACAACCGGCTGGCCGGCGACGTGTTCACCAACAGCTACGCGGGCGCAACGTTCACCAACAAAAACATCGGCACCGCGATTTTGATCAATGTTTCCGGCCTTGCGATCAGTGGGGCGAACGCGGCCGATTACGTGGTGACCAATCTCGCCGCCACGACCACCGCGAACATCACGGCCGCCACGCTGGTCGTTTCCGGCATAATCGCCAGCAATAAAATTTACGACGCCACCACGGCGGCGACACTGATTTTCACCAACGCCAAACTCGCGACCATTTTCGGCAGTGACGCGGTCACGTTGAACACCACCAATGGGAAAGGTGTTTTCGCCAGCAAGGCAGTCGGCACCAACAAAACCGTTTCCGTCACCGGCTTGGCGCTGGCCGGGACGAACGCCGGCAATTACGTTTTGGCCACGCCGGTTTCTACGACCGCCAGCATCGCGCCGCGCAGTCTTACGCTCACGGCCAAAGGCGCGAACAAAATTTACGACGGCACCACCAGCGCCACCGTGACGCTCACCGACAACCGCGTGGCCGGCGACGTGTTGACCAACAGCTATGCCGCCGCCGCGTTCACGAACAAAAATGTCAGCACGAACATTTTGATCAATGTCACCGGCCTCACCATCGCGGGCACGGATGCGACGAATTACATTTTAAGCGCGACCAGCACCACCGCCGCCGCCAACATCATCAAGGCCACCCTCACGATTTCCGGCCTGGTGGCGAATGATAAGATTTACGACGCGACCACCACGGCCACGTTGAATTTCAGCAACGCCGCGCTCGTCACCGTTTTCAGCGGCGACACGGTGAGCTTGAACACCAATGCCGCCAAGGCCGTGTTTGCCAGCAAGCTCGTCGGCACGAATAAGACCGTGACCGTCTCCGGCCTCACGCTTGGCGGCGCGAGTTCGAACAACTACGCGTTGACCCAGCCGGCTACGACCGCCAGCATCACGCCGCGCCCGCTCGTCATCACCGCCAAGGGCGTGAATAAAATTTACGACGGCACGACCTTCGCAACCGTGACGCTGACCAACAACCGCGTGGCCGGCGACGTGGTGACCAACAGCTATGCGTCCGCCGCGTTCACCAATCAAACCGCAGGCAGCAATATTTTGATCAACGTTTCCGGCCTCGCGATCACCGGCACCGACGCCGGCAATTACACTTTGTCCACGACGAACACTACCGCCAGCGCCAACATTACGCCCGCCGTGCTGACGGTGGCGGCGCAAAATTTGTCCCGGCCTTATGCCACGACGAATCCGGTTTTAACGGCATTGTATTCCGGTTTTGCCGCTGGCGAATCGCTGACGAACAGCGACCTCACCGGCGCTCCGGCGCTGGCGACCACCGCCAAGACGAACAGTCCCGTTGGAACTTACCCGATCACCATCAGCAAAGGCACGCTGGCTTCGGTTGATTACAGCTTCAAATTTACCAATGGCGTTTTGACGGTGACGAAGGCTGACACTGCCGCGCTGCTTTCCACCACGCTCAATCCGGCGCGCACGAACCAGAACATCACCTTCGCTGCGCAAATCACGCCGCTGGCCGCGACGGTGCTGCCGCCGACCGGCACCATCCAGTTCAAATGCAACGGCACGAACAAACTTGGCAATGCCATCTCCGTTGCCAGCGGCACGGCCAATCTGACCTTGCTCGCCGCCGCGCTGGGCCAGAACAACGCCGTCATCTCCGCCGAATATTCCGATCCCGCCGGCAATTTCAGTTCCAGCACGAACAGCGTGACGCAAAGCATCATCACGGTCGTCGTCGCGCCACCGCCGAGCAAATTGTCGCTCGCGCCGTCGTTCGGCAACGGACAGGTCACCGCCCAGCTCGCCGGCGTGGTGGGCCAGACATATGTCATCCAGGCCTCGACAGACATGATCCACTGGATTTCCATCGCCACAAATGTCGCGGACGCGAGCGGGGCCGTGTCACTGGTGGATTCCAACGCCGTGGCTTATCCAAGCCGTTTCTACCGCGCGTATTCGCCGTAGCCGTCATTTTATTTTGCTTCAGCGCAGCGGAAGTTGTTTGTCCGGCAACTTCCGCTGCGCATTTTTATTCCATAACCACCGCTGAATTTGTAAGCTGCCATAGAATTTTTATGGCCATGCCCAATCAAGAAAATGCCGCGCCCGCCGCGCCGTCCGATTTCATCCGCGACATCGTCGCCGCGCATGTTGGCGAACATAAATATCCGCGCATCCACACCCGCTTTCCGCCGGAGCCGAACGGCTACCTGCACATCGGCCACGCCAAGAGCATCTGCCTGAATTTCGGCATCGCTCGCGAATTCGGCGGCATCTGCAATCTCCGCATGGACGACACGAATCCGACGAAGGAGGACATCGAATATGTCGAATCCATCCAGGCCGACGTGAACTGGCTCATCGGCGGCTGGGCGGAAGACCGTTTGGGACTGAAACCGCACGGCAAAACGCCGGAAGCAAAAACCGTGGAAGGCAAAACCGATTTTTTTCTGCCGCCGGTTTTCGGCACGTCGGAAAATGAGCGCAAGCATTCCGACGTGAAGCTGGAACCGTTTTACGCCAGCGATTATTTCGACCAGATTTATGAATACGCCGTGGAACTGATCAAGCGCGGCAAGGCGTTTGTCTGCGACATGCCGCCCGACCAGATGGACGAATATCGCCGCAACGGCAAAGCCTCGCCGTTCCGCAATCGCAGCGCGGAGGAAAATCTGGATCTATTCCGGCGCATGAAGAACGGCGAGTTTCCCGATGGCAAATGCGTGCTGCGCGCGAAAATTGAAGTAGACGCCGCCAACATCTGGATGCGCGATCCGCTGATTTACCGCATCAAGCACGCCGATCATCATCAGACCGGCGGCAAATGGTGCATTTATCCGATGTATGATTTCGCACACTGCCTGAGCGATTACATCGAAGGCATCACGCATTCGATTTGCACGCTGGAATTCGAGGTGCATCGTCCGCTTTACGACTGGATTCTCGCCAGCCTGGATTTGCCGCGGCCGCTACCGCATCAATACGAGTTCGCGCGGCTCTCGCTCAATTACACCGTCATGAGCAAGCGCAAGCTCATGCAGCTCGTGCAGGAAAATCTCGTCACCGGCTGGGACGATCCGCGGATGCCCACCATCAGCGGCATCCGCCGGCGCGGGGTCACGCCGGAAGCGCTGCGCCATTTTGCCTACAACATCGGCATTACAAAATACAACGGGCTGACGGACGTTTCCGTTTTGGAACATGCCATCCGCGACGATTTGAACAAGCGTTCGCTCCGCCGCCTCGCCGTGCTGCGGCCGGTCAAAGTTGTAATAACAAATTATCCCGCCGGCCAGGTCGAGGAGCTGACCGCCACGAACAATCCCGAAGCGCCGGAGACCGGCACGCGGAAAATTCCGTTCAGCCGTGAGCTGTTCATCGAGCGCGACGATTTCGCCGAAGTGCCGCCGCCGAAATTTTTCCGGTTGAAACCCGGCGGTGAAGTGCGTTTGAAATACGCCTACATCCTCAAGTGCGAAGAAATCATCAAGGATGCCGCCGGCAACCTCACCGAGCTGCGGTGCACCGCCGACCTCGACAGCAAGAGTGGCGGCGCCACGGCGGCGCGCAAAGTGAAGGGAACCATTCATTGGGTAAGTGTTGCCCATGCGATTGACGCCGAAGTGCGGCTTTACGACCGGCTGTTCACCGAAGCCGAGCCGGAAAAGGATGGACGCGATTTCAAATCCGTCCTCAACCCGCGCTCGCTGGAAGTGTTGACAGCGAAATGCGAGCCGAGTTTGAAAGAGGCGAAGCCAGAAGAGCGTTACCAGTTTGAACGGCTGGCGTATTTTGCATTGGACAAAGACTCCAGCCCCGCGCCCGACGCCCCGCGCCTGATTTTCAACCGGACGATCACATTAAAAGACGCTTGGGCGAAGGAAGCGCAGAAAAGTTAACTCGCGCTGGCGCGATTCCAGCGCCCGCCGGTTCAGCGCCGGGCGATGACTTCAATCTCCGCCTTGTTTTTTGCGATCATGTTCGCCGGCAGAAAGCCGCGCCAGAACACGTTCGGATAAACCACCGCGCGCCGGCCGAGAATGCTGCCGGGATTCAGCACGGCGTTGCAGCCGGCTTCCGCGCCGTCGCCCAGCAGCGCGCCAAACTTTCTTAACCCAGTGTCCAGAGCGGTTGCAGGTTGAAGGTCGCCAGTTGAAGATTCGCCAGCAGTCGCACCTTGAGAACTTGCAGCTTGCGACCGGCAACTTGTCACCATGACATTTCCCGGCAGCAGCTTGATGTTGGAAATCTTCACGCCGGCGCCGAGATGCGCCTGATGGCCGAGAATTGAGTCGCCGACATAATTGTAATGCGGCACCTGCGCGCCGTTGAACAGCAGCGCGTTTTTCAGTTCGGAGGCATTGCCCACCACGCAGCCGTCGCCGATGAGGACGTTCTCGCGCAGGTAGGCGTTGTGCCGGATCTGGCAGTTTTTCCCGATGATCGCCGGGCCTTTGATCAGC
>Ga0181516_10002295_pt1 | contig 13782 bp, 12 predicted proteins | sample PEATcosm2014_Bin_25_FD_121104 | JGI IMG/M metagenome (GOLD analysis project Ga0181516, IMG submission 121104) | Peatland microbial communities from MTU Mesocosm Facility, Houghton, MI, USA - PEATcosm2014_Bin01_10_metaG | ecosystem: Environmental > Terrestrial > Soil > Wetlands > Peat | place... | reverse complement strand
CTGCTCAAGACGTTGCTCATGTCCACAGAGGCTAACTGCCCTGCAGAAGCTATGTCTTAAGCCATTTCTCTATGGCCGGTTTTAACCTGATCATCAATGGCCGCTTTTGGGTGATCACCGAGGCACGTCGGCGGCGATCGGTGTCGGAGATGCGTTGGATTGCGGAGTTGACATTCGAGCTTGATGCGGCATCGGCGGCGCTTTTTCCTGTTACGTTGTCTGCTCAGTGCGAAACGGCCAACGAGACACGGGAGACTGGCACGAAGGAATAGCCGACGGCGAGTGGTGCGATTCATGTCGAGTTTCCAGGCCGGGTTGTGATCAGCGTCGAGCGCGGTGCTGATCCGGTGCTGTTGCGATCGATCCTGGAGAGTTTGCGCAAGTGATCGAACTCCGCACCGGAGCGAGTATATGGACAGCTGCCGGCGTGACAGACATGCGCCGTGGTTTCGACGGCCTGAGGGCGCAAATGCAGACAGTGCTCAAGGAGCAGTCGTTCTCCGGTCACGTCTTCGTTTTCCGCGGACGGCGCTGTGACATCGTAAGCTGTTATGGTTCGACGACGACGGCCTTTGTCTATTTGCCGAGCGTCTGGAGCGAGGACGAATCATCTGGCCACAGGCTACCGAAGGCACCGTTTGTCTGACTCGCGCACAGTAGTCGATGCTCTTGGAAGGCATCGATTGGCGCAGGCCGCAGAGAACCTGGGCGCCACAGATCGCAGCGTGAGTTACATGCATGATTGCTCGCAGGATCGCAAGGGTGAACATCCGCGACGGTATCTGAAGGACTTCAAGGGTGCGCTGCAGGCCGGCGCGTATTCAGGTTATGTTGCTAGCGCGGTTATGTTGCGGAGTGGAAGTCTGGCCAAGTGGGCATGCGGGTTGGGCTGCGGATAGAACACATAATTGTCACCGAGGTTTCAGAGTGCCTTTAAGAAAGCCATCAGCGTGGTGTCGCTGCGCCACGGTCTCGAGCGCTTTTCTGCTTCGATCTCGCAGTGGGCGAGAGCCTTCGCCTTCATCTCCAAGTCGACCTCGGCATAGATATTGGTCGTATCGATGGAGACGTGTCCGAGCCAAGCGCGAATCGTGTTGATGTCCACGCCGGCACGAAGAAGGTGTACTGCCGTTGTGTGGCGAACAGTGTGCGGGCTGATCCCCCTTGATCTGAGAGAACGGTTGCTGGATGACACGCTCATGTATGAAAGCGCCTCCTGTCAAGCATCGAATTTCTTTTGTTTTTGTTCTTTGACTCCGTTTCCGGGGCATACCATCCCGCGGGCATGGCGGAGGCGGGTGGTCCGTCGAGACAGGTTCTGTTAAGAACATGAAAAGCGAATGCTTTTCATAGCTGCCATTTACCCGTAGCGAGGACGGCGGTCAAGGGCGCACGTTCTTTGTGCGTCGCGAAGCGAGCGAAGCCCCTTGACGGCCGCCGCAGCGGAGGGTACGCGACCTGAGTCGCGGGTGGCATTTCCTTGTTCGCGTTTTTGCTTTTCTCCTTGTCAGGTGGTTCCTGCCGTCCAGATCGCTCGTTGCAAGCGGCTTCGTCGAGGAGCCATATATTCGCCGTGCGTTCCGGCATGAGCATTTTGGATCGGGTGCCGCATTCACCCCGAGGTCTTCGCACTGACCAGACGTGTCTCGCGTTTACCCGAGCTTGGACGAAGTTGAGTATCAGCCGGCAATGCGCGGCTGCGGGGCGCGGTAGGCTTGTCTTTTCCGCAGCACCCAGTAAGAAGCCTCGGCCAGATGGCGTGCGACGGCAACGACGGCGCGTCCGTGGCCCTTGTTGGGAAAGAGGCGCTGATAGAGCAGTCCGATATGGTTGTAGCGATGAGCCTTGATGCGGATGGCGCAGTTGGCCGCTTCTACAAAGGCCCACTTGAGATAGTGGTTGACGTTGCGGCAAGTGCTGCCGTGGCGAATGTGTCCGCCGCTGGCGATGATGCGTGGTACGAGACCGGCATAACTGGCCAGGTGTTCGGCGCGGGGAAAGCGTTCGACATCGCCGACCTCCAGCCAGACCAGCGGGGCAAGGATCGGTCCGAGTCCAGGAACGGTGCGCAATAGCCGTATCTCTGGGCTGGTCTTGAGTTGTTCGGCGATGCGGCGCTCAATGGCTGCGATCTTTTCTTCCAACTGATCGATGGAATTCAGTTGCAGCGCGATCATGTGTGCGGTTTCCGTCGGCAACGCCTTGAGGATGCCAGCAAGATAAACGCGGCCTTTTGTGCCGAACAGATCACTGATGGCGTCTGCTTGCAATCCGTAGCGATCAATGCCTGCGTGGATGCGGTGTTTGAGCGAGGTGCGCAGATCGCGCAGTGCCATGCGGGTACGCAGCAGTTCGCGCTGGTCGCGCAATTCACCGGGAGGAATCCAGCTCTCCGGCAGAGTGCCACAGCGCAGCAGAATGGCAAGCCCTCTGGCGTCGAGCGCATCGGTCTTGTTGCTCTTGGCCATGCGCCGTTTGGCCTCGAACGGATTTGCGAGATGTGGATGATGACCGGCTTCTTCCATGGCATCGACAATCCAATACCAGTGGCCAGTCGCCTCAAGGGCAATTTCACTACCGGTCGGCAAGCTACGCAGATATCTGCAATAGAGTTCGCGGTCATGATCGACGCGAACGGGCCGGGAAGCTTTCCCGTGCTGATCGACCGAAACAAAGACGGAGAAGTGTTTGTGCGCATCGCATCCGATGACTGGCTGCATGGTGCCTCCTATGTGCGTCCAGCGTACCCGGCGCCGGGTCCGCGAGCGCTTTCATAGGTTCACTCCTGCTTTTTGGACCAGGCGATAGATTCCGAATCGTGTCAGGGGTGTCCCCCGAGCATTTCGAAAAACATAATCATCGTCAACGCACTTGGTGACCAGTTGCTTTAGGATGTCGGCTGTGTGCGACCACAGAGGGCATATGCGAATCTTGTCCCCTTTACCGTAGATCCTCACCGACGGGGATTTTCCAAGAGCAAGGTCAGCTACGCGCACATGGGCAGCCTCGTCTGCACGCGCTCCGGTGTTATAAAGAAACAGGAGAAGTGCATGGTTCCTATACCCGAGGAGCGTCTTGCGGTTAAAGAACTGCAGGACGGCGTCCATTTCCGATTTTTCCAAGTACCCGACTGTCGGTTCAGCCGTTTTCTTAAACGGTATGGCACGAAGGTCAGTACCCCAAGCAAGGTGCTCGGGGCTGTGGAGGCCAATGAACTTCGCCAGCGAGTGAATTGCAGCGAGTCGCTGATTGCGGGTCGCCACGCTACAGGAGCGGACGGATTCGAGGTTGGCAAGAAACAGGCGCACAACTTCGGGTGACACATCTTCGATCAGAAGCCGCTCCAGCGGCTTCTTGTAATGAGAGTGAATGAACTGGAGGAGGAGCACCAAAGTATCGCGGTAGCTCGTCTGAGTGTTGTGGGACAGGTTTCGTTCGGCGATGAGATGTTCGAGCAGGAAGCGGCGGATCCATGGACCGAGCAGCAATCGATTATGCATGGCGTCGCTCCACATCTGCATACTTCTCGAAGCGAAGGGCGGCCAGTTCCAACAGCTCTGGCGTCATGCTCAAGTAATGCTGAGTGCCGCGCAAATCCTTATGCCCGAGATATGTGGCCAGCTGCGGCAGCAGATGCTGTACGTCGGCACCGTCCCGATACCATGCGATGATCCTGTGAACGGCGGCGGTGTGACGAAGGTCGTGCAGACGGGGCGGATAGCTAGATCCTTCATCGCGCCGGAGGCCTACAGAGCTGCGTACACGCTGGAATAAGGTGATGACGTGCTGGTACGGTAATGCTTCACCGGTGCTGGATGCAAAGAACGCAGAATCTTCGAGGTGTGGCCTCGGAAGAGCGCAGCGCTGCTTTCGAAAGGCAATGAGTTCGGCTGTGAGCCGTGGGCCGAGCGGAACCAAACGGGACTTGAAGAACTTGGTGTCTCTGACCGTAAAGACACGACCATGGAGGTCTGCGTCCCGCAAAGACAATCGCAACGCTTCCCCGTGCTGTAGAGAGTGAGAAGAAGCACCTTAAAGGTGAACGGCTGCAGCGGATTACGGCAGGACTTCAAGACACTGGTAGCGCTCAATAGTGCTGAGAGTTCGCTCGTGGAGTAGATGTGCGGCCTGAAGGCTGGCAAAGGAGACGGAGTTAAATCTGGCAGAGGCGAGCGCCTGACAAAGCGACGACTGATAGCAAACGAAAACAGCCCATGAATTAGCCTGTAGTTCAGAAACCAAGTGTTCGTGAGGGCCCTGTCGCCATCGAGAAATGCTCTCACTGCCTGCGGTGTGACATCGCGGGCATCAATATCTCCGAGGACTCTGCAGAATCTTTTGAACACGCGAGGTTGGGTTGCGAATCGCATCCCCAGAGAACGCTTGAAAGCCACATAGGTGTTAACGAGTTCCAGCAGCTTCATCGCAGCCCTCCCAGATCGAACGCAGCGACTTCCCGGAGAGCTGCAAGGTTTACCTTCGCGTAAACGCGTGTTGAAGAAACGCCGCGATGGCCGAGGTGGTCCCCAATCTCCTTGAGCGACAACCCTTCCGAGACGAGCCTCCCGGCGCATGCATGCCGCAGCGAGTGCGGACCAAATCGGGTTGTTCGCGCTCCAACTTGCTTCAGCCCCGTCGCAACAATGTGATGTATGGCGCCTTGGCTGACTGGCCCATGCGGCGAGTTGAGGCCAAGAAACAGCTCTCTACGCTCGGATGCCGGACGAATCTCCCGTAAATATCTGGCGATCGCCGCGCCAACGGAAGAAACCAATGGATAGGTCTGGACCTTGCGGCGCTTCACTCGTCTCACATACAGAAGGTCTTGCTCCCAGTCGACATCCTCCAATCGAAGTTGCCTGACCTCTCCGGCGCGCAGACCATAAATGGCAAGAAGCATGAGGATGGCGCGTCCGCGCACATCGCGTGGCCGGTCCGTGTCGGCATTTCCTATCAAGCGTTCGACATCCGGCCAAGGCGGTCCCATGGGCAGCGATTCATCCGAATACACACGCGGCCCTTGAATGCCCTCCGAAAGATGCTTACGACACCAATCCCGGTCCCCTGCAAAGCGCACAAACGATCTCAGGGCTTTAACGACGTTGCTGATCGAACGACGAGAACAACCATCCCCGGCCAGATGTGCAATGTAAAAATCGAAGTCAGAGACGTCAAGGTCGCGCAAGCGACGACCCGTGCTCCTGCACCAGATAAGAAATCTCCGGGCGCATCGATCCAAATACGAGATGGTGGAATCGCAGAGCCCACGTTCCGATCTCATCCATATGCAGTACGCCTCACGCTTATCGCGGCATGGGTCGGGGGCGACAGGATGCTCCCACCAGCCCAGATATCGGAGCCATGGCCGCACAATGTTCTCGAACCGCTCCTGAATCCGAGCTGAGTTACCCCGCTGATCAACTGAGCGTCGCACCGCCAAGGCATGCAGGCACTCCTTGTTGAATGCGAGTCTGTGCTTGTCCTGAATCAGGCGAGCGGCCCAAAGAAGCTCTCTACACTTGAGCTCAATCGTGAGAGGCGTCGATCCTCTCTCAATACAATGCTGGATGTAACGGGCGCGCTCCTCCGCCAGTGGCGCATCCCGATGACGTGCCAATGCGCGTTCGCTCTTGAAGAGATGTTCGAACATGGTGGTACCTCCTTAAGACAATCTTGGAGGTACAACCAGTCTTCGCGGTCTATTTATGTTGCCTCAATCTTCGAGCATGCATAGCTCAGAAAACGCTTCTGGAAGCGCACGCAACATAACCGCGCTGGCAACATAACCGGAGTTATGTGACGTGCCACATAACGCGGGATTCCATCACATTTATGGTGATGGTGTCATCTATGAAGTTGCCTGCGGGGTTCACACTAGACGCAAGTTCCACGACATCCATGCAGTGCACGCATCGGCCATCACCACCGAGGCGCTCGCACGGATCGGCGCGCTATACGCAATCGAGGAAGAGATCCGCAGCAAGCCTGCCGAGCTGCGACGATCCATCCGCCAGAGTTGTGCTAAACCGCTTGTCGATGAGTTGCGCAACCGGGTTGAGAAAGCGCCGCGTTCGCTCTCTACCAAGAGCGAGACAGCGGGTGCCATCCGCTATGCGGTCTTGCGCTAGTGTAGTGTCTCAAGCAGATCGTCTTTTATTGAGTGCGGTCTGAGCGCGGGTTACCTTTTCCAGGATGTCGTTTGCTTTGGCGGTCCAGATGAAGGGCTTGGGGTTCTGATTGTGCCTGTCGATGTAGTCTCCGATGGCCATGATGAGCTGTTCGAGATCCTGAAAGACGCCGCGCCGGAGCCGGTTGTGGGTCAGGTCGCGGAAGAAGCGTTCCACCATGTTGGTCCATGAAGCCGAAGTCGGAGTAAAGCGAACGTGGAATCGTTTGTGTGCCTCCGACCAGCGTTCGACCCGTTCATGTTTGTGCGTTGCGTAGTTATCGCAAATCAGGTAGATCTTTTTGTCTGCGGGAACGGTCTGATCGATCATGCGCAGAAACCTCAGCCACTCCTGATGGCGATGCTTTTGCTGGCATAGGCCGTAGACCTCGCCATTGGCGGTGTTGAGCGCGGCAAACAAGGTGGTCGTTCCGTTGCGCTTGTAGTCATGGGTCATGGTCTGGCCGCGCCCCTTTTTGAAAGGCAGGCCGGGCTGCGTGCGATCCAGCGCCTGAATCTGGCTCTTCTCGTCCACACTCAACACCAGCGCGTGCTCAGGCGGGTTGAGATAGAGTCCGACGATGGCTTCCAACTTATCGGCGAAGTTGGGATCGTTGCTGACTTTGAAACTCTCCACGCGATGCGGCTTTAATCCGTTGGCCCGCCAGATGCGCGACACCGAAGCCTTTGAAATGCCCATCTCTTTGGCCATAGTGCGTGTAGACCATTGCGTCGCGTTGGCAGGCATACCCTGGTTGGTTCTCGCGATCAGGGTTGCCGTCACTTGAGAACTGATCGCCGGCGTGCGTCTGGGCCGAGGCGCGTCTTTGAGCAGGCCTTCGATGCCCAACTCCAGAAAACGTCCACGCCATAGCGTAACCATGCGAGGAGTCACTCGAAGAGTCTTGGCGATCTGCTGGTTCAACATCCCATCGACGGCCAGCAGGACGATGCGGCTGCGCATCATCGCACGGGCCGGTGTCGAACGGCCACGCGAGTGCTGCTCCAGCTTCCGCCGGATCTCGTCGTTCACAACAGTCTCGTCGTTCACAACAATGGGTTGAGCAACGCGCATGTCGAGGTCTCCTCATCATAAGATGAGCCTCGATTCATAATAGACTCTGATAATGAGACACTACACTAGTGAAAGCTGCCTCAGCTAGAACTCCGCCTCAATAGGCTTGATCTTCGAGAGTTGTCAATCTCTCTACTTTGATAGGATCCACCGCTTCAGATAAGTCTCGTTGGCTTGCGTGCCCGGTTCAATCCCCCCTGATTCAGTGTCATACGCAAGAACAGCTTCAGGGATCTTCGGTTGACGAGAATGACGATAGCTGAAAATCTGAGAGCGGCTCAGGGCAGCGGCTGTCCATGTGAACTTCCAGTGCACGCCGAACTCCAGCAGGAGCGCTACGCTGGCGAGCATCAGTCCGGCAAAACACATCAGGCCGGTCCCATAGCTTCCGAAGATATCTTTGAGAGCGCCAAGAGCCGACGGAAGAAAAAATCCTCCCAGGCCGCCTGCTGCGCCAACAATGCCAGTGATCAGTTCTATGTCTGCCGGGAATCGTTGCGGAGCCATCTGAAAGACAGCTCCATTGCCCATGCCCAGCATGCCCATTGATACAAAGAGCATGGGCACCACGACCACAATGGGCGGAAGACCACTGACAACCATCAGACAAACCGAAATGCAGGCAAAGAGCGCGAGGAGCAATCGGTAACCGCCAATTTTATCGGCAAGCCATCCTCCAACGGGACGCAGAAAACTTCCAGAGAGAACAACGATCGTAGTGAAGTCACCTGCCTGCACTTTAGTCAAGTGGTACTGATCGTGGAAGAAGACGGAGAGGAAACTAGCCAGACCCACGAACCCACCAAAGGTGAGGCTATAGAGGAAGCAGAGGCGCCATGTGTCGCCCTGAGCAAGCAGTTGAGCATATTGTCCCAAGGTCTTTGGCTTTGATTTCGACGGACTGTTTTTGGCCAGCAGGTAAAAGGCCGCCAGCACCAGCAAAATTGGCAGCAGTGCCAGCCCGAAGACAAAGTGCCAACCAAAATGCTGTGCCAGTCGTGGTCCAAAGAAAGTTGCTAGAAGCGTCCCCGAGTTGCCTGCGCCTGCGATGCCCATGGCCAATCCCTGATGCTCGGCGGGATACCATCGCCCCGCGAGGGGAAGCGCGACGGCAAAGCTAGCGCCGGCGATACCCAGCAAAAATCCAATTACATAGAAGTGCCATAGCGCAGTGGCATTGTGCCAACCAAGAACGAGGGGAACCAGCGTAAGTGTAAGGCCAGTGAGACCGGCACGGCGGCCACCGATACGATCGGCAAGCAACCCAAGAATGGGCCTGAAGAAGGATCCGCCGAGCAGTGGAATGGCGGTAAGCAATCCCTTTTGAGTTGCGGTCAAATGCATCTGGTCAGCAATAAAAGGTGTCATCGGTCCGAAGAGAACCCACACCATAAAGCTGACGTCGAAGTAGAGAAATGCGGAAACAAGCGTGGGCAAGTGGCCGCTGGAAGCGAAAGATTTCTTGTCCATGTGCGATCCTCCTGGGGAGTTGATTTTGTGTATAAAATCAGGTTATGAAGTCAGCTTTGCGTTGACGGGGCTGCGTTCGACGCGCACAGCGCATTGCTTGAAGTTGGGCTCGCGCGAGATGGGATCGAATGCGCTTTGCGTAATCTGATTGGCGTTGCTCTCAACAAAGTGGAAGGGAAGAAAGACCTGTCCTGGTGCAACGATCTCGGTAATGCGCAATTCAACCTTGCTGACCCGGCCACGCGCGGAGAGCACTTCCACGCGATCATGAGGACGCAAGCCCAGACGCTTCGCATCCACCGGATTCATCTCCAGCCACGCGCGCGGAGAAAGGCGTTGCAGAATGTCGATACCTCCGGTTTTGGTGCGGGTATGCCAGTGTTCCACGGTGCGCCCGGTATTGAGTACGAATGGATATTCCTTATTGGGCTGCTCTGGAAATGGAGCCCATGCGGTGGGAATCAGGCGGGCTCGTCCGTCTTCGGTCTGGTACTGGCCATCGCCATAGAGTCGCCGCGGCACGGCTGGGTCCATAAAGGCACCTTGCGGGTAGGGCCACTGGATTCCACCGTTGGACTCTATGGCATGGTAAGTCATACCGGAATAGTCACAGAGCCTTCCGGCCGAGACGCGGCGTCATTCTTCAAACGCGTCGGCAGGCGCAGTCCAGCCGGGGAATAGCTCTTCGCGGCAACCCAATCGTTCAGCGACAGCAAGAAAGATTTCGAAGTCGCTGCGGGCCTCAGCAGGCGGAGCAACGGCGGCATTGGCTTTGCTGGCGCGGCGTTCTGAGTTAGTGTAGGTTCCTTCTTTTTCTCCCCAAATGGCAGCCGGTAAAACCAGATTGGCCAACTCGGTGGTGGGAGTCGGATGAAATCCATCCTGCACAACGAGAAAGTCGAGATTGCCCAACGCATGCTTGAGTACGTCGATGTTTGGAAAGGAGACCAAGGGATTGGTGCCAATGATCCATAGCGCGCGAATCTTTCCAGCGACAGCAGCTTCAATGATGTCCGGATAAGCAAGGCCACGGCTGGACGGAATGCGCTCAACCGGAATGTTCCAAAGGCGAGCCAGTTCTTCGCGGTCCACTTCAGATTCAAATTTCCGGTACCCTGGGAGGCTCGATGCGAAGCCAGCCTCACGAGTGCCCATGGCGTTGCATTGTCCAGTAATGGAGAAAGGCGAGGCGCCTGCACGCCCGATGTTACCGGTAATCAGGGCAAGGTTGTTGATGGCGTTAACGGTCTCGGTGCCCTTGGTGCTGTGATTGACGCCCATCGTCCATCCGATGAAGGCAGCTTTAGCCTTTCCGTAAAGCAATGCTGTCCTGTGAATCAGTTCAGGTGTGAGGCCTGTGATCTTGGCCGCATACTCCAGCGTGTAGGCTTCGAGTGAGGCGCGCAATTCTTCAAATCCTGTGGTGTGATTCTCGACATATTTCTTGTCGTAGAGATCTTCGTCGATGACGATGCGCAGCATGGCGTTGATGAGTGCGAGGTCGGACCGCGGCTTCAAGGGGATATATATATCTGCCATCATGGCCGTCTTGGTGACGCGCGGATCGGTCACAATCAACGTTTTGCCCAGATTGCCTTCCAGGCGCGTGCAGAGAATCGGATGATTCTCCGCAACATTGGCTCCGATAAGCAGAATGACATCCGCGGTCTCCAAATCGGCATAGGCGCCGGGCGGTCCATCGCTCCCAAAGGAGCGCTTGTAGCCGGAGACTGCCGTGGACATACAGAGCGTGGTATTACCGTCATAGTTGCGCGTGCCGAATCCCAGTTGCACCAGCTTGCCCAGCGCATAGAATTCCTCCGTGAGCAACTGGCCAGTACTGATGACGCCCGCTGAATCCGGGCCATATTTGAGTTGCACGGCGCGGAAGCGCTCCACCATGGTCTCCACCGCTTCGTCCCAACCAACGCGCGTTAGCTCATTGTTTTTGCGCAGCAATGGATACTTGGCGCGATCTTCAGCGTCGATTGTGTAGTGCTCTGATAAACCTTTTGGACAGAGTTTCCCAAGATTGACCGGGTGATCGGGATCGCCGCGCACGCTGACGACCTTGCCCTTGCTTACACCTAACTCCATCCCACAACCCACTGAGCAATATCCGCAGGTGCTCTTGACCCATTTATCCGCATGTTTGCGTGTCGAGGTGAAGCCAAGCACCGGGTCAACTCCGTAGCTGTATTTGGCAGAGAGGTTGTCCAGTCCGCTTTTGCGCATTACCCAGTTCAGCAGACTCATGCGGCCTCCATGGCGAGGTACTCAGTGGCAATATTGCTGGGAACGACACTGACAAAGAAGAGATAGCGGCTCACGAACTCACCTGCAATCAGAAGAAGTGCAATGGGAGCAGCCATCCACCGAGTCTGCGCAAAGGGTACAAGCAAGAGACCCGCGCTGAGCAGAAGGACGCGCAGCATCAATAGATTCGAGAGTACGGTGAAGAGCAGGATGAAGACTCCGCGCCGCTCATGCGCAGCAGACCGGGCCAGCCAGATCATCTTGATTCCAGCGGCAAAAATCGTCGCTATGCCGGCAATGATCACCGCCAACTGCGTAAAAGTGGCTGCTCCACTCAGAATGTTGGCGCCAGCAGAGCCGAGCAGCATGGCGGTCAGGTAGAACTCCAATAGGGTGAATGGAGAGTTCCAACCAGGGCGTCCCGGCGCCAAATACAATCGTGCGCTGCAGCCAACGCCCGCTATGCCAAAGATGACAGTCAGTCCACCTAAGACTGCAACAGCATGAGCGGGCAGCATTGCGTTGATCTGCCGAACAAGCAAAGCGAGAAAAGCAGTGAGTTTCTGGAAGACACCCATCTGTCGCAACAAAGGAAGATCAAAGCCACCGGGCAAGGTGATCCACAGCGCCGCGGAATACGCAGTCGCAGCATTGGCGAAGAGAGTAAACATCAAGACTTCGCGGCTGAGCCATGAGCGACGCCACATCTTTAAGGCGCGCACGGCTTGAATCGGTCGTCCCAAATGCAGCGTAGACGCTCCCAGCGCTACGGTTCCAATCATCAGTGCAACGAGCGCAGCCACACGGTGCAGGTGAGCACCAAATATCTGCATCAACCAGATGGAGGAAAAGGCGACCACCGAAAGTTGTGTCAGAACGGTCATCACCACCAAAGGCCAGTGAGCGTGCTCGGGACGAAGACGGTTGAGATCCACTTTCGCGGAATCGCGTGGCATGCGCACGGGCAAAGTGATACGCGTTGTGGATAGGCTGTCATCCGCCGAGGGCATCCCTGGCGCGTTTGCGTCGGTGCGATATTGTTCACGCCATTCCGCAGTACGCACAACTTCAATGCGAATTGCGCCTTCGGGGCACGCCGAAACGCAGGCGGGATTCTGCCCCTCGGTCAGGCGCCCGTAGCACAACATATCGCACTTACCGACGACGCCGCGCTCCAGGCTGTACTGCGGCACGCCATAGGAGCAGTTCCAGGTGCAGTATTGGCAGCCAATGCAGATATCCGCGTTCTGTCGCACGATGCCAGTGGGGCCGTCTTTTGAGTAGGCGTCGACCGGGCAGCCCGTCATGCAGGTGGGCTCAAGACAGTGATTGCAGCCGATGGAAAGATAGTTGCGCTGGGTATCCGGATAAGTTCCGCCTTCGATCTCGCCGACGCGCCGCCACAGAATGTCGGCAGGATTCCCGTTCTGCTCGTTGCAAGCCACTACGCAACACTTGCAGCCGATGCATTTGGTCATGTCGAAATGAAAGCGATATTGTTCGCCCGGTCCCGGTGGAGGCGGAAGAGGAACATCGACCCCGTTGCTGCACAACTGCACCAACCCCCGCTCGGAATTGCGGGCAGAAGAAGTCAGGTGAAAGGCATCGTCGCCGGCCTTGACCTGTTCGAGTAAGGGAAGTTCCATCGATAGCTCCATCGTGCGCGGCTAGCGCAATGTGCGAAGAGGACTGCTGTCAGGGTGCACGCCGCATGCGACCGGTGACGGCTGCATGCAGACATTCAAATCCCTGTAATTTTTGATTGGATTGGCGATCAGGCCGGGCTCTTCGCGGAGCCAACTGGAAATCACTTCAACTTGGGGGGAAGCATCCGGCGTACTGGGCCGAACCGTCGCGGTGTGAGCACTCTGCAACGAGTCTCATTCCGCGTGGAGTGACTGCGTTGAGCATAGCGTCAAATGGCAATCAGCGCAAGAATATTCTGCTTTCGATCTATCCGGGCACGAATCTGATTCAATATGCGAGGAAAAACGTCTTCCACTCTTGTATTCCCACTTGGATGCGTGTTAAAGCGAAGTCAGGGAGCTTCTTCATCTTCCTTCGAAACCAGGATGTTTCGAAGGGCGGGCGCAGAAGCGTATTCCCCGCCGTATACTTCCGTGCGGCCTCACCTTTCCTCCATTTTTCTTGCTCAGAGCGTAGCCCGGGTGGTGACGTTTTAGGCAAGTCAACTCTTCAGGTTTGTATCGAGTATGACTAATGAACTGTGTTTTTTTGCTGATCTATGACCATGCGATACTGGAGGGGAAGATTGCCTCGAACCCGCAGGATTTATGCAGTGAATGGTGCGACGCAACAAAGTGCTGGCCGTTGTTCGCATCTTGGATTTGGACTCGTTTCAAAGCCAGTGCACGGAGAGACCCATGCCAGAAGCGAATTTTGAAGGTTTGCGGGTCTTGAGTCTCGAAGCACGCCGTGCGAATGAAGTTGCCAAGCTCATTCACACCTATGGTGGCGAGCCGCTTACGGCGCCGGCGATGCGTGAAATTCCTCTCGAAGACAATCATCCTGTGATTGAATTCGCTCAGGCCCTGATGCGGGGAGCCTATGACCTGGTGATTTTTACGACGGGGGTAGGCGTCCGGTCCCTGGTCAAGATCGTCTCCGAGCGTCTGGATCGCGAGCAATTTCTTGCCGCCTTACGCTCCGCAAAAATTGCCGCTCGCGGTCCTATTGATCCGGCCCTGATATGTAAGACCTATGCGGCATAGCACACATCTTTCTTTTCGAAGTAGCTTTCGACCCGTTCTGGCTGTTTCTGGATGCTTCGCAGAGCGCCGATAGCGGTGCGAGT
>Ga0181516_10002294_pt1 | contig 13783 bp, 8 predicted proteins | sample PEATcosm2014_Bin_25_FD_121104 | JGI IMG/M metagenome (GOLD analysis project Ga0181516, IMG submission 121104) | Peatland microbial communities from MTU Mesocosm Facility, Houghton, MI, USA - PEATcosm2014_Bin01_10_metaG | ecosystem: Environmental > Terrestrial > Soil > Wetlands > Peat | place... | reverse complement strand
TGGTCAACCTACGCGGCTTTCGCTGCGCCCGGATCCTCTGCCTTCTGTCTGCATGCCTTCTCAACTTCGGCAAAGCTCGGCCGTGCATGCGCGGGAATTGCGCGGCGGCCCATTTCAACCGCCAGGATGGGCGAGGTCCCTTTGATAAATGCGAGCATCACCACACGCAACACGTGATAGTAACTGTGCTCCTCGTCCACCGTCTTGGCCATGTTGGACGCAATTGGACCCACCGCCCCATAGCAAAGCAGGATGCCGAGAAACGTGCCCACCAGGGCCGCGGCCACCTTATGGCCGATCTCTTCCGGCGGCCCGCCCAGCGACCCCATCGTCACCACAACACCCAGCACGGCCGCAACAATCCCCAACCCGGGAAGGGCGTCCGCCATCGTGGTTAAGGATTGATTCGGTTGATTCGCCGTTTGATGATGAACCTCCATGTCGAGTTCCATCATCTGGTCCACATCGAACGCGCTCACGCCGCCGGTAATGGCCATGCGCATCGTGTCGCAAACAAAATCCCGCGCGTGGTGGTCCTTTAAAAATTGCGGATACCGCGAGAAGGTCGCACTTTTCTCCGGCTCTTCAATATCTCCTTCAATCGCGATGGCGCCTTCCTTGCGCGAGCGGGCAAACAGGTCAAACATCATCTTCAGTGTTTCCACATAGCGCTTTTTTGGAAAGGCGGACCCCTTCAACACACCGAGCACTCCGGCAAGGATCTCCTTCAGGATGTGCATCGGATTGGCTGCCAGCAGTGTGCCAATTGCCGCGCCGCCGATGATCAACAACTCAGCCGGCTGCACGAGTACAGCTATCTTGCCCTTCTCCATAAGGTAGCCCGCGATCACGCAGACAAAGACAAGAACAACTCCACCGATAGAAAGCATTCTCTATTCCATCCGTTCCGAAATGACTTGTCCGCTGCTCCCCGGAATGCGGAAGCAACGGGGCAGCCAGCCATAGACCGCGGACTCGCTGAATCCCTATCGGCCAATCGGTCAATCTCTTCCAGTTGAAAACCGGAGCGACGAAGGCGGGAACGTGGCGGCGCGCCGCCAGGCGGCGGGGGCGCGCAAATGGATCAAGTTGGCGCAGATGGGGACGCGCTCGATGGCGGGCGCTAGAGCCCGGGACCATGGCCACACGCGCCCGCAGTAGTGCATTGAAGCGTTTGCTATTTGCTGCAGACCTCCGTGCCCCAGCCATTCCGCGTTTTCTGCGGAATGGGTGGGAATCCGACAAAACTCCGGTCTACACTCTTTCGAAAACTGCTCTAAACCGATCGGAACCTCGCGGCCTACTGGCTGGTTCGAGTGGACGGAAGATCCAGGAGCTGGCGCACCCGCCTGAGCAAGTCCTCCCGTGTGAACGGCTTTTCCAGGAATGCCTGAACCTGCCCGTGCACACGCAACTGGACGATCGATTCATCGTTGTATCCCGATGCGTAGAGCACTTTGGTCTCCGGCCGGATCACGGCAATCTTCTCTGCCAGCACCGCGCCGCTGAACCCCGGCATCACCACATCCGAAATCAACAGCGGCAAGGGCCCCACGTACTCCTCGGCAATCCGGAGAGCCTCATGCGGGTCGCCACAATCCAGCACCGTATACCCGCCGTCTTCCAGCAGCCGGCGGGTCAGCCGGCGGAGAGACTCGGCGTCGTCCACCAGCAAAATCGTTTCGCTGCCGCCCATCGGGGTCTTGGGCCCGACAAGGGGTGCCGGGACCGTCGCTTCGTCGCAACGAGGGAAATAGACTTTGAATGTCGTCCCCTCGCCGGGTTCGCTATAGACGGCGATTGCCCCGCCGGACTGCTTGACGATGCCGAATACCGTCGACAACCCCAGGCCCGTTCCCTGCCCCGGCGCCTTGGTGCTGAAGAACGGCTCAAAGATATGTGTCTGTGTCTCGGCGTCCATGCCCGTGCCGGTATCGCTGAACGTCAACCGGACATAGCGGCCCGGCGCCAATGAGATAAACTGACCCGCAAATGTGTCGTCAATCTTCACGTTGGCCGTCGCGATAATGATCTTGCCGCCTTTCGGCATGGCGTCGCGCGCGTTGATGGCCAGGTTCATCAACACTTGTTCAATCTGGTTGGGATCGGCCTTGATCGTTCCCAGGTCCCCGTAGAGGTAGCTCACCAGCTCGATATGCTCTCCGATCATGCGGCCCAGCATCTTCTCCATCCGGTTCACCGTATCGTTCAGATCCAGAACCACCGGTTGCAGCAACTGGCGGTGGCTGAAGACAAGCAATCGCTGGGTCAGGTTCTTGGCCGAGGTGCCCGCGTTGTGGATCTCCTGGATCATCTTGCGCGCCGGTTCGGGCACCTCCGCCTGCCCCTCGAGAATCTCGCAATAGCCAAGAATCACACCCAGCAGGTTGTTAAAATCGTGTGCGACGCCCCCGGCCAGTTGGCCCACCGCTTCCATCTTTTGCGCCTGCCGCAGGCGCTGTTCCACCAATTCCGCATTTTTTCTGGGCTGGCTGTCCCGAATGTTGCACTGAATAAATTTCTCGCCCTTCACCCGGTAGACGTTGGCAACCAATTCCACATGGACGGCAAGACCGTCTTTCGTCTGGATGGACAAGTCGGGCAGTTGCAAATATCCACCCGCCAGGAGTTCTTGAAAAACACTCTCCGGCGACCCGGTGTCCTTGAATAGGCCGATATCCCACGGGCTTTTGCCCACCAACTCCTCATGCGAGTAGTTCAGCATCTTTGCAATGAAGGGATTTGCTTCTGTAATGACTCCGGACTCAGGATCGAGGATGATAATCCCCTCCTGTGCAGCCTCAAAGAGTCTCTGGTACCTGGCTTCGGAATCCACTTTCCGCTCCTAAGAAGATGTGCGCCCACGATCCCATGCTCCGATCCATCCATCGGCCTCGACAGGCAATGGACAAATCGCAGCACCGCATTCGCAAGCAGCCGACGCTCAGCGCAATTCAACGCCGAACCTTGGCGCAGTTCTCCTCAGAGGGGAATTCGTACGACCTGAATGGGGAAAACCCTGTTTCAACCACCCGCCGTTCCGTTCTTCTTTGTCTCTGCATGCGGAACATGCGCAAGGAGAAGGGCGCCGCCATCACCATCGTCGTCCAGCGTGGCTTCTTGCTCCCAATCCCCCTTTTGAATCTTACACTTTTTCCAGAATAATTTCTGGCTTGCGTCCTCTCCGCGCCTGCCTTCGATTTGCCTCATCGTCGCCGCCGGGAACTTGTCGTTCTCTACGGCTCCAGCTATGAAATCGCGCCCCATCTCTGCCGATAGTGAAACAGCGAGTTGCGCTCCTTCACGCTTTTCCAGTCGAAAAGCTTCCGGGGCCGCGGAGAACCGCCGTCACTCTTGCCTTGCCATCTGAATGGAAACCGAGCCCTCCGGCAGCGACTGCGCATTGCAGCGCGTCGGTGCGCAGAATTGGAAAACGACGATGAAAACCCTGATTGTTGAAGATGAATTCACCAGCCGGCTGGTGCTCCAGGAGATCCTCAAGCGCTACGGCACTGTGCACGTGGCTGTAAACGGCATCGAAGCGATCCAGGCGGTACGCATTGCCATGGACGACGATGAGCCGTACGACCTTATCTGTCTCGATATCCTCATGCCCAAGATGGACGGCCACGAGGCACTGCGTTCCATCCGCGGGATGGAAGAGAGAAAAGGCATCATCTCTCCCCACGGCGCCAAAATCCTCATGACCACCGCCATCGACAACATGAAGAGCGTATTTGAAGCATTCCAGGGGCTTTGCGATGGCTACCTGGTTAAGCCGATCGACAAGGCAAAGCTCCTTGCCGAATTGCACAAGGTCAACCTGGCCGAATCCGTCCAGATTTGAAGAACCGGTCCGGCGCCTTCCGCAGAATTCGCGGGACGCCGGATTCCGTGCATCGACAGTCACCATCCCGCCGGCCAGCGCTTCTTCCCCGATCCATAGGCTGCAGACAATCTCAGGTCCGCCGCCGCTATGAAAAGGCCACGACCTCCGTCGTGCCGCTAAGCCAAACAAAATCAATGGGCTTTACACGGTGCGGAAAAACCCTCAATTTCAAGGCTTTGTAACAGGGCACGACTTCAGTCGTGCCGATAAGCCCAATAAAATGAATGGGCTTTAGCCCCTGCGGGATGCCCTTCGGCCACTTTAGCCGGTCGAGTCCGCCTTTTTCCACAGCTTTGAGCCCCTGAGGAACGAAATTCCCCAGCGAACTTCTTCCTTGGTTCCCTCAACGCACAAAGCCCATTGTTCTCAATAAATAAACCCACTCCGGCGGCCTGGATCTAGGCCATCGCTTGCTGCAGTGCGTCAAACGCGCATGCCAGGCCTTCCATCCGCTCAACCACCCCAGCCAGGTCGCCGGCTTCGCCCATCTTCTCCATTTCGTACGCCACCTGGCGCAAGCGCTCGCCGCCCACATTCGCGGCCGCGCCCTTGATGGCGTGCGCCAGGCGCCCGCAGGCAATGGCGTCGCCGGCCGCCGCAAGTTCCCGCATGGACTCGAGCAGCCGCGGCGTCTCCTGGATAAACCCTTCCACAATCTTGGCCGCCAATTCCTCATCTCCCATCAGGCGTGCCAAAACTGCCTCTCGATCGAAAACTGGAAGCTCGGCCACCGTAGATTGAGGCAGTGGATTCGGCATAGGGTGGCCCGGCTCTTGCGCGCCGATCTTCACAACAAACTGTTCCACAGCGTCGCGAATCGACTCCGGCGAAACGGGCTTGGAAATAAATCCGTTCATCCCCGCCTTGGCACAGAGGTCGCGGTCCGACTGCTGCACATTGGCGCTGATGGCAACGATGGGAATCGCGTGATTCAACACCGCGGAACCAGCGTCGCGGATGCGGCGCGTCGCCCCCAGCCCATCCAATACCGGCATCCGAAGATCCATCAACACCAGGTCGTAGGGAACCGTCTCCAGCAGCTTCACTGCTTCGGCGCCATTCTCCACCGCGTCGGCATGCAGCCCGAGTTTCTTCAGGATTCCGAGGGTGACTTCCTGGTTGGTGAAGTTGTCCTCGGCCACCAGCACGCGTGCCTTTGCGGCCAGTTTGCGCAACGGCCTCCCGCCAGCTTCAACCGCCGTCTCACTTTCAGCCAATTCCGCGCAGCCCTCGCTCACACCCGCGCATGCCACCAGCCTGTGCAGTTGCCGCAGCAGGCTCCTGCGGCCCACCGGCTTTGTCACGCAGCCAATGGAACCCCTGTGTTCCTCGAGCTCCTTGCAGCGGTGCTCGCCGACGCACGTCATCAGAATGATGCCGATGCCGGCATGGCGCGGATCTGCCTTGATCGCCAGTCCGACAGCTTTGCCATCCATGCCCGGCATCTGCATGTCGATGATGGCGATGCGGTAGGGGTCGTCTTCTTTCAGTCCCTTGTAGAGTGCGTGCAGGGCCCACGGCCCTCCCTCCACAACGGTTGGTCGCATCTCCCAAAAGGACGTCAGGGTCCTGACAATCTCCCGGCTGGTGGCATTGTCGTCCACAATCAGAACGCGCAGCCCTTTCAAGCACGCGGCCAGCTTGTTTTCTCCTCCAGCGCCGGCAGGAGCCTCGGCGCGGCCAAGTCGAACCGTGAACCAGAACTCGGACCCTTTGCCCGCTTCGCTGCTCACGCCCATCTCCCCGCCCATCTTCTCAACCAGCCGCTTGGAAATCGCCAGTCCAAGTCCCGTGCCGCCAAACTCCCGCGTTGTAGTGGTTTCTACCTGGCTGAATTCATCAAAGAGGTTGTCGAACTTGTCGGCCGCTATGCCGATGCCTGTGTCGCGAACGGAGTAGCGCAGTAGGCAATCGCCGCCGCTCTCTTCGTCGATCGAAACGCGGACGCTCACTTCTCCGCTGTCGGTAAACTTGATCGCATTGCCCACCAGGTTGGTCATGATCTGGCGCAGCCGGCCGGCGTCGCCGCGAAAATAGGTAGGTAGCTCCATGTCGACAATCGAGCACAACTCAAGTCCCTTGGCGTGCGCGTGCGCCCCGAAAATCGAAGCCAGGTCGTCGCGAATGCTCTGCAAATCGAAGTCCACAATCTCCAACTCGATCTTGTTGGCTTCGATCTTCGAGAAGTCAAGGACGTTGTTGACCAAACCCAGCAGCGTTTCTCCGCTGTCGCGCACTGCCTCGGCATAGTGAAGCTGCTCGGAACTCAAGCCGGTGTCGAACAGCAGCCCTGTCATGCCGATGATGCCGTTCAGCGGCGTGCGGATTTCATGGCTCATATTGGCCAGAAACTGGCTCTTGGCCTTCGAAGCTTCTTCGGCAGCCTGCTTGGCCCTCAGATTCGCCTCTTCGGCTTCCTTCCGCTCGCTGATATCGCGAACCACGCATAACCCCGCCAGTTCCCCGCGGAACTCCAGCAGGCGCGTGTTGATCTCTACGGGCATCCGCGTGCCATCCTTGCGGATCTGAATGGTCTCGAATTGGCAACTCTTGTTCGCCAGCAATTCTGCCCGCAACTCCACCAGGTAACCGGCGTCGGGCCTGCCGTCGAAGTCGACAACCGTCATCGCGAGCAATTCTTCCCGGCTGTATCCAAGCCGGCGGCAGCCTACCTCGTTTGCCTCCAGAATGCGGCCGTCCTCCAGGCGCACAATCAGAATCTGATCGTTCGCGGTCTCAAACAGCGTACGGAACTCGGCCTCGGACCGCCGCAAGGCTTCCTCGCCCAGCTTGCGATATGTAATGTCTTCCGCCACCCCGACGATTCGAACCGTCTCACCCGCGCCGTTGAGCACAGGATAAGATCTGGTGCGTATCCATTTAAGATCGCCCCGCTCGCTTCTGATCCGGTATTGCGCTTCGACCGCCTCCCCTTGGAGTCGCCGTTCGTGAATCGATTGCGCTAATGCCCGGTCATCGGCAATGACCGACTGAGACCACAGCATCGGGCTTCTATATAACTCTTCGCAGGAGAGGCCCCAGATGTGCTCGAATGCCGGACTTACATAGAGAATCTCTGGACTTGGTGGCGACATGATCCAGAAGCATTCCTGTATGTTCTCCGCGAGCTGCCTGAATTTTTCCTCGCTCTTCTTCACTTCCTCAATGCCCTGCTTCTTGGCGGTGATATCGCGAAAGTAAATCACCCTGCCCATGTTCTCGTTCTTCTCGCCGCGCAGGCAGGAAGAATGACACTCCAGCGTTCTGCCGTCCTTCAATTCAAACTCGGTGTGGTCGTCGGCATCTGGATTGGCAAGCAGTTCCTGCGCTCGCTGTATGAAGCGCTCAGGATCCTTCGTGCTTGCAATCGCTGCCTCCAGCAGGCCTGCGCCGCGTTCCTTGCCGTCCGAGCCGTCGCCGACAAAGGGTTCCGATTCCTGCGGAATTCCCCAAACCTCTGGGAAAACTTCATTGTGCGAGATCACCTTGCCATCTTCGCTGAGAACAACAATCCCATTCGGCGACACCCGGTAAATGGCGCGAATCAAGGAGTACTGAAACGCCTGCCGCCGCGCTTCCTCTTCCGCCTTCAGCTTCGCTGCATTGATGGCCGCCTCAGCGCGCTTGCGCTCGCTGATATCGACGTGTTCCACCACAACGCGCGGCAAGCTGCCGACGAAGAAGCGTGTCGCCCTGCCAATAAACCACCGCTCCTCAGTGCTTGAATTGCACGCGTACTCCCTGACGAATTCCTGTTGCTCCCCTTGCAGCACCGCGCGTATGCCCCGCGCAAATGCGCCGGCCTCCGCGGCACACTCGCCCGTCACGCTGTCGCATACATCCAGGTAGTTACTGCCCTCGCCCAGGCTGTCGTTCTCCTCGATCGTGTCCCAGTCGCCGTCGGCCAGCGTCCTTCCATTCGCGCTGACAAAGTTGCGCCATGCCTGGTTCACGGTGATGATCTTTCCCGTCTCATCCAGTACGCAGATGGTGGAAGAGAGCGCATCGATCGTGGACTGCGCAAGAGCCTGGCTCTCTGCAACGGCCTTCTCCGCCCGCTTGCGATCGGTAATATCCGCGCTCAGCCCGACGTGCCCCTGGAACTCTCCGCTCGCCGAAAGCCGCGGTTCCCCATAGGAACCAATAAGCCTGTATTCCCCATCGGCGCGCCGAACCCGTGCTTCCGCACGGTAAGGCAAACGATCCCGCACCGCCGCCAGAAAATTCCCGACGTAGGCCCCCGCATCCTCCGGGTGAACCTCAACCTGCCACTTGTCGTCTTTGACTTCTTCAATATTCTTGCCAAAGAATTTTCGATAGGCCTTGTTCACAAACTGCAACCCGCCGTGCGGATCGGTAACCCAAAGCACCGCTGGGCAAGCGTCCGCGATTACGCGAAATCGCTCTTCGCTTTCAACCAATCGCTCCTGGGTGCGCTTTCTGTCGGTAATGTCGTGCATCGAGAGCACGATCGCCGTTACCTCTCCATCCGCGGATTTGATCGGCGACCCGTTGATCGAAATCGTCGCTCGCACACCGTTCTTTCGCTGGCATTGGCCCTCGTAGTGAGAGAGCGTCCTGCCTTGGCCCACCCTCTTCAGGCACGCGGCCATGCGTGTTTGCCGATCCGCCGGCACAATCGCAAAGCCGTGTTTCCCGATCATCTCCTCCGGCTTGTAGCCGAGGAGCGTCTCCGCGCCGCGATTCCAACTGCGAATGACCCCCTCGGGACTGAACGCGATAATCGCGTCGTCGGCATTCTCCACAATCGCCGCCAGCAAAGACTGCGCTTCCTGGCGCTTGCGATCTTCCGTTACGTCGCGCTTGATCGCGATGAAGGAGCTGATCTCGCCCCGGGGATCTCTTACTGGATTGATGCGCATCTCTTCGGTGTAGTGAGAACCGTCCTTGCGCCGATTGATAAGTTCGCCGCGCCAGCACTCGCCGCGAGTGATAGTGCCCCACAGCTCTTTGTAAATCCTGGGGTCCTGGTTGCCGGATTTGAGAATGCGCGGGTTTTGCCCAACCGCTTCGTCAAACGAGTATCCCGTCATCTCGGTAAAGACCGCGTTGACATACGTAATCGTCCCGCGGAGATCGGTTATCACCACCCCATCAGGGGCGTATTCAAGTGCATCGAGCAAATCGCCAGCCAGGTTATCAAGGGCCCAGGACACATTTCACCTCAAGTTTCGAGACATTGCCGATCTACTATCGGCTTCACTGGCCCATCCTTCTATTCCTTCGTCTGCGCCGCCGCGGCTGTATGGGCAGCATCTTGCTCCGAATGTCCTGCAACCCTCGGCAAACAAAACGGCTGCAGGCCGCCATCGCACAGCGCGAACGATGTAGCATACAGTCATCGTCCGCGAGGACGCGCCTGAAAAAGGGGAGGCCGATGCAATTCCTTACCGCTGCCGCCGGCATTGTTTGCCTGTTTGCCGTGCTGCTGGATGCCTTTCAAACCATCATCCTGCCGCGCCGCGCAACCGGCCGCTTCCGGCTCACCCGAATGTTCTACGCCATCACCTGGCGGCCGTGGGTCATCTTTGCCCGCCGCTTCGGCAATCCGCGCAAAAGGGAGTCTGCTTTCAGCTTCTACGGACCTTTGTCGCTGATTTTTCTGCTGGTTATGTGGGCAGCGGTCATGGTGGTGGGCTTCGCACTCATCTACTACGCTCTGGGCAGCCCTTTCAACGACGCGGCACAGGCCCCCGGGATGCGGACAGATCTCTATGTCAGTGGGACTACGATCTTTACCCTAGGATTGGGCGATGTAACTCCGCACACCGCGTGGGCGCGCGTGCTTGTCATTCTCGAAGCCGGCACAGGGTTTGGTTTCCTGGCCGTGGTCATGGGCTATTTTCCCGTGCTTTACAGCGCATTCTCGCGCCGCGAAGTAAGCATCTCCCTGCTGGATGCGCGCGCCGGTTCGCCCCCGACCGCGGCCGAACTCATGCGGCGCCATTCGTTCGAAGGTGCGGAAAGCGCTCTCTCGCTCTTGCTCATGGAGTGGGAACGCTGGTCGGCCGAGTTATTGGAAAGTCATATCTCCTATCCGCTGCTGTGTTACTTCCGTTCGCAGCACGACAATCAAAGTTGGATCGGCGCGCTCACATCAATCCTCGATACATCTGCATTGCTGATTGCCGGCGTACAGGGGCACGAGGCGCGCCAGGCGCAATTGACCTTTGCCATGGCGCGCCATGCCGTGGTGGATTTGGCACAAATCTTTTCTCTTGCGCCTGTCACCGGCGGTCCCGATCGCTTGCCTCCCGAGCGCTACCAGGAACTCAGCAACTTGCTCTGCGAAAGCGGTGTGCGCGTATGCCGCGACAACCATGCCATCGAGAGGCTGAGCGAGATGCGATTGCTATACGAGGGCTACGCGCAGGCGCTGGCCAACTACCTGCATATGACTCTGCCGCCGTGGTTTGCCGAGAGGCCGCGCAAAGACAACTGGCTCGCGGTATCGAAACTCCGCGCCCTCACCGAGTCGGCTAACCCGTCATCGCCGGCAGCAGAAGCCGGCGACAGCGCGATGCGTTCCCTGGTACGACTTGCGGACGACCATCACGACTTCTGATATTGCAGCGGCTGCAGGCTCTGCAGCAAAGTCGGAATCAACTCCGACACCGTGGGATGGATGTGCATGGCCCGCGCCAGCATCGTGTACTCCGCGCCCGCATACATGGTGTCGAGAATGCAATGGATCGCCTCGTCTCCGCCGGTGCCGAGAATCGACGCGCCAAGAATGCGTTTGCTCTCCACATCCACAAGCACTTTCATAAACCCTTGCGTCTCGCCCTTTTCGACTGCCCGTCCAACTTTCGTCATGGGGCGCGTGCCAATCAACGCAGGCCTTCCGCTCCTTCTCACTTCGCTTTCGGTCATCCCCACATGCCCCAGCGGCGGATCGATATACAAGGCCCGCGCCGGAATTCTGTCGATCACGCGCCGGTTTTCTCCATCCAGCAAATTCCCCGCGACAATCTCGTAATCGTTATAGGATGTGTGCGTAAAGCCGCCTCGCCCGTTGCAATCGCCCATCGCCCAGATGCCGTCGACGGAGGTGCGCAGTTGATCGTCGACGACAATATACCCTCGCGCATCCCTCTTCATGCCAATCTCGTCGAGTCCCAGGTCATCGGTGTTTGGCCGCCGGCCCATCGCCAGCAGAACATGCGATCCCGCGATGTCCGGCTCGCCCGTGGTGCAACTGGTCCCGACAATCGCATTGCCATCCCGCGCGTCAAAGTGAATGCATTCGGCGCCGAGTCGAATCGTGATTCCTTCCTGCTCCAGAACTTCTTTCACGGCCGCGGATATATCTTCATCCTCATGTGGCAGCAGCCGCCCACTCTTCTCGACAATCGTCACCGCGCTTCCGAATCGCCGAAAGATCTGCGCAAACTCCAATCCGACCGAGCCGCCGCCCACCACCACCAGATGCCGCGGTAAGACTTCCAGGTCCAGCATCGAAGAGTTAGTTAGATACTCTATCTTGTCGAGACCCGGCAACTCGGGAATGGCCGCACGCGCGCCGACGTTCAAGAAAATCTTGTCGGCGGTCAGCACCTCCGCTCCAACCTCGACCTCCTTGGCAGACCGAAGCCTGGCGTGCGCTTGATACACGGTGCAATTGGAAAGCTTGCGCAATCCGGCTTCGACCCCGGTGCGCGACTTCAGCAGCACTGCGTCTTTGCGCTCCTTCACTGCCTTCATGTCGACGCCGATCTCTCCCGCGATCGTCACACCGAAATCGCTCGCTCGGCGGGCCAGGTGCGCCGCATATGCGCTCGCCACCAGTGTCTTTGTCGGAATGCAGCCGGTGTTGACGCACGTGCCGCCGAATAACTTGCGTTCGATCGTCGCGATCTTCATTCCAGCCTTCGACAACCGTGCCGCAAGCGAAGGTCCTGCCTGTCCCGCTCCGATAATCACCGCGTCGAAATGACTCATTGTCCACCTGCTCCCGGTTTGGCTACCGAGCCAAACCATACGTTGCTTCCGGATCGCAGATCGTGTCCGTACGAGGGAATCACGCTCGTCGCGAACACTGTTACTTTAGCCTCAAACCCCGCGGCCAGCAACCACTTGGCTTGCGCGGATCTTGAACCCATCAGGCAACAGCTATGAATCGTAACCGCACATAGTCCGCCGTCCAGTTCCCATCCTCGTCGCAGAGCGCAGGCCTCAACAGCTCTGTGGTTTCTTCAACGATTCTGTCTCGAATCGGTTCAGGCACAGTCTCGAGCACGCCGCGGCGGAACGTCCTCAGCCAGCCTTCCATTCCGGTCGCGGGCAACGGTGTGGGCCGCGGGATCAGTTCCATTCGCCTAACTTGGAATCCGTGGCGCGTGAGACGCCTCGTATAGCCTTCCGGGGTTGGATAGTAATTCACGCCGTCCTCGCGGTCGCCATAGCCGTGGCGGGCTAGCACAGCCATCAGCGCTACCCGAATGGCCGCAATGTTCCCCTGGCCGCCCATCTCCGCCACGAACCGGCCGCCCGGCTTCAGCACGCGACGCACCTCGGCCAGCATCGCGTCCTGATCGCGCACCCAGTGCAACGCCGCGTTAGAGAACACGGCATCGAAGCGCCCTGTCGCAAATGGCAGAGCTTCGGCGTTTCCGGTCTCGGCAGCCAAACCGCGCGCCCGCGCCGCCTCCACCATCGCAGGCGAGGCATCCACGCCCAAAACGCGCGCGCCCGTCGCCGCAATGCGCTCGGTCAGTTGGCCGTCACCGCAACCGACATCGAGAATCGTCTCTCCCGGCTTCGCGTCCAGCCATGCAAGCACCCCTCCGGCCATGCCGGGGACAAACGCCGCGTTCTGCCCGTAGGTTTTCGGATCCCAGGCCTGTGTCATTGCGCACCCCATGATTTTTTCTGCAGATGTCGCCAGCGCACGGACTGGCCTCGATCAGATCGACTGCACCGGGACGAGCGTCAGGTCGTCTACCAGGCCCACTTCCTTCTGGATAAATGGCTCGCCGTAGCGGACACCTGCCAGCAGCCCATAGTGCCGCGCCTCGGCAAAGGTGCGTTCGCGAATCTCTTCTTCCGGCACAAACAATCCCCCGCCAGCCGCCTGGTTCGCATACTGGGAGCGGTAGGCCATCAGCGCCGAATGACGTAACTCGATAAATGGACTAATGTCGACGACAAAACTCGGCCGCACATCGGCGTACAGGCTGGCATAAACAATCTTGAAGGGCCGGTGCGGGGCCAAGCCGGTCTCCACCTTGGCTAGCCCGGAGAGAAAACAGGCTTCGTAACCAAGCGGAGCCACAGTGGCGTGGTCCGGATGCCTGGCCTGCCAATACGGCAAAATCACCACGCGCGGGCGAAGTTGCCGCAGTACGCGGACGATCTTGATGCGATTCTCATAAGAGTTCTCGACGGCGCCGTCGGGCAAATCCAACGCCTGGCGCGAAGTCACGCCCAGAATGCGGGCCGCCTCTGCCGCTTCGGCCGCGCGCTCCGCGGCGCTGCCACGAGTTCCAGCCTCGCCCTGGGTCAGGTCGAGAATGGCCGTCCGCAGCCCGCGCAAAGCCATCCGCAGCAGCGTTCCGCCGCAGGTCTGCTCCACATCGTCGCGGTGCGCCGCAATCGCCAGCACATCCACGCCCTGCGGATCGGTTCCCTCTGCGGCACTCATCGCGTCAATAGACAGTGTTGTTGGTGTCAGACAGGGCGTCCATGTAGGCCACGTCGTACGCCGTCCCGGTCACGGTGACGTACTGGTTGCTGATGGAAGAGCCGTCGGTTGTGGAGTAGATATACACCTGACCGCCTTGCGCTACGTAGATCTTGTGCAGGCCATCCACAGACGCGATGCCGGTCAAGTCGCCCAGGTAGGGTTCCAGCAGCGTAACGCTGTTCGACGAG
>Ga0181516_10002293_pt1 | contig 13786 bp, 15 predicted proteins | sample PEATcosm2014_Bin_25_FD_121104 | JGI IMG/M metagenome (GOLD analysis project Ga0181516, IMG submission 121104) | Peatland microbial communities from MTU Mesocosm Facility, Houghton, MI, USA - PEATcosm2014_Bin01_10_metaG | ecosystem: Environmental > Terrestrial > Soil > Wetlands > Peat | place... | reverse complement strand
TCTGTGAGCAGTGAACATAGGCCAACTTTGTTGGGCTGGTGGTAGACTCAGCCCATGACGCGCGGCGTTTTCATCACGATGGAAGGCCTGGACGGATCGGGCAAGTCCACGCAAATCAAGCGTTTGGCTGACTGGATGCGGAAGCGGCGCGTGGATCCGGTATTGGCGCGTCAGCCCGGCGGGACGCTGACCGGGGACCGAATCCGGGAGCTTTTGCTGGATTCCCGCTCGACTCCGCTGGCGCCGATGACGGAGATGGCGCTGATGTTTGCCGACCGCGCGCAGGCGATTCACGAGGTGATCCAGCCGGCTCTGGACGCGGGACGGATTGTAGTCTGCGACCGCTTTACCGACTCGACCGAGGCCTACCAGGGCGGAGGGCGCGGGCTGGGCTCAGAGACCGTGCTGGCGCTGCACAGGCTTATCTGCGGCAATCTGCAGCCGGACATGACACTGCTGCTTCTGCCTTCGTTTGAAGCATCGCTGGAGCGCGCGCGGAGGCGGAACGATCGCGTAGCCGCCCAGACCGGGCAGGATGAAGGGCGGTTTGAAGGCGAGCAGGACGAATTCTTCAGGCGCGTGTGGCAAAAGTATCGCGAGATTGCGGCACGCGAGCCGGAGCGGGTGGTGCTGATCGAGGGCGACCTGACCATCGACGAAGTTCACGAGCAGATTGTAGAGGCGGTTGCGGAACGGCTGCTGACGGCAAAAATCTAGACCGGCGAAAATCACATTCTCTGCTCCTCAAGCGGACTATAATTCCGGCAAAGTTCCAAGTTGTTTAATTCATCCATCAAGCGAGACTCCATGATCACGATTCGTCGCGCGCTCGTCGCCGCAGGCTTGTTGCTGGCTGTACCGGTCCTGTTTGGCCAAGTAAAGGAATCACAAATTGAAAAGCGGTTGGGTGACCTGCGCGATGTCCCCGTGGACAAGCGGCCCGCGGTCACGCTGAAGCTGGCACAGGATATCCAGACGCTCCCGGGCGGCAAGCAGAAGCTCAACGATGCCGATGGGCTGGCTCATCTGGCCACGGAGGGCGATGCCGGCCAAGAGACGCTGCAGGCAGTGGCCGATACACTCGCACAGGCTCTGACGCAATGGCCTGTGCCGGCCAAGGGCGACCAGCCTCCCATGCCCTACATGGATCTGGCTCGGCTGGTCCGCTATGAGGGCGTGACCACGACCTTTGCCGACCCGCTCTATACAAAGGCCGCGCAGATTCTGGTTGCCAACGAGGCCGACATCCAGAAGGCGGATTTCACGCTTCCGGATATGCGCAACAAGAAGGTCACGCTCTCGGCGCTGCGCGGCAAGATCGTGATCGTCAACTTCTGGGCCACGTGGTGCCCGCCGTGCCGGCTGGAGATGCCGGAACTGGACGGGTTTCAGACTTATTTCGAATCGCAGGGACTGGTTGTTCTGGCGATTACGGACGAAGAGCCAATGAAGGTTGCTTCGTACTTCGGCGGCAACAAATACCACCCCGATGTGCTGTTCGACAACGGTGGAAAGGTACACAGGATGTTTCATGTCCAGGGCATTCCCGAGACATTCTTATTTGACCGCGACGGCAAACTGCTGGCTGCCGCAATGGACCAACGCACCCGCCGTCAGTTTCTTGAGATGCTGTCAAAAACCGACCTCCACGCGCAGCCGGCAAAGCATTGATGCATGTAGCCTGGCCGGGATGGTCTTGAGGGTCGATTGTTCCGGACTGGTTAAGCCTGGCTCTCGTCGATGAAGATCGACTCGATGGTGGTTTCAAACAGACGCGCCAGTTTGAAGGCCAAGGGAAGGCTGGGATCGAACTTCCCGGTCTCGATGGCATTGACCGATTGCCGCGAGACTTCGAGCCGCCCGGCCAGATCGCCCTGCGACCAATCGCGCTCAGCACGCAGCACCTTCAGCCGGTTTTTCATCTGTACCTCGCTTTGACGACCAGGAAGGCAATTCCCGTGAAAGCCCAGAAGATGACCCATACCCAGAAGAGGTCCATGTGCTGGAAATGGGCGTAGTTCTCAAGAAATCCCCACATCGTGGTGAGCACGAGGGTTGCGCCCATGCCGCCCAGCAGGGACCAGACTTGCACGTGACGCTGGAAATCGTCCTTCTCATGGGCTACGAAGGATCCGATGGAATAGACGGCCGCGGCGATGGGCAGCGCGGGAAGAAGGGCCAATGGCCAGGAAAGAGCCCCATGGACATGGAGGAGCAGAAACCCGGCAACGGCCGCAATGCAGAAAAAGGGATAGATCGCCATGGCGACCATATAGCGAATGAACCAACGGCGCTGGGTTGGGTCTTTGATTCCACAGAGTTGCATGATTAGTCTCCTTTACATTAAGACAAGTAAACATTACATCCAATTGCAATCGATGTCAAGTGTCATTGACAGATATTTTGAGGATTGTTTTACTGGCGATGCGATTTATTGAATAGCGCATCAATCATAAAAATTACATCGTTTCCAAGTTTGATGTAAGATGACGATATGAGAACCACTGTAACGCTTGATGACGATGTCTACGAGCTTGCGATGTTATATGCGAAGGGGCGTGGAGTTTCGCTCGGCACGGCGATCAGCGAGTTGGCGCGGAAGGGCGAGGCGAAGCCGCGGTCTGAGACCTTGCCGCCGGAGCTGACGCGCACCCCGGATGGCTTTCTGGTTTTTGCGGCTCGCGAGGGCCGCAGAGTCATCACTTCAGAAATGGTGAAGGCGCTGCAGGAGGACGAGATTGAGTAAGGCGAGGTACCTGCTCGATGTGAATGTCCTGATCGCTCTTACCGACGAGCTTCACGCGCATCACAGGCTGGTGAACGATTGGATTAAAACTCCCGGTCTTCAATGGGGTGTCTGCGCATTTACCGAGGCTGGATTTCTTCGCGTTACGACGAACCCCAGAGCCGGGGCATTCACTTTGGAGACGGCAGGTGCGATTCTCGCAGACCTTCCCAATCGCCCGGGCTACCAATATTGGGCCATCGCGATGGGATGGTCCGCACTTGCTGCACCTTTCAGCGAGCGGATTTTCGGGCACCAGCAAATCACCGACGCGTTCTTGCTGGGTCTTGCGGTGAGGGAGGGTGGCGTTCTGGTCACCATGGACAAGGCGGTGCGGAGTATGGCCGGGGCGCGGTGCAGCCAACATGTGCTGGTACTCGAATAGGCACGCCGGCGCTATCGGTCAGGGATCCGGGCGAAGAGCACGGTGGAATGAGCGAGCCAACGCGGACCGGCTGGTGATCGCTGCCGATCCAGGCCAGACTCAGTGCGCCGGCGCGTAATACCCGGACATGACTTGAATCTTGAGCCTGGCTGGGTCTTGAGGCAGACGCACCTCAAGCTTGTGAAGGTGTGCGTCGCGTGCGGTCTGCGTGGATGTGTAGGTCAATGCAAATTGGTCCGCGATGGCCTCGGAGACTTTGGCTGCTTTGGGAAGGAGATCGGCTTTCCCATCTGCATCGAGGACCATCCCGCCGGCCGTCTTTGCAATCGCCTCCAGTGCAGACCAACTGGGGTTAAGCTCACCCATTGAAAGCTTGTTGGTGAGGTGCAGAGCATAGAACACCGGCCCGCCGGGCAACTGCATGGCTCGCTTTGTTTGTGCCAGATTGAGGTGAGACGCATTATCCACGCCATCGCTGATCAGTACCAGCGCGCGGCGTTGGTAATGCGCAGATTGAACAATGTAGTTTTCGGAAGCCACAATGGCATCGCGCATGGCGGTGCCGCCGCGGGATTGCTGATACTGGAAAGCCTCAGGACCGAAGCCGACTGCCGGCGTGAACTTAACATCCAAAAATGCCTGGTCGGAGAAGAGAACAAGCATCACCTCGCTGCCGGGCGGAAGACTCTTTACGAGGGATAAAGCGGCAGCGTCAATCTGGCTTCGAAATGCAAAGGCAGAGCCTGAATCGTCGAGTAAGAGGCACAGGGAGACCGGTGTGCCGGGACCGGCGACGGATTGGATGGTCTGAGAAGCATTGTCTTCGATCACCTGGAACGTGGAAGAGTCCGCAGGCACGAAGGAGTGCTTGGCCTTATCGAGGACCAGCACATTGAGGCTGAGTTTCGGCCATGGCTGCGACGCCGACGGGCGGAATTGCCCGGCCGGATTGCTTGAACCGAGCGCCGGGCTGGCAGGCTGGCCATGCGTAACGGCGGCGTTGAATGCCAAAGCGGCAAGCAATATTGGGGAAAGCAATTCCGGGAAGTGCAGCCCTTGCATGTGCAGCCTCCTTGTGTGCGGATGCACACATAGTGCGCCGCCTCGCTGGTTTGAATCCGTGACCACGCACACAAGATTTCCTCCCGGGCGATCACATTTGAAAGCGGTTACTTTGGGATTTGGAAGAGAATCTGTTTGCGATGCACGGAGATGGTTGAAAAGCAGATCAGATGCGGATCGAAATGCGGCAGGGGCTAAAGCCCAGCTTCTTTTGTGGGCGTTTTTGCGGCACGGCTGAAGCCGTGCCCTTTTACAAGGCTCTCTTCGATAGAGTTTTTGCGCCAGCACGAGACGGTCGCCTGCGATGAAGTTCAAATGTTGTTGCACTGAGATTTCGGGTGCTCGACACCGCTAACTGAATTGCTCTAGGCTCAATTCCTGGGGGGCTCAATTCGTGGGCTTCAGGGATTTCATCGGAAACGCGCAAACCGTCACCCATCTTCGCGAGAGCATTCGCGCGGAGCGGTTTCCACATTCGCTGATCCTGGCCGGGCCGAGAGGCGCGGGCAAGTACACGCTGGCACTGATGCTGGCGCAGGCGGTGAATTGCCTCGACCCTGCGGAATCGGACGGTCTGCCCGATTTCTGCGGCGTCTGCTCGAACTGCACCCGCATTGCGGGATCGGCAAATCTGGATAACCTGGTTGCCGAAGCCGTGAGCGCCCGCGACGAGATGCGCGATGTTGACAAGCGCGAGACGCGGATTCTGATTCAGACGCATCCGGATGTGCTGATTGTTCCTCCCGACCCGCCGCAACTGCTGATCAAGCTGGGACAGGTGCGGCAGGTGATTCATGTGGCCTACTACCGGCCGCCGGTTGAAGCGCGGCGCACGTTTACGATCTTCACTTCCTCGGCGTTTATGAAGGAGGCGGCCAACAGCCTGCTCAAAGTACTGGAGGAGCCACCGGAACATACATCGCTGATCTTGCTCACAGAAAATCCACAAGAACTGTTGCCCACCATCCGCTCGCGGGCGGTGGTACACAGGCTTGGAGCTCTTCCGGCCGCGGAGCTGGAAGCACTGCTCGCCGTGCGACGGCCGGAATTGAAAGCACAAGACCGCGCCCTTGCCGCGCGGCTCGCAGAAGGCGCAGTGGGCAGGGCACTGACGATCGATCTGGCCGCTTATTTGACCGGCCGGCAGGATGCGCTGGTGATCCTGCGCAATGCGCTGCGGGAGCCGGAATACTCACAGCTCTTCCACTCGACGGAGAGCTACCGCAACGGGGCCGACGGGCAGGAAAAGACGGTGAACCTGCTGCGGGCGCTGGGCAGCCTGATTGAGGATCTGTTGCTGGTGGCGTCTGGAACGCCGCAGCTGGTGCGCAATCTCGACCTGGGACCGGAGTTGGAAAAACTGGCGCAGGGGTTGAGTCCCCGGGACCGCGCCATCCATTGGATCGACGGCGCGGCCCGAGCACTTGTGCAGGTGGAGCAGGGGATGCGCCGCAACCTATTGCGTCAGCTTGCGCTGGACGCTATGGCGGTGAGCCTGGAGCAAAGCTGAACCGGTCTGCGCGGATTCAATTCCCGACAATTTCTAAAGCAACCGCCGCCGAACCCAGGGCATCTCTTGCTGTAACGGCATCCACGGTCACCGCACGAGGACTGGAGAACAGCGGGCATTCCTGCCTTATCCACCCCTGCCTCCGCGATTCGATTTGTGCAGGCGGACGTTGAGTGGCCGGAAGTTGGTTGGCCGGAGAAATTTGCATTGGGGTCGAAAATAGGGCAGAATGAAGCACACTCCTAGCGATTTTCCCTTTCCCGTGTGCACGCCGCTTCTGTCCCCGAGATTCATCATTGGAGGTTTGCTTCATTGAGCACGCATACGATTGAGCCTACGAACGCCTATGCCGTCAGCGCAGAGCAAAGCCAGCCGCAAGCCAGGAGCAAGAGAACCTTGACGGTGAGGCCGAGAAATGGATTTGCAGCCACGCAATTGCCGGTAGACGGAACTTATCGCCAGGCGGAGCTCTTTTACCTGCAGAAGCAGATCCAGGCGCAAACCCCGATGGTGATTGTTCTGGAAGATGGCGAGCAACTGGAAGGATGTATCGAATGGTACGATCGCAGCGCTCTCAAGCTTCGCGGCCATTTAAAGACGCTGGTCTACAAGTCCGCCATTAAATATATGTACAAGGTGGGCGAAGCGGGCGCCTCGGGGAGCAGGGAGTAGAGCCGCATAAATGTCAGCGGCGGACTGAAGAACTTCCTTTCGGGGCTGAAGCCGTCTGTTTAAACGCCTTTCATGGCACGGCTGAACAGCTTGGTGAAAAAGTCCAGCTTCGTTGGTGGTATCGCGAAAGGCATGCCTCAGGGCCTAAAGGCCGGATTGATAATGAGCGGTTTGCACCGGGGATGAATCCCCGGCCTACCGCACGGCTCACTTTTCACCAAGCTGCAAATCAGTGCCCTTGCAAAACGGGATTTATGCAACGAGTTCTCGGGTTTTAAGAACTCACATCGCACTCATACCGGAAGAGGTGACATGGAGGGCGCTGGGCGCTCGACTGCATTTTTCGCCGGAACTGGAAGACGGGTGAGGGTGACGACGGTGATATCGTCGTCCTGGCCGAATGCCTCTGCCGCACTTGCAATGCGCTCTGCCGGGTCCATGCTGAGCGCGGCTGCGCGCTCGAAGCCGAAGAGCTCGCCGGTTTTGCCGCGCGCTTCCACCACGCCATCCGAGACCAAAGTAATCCGCTCATTCACGCCGAGCTCAAAGGCAGTTTCACTGTAAGTAGCCTCTACATCGAGACCAAGCGGAAGCCCGTTGTCTACCTCGAGTTCCTTTCCGTTCCTATAAGGCGCGGGATGGCCGGCGTTGGCCAGGGTCAGGGTTCCGTCTGAATCCGCACGCAAGACCAGGCAGGTGGTAAACCCGCCCTGCTGGCGGCCGAGCATGCGCTGATTCATCGCTCCGAGGATCGAACCCGGGCTTTGCGTGTAATGCGCAAGCGTGCGCACGGTGCCAACAAGCAGGCTCACGGTCATGGCCGCTGGCATGCCTTTGCCACTGACATCGCCAATGACGATGAGAACGCCGCCATCGCGCAGGGGAAGAATCTGGAAGAAATCGCCTCCGACTTCGCCTGCAGGTTTGTAGACACTCTGGATGCTGAAGCCTTCGACGGTAGGAATTTCTTCGGGAACCAGCACCTGCTGAACTTCGCGCGCGTTGCGCATCTCCTGCTCAAGAAGCGCTTGCTGGCGACGGCTTTCGACTGAGTAGCGGTAGACGGCGTAGACGAGCGCAACAAGCAGCAGAATCCCAAAGGCTTCGCGCGCGGTGACACCATTGCCGAACACCATAAACATGGGATCGCCCATCGTGGTCCCTAACGTCCAGTGCGTAAACCGGCTGCCCTGCTGCAAAGCCACGCTGGTGGTGAAGATGGACTGGTAAAGGAAAGCGAGCAGCGCAACTGTCCAGCGGGCCGGCTCAAGCTTTCTCTGCCGAAACACCGCGGCAGCGATGATGTAGATGGGAAAAAGCTCGAGCAGGATCACGAGGGGCATGAGAGCGCCGTCGAGGATCTGAAAGGGAACCGGATTGGGGAGCATGAATCCGAGAAGAGCGCCAAAATCTAAAATGCCCTCCGCTGCCATGATCCAACCCAGAACCTTTGCCAGTTTCATGAGCCGCGGGTCGTCGCGGAGATCGAGGAGCCAGAGAAGCAGGAACCAGAGGGTAATATCGCCCAACACGTAGACGGGTTGGTTGAGGCCCATGGCAATAAGGAACGGAATCGGCAGCTTGAGCCGCAAGAGCACCTCCGCCATGGGTCTTGCAGCAGCAAACCAGCCCATCCAGAAGCTCAGCCATTGGCGGCGGTCGAGCAGCCAGGCGAGCAGCCCAAAGATCCCAACCAGGGCGTAGAGTGCGCTGAAAGCAAAGCTTAATTGCCGGCTTTGAAGCCAGTGGTAATCCAGCTTGCTCATGGCCGCTTCAATGGCGCTGGGGCTGCCGAGCACAGGCGGCGCATAGAAGCCGCCTACCTTGCCGTCGGAAGAAGAATCGAGGGGCGACTTCCAGACCCGCACCGCCAGCACACCCGACATAGCCGTTCCGAGCCCGAATGAGCGCGGCATCAGGTCGCTATACCAGACCGGACGCGGCGGAAAGCTGCCATACTTTCCGACCAACTGACCGTTCCAGTAAACCTCGTACGCATCCTCGACAAAGGGCAGCAGAATCGCCAGCGTTTCGGGGTTTCCCGCGCCGGGAGCAAGCCGGACTTGACGCCGGTACCAGCCGAAGCTTTCAGCGCTGAAATGGGTCTGCGCGCCCCATGGCTTGTCCACAGCCAGCTTCTCCCATCCAGAATCATCAAAGGCAGGCGAGGCCCACGCAGGGTTGTCGCCGAGATGGAACTGCCAGTATCCATCGAGGGTGGCCGCTCCGCCGTCGAATTGGACGTAAACTGACGGGCTTGCAGGCAAGGGTTGCTGGGCGCGACCGGTGACTGCGGCGGCTGCCGATAAGGAGATGAGGATGAGCAGGCTGTGCGGTACCATGCGGGGAAGCATGGAAGAAGCATAACTCCCATCCTGCGTTGGAGCTACAGTTTCTTTTAGGGGAGACTATCGATGTGGCTCGCGAGCCGCCTTGTGCAGGCGGTCGCGGATGGCTGCGCCGAGTCCCGCAGCCGGCGGGAGCGGACAAAGAATCACGGTGCATTCCTGCTCGTCGAGCGCGCGCAGCCCGGCGTAGAGAGAGTGCGCCAGCGCTTCAGGCGCAGACCATTTGCCCCAGGGAAAGACCACAGCTCCGGGCGGAGGCGCAACACCGACGGGCATCATCACGCCGAGGCGTTCTGATGGAAATGCTGACGCGGCTTGAGCAAGCTGACGGGCGAGGTCCGCCTGCGGCGCGGCAGCATCGGCTTCTATCAGAATAAGCCGCGCATTGGGCGCGTAGTGACGAAGGCCTACGCCGGGCGAGGGTAGCGATTGCGATGGCTCTTCTTCAATGACTTTGCCGCTGAAAACTTCCACGGAGCCGGCAACTTGCTCGATCATCTCGGCGGTCACCGCTCCGGGGCGATAGATGACCATGGGGCTCTGACATGGATCGAGGACAGTGGATTCGACGCCGTGGGCCGTGGGTCCCGCGTCGAGGATTGCATCGATGCGGCCGTCGAGATCGGCAAGGACATGGCCGGCGGTGGTGGGGCTGATGTGGGCAAAGAGGTTGGCGCTGGGCGCGGCCACGGGTACGCCGGCGCGGCGGATCAACTCAAGCGCAACAGGATGGGCGGGCATGCGCACGCCGACCAACGGACGGCCCGCGGTAACCGCGTCGGGCACGGCTGCACTGCGGGGCAGAAGCAGAGTCAAAGGTCCGGGCCAGAAAGCGGCGATCAGGCGTTGCGCCGCTTTGGGAGTCTCTGTAACTAATCGGTGGAGCATGGAGGGATCGGCGATGTGGACGATGACCGGGTCCCACGCAGGGCGTTGCTTGGCCGCGAAAATCCGCTCAACAGCCGCGGGATCCAGCGCGTTGGCTCCAAGGCCGTATACCGTCTCCGTCGGCAGAGCGACCAGGCCCCCTTCGTGGAGAATCCGCGCGCCATGCTCCAGCGCCTGCCGGGTTTCGGCAGCTTCAAGATGAGCGGGGTCAACGGTCAGGCGAAGGGTCTTCACAACTCTTATTGTCTCCTCCCGTCGCGGCCCATGTCCCAGGCCTTATACTCGCTGTCTAGAGTTGGGGTGCGGCGATGCCAATCGAAACCGAGATCAAGTTTCGCGTAATGGATGTGCCCGCACTGACGGCGCGGCTGGAAGCGGCTGGATTTCACGTGCAGACTCCACGAGCGTTTGAGAGCAACGTGCTGTACGACACGCCCGATCGGCAGATGCGCGCGCGCACAGAGATATTGCGCATACGCAGCTACGCCGGACGGTGGATCTTAGCGCACAAACGACTGCCCGACACCGGACCCGGCGAAGATGCCCACAAGCATCGTGTTGAGACCGAAACTGAGATCTCCGATGGCAACACCCTGGCGCAGATTTTTACTGCGCTCGGCCTTGTTCCTGCCTTCCGGTATGAGAAATGGCGCACCGAGTGGCAGGATGGCGAAGGACACTGCGTGGTGGACGAGACCCCGATCGGCGATTTCGCCGAGTTGGAAGGCTCGGCAGAGTGGATTGACCGCTCGGCCGTACGCCTGGGCGTGACGCCGGAAGACTATCTGACACTGAGCTATGGACGCCTTTTCGATGTCTGGCGTCAGCAGCACAACTCGGCAGCCGAAGACCTGACCTTTGCCGCGGTTGCGGATGCGGCTAGAGGCCAGTAGAGGCAAGACTCCGCGTTCCCTTAGTAACGAGATGGTGAAATTTCCCTTAGGCAAGGTGTTAGCGGAGCCGATAGGAACCTTAGTTATCGCTAAGGCTTCTGGAGGGCTCTGTGAAAAGTAAGACATTTCAGATTTGTCGAATCATTCCCCGGCGGCCGGGGACGCGGCTGTTTCAGGCAGCGGCGCTGGTACTTGTATTGGCGATCGCTTTGCCCGGTTGGGCAGGAGATGAGCGCGCAGTGAAAACGCACACAGCGCCGGTCTATCCGGAGATCGCGAGACGCTTACATATCTTCGGCGAAGTTAAGGTTCAAGCCATTGTGGATGCCGAAGGAAAAGTGAAAGATGTAAAGCCGGTAAGCGGTAACTCCATGCTCTCAGTCGCAGCCCAGGACGCAGTACGGAAGTGGAGGTTCGCATCCGGAAGCGGAGACTCAACCGTTGTGGTGGCGGTGAACTTCGACCTCGGCCAGTAACGCGGGCAGCGGCGGAGCGAGCCGAATCGCAGGGGATGGAGAAAGCCGTCCCCTGCAGTTTTTGGGTGCGATACCGATGGGTTTTGCTCCAGACCGCTCCCTTGGGGCGAAATGAGGACACGTAAGGGTATTGCACGACTCTGGTTCCCCTGCCTTGAAAACGATTTTGCTATCTGCTAATTTCATGACGGCCTAGTAATATTGGAGTTAATAGGAACCGTCAGGTGTGCAATGTCTAACTCTCACCAGAGTCCCCCCCCAGCCGAAATTGGTTCGTCCGTTGCGGTTGTCGGGCGGGATGACCAGCGTCGCAAGGAAATTGCCGGCGCGGCTTCTGTGTGTCAGGGAGTAACGCTCAAGGAGTACTCTCAGATCCCTTCCAGCGTTGAAGATGCAATCCAGATGCTGGACAAGAATCATGACATCGTGATTCTGGACGTGGACGGTGACCGGGAATTCGCGCTGAGCATGGTGGAGAATCTCTCTGCCGACGAAACTACGGCGGTAATGGTTTATTCATCGCTGGCGGATTTGAAGCTGGCGATCCGGTTCATGCGCGCGGGCGCACGCGAGTTTTTCACCCTGCCCATGTCGCTCGGGGAGATGGAAGGCGCTTTGACGCGGGCGGCAGCGAGCCGCTCTTCGAATCGAACCGCCAAGAGGACCGCCGGCAAGGTCGATGTGTTTTTCGGGTCCAAAGGGGGCTGCGGAGTAACGACCATTGCCGCCAACTTTGCCCTGTCGCTGGCGCAGGAATCGAGCGAGCCCACCTTGTTGATCGATCTCGGACTTCCGCTGGGGGATGTGGGCATCAACCTTGGAATGGTTACAGAGTACTCGACGTACAACGCCCTTCAGGATTCGGCGCGGCTGGATACCAGTTTTCTCAACTCGCTGCTGGCAAAGCACAGTACCGGATTGTCGGTGCTTGCGGCTCCAACCGAGTTTCCTCGGAGCGATACACCCAGCAACGCGATCAACAGGCTGCTGGAGGTGGCGCGCCTGAATTTCGAGCACATCGTGATCGATATCGGATCGAGGCTCGACTTGATGGATACGGCGCTGTTCGATGCGTTTTCGATGGTGTATCTGGTCACGCAGGCCGGCGTTTCAGAGCTGCGCAACGCGAATCGCATGATCACCAAGTTCTTCATCGGGCGCACCCGCAACCTGCAGATCGTGCTCAACCGATTCGATTCGCGCACTGTGCTGTTCACCGACAAGCAGATTGCCAAGGCGCTTACGCGGCCTACGCAATGGAAGATTCCTGACGATTATGCAACCGCGCGCAGAACCCAGACCCGCGCCACTCCGCTCGCGCTGGAAGAATCGCGGATCTCGCATGCCATTCGGCAGATGGCGAGAGAGGCGGCCGGCCTACCGGAAGAAACTGACAAGAAGAAGATGTTCAGCTTCTTCAAATAGAGCCGAAGCTCGATTTACTTCTCCGCTCCATGACACTTCTTGGACTTCTTCCCGCTGCCGCAGGGGCAGGGATCGTTGCGCCCAACCTTCTCGCCAGTTCGGCGTTGCGCGGGCTGTGGTGAATCCGGCATTTGCCTCGGCACACTCAGCCCACGCCGCCATTTCCCCTGGCGCTCAGGTTCTGAAGCACCTCGTAGCCACCCATTAGTTCGTCAGGGATGTAATATTCCGACGGTCGTTCAGGTTGATAGCTTACTTCGAACTTTTGGTCTTTCATGTTCCGAGCAAGCTCATCAGCAATTTCGCCCTCGACTGCCAACCCGAAACGACCGGAGTAATATTCGCCGTCGACGACATAGGAAAATGCGAAGCAGGGGTATAAATGCGCTTGGTCACTTTTGCTGTTACTTGTGAACTCCTTAAACTCCGTCTGTTGTATCGTCGCCTCAGTGGTTGGCCATTCGGCCGCCTCTTCAACCCGTTTCTTGTCCCGACGGTCCCAGGCCACTGACAAAACGACGAGCGCGAGGACTGCCAAGAAAAGAAATAGATACGGCATCTGATTGGCTCTCCGTCATCAGGATTGTAACGGGTTTTCTTGTACTTCCCCCTCGCACCCTACTTCTCCGCTCCATGACACTTCTTGTACTTCTTCCCGCTGCCACAGGGGCAGGGATCGTTGCGCCCTACCTTCTCGCCGGTGCGGCGTTGCGCGGGCTGGCTGGCGTCTCCGCCTCCGGAACGGCTTGCTGCTTCAAGCTCGCGTTGCTTCTTGTGGCGAAACTCCTTTTCGATTGCATCGATGGTTGTCGAAGGCTGACGGGTGTGAATGCCCGGGTCGACGTGCGGGGCAAATGACTCTCCATCCACCGGTCTTGCCGCGCTTGCGACCGGCGGCGCCTTGGGTACGGGACCGCGTGGCCGTGGCACTTGGCCGCCCATCGGCTGGCCATCCGGTCCCAGAATCTGCATCCGGAAGAGGAAGCGGACGGTGTCTTCCTGGAATTTGAGCATCATGGCCTCAAACATGTCGTAGGACTCGCGCTTGTAAGCCACCAGCGGGTCCTGCTGCGCGTAGCCGCGCAGGCCGATACCCTCTTTCAGGTGATCCATGCCCAAGAGGTGATCCTTCCAAAGCCCGTCGATCACGCTCAGCATAACCATCCGCTCGTGATAGCGCATGGTCTCAGCGCCAAGAATCTTCTCCTTGGCCTGGTATTCCTGATTGAGTTTTTCAAAGATCTCTTCGCCAAGTTCGTGGCGGCTGAGCTCCTCGGGCTTGATGCCCGCAGCCGTGATGTTGAGACCGAAGTGATCGAATATCCCGTCTTCGAGTCCCTTC
>Ga0181516_10002292_pt1 | contig 13793 bp, 12 predicted proteins | sample PEATcosm2014_Bin_25_FD_121104 | JGI IMG/M metagenome (GOLD analysis project Ga0181516, IMG submission 121104) | Peatland microbial communities from MTU Mesocosm Facility, Houghton, MI, USA - PEATcosm2014_Bin01_10_metaG | ecosystem: Environmental > Terrestrial > Soil > Wetlands > Peat | place... | reverse complement strand
GCTGACACTCGGCGGTCAGACCTTCTGCCTGGTGCCCATGGCACCGGCGGGCTTGCCGGCGCAACCGGCCGCGGCGGGCGTATTCCAGCCGAGGTACGGCCACCGGTAGGACAAGGGGATAGACACGGGCCTCGCCGCCGACAGTTCATGGAAAACCCCTTTGAGGAGTGCCAGAATGCCCCAGGAACCCGCAGGACCGAATCCCTTCCGGATCGCCCGGCCTCTGGCCCTCCTTGGCGCATTGCTGGCTTGCTGCGCCCAGAACGGCTGGGCCGGGGTATTCGATCGCGAATACGCCGACCCCGCGCCTTGGGCTGCAACGGACACCGGTGTTTATACCGCGAGCCCGCACCGGTTTGACGCGCCGGCCGTGAAGGAGATGGGATTTGTTCCCGGGATCCTCCTGACCGAGAGGTTTCGCAGAATATACCAGCGTTCTGATGAACTGCGCTCATCGGGCAGTCTGAGTCCTCAGGAAATCGTTTCGCGGGTCAATGAATCCGTCTCCAAGGAAGTGGCGGAGCTGGTTGCCAACCATCAGGTGCCGACCGAGTTGGCGGAGATGACGCGGAACATCCTCTCCCAGTGGAACGATAAGGACGCGTCCTCCGCCTCTGGAGCGACAAGCAGTACCTTGTTGACCAAAAACAGCATGGGTGCCCACCACTATTCGCCGAGTGCATTCGTCGAACTGGCCTTGGCCGAGATCAAGGAGAACGCCTGGAAGAAGCAACGTGCGGGCGGCATGACACCCTTCCGCGTTTTCGAGATGGGTGGCGCCTACGGTTATCACAGTGCCAGCCTGGTGGGTCCCGGTTCCGCAAGGACGGAGGTCTACTACAACGATATGGAACCAAGGCATGCCGCCCTGGCGGCCCGCATGCAATGGTCGAACCCGGAACGGGGCGGGCACTGGTTCGTGAACGTCTCGAAGGTCCCCAATTGCACGCTTCCAGCCGATTCTTTCGATGCCGCCACCGCTTTCCTGGTGCTCCACTTCATGAGCGGAAGCGAGATCGAACGCACCCTTGACCAGCTCTACGCCAGTCTCGTGCCGGGGGGAAGGGTCTACCTCCAGGCCACCGCGCCCACCAATATCATGGCCTTCAATGGGGAGCGGAAAGCAGCCATTGCCGCCAAGCTGAAGGAATGGTCGCACCTGGAGGGCCAGAAGCCCTGGCTGTACCTTCCGGACCTGCCCGAGTTCGCGGACCTGCTCAAGGGTTATCAGATCGTCCATCCCCAGTACCGGGGGTGCCTGGACAAGGCGGCCGAAAAGGCCGGCTTTGAGATCGTCAAAGACATGTATGAAATTTCAAAAAACGACCGCGGTGAACTCGAGGATCTGGGAGAACGGCCAGGCTGGGTTTATTGTCTGATTCTCAGAAGACCGGCCAATGAGGGGAAGGACTGACAGCAAACCTAGCCATTTAGTTCCCATCCTTGCTGAACCTGAAGTCGCAAACGGTTCCAGCGGTCGGCGGCGTTCCCGGGGGAACCTATTAACTAAATAGAACATAAAGATGGCAGCGCCCTGGACGAAGACCACCTTCATCCGGGACACCCGGGCTTCCGCCCGGCTCTTGCCACCCACCCCCAGGAAGGCGTTCCATGACCCTGAGCCCTACCGCGCTCCTCCACCTGCTGGCCGCCGGCGCCATCGCCGCCCAGGCCCAGGTCAACGTCACCCTGTCCAGCCCCGTGAGCGAGGCCCAGGCCGGCGCCGTGGTCCCGCTCTTGTGCCGGGTGGAGGGCGCGGTGCGGGATCCGGGCTGCACCTGGATGGTCTGGCGCAATCGCGTGGACCCGGGGGACCTGCCCCTCAGCCATGATGGCAAGGGCCAGGTCTTCTTCCACGCCCCCGCACGGGGCGAGGACTGTGACTACCACATCCGCTCCACCTCCAGGGAGGACCCCAACCGGCATGGAGACACGTTCATCCGGGTGCCCAAGCGGGCCCCGGCCGCGGACCCCGGACCGGCAGCCGAACTGAAGGCTTCCGGAGCCCCGCGCTATGCCTGGCGCCTGCAGTGCCGGGAGGTGGGCGACACCGTCCGCGGCCGAGCCCTGTTCCCGGTGACCGGGTGCTGGGAGCCGGATGCGGTCCGGCCCACTTTCCTCGCCCTCGGGATCGTCCCGGGCGGCAACCCGGAGCGGGGCTATCCGGTCCGGCTCCAGTTGGGCGCCGAGGATCCCGACCGGCTGCCCTGGAAGGCTTCCGGCAAAGGGAGGGTGCCTGCCCCCCGTACGGCCGCCCTCGCCCGGCGTCAGGACGGCACCTGGGTGGTGGCGGTCCCGAACGACAACAAGCTGCTCCAGGTGGACCTGGAGAAAAGGCAACCGGTTCCTGCCGAGGCCTGAGCCCAAAGCTGCGCCCCAGTTTGTCCATGACGTTCGAGAAGTAGAAGAGCAGGACCGTCAGGCCGAAAAAGGCATCAGCGCTGGTTGTTCTTCTCCCACTGGGCCTGGAATTCGTCGCTCAGGGATTCCAGGTCGACGTAGACCAGGGACCGTTTCTCCCCCATGGGGATCTTCACAAAGCACTTGCGATAGGGGCCCTCCGAGGAATACCAGTATTTGAGCCGGTTGCCATCGATGGGGATCCGCTCCTCGACGTCCTTGAGTTTGAACAGCCCGCCCATCCGGAAGAGTTCATCCTTCGGGGTCTCCTGGCCGTCTTTGTCGAAATCCCGGCCCTTGACCTGGATGCGTTCCATCAAACGTGGTTCAGCTTGCTTCGGTTTGATCAGTGTGATTGGTTTGGGGGGCTTTATCATAAATGTACCTTTATGCTTGGTCCAGTTTGATTAAGTAGCGTGGTGAGCCAAGGTCCGGCCTTGTGGGATTCTAGACCAGCTTGAAAGGAAAGCAACCCCCATTCTCTTGGTCTGCGGATGAACCGGCAGGAAGGCATCTTTCCGGTCATTCCCTGAGCAGGCTTGTGCCGTAGGAGTTGGCTTGGCACCATGCGCCGTGATCGCCACACTGAAAAACCTCGACATATTCCGGGATGTGTGCCAGCATTCCTCCGCCAATCTGGACAACCTTGAGAATTGGAGGAGAGCATGAAGCGGACGGCCCATGCCCTGACGGGTATTCTGCCCTTTCTTCTCATTGCATCAGTGGTTTCGATCATGAGCAGCTGCGGAGGAAGCAGTACAACTTCCACGGCGGGTGGCGGCGCGAACTCATACTACGGCACGCAGAGCCCAGGCGATGCGTGGTCCTGGGAAATCACCAAAGATGCAGGCGGCAACGGCTCATTCTCCGCGACGAACAAGACGAGCGGGAGTACCTACAGCGGGAGTGTTGCCACCCTATCCAGCAAATTCCTGCAGCTTACGATCGCTGCTACTACCGACAGCAATGTGACTGTTGGAAATATCGAATACGCAGTTGAATTTCCCGATACGGCCCTGATCGTGAAACCAGCCGGGGTCAAGGATGCGCTGGTGATCGGAGCAGCGCAAGGTGACTCCCCATCGCCCGCCAGCTACAACTGGGTCAAAGTGGCCAATTTGGGATGGGACGTTAGCACCGATCCAGCCTTTGGAACCGCCACTTCAACTGAAAGCGCGGGCACTTTTACCATGTCCGTAGTCCCGTACCTCCTGGGCAGCGCCGACCCGATGTCTACCGTTATCTACACTGGAGTGTTCAGCAACGGCGTCATCACCACCACTGCCGCCGATGGAACAACGTTCGGGGTGACCCCTTCCGGCGTTCTGATAGGGGACCAGGGGACGAATGGTGGACTCATCGGTATGCTCCAACCCACGGCCAAAATCGGTAGCACCGCCATCTTGCAGGCGGGAAGGGAATTCAGGGGATTCGTTTTCATGACCCATCCGCCCTTTGAATCGGGCGGGATCACGCTCCAAGATAAAACTCAGGGCATCTGGTCCCGCACCAAAGGTGACGGCCTCATCACCGCTGGCGAGTACACGAATTTTGCGAACGGAACCGAAGACTCGGATCCTGGTGGCAGTTCTATTGCCACCTTGAGCCTGGACAGCGAGGCAGCTCCCGGCGAATTCGCCGGCACCATGACCGATAGCCATGCAGGAACGCACCCGTTCACACTCATGATCAATCAAATCAATGGCAAGTACATGATTTTTGGCTTCTCGCAAAACCAATGGGGCTCCGGTAACAACATGTCTCCATACCTCTTCGTTGTAATGGAGCAATAAGGCTCAAAGCGTCCGCATTCCCTGGGTTCAAGCCAGAGGAGACGGCTTCAGGCGGCTTGGCGTTCGCAATGTATCCCAAAGCAGGTTTCGCGGCCCGGGTCCATGGCCAAGCCCCGGGCCGTTTGAGGCTTTTGAATTCCCTATCCGCTCAGAAGGTGAGCTTTTCCAGGATGCGGGTGAATATCGAAACCGATCGATCCCACTCGTGGAAGGCGTCGAACGCCATCTGTGCCCGCAACGCGAGAATCGCGCGCTCGTTGGGATCGGGGCGATACTTGTCGATCTCGCGCAACAACACGGTTGGCAGCCTGGACAAGCGGGAGTTCGGTGCGGCGAAAGCGGCCAGCTGGTCATCCGGCGGCGGAAAGTCACGCCACGAACGCAGCGACTGGAGAACGTCCCGCGAGCGTTGGCGCGCTTGGTTGCCTCCGCGCCGCGTGGCGGCCCGCACATCGGTGACCAGGCGCCCGTCGCTGCCGGGCCCGATGAATACGCACCGCGAGGTGCCGTCGGTCTCGTCACGGACCGCGAGAACGCCTTCGCCCGGCGTGGCGGCCAGGGCGATGAGCGTCCGCAGCGAGGCGGAACGGCCCGGCAGCCCGTTTTCCACCCGCTGTGGACCACCGCCCGCAAGGGGGGTCAGTTCGTTGGCGGGAGACAGCGCGTACACGATGCCCGCACCTGCGTCCGCGACCAGGATGCGGCCGCTCCTGTTGACCGCGACGTCAGTGACCCTCCTGAAGTCCGTGGCAAGGGTCGTCATGACACCTTCGCGGATGCGGCGGATGCAGTGATTGCCGCCGTCGGCGATGATGATGTCGCCGTTCGGGGCCACCGCCACCGCGATCGGCCGGTCGAGCTCCGCTGCTTCCGCCGCCCCATCGTCGCCGCTGTACCCTCGCGCGCCAGTGCCGGCGATGGTCACCAGTCGACCGTCAGTGGTCACTTTGCGCACGCGGTTGTTGCCCCGGTCGGCGATCAGGACTTCATCCTCGCGGGTCACCGCAACGCCCGAGGGGCCCGCCAGCTGCCCAGCCGTGGCGTCGTGCTGGTCGCCGTTGTCACCGCTCACACCGGTGCCTGCGAGCGTGATGATGTACTGGCCGGGATTGATGCGGCGCACGCGGTTATTGGAGGTATCGGCGACGATGATGTCGCCGTTGGCGGCGACCGCCACCCCTTGCGGGGTGTGCAGGTGGGCTGCGAGCGCTTCCGCCTGATCGCCGTTGAAGCCGGCCTGGCCCGTGCCGGCGACGATGCTCGCGGTGCCGTCGATGCCGATTCGGACGACTTGATGCCACCCCGTGTCCGCAATGATGATCGACGGATTGACGTGATCCCAGGCGACGGCAGTCGCTTGGGCAATGTTGGCCCCGGTGGCGCCCGGAACATTCCAGATGTGTGCCTGCACGGGGGTCGCGCCGCCGGTCAACAGACCGACCATCGTCACGGCACCCACGGTTGCCCCTATCCTCGACAGCTTCCCGGGCATCTTTGCTCCCCTCAATCTCCTTCCTGAGGATTGAGGCATGGAGCGGAATGGTTCCTTGGAGATGTTGCGACATTCGACCCGGGGAACCAGGCCAATAAATAAAACATATATGTCCAGCAACCTCGCCAGGCTGCCCGGCCCCGGGCGCCTGCCACCCCTTCCAGCCCCCAGGAGGCCCCAGATGATCCATCCCTTCCGCACCCCGAGCGTCATGATCGCGGCCGCCCTGGCGGGAGGCACGTGCGCCGTGCCCGCCTGGGCCCTGTTCGAGCCGGGCGAATGGCAGCAGTTCGGCTCCGGGCTCGGCCTGCGCCCGGTGGGGGTGGCCTGCCTGGACGACACCAGCGTGTTCGTCCTGAACCGGGGCAACGTGGGCGGCGGCCTTCCGGGGCGCACGGAGGTGCTGTGCTTCCACCGGCCGAACCTGAAGTCGGCGTTCGACCTCGAGACCATCTGCAAGGACCTGCCGGCCAGCGCCCGCCAGCTGGCGCCGGGACCGGACGGGAAATCCCTGGTGGTCAACCTGGGCGACGGGTCGTTCCTGCACCTCCGCCTGCTCAGGAATGCCAACGGCTGGCGGAGCCATCCCGGCGGCACCGTGCAACTGCTCAAGGCCAAGCAGCGCGCGAGCATCGCGGCCTTCGGCGGCGAGGTGTTCGTGCCCTGCCGGCTCGGGAGCACCCGCGCCACGGGGGTCCTTGGGCGCCTGCAGCCCCGGCCCGGCGGAGGCGGCACCGCCTGGCGGGAGACGTCGGTCGGCATGGGCCTGGAGGCGGCGTTCGGGTTCTCGCCCCACGGGCATCTCTTCCTGTGCGCTCCGGACCAGGGCCGGATGGTGTTCATACCCAACCTGCTGGCCGGGGAGGAGGAGCAGCGCCGGGAGGAGGAACGGAAGGCCAAGGCCGGCGAGGACGAGAAGCGGGAGAAGCAGCGCGACAAGAAGCGGCGCAAGGCCAAGCGCCAGAAAGTGAAGCAGAAGGCGGGGCAGCAGGCCCTGGCCCCGGCCGCCGCCGGGCTCCAGGCCGTCGGCGCCGAAGGGGAGCCGGACCCGGAGGACCAGGATCCGGATACCGACGATGAACTCGCCGAGGACCCGGATTCCGACGGTGAATTCACCGAGGCCCCGGCGCCCGTCGCCGGGGCGGTCCGGGTGGAATCCAAGCGCTCCGCCCCGGCACCGGAGGCCGCGCCACTGGCGCCCCTGGCTTCCCCCTGGGTTCGGGCCGGCAGCGTGAACCAGCTGACCCTCGCCCGCAAAGCCGCGGCCCTGGCCGAGGATCCCCGGTTCCACGAGCGTCTCCGCGAGGCCTTCCGGAGGATGCGGCGCCATTCGCCCGCCGGCGCCCTGTCCATCGCCGACCTGCTGGGACGCACCGACCTGTCCGAGCCGTGGGTGGAACCGGCCCTCCTGCCCAGGGGCTATGCCCCGCCCCCGTCCCTCCCGCCCCTGCCTGCGCCGGCGGCACCGCCGTACCCCAATGTCTGGGGCTTGGATCTGCGCCAGTTGGACCTGTCCAGTTCCGGCTTCGGCTTCGAGGATCATCACCTCCCCGGGATCAGCTTCGCCGGTGCCCTGATCACCCCCGAGCAGTCCGCGCTCCTGGCCGGGCGGGGCGTGAACCTGGATGGGGTCTGGATCGCCTACAACCCGGCGGAAGCGGAAAGGTGGCGGCGCTTGTTCCGTCCGGACGACGGGGGCCAGGGTCCGGCCGGCGGGGACGGGCTGGTGACCAGGTAACCAAACTGATAAATAAAACATTTAAACCCATGTACGATGACGACGCCTGGCTGGCCCAGCGCCGGTCAGGGAAGGACTCCAGCGCCGCGGGACAGGGTCAAGCCTCCGCGGCCGGGTTCAGGCCGGTGGAGATCAACACCGCCGGGATCTTCCTGGCCGTAGGTGTTGAAAATTACCAAATTAAATTTCAACCCGTTCAAGCAAAATTTAATAAATAATTATTTTTAGAGGTTTGCCATGCGCTCTCCTGGCCGTTCCCGTTCCCTCCTCACCGTCACCGTGGCCGCCCTGGTCCTGGGGCTTCCGGCCCCGGCGGAGATCCCGGCCGGCCAGATGCTGGCCCTCCTGGGCCGCAACGATCCCCGCCACCCGGAACTGTCCCCCATCCTGGGCTGCATGGCCCTCCGCAGCGGGGTCCTCGCCCGCGTGCGGTTCTGCGGCCCCTATGCCGCCACCCCCGACCCGGCCTTCCCCCGCCACTCCCATCTCAAGACCTGGCCCAACCACCCCCAGGATGCCATCGCGGGGGTGGTCCAGCGCTTCTGGCTCTCCCCGGACGGCGTCAGCCTGACGCCCAACGAACTGAGGAAGGACCCCATCGGGGAGATCGCCAACGAGCAGGGGGCGCGCCGGAGAGGCGAGAGCAGCCAGGGGGGCCTGGTCAAGATCCATGGGCTGCTTGCCGCCGCCGCGAACTACCGGCGCCAGGTCGAGACCATCCTCGCCCATGGCTACGGCGCCCCGGAAACCGCCCGGGACGCCCTGGAATCCGCCGGCCGGGACTTCCGGGAGGCCGCCTACCACCTCCTGGCCCACCCGGGCAGGAAGGGCTCGCACGAGGGCGACGGCAAGGCTGCGGGACTGGATGGGAAGGCCAGCCACTTCGACGCGGAGCGCCGCCAGGACAGCATCCTGCTCCAGGAGGCGGTGCTGTCGGAGGTGGCCGACTTTGCCCGCAAGTACCCTCCCTTCATCGTGGAGAACGCCATGTCGGCCTACGCCTGGATGGTGGCCGACGACGTGCGGGAACTGTTCGACGCCTTCGGCGGCGACTCCCGGCCGGGCTTCCTGGAGCGGCCGAAACCGGGAGAGCCCACGCCCGCCTGCGACCAGGCCTGGTACCAGGCCCACCTGCAGGATTTCCTGGCCCGCCTGGGCCGGCCCGCCGCGGACCCGCCCACGGCCGAGGAATACGCCATCTTCCTCGGCGGCTACGAGGCCTCGCTGCCGGTGACGGTGGAAACGGTCACCTCCCGGACCACCCGGTTCGGGGACGATCCCTACCCCGACTGCGGCGAGACCTCCCTGCGCAATTTCTTCATCAAGCTCTTCTTCAGGGACGGGCGCCTGGACCGCGACCTGGTGGACCACCTGGAGCAGCGTTTCCCGCCCGGCGAGGACAAGGCCACCGGCGCCCACCCCCTGCCCGGCCAGCTGGACGGGCTGAAAGGCTATTTCCACACCTACTCGACCCTCGGTTCCCAGCATTCGGCCGCGGCCCACCTGGACTGGAGCAGGCTGGTCTCCAACCGCAACCTGGGCGACCACGACCCGGTGCCGATCACCTATCGGACCAAGAAGACCCACAACCTGGCGGGCATCGGCCAGGAGAACATGCTCAACCTCATCGCCCACCTGCTCCCGGACGCGGTCCTCGCCGCACCGTGGCCCTCCGACCCCAAGGCGAAACTGGCCATGGCCGCCGGGAAATGGGACCACCTGTGCGCGGCGTTCACCACCGGGGCGCGGGACCTGACCTGGACCGTGGACGACCGCCATGCCATCCCCGACAGCTACGTGGAACTGGATTTCCAGGTGAACCGATCTCCCGCCTTCAGCTGGGACTTCCAGGAGCGGCACTTCGAACTGGCGCCCGCTTTCTCGAGCGAGGGGCCCCGCTGGCCCAGGCCGGCGGGTGGGCAGCCTGGGAGCTTCCTGGCCCTGGCCTGGCGCAAGCGGCTCGGCATCCGGCCGCCCCTGCTGCCGCCGGCCCCGACGCCCGACAGCAAGGCGGGCCCAGGTGGCGGAGTGACCTCGGCCAGCGTGTTGAATGTGGCTCCTGCGCCCATGCCGGTGGAACAGCCCGAAGCGGGCCGGGTCCTGGAACAGCCCTATGAAGTCTACGGCGAACAACTGGAAGGGCTGGACGGGGCCCTGAAGGCGGTGGATTTCCTGGTCCGCCTGGATTCCAGGGTGATGCGGCCGGTCCTCCGCCAGATCCTGAACACCCGCTTCCCCGCCGATGCCTGGGCCCTGGAGCGGCTCGGCAGGTATCTCTACGACCCGGAGGAACGTCCCGGCACGGACGACCGCCTGGTCCAGGCGCTCCTGCCCCTGGAGTTCCTCCAGGAACTGCCCCCGGAGCGGAAGAACGATCTGCTCGGCCGGATCGTCCAGGATGACGAACACCCCGTCCGCTTCGCCATCCGGCTGCTGCAGGTGCACGGGGCCGACCTGGACGCCAAGGATGCCCAGGGGTTGCCCTGCGTGGTGCGGGCCCTCATGGCCGGGCTGCCCCAGAGCGCGCTCAACCTGCTCCAGGCCGGCGCCAACGCGGACAGCCGGGGCCCCGGGGGGGCCACCCTGCTCCACCTGGCCCTGCGGGTGGACTGGGACGCGGTCGAATACGGCCAGCTGCCGGACGACGAGGAAGCGGAGGAACTGGCCCCCTGCGCCAGCCTCCTGGTCCAGCTCCTGAAGCTGGGAGTCAACCCTGCTACGGCGGATGACGAGGGCATCACCCCCCTGCAGGAGGCCGAGGCGAAGGGGGACGAAGACGCGGCCGGGGTGTTGCGGAAGGCCCTGGAGCCGGCAAGGCCCGGCGAGGGGAAAGCCGGGGGACCGGTTGCGGGAGCGGCATCCGGGTCGCCCTGAAAGCGGCTGGGCCGCTCTCCGCCCCCAGCCTGATTCCCAATTGCCACGGTCGCAGGCAGCGGACAAAGTTCGCGCCTCCGGTTCTTACCCCCGCGGTCCCGGGCCGTTTGGGACCATTGAAATCCCTAACCCTGGCTCGCAGCCTGCTGCCGGACCTTTTCACTGCTGGACACCAAGGGCAGGAAGCTGATCTTCCGGCAGATCGGCGTTCAGGGGGAGGAGCTGGACCGGTTCACCTTGACCAAATGACTGAACGATCGATTCCCAAGAACCCGGCGCTGTTCAATCACCTTCTTATCCGGATTGCCATCCCGTGCCGGTGGATGCCGGCAAGGACCGTTGCGCTTCCTCTGGATGGTCAACATCACTGGGCCGCCCTGGAAAAAAAATCACAGTGAACCTGTTTTAGAAATAAATCATACTGTTTCTTGAATGCTCCATTTCCTTGGGGATATTCAAATAGTCGTAAAGCATTGATGATATGAACATGGCCACCGTTCTTGTTGCCGGAGATAACAAAAATGATTTATAACTTCAAAAGCTCGCAGGCGAAACCTTTTCCGCTTCTTCCGGGCCCCAGGTCCCGGGCCAGGGCCGCCTTCCTGATCCTGCTTTCGGCGGGCCTGGGCGCCGAGGCGAATCCGGTGGAGAAACGGCTCGGTGACCTCGGCCACGAGGAGCGGCAAGACCTGTACAACTATGGAATCATGGCTTCCCTGGCCTACCGGGCTGATGCGCCTCCGGCCACGGGCGCGCCGGCCGGCGCGCCGCCCCAGCCGCTTCTGACCGACGCCGAAAGGGCCTTCCTCGAACGAACCGGCTTCACCTGCCTGGGCGCCAAAGAGAAGTCGGGCATCCGCGTCCTGGGATTCTACAACAAAGATTGGCACCGCCTGGTCATCGCCACCCGCGGCACCCACCTCCAGGATCGTTCCTCCATGATCCTGAACCTGGTTTCCGACCTGGGCATCGGCCGCCATCTCACGGACGAGGAAATCATCGGGAGCCTTGAGACCACGCTCCGCCGGCAGCGGGAGGAACCGGGCCACCTCGCCCCCCATGCCGGCGCAGGCAGCCGAAGCCCAGCCATCACCGTCACCGCCGGGGAACTGAACGCCGCCTGTGAACTGCTGGCGGCCACGGTCAGGGAATGCGTGCCCAAGCGCGTGAAAGGGGAGACCCTCTTCCAGAGAACGCGGCACAGCATTGCCGTCAGCGTGCAGCACACGTTCAACATCCTCTATGGCGCCACCTATGGCGCGGCCAGCCAGGGCTACGCCTCCGCCAAAGTCGGAGCGGCAGCCGGAGCCGGCGTGGGGGGGCTCGCGGGTGCGCCCCTGGGTGCTCCGTTGCCCGGAGCCCTGGGCGGCAGCCTGCTCGGGGGTGTGGCCGCCGGCATCGCCGGGGGCTCCGTCGGCGCCGTGCGAGGCGGATATCAGGCTCTGACGGAGAATTCCACCGCCATCGGCTTGAATCTGCTGACCGCCGGGGACGGGTATCCCCAGACGCTCGCCAGCCTCCAGGTGGTTGATGGGTTCGCCCAGGAGTTCAGCGACCAGGTGAACCGGTCCGCCGCCCAGGGCGCGCCCGTCGCGGTCGTCTATACCGGGCACTCCCTGGGCGGCTATCTGTCCACCGTGGTCGGCACCATCCGCGCCGGCCGCGCCTTCTCTTTCAACGGACCGGGGGTGACCGCGGCGAAGATCAGCGTCATCGCCAAGGACCTGCAACTTCCAGGTGTCCCCGAACTCAAGGCGGGGTCTGCCGAGCAGGCCGCCGGGAACATCACCACCGTGGTGCTTTCCAGCGACCTCATCGGGAATCTGGGTGTTCATGAAGGGACACTGATCACCGTCCGGAATGCGGATTCGCCGTTCGGTCGGAACCGCGACGCCATGCGCTGGGTCCGGCATGAACTGCACGCCATGGTCCGCTCCTCCAGCGCGGACCGGAAGAATTCGATGGGTTTGACGGCCTCCGTCTTCGACCGCGCCGGCACACCGGAAAACAAGCTGGAACCCGCCGTCCAGTATCAGAAGACCTTCGCCACCGTCGCGCTCGAGCAGCACAGCATGAGGCATCTGGTGAACCTGTTGGAGTCCTTGGACAGCATGGCGGACTTGACCCTTTTGCATAGGCGGCCCAGACCCGTTCCCGCCGAGCCGGCTTCCGGAGAGGACTACCTTGGCTCCCCCGCGCGGGCCCATCGGTTCCAGCAGGCTCTTGACCGGCAGAATCCCCTGGCCCTGCCCTTCGCCGGCGACGAACTGGCCGTGGCAGGCGCCGAGACCCGTTAGCCAAGGGGGCGTGGGCTGATCGCACGCAATGCCTGCGGGCGGTCCCCGCGCGGATCCGTCAGCGGATAGGGCTTCCTCGAGCGGTTCTTCGGGGTGGCGGTAGCGGGAGCCGGGCCGGTGCCTGCGCCGGGCGCCGCGCCTGGGGCCGACGGGAAGGCCTCGCCAGCCGACGCCAAAGGTTTGGCCGGATTTTAAACGGCTCACTCCGCCAGCCGGAAGGGACCGCCCCAGGGCGCGCCCAGGCCGCTGGGCGCGGGGTAGGCGTCCACCACGTCCTCCTCCAGGTCCGTCAGCTGCTGCCGCTCGGTCACCACCGCGATGCCCGAGGTGGGGCAGGCCTGGCCGTCGACTTCGAAGCTGCCCACCCGGCCCGGGGCCTGGAAACAGGTCTGGCGGCGGCCGCGGAGGTCACGCTGGTCACCAGTCATGAAAAACTCAACGCCCAGGAAACCGCCAGGCTCACCGGCACCTGAAGCGCTTGCTTCGACCCGGACGGGGCCGGCTGTTAAGGTGGAACTTCCCACCGACTCGAGGATGGCCGCCATGCCCCAGAGCCCAGATCCGCAGTGCCGCCGAACCCGGGCGCTGGTCTGCCACCCGGCGGCGTCCTGCCCCGCGGTCCGGACCGTCGAAGGCACGGCCTGCCTGCTGGACGGGCATCGGCTCACGATCGCTTTCGTGCTCGAGGGGGACCTGGACCGGCTGAACATCCCGGGGCCCGGCGCACCCCGCCGGACCGACCGCCTCTGGGAACACACCTGCTTCGAGGCCTTCGTGGCCAGGCCCGGCCAGGACGCCTACTGGGAGATCAACCTGTCGCCAGGCACCGAATGGGCGGCGTACGGCTTCCGGCGCTACCGGGAAGGAGCCGGACCGGCCCCGGGCCTGGAGCCGCGCATCGTCGTCCACCGGACCCGGGGGCGGCTGGAACTGCGCGCGGAGGCGGACCTGGAGGCCCTGGGTCCCGGCCTGGGATTCCAGGTCGGTCTCTCGGCGGTGGTCGAATCCCTGGACGGGCAGCTTTCCCACTGGGCCCTCCGGCATGGGCCGGGCCGGCCGGATTTCCATCACCGGACGGGGTTCGCCCTGGACCTGGAACCCGGAGTCCAGGCATGACAAGCACGCGGGCCAGCTCTGCGCCGGGTTCCAGATCCACACGGAGGACGGCGCCTACCAGCACGGAACGTTCCGCCCCTGGC
>Ga0181516_10002288_pt1 | contig 13827 bp, 8 predicted proteins | sample PEATcosm2014_Bin_25_FD_121104 | JGI IMG/M metagenome (GOLD analysis project Ga0181516, IMG submission 121104) | Peatland microbial communities from MTU Mesocosm Facility, Houghton, MI, USA - PEATcosm2014_Bin01_10_metaG | ecosystem: Environmental > Terrestrial > Soil > Wetlands > Peat | place... | reverse complement strand
TTCCGGTCACTGGCAAGACCGGCGACGATCAACATTTTGCCTTTGGCATCGTCCAGCGTGTTGACCGTTTCAAAAGAGACCTGCTTGTCCTTCAATGCAGCGATTATTTTATCAATGCCGTGCCGCGCTGGCTGGCCGGGCACCGAATCGGCGATGATGGAAACAACTGGTGGTGGCGCGATTGTTTCCGCATGCACGCCACCAGTCATTAACGCCAAAGCAATGATGATCCTTAAACACGAATAGAGCGGCTTCATTGAATTGGTTTTTGTCGAAAGGGTGATGAGTTTACTTCGCCGCGCGCGATTCACGTGGAGACAGATTGTTGAAATTTCTTGCGAGACACGATAACTGGGCTTCCTTTCATGAGTTTTAGGGCAACTCTAACAGATAAAAACTTTGCGGCGAATTGGTGTTCATGGTGTTGGTAAAATTGAAATTGCCGTTGGTGTCGAACTGGTTTGTCGTCAGGAGTGTCCAGTTAGTCAACGGAGTTACAAGGTTGGTAGAAGCCAGCAGATAGAAATTCGCACTGGCCACGCCACCGCTGCCGGACAACGACAGGCCACCGGGAAAAATCGAAATGTTGCCGATGACCGGCTTGGCATTGACAACCACCGATAATATACCGCTTGTATTCAATGCGCTGGTATTCCAGCCCAGCCCGGCGGATAAACTTGGAAGGTAAAAACTCGCAAAGGAACCGGAATATCCAGCCGCGTTGAACAGTTTGAAGCTATCGCCGACGGCGAAAGCGATCCCACTGACATTGGTTACGTTCAATGTGCCGGCCTGGACCAATGTGCCTGAAACTTTCACGGCACTATTGGTTAGCGGTGAATGCTCGATTTGCATAAAGGTCGTGCTCCCGCCGGCCAGTGTCAGGTTGTTGCTGATGGTCAGTGTGCCGAGCGGATTGCCAGGCGCGAAACCGCCGCCGGAGTTGACCGCGACAGCGCCGGAAATAATCCCGGTGCCACCTAGCGTGCCGCCGCTTGCAACCGTGACCGAGCCTGAACCGCTGCCACTGCCAATTAGGTTGTTGACGAGGAGCATGCCGCCGCTGATGGTGGTGCCGCCGCTGTAGGAATTAGTGCCGGTGAGGGTCAAGGTTCCCGTGCCGACCTTGATGAGCGAAGTGACGCCTGAATTTCCGATGTAACCCGCATAGGTGTTCGTCGTGTTTTTTGCACCGATGCGCCAGGTGGGATTGGTTGATGCGCCGTTCCCCGCGTCAATGAACGCGCCGCTGGCACCGCCGAGTTCGCCGATATCAGTCGTCTGCCCGCTGGCGTTGATATTGTCAAGCGTCACACCGCTGTTCAGATAAATGGCCGCGTTCGCGTAGCCGTAAGCATTGTTGATGCGAAAATCGCCCGTGCCGCTGCGGGGGCTGACATTGATGAGGCCGGTGAATGCCGACCAATCGCCACTCAACAACCCGCGCACATAATCCACGGTGATATTAAACGTGCCGCCGCCGGTGAGCCTGCCGGTCAGGCCGCTTCCGGCGATGCGCGCCGGGCACAGCAAGGTGCCGGTCTGGCCGGAGGGGACGACAAGATCATTTGACAAAACGCCCCAATAAGTGCCGTTGTTGCCGGCGTAACCGTTGAGTTGCGCCGTGCCGCCTATCAAATTGATCGGACCGGTTCCCCATGCTGCATAATTCGGTGAAGCACTGCCGATGACTATGGAACTGTTGCTGATGATGGTGCCGCCGGAATAATAATTGGTATTGTTCAAGGTCAGTGGACCGGCGCCAGTTTTGATGAGGCTTGCGCTGCCGGAAATGCCAGAGCTGCCACTAATTGTGTAGTTGATGGAGGAATTGGTGAACGTGACAGAGCCGGGAGACACGGCGCTGTTGATGACGACGCTGGCGCTGGCGCCCGAATTGTTGAAGAGTACGTTGTCGCCGTCGGCATAAGCCGTGGGTGTGATCCCGTTGACCCAGTTGGTGGTCGTGGAGTCCCACGCCGAACTGGTCGAGCCGGTCCAGACCAGACCAGGAATCACCACACTGCTGGGTGTCGCGCCAGCCTCCGGGGATTTGCCGCTGGTGCCGCCTGGTCCGGTGGCCGTGACGATGTAATAGTAGGTCGTGCCGTTGTTGAGGTTGGTGTCGGTGTAACTCGTGCCCGTGATTCCCGTGACGAGCGTCGTCTCGCTGCCGCTGCTCAATCCGCGCTTGACGGTATAGCTAGTCGCGCTGGAGGAGGCGGACCAATTCAGCAAAATCTGCTGGTTGCCAGGCGTGGCACCTAGGCTGGCCGGAGCCGACGGCGCGGTGCTGACAACGGCGGAAGCACCCGAAACACCGCCGGCATTCATCGCAACGACCTCATACGCAAAAAGCGTATTGGTGTTCAAGTTGGCGTCCGTGTAAGTGGTAGTGGTCATGCTCTGGACATAATTACCGGGGAAGCTGAACGGACCATTGGTGCTGTTGGCGCGGAAAAGAATATATCCGACCGCCCCGCTTACCGGAGACCAGGTTATCGTCGGTGACTGGTTGGAACTGGTAATGTTGTCAGTGATCTGGACGTTGGCTGGCGGAACCGCCGGGGGTGGCGGCACCGGCTTGCCTGTCACGTTGGTGGAATTGGCACTCGTCCCACCGGCACTGCTGGCGGTGACAAAATAATTGTAAGTGCAGCCCAAGGTTCCTGAAGCATCCGTGAAAGTCGTGCCCGTCGTGGCATTGTCCAGCGTGATGTAAAAGGCGACATAACCGAGGTTGTTGAGGACCGTGCCACGCTGGATCGTGTAAAAATTCGCGCCGGGCACGGCATTCCATGCGAGCGTCACCGCGTTGTTCGTGCTGGTCACCGTGAGGCCGGTAGGCGTGGCCGGTGCCGAGCCGGGAATTCCTGATGAAGGTGTCACGCCGGAACTTTCCGGGGAATTGCCGCTTGAGTTCACCGGATTCACCGACTGCACCACGTAATAATAAGTTGTGCCGTTGACTGCCGTGCTGTCCACAAAAGTTGCGTTCGCCGGGCCGCTGCCGCAGACCGGGCCGACAACGCCGTTAGTGATGGAAACATAACCGCTGCCGGAAGTCGTCGAGCGCAGGATGTTATAGCTAGTGGCCCCGGCGACGGCCGGCCAGCAAATCAAGTTGCAATTGTTGCCGGCATAAGCCGTGACACTCCCCGGCGCAGGAGGGACATAGCCGGTGAGTTCCAAGCGTATGTAATCATACATGAAATGGTGAGTGAAGCCGGAGCCGCCGGCTTGCCGGAAGCTGAAGTTGATGGTGTTGTTGCCGGTATGCAGAAGGCTGCCCGCAAACGTGAGCCGCTCGTCGGAATAGCCCCCGTGGTTCTCTTCGCGGATGTTGGAGTCGCTGATGTCGTTGTTGGGGAACCACCCGGTTGTGGGTAGGGTAGTCTGTGGCGTGCCGGTGGCGTTGCCGCCGCTCAAAAGGGTTCCATTGACCGTTACATAAATCGGGCTGTCGTCATCCGAAGCGATGCCCATCAGGATTGACGCCGTGGCGCTGGTCGGGTCTGAAGCAAGATTGAAAGTGACGGTGGAGCTTGAACTGATGCTGTTGCCGGAAGGATCAGGATAAACGGACTGGATGAAATTCCAGTCTGTGTTCCAGCGGTTCTGGCCGACGAAATAGTTGAGACCGTTCGGAAAGTCGAACGGAAATTCCAAGAACTTTGTCCAAATCGGGCTGGGCGCTGCCGGGCTTGGCCCGACGTCACCGACCCAATAATCATCGCCGTGCCGGAATTTGTCGCCCTTGCGATCTGGATAGCCGATTTCAAAAACTGTCGGGCCAGTCCGTGTTGGAGTCCATGTCACGGGCCCCAGGCTATTCGTCGCCCCACCCGTCACAACCACCGCGAACTGCGAAGCCGGCAAGTTGTAGATGATTCCCGGGTTGCCCCCGGTCTGGTTTTGGGACATGAACATTCCCTCTGCGCCGGGACCGAAGGCATACAACGTGTAATTATTGCCGGCGACCACGTTGGAAATCACGAAGTTGCCATTGGCGTCGCTCTTCGTCCAGAACTGGTAGGGTTTCTCCCACAACTGGAAATCATACACATTGTTGATGGTGACCGCCGGCTGTTGGACGACGCCGACCCAGAGATTGGACGCTGAGGCGTTGGGATTGTAGATGTCATTGATGACAATCTGGCCGGTGACCGTGCCGCGCTGCGACGCCGGGGCGTAATTGGCGTTGTTCATCCAGCTATACGGCCACGCGGTCGCCTCAGCCGTCGCCTGCGCCTTCGCATCCGCATACAACGCCTGCGACGTCTGCACCGGATCGGTCAGCGCGTTTGTGACATTGTTGACGTAAATGAAATACGGACCGGAGACGCGCGTCCATGATTCGCCTCCGGCAAAGCCGCTGTCGTTGCCAAAATAATAATGCCCGCCGTTGATCATGTTGACCATCGGCGCATCGTTCAACTCGGGTTTCAGCGGGCCGCCGTTGTAAAATTCCGAACTGGCCACGATGTGCCAGATGCCCAGATTTTGCCCCGACACTCCATAGGCGGCATCACTCACGCTGCTCCAGCCCCAGACTCGCTCCACGCCAAAATCCGCGCTCCATTTGTATTTATCCTCGTAGGTTCCCTGCTGCGGCCCGGAGGTCACCAGCGAATTTTCCTGGGGCGAATAAAACGACGGCGAATAGGTGGAGTTCAACCCTTCTTCGCGCTGAACCTGGTCATTCACGCTCATCCAGTTGAAATAGGGCGCGATGTAAATGTTGTCGCGTTCCTCACCCGTGCCGAACGCCCCGTCCTGCGGGCGATGACTCCAGATCGGTGTGACGTAAAAGCCCGGCGAACCGCGCAGCATCGAAAAATGAATGTCCACCAGTCCGTTGGTCGCGGAATCGGAATACATATCTACTTCCGCATAACTGCCATTGTTGGTCACCAGGGAGTAAACCCATGCATTGCCGCCCCAGCCGCCGAATTCCCAATAAAACTCGCCGCCATCCTTGCCACCCGCCAGCAACTGCTGCGTCTGGGTGCCGCCGCCGTTGTTGTAGGTGTAATTGATCTGGTTGATGGATGCGCCGGATTTGACGATGTGGATCGAAACCGTGCCATTGGCCATCGTCACCGTGCCATCGCCGTTGTCAGTCACCGTCACAGCCGGGCCGGTGCCCGTGCCGCCTCCGGGGATGTTGGCGAAGTTGGGAATTATTGACAACAGGAGGCAGCACAGGGCGATCATGCCGGTTGTGCAAAACGACAACTTCTTCATAGTGGATCACATAAAATTACAGCAAAAACATCGTTTTACAACTGCATCCTGACGACTGGTATTTGCGCGATTGGCATGACGGCGATAATCAGCAATATTAAATGAGGGTGAACATCCCCAAAGCAATCACTCGGACACGTTGCTTGTTTGATTTTTCATAAATGAATGGCAGCCAAGGTTGGCATTCTTAAAACATCCACCTTTCAACAAGGCGCATCGCCTTCCAAACCGCTAATTACCATTCTCCAGATAGTTGAACAACTGGTCAAATTGCGAATTGGAAGTAGGACCTTCGTTGATATTAAGTGGTCCTTGAATTGCAGCACCCGGATTATTAACGCCTGCCACCATGTTAAATGCCTGGACGCTCTGAACAAAACTGACCGAACCGTCCCTGAATAGAACATCGAACCCTTCGGCGGGGAAGTGTGCAAAGCAATTTGGCCCAAAAAAGCTGTTAACATTATCCTGTGATCCTATAAAGTCAGTCGCAAACAACTGGCTGCCACCGGAACCGGGATTTCCGGCGGTCTGGCCAGCGGGTTCCGACCACACGCTGGTTGTTTTCGGGAATGCCCGGAGATGAGTAGGGTTAGCAGCATTCGCATCCACTATACGTGGATTGTATAATGTGCTGTCCACTATGGAGTAGTTATTGGCGCCATTGCACATAAAAGTCGGGTTTGAGTAATAGTCCGCACTATGCGTATTATTACCTGTAAATCCAGGGCAGTAACAGCACTTACCACTCCCCACAGCCCTGGTCTCATATAAAAAGCCAAGGCAGTCATAATAATTTGCGCGAATTCCAGGGGCCGCAATAGGTGTTCCGGCAGGTTGCACCGGACCAAAATACTCGGTGTAATCAACATAGTTCAGGTGGTTGGGTGCATTGGGAGCTGCATTGCCATTACCCACGATGCAAATCGGATAGTAATCGTTGTAGTCGTTCGCATAGGTGTTGCATGCAAGGCCAATCTGATGAAAGTTGCTTTCGCAGGTCGCCAATTTTGCCTTGCGCTTGGCCGCCGCCAGCGCCGGCAGCAACAGCGCCGCCAGAATGGCGATGATGGCAATGACCACCAATAGTTCAATGAGTGTGAAGCCACGCGAAGCAACGGCGCGGGACAGGCTGCCTGTTCGATTTTTCATAGGTTCTAGGGTTGCATGCTATTCAGATTTTGGTGCAAATACTTCCGCTCATTACGCAAATAATCCCTGTATCCTAACATTGTGAAAAGCGTTGATTCTAGCCAGCCTGATTTCAGTCATGCATTTGTTGATGCCGCTATTCAATGCTCCGGCGCACTCGACAAGGTGCTCAACCGCATGCCGTGGTGGCAGCCGTTCGTCTTCAGCTATCTGCGGTCAATTTATGGGAGACACCATCCCCTTAACCATTTGGCTAACGAAACGAGCCGCATCCGCACCAGTGTAAAATTGCGGCAAAAAGCGGCAACGAATTTGTCGCAATTTGTCGCCTTTTGCCATCGCACATTTGCCGCCTTCAGCCGAAGGCTTTTATTACACGGACGCCTTACTCCTTGGCTAAACCAAGGTTTTTTGTCCACAAAACGGCCACATTCCGGCCAGCGTGTTGAACGGTGTTGACAGGTTCAACGCAATTCAACATCGCGCATCCGCGCCAGGTATGCCTTCGGCTCCGCGTGAATCGCCCTTCGATTGTATGGCTGCTGCGCGTTGTCAAGGTCGTTTCGCCGTAATGCCCGGCGACTTCTTGACGATGCTCGCTTCGCCGGAAGTAAGACGGGCGATTAAGGATTCACGCGGGAAGTGTCGCAGCCGTTGGCGGGACATCACACGGGAAATGACGAATCCGCAGCACGGACAATTTCCGGCCAGCCAAGTATTGGGACACGGACGGCCTACGGCCAGAACGCGGACATTCGCGGCGCGGGCACGGTCCCGGACATGGACTGCCCACGGAAAGCTTGAGGACGCGGATGCGGTCACGGACTGGACGCGGACATGGCCGGGTGCGGACTGGACACGACCCCGGATCGGACACGGACTGACCGTGGCTGCGGACATCGGCGCGGCCATTTGGCCGGACAGATTGCGATTTTACCGCGTCCATTGCGCGGACACGAAAACCTCGTTTTGACGAGGAGTAAGGCGTGTGTCGTCCAAAACCGGTAGGTTGCAACCGTGCGGATGCCAGTCCACTGCGGATCAAGTGTGAACCGATTGGCCCGCTTCGCGGATGCGATTGGACAGATTAAGAGGACACTTTTCATTTCGACAGCGTGTTCGCCGCCTTTCAAAACCCGTGTGTCTGGCACGCCAAAGCCCACCGTGCGCGCGGCAGGATGTGGCTTGTGAAAATTGAATCAAACGGCAAAACGTATCCGATCCCCGGCGCGGCAGTCGTCAGCCTGTCTCGATGGCTGGAGCAGGTGGGGGTGACGACATGCACGGCATGGCGCTGGCGCAAAAGAGGCTGGCTCAAAACCGTCAACATCGCCGGACGGCAATATCTCACCCAGGAGGCAATTGACGAATTCCACCGACGCGCCAGTGCCGGTGAATTTTCCCAAGTTAATAAAGTGCCGACGCACAAGCAGGCCGAACCGGGTGCATGACGTTTCCATTCATCACGCAGTCGCCGCCTGCGGCAGCGTCACAAGCGCCGGGCCAAAGTTCATCCGTGCCGCCTGCAACTGCGCGTGTTCGTTACTCAAATGCCCATACACCTTGCCGATGAGAATTCCACCGTCCTTGTGGCCAACCCAGCGGGCAATCGTCATAAAGTCAATTCCGCTCATCACGGCGTAGCTGATGAAATGGTGCCGGCAATCGTGGAAGCCAAACTTTTGCAGGTGTTCGGGCAACACCTTTTCTTTGTGTTCAAGACGTTTGCCCTGGCATTGGGGGCACGCTTTCGGCGTCTCCTTTCCGAACTCGATTCGTTTGCAGTCCTGACAGATGCAGCCCGACGCCACCCGTGTCAGCAGCAAGGATTCCCGGAAAGTCTTTGCGCGGTTGTCTTCGTCGCCTCGTTGCGGACTGGGAAACAGCCATTTTGAATCCGGCGCGCGGCGGGCGTGCATGGCCTTGAGATGGGTTTCCAATTCGGCGTTGAAGTCCACGCGCCGGGCTTCCCGGTTTTTCGTGTCCGCGTCCGCGCCGATGGTGAGCAGCTTGTGCTCGAAATCCACGTCAGCCCACTTGAGTTTGATGGTTTCCTGCTCGCGGGCACCGCACAGCGCCAACAGCCGGAAGTAATCGGTGAACTCCGCGCCGTTCTTTGTGGCGGTCAGCGCCGCTTGGCAAAACAGGTCAACGTCTTCGCGGGTGAAAAGACGACGCGACTTCTGTTCTGTGCGCTGCCAAGCAATGTCCTCCGTCGGCAGTATTTTCAAATAGCCATCGCGTTTGGCTGCCTTGAGGACATGCCGCAGGCAAACCAATGCCACGTTGCACGTTCGAGGCGAGCGCACGGCCCGCAGTTTGTTCAGTGCGTCCTGGATGTGGCTGGGGCGGATTTTGTCGAGCCGCAAGTGGCCCAGCGCCCTTTGCCAGCGTTTGTAATGCGTCTTTTCAGTAATGATCGTGCCCGGCTTCTTGCCGGAAGCTTGGAGCATCGGCAGATAGGTCTGGTCGTAAAACTCGCCAAACGTGGGGGCACGTCCTATGTGACGCAAACGGTTCTCGCTCCGCTCGACAAGCAGTCTGCGGAACTCCTCTTGCGCTTCCGCAGCAGACGTTGCCGCCACTGGCACCCAGCGAACATCCTTGCGCCCGGCTTCGTTTTCAATAGAAATGCGGGCGACGAAAGAACCATTTCGCCGCCAGAGGCCGCGAATTGGATGCTTGCGATTGTCCAGAACCTTGTTGTATTTGTATCGGCGTGAGCTTGAACTTGAACCAGTTTTATTGCCCGGCGTTGCTATGCGTTTCATACGGCAACACTGTCGCAAATACTGTAGCAATGTCAAGCGGCATTTTGAAAAATCTCATAAATACTTGTAAATAAAGGTTGCGCGCGTGGTGGAATGGCAGACACGCCAGACTTAGGATCTGGTCCCGAAAGGGTTGGAGGTTCAAGTCCTCTCGCGCGCACCAGATTGAGACGCGATCCATCAAACATGAAACAATTGCTTCTGGGAATATTGTTAAGTTCGGCACTGCTCACCGGCTGCGCCAGCCAGTATGTCGTCGTTCTGACCAATGGCCAGCGCGTCGTTGCCGTCTACAAGCCGAAACTGGACAGGAAGAATCTGGCCTTCGTCTTCACCGATGTGAATGGCCGGACGAATTCAATTCCCTCCATCTATGTGCGAGCCATCGCCCCGGCCTCAAGCCAGACGCCGGTGAAGTAGGAATTTTTCCGCGTATTTGCCGAGCAGGTCGGCCTCCAGATTCACCGCGTCGCCAACTTTTCGTTCGCGCAAAGCCGTGACTTCAAACGTGTGCGGGATGATCCAGATGCGGAAGCATTTTTTCTGCACGGCCGCAACCGTCAGGCTGATGCCGTCCACGGCAATCGAGCCTTTGAAAACAACGTAACGCATCACGTCCGCCGGCGCGGCGATGTCCAGGACGTGATCCTTGCCTGCGCGTTCCCAGCGGATGATTTTGCCGAGGCCGTCCACATGGCCGGTCACAAAATGCCCGCCGAACTCGCTGCTCGCCCGCAGCGGCCGCTCCAGATTCACGAGTGAACCTGGTTTGGCGAACTGGAAATTTGTCCGCCGCCAGCTTTCCTGCAGGAGGTCGAATTGAATCAGCTTTGACTTGCCGCGCGCGGAAACTTTCACCGCCGTCAGGCAGCAGCCGTTCACCGCCACGCTCGCGCCGATTTTCAGACCGCGTCCACACATGTCTGCGCGCACGGTCATTTCAATGGACTTTTTCGCGGGCGTGATTTTCTCGATGACGCCCGCTTCTTCGACGATGCCTGTGAACATTTTAGTTGGAGTTCAAGCTTTGGCTTGCTTCAGTTTCGCAATGGCCGCCGGGAAAACAAGCTAAAGCTTGGACTCCAACCGCGCCGTCAGCAGCAAATCCGGGCCGAGCCGCTTCCATTCGATGTCCCGAAGCTGGATGACCTCGCTCAAAGATTTTGCGCCTTCACCGGCGACTCCTTTGCGCGAAAAGCGTCCGCCCAGAATTTTCGGCGCGTAGAAAAACTCCACGCGCTGCGCGAGACCGCCGAACAGGAACGATGCGTTCACCTCGCCGCCGCCTTCGACCAGCAGGTTCGTCACGTGTTCCGAGCCGAGTCTTTTCAGAAGCCAGCGCAAATCTAATTTCAAATGGCGAATTTCGAATGGCGAATTTGCCGAAGGCGCGATGACGACATTCACGCGTTTCGCCAATGCTGCCAGGCGGTTTTTCGATGCAACTTTGCTGACGACAATCGTTGTCAACGCCGCGAATTCATCAACCACCACTTTTGCGCCCAGCGGCGTCCGCGCCAGCGAATCAAGAATTATCCGGCGCAGCCGCGGATTTTTATTCCGACTTCTGACTTCCGACTTCTGACTTCTGGCCGTCAGGCTCGGATTGTCCGCCAAAATCGTGTTGATGCCGACGAGAATGGCATCCGAACCCTGCCTCAATTTCATTCCGTGCGCGCGGGCCTTTTCTCCGGTGATCCATTTCGACTCGCCGCCGGCCGTGGCGATTTTTCCGTCGAGGGTCATTGCCGCCTTCACCGTGACAAACGGCGTGCGGTGGACAATCCAGTGATTGTAACATTCATTCAGATCCGCGCATTCGCCGGCCAAAATTCCACGAACGACTTCAATTTCCGCTCGGCGCAAAATCCTGAAACCTTTGCCCGCGTGTTTGGGGTTCGGGTCGGTCGCGCCGATGACAACACATTTGATGCCGGCGGCGATGATGGCGTCCGTGCAGGGCGGCGTGCGGCCGTGCGTGCAGCACGGTTCGAGCGTGACGTAAAGTGTCGCGCCGCGAGGATTGTGGCCGCGTTTTTGCGAGTCGCGGAGAGCTTCGATTTCCGCGTGCGGCAGGCCCGCGCGCCGATGCCAGCCGCGACCGATGATTTTGCCGCGTTTCACGAGCACCGCGCCGACCATTGGGTTCGGCGAAACCGAACCGGATCCGCGTTTTGCCAGTTGCAAGGCCAGCCGCATAAATTTTGTTTCACCATTCACAAGGCGCATTGGGCGATTGATTTGCGAAGTTGCGGGAATCTATTCCATACGTCGCAGCAAAAAATATTCATTGTAGGGCCGGTCGTCAGTAACTTGTATGTTTGGATCCGGATCGAGGTAGTTGACAACCGGAAATCCATTGGTGACAACCGGACGAAGATAAGCGGTTGCGTCTTGCAGCGGCGCCCATTCCACCAGGTCTTTTTTTGCGGATTCGGGCATGCGCGCAGCCAATTGCTCCGCATCTAGCGGACCGATGGGCTCCATGGAGGCGATCAGATGCAACCCCCATCCTTCCACGGAGACGAAGCCATACACGTAGGGGAACGATTCATGGATGGAGCGCAGCACGGCGCGCGTAATCTTGTCTTCCCCGCCGGGATACCACATCTGCAAAATTCCACCAGTGTTGAGGTGTTGCCGGGCCAGCGCGTAAAATTCCCGGGAAAAGAGAAGGCTGGAACCGGCGGCTTCAACCGGTGGAGGCGGGTCAACCATGATGACGTCGAATTTTTTGTCAGTCCGCTTGAGATAGCGCCTGCCGTCATCAATGATGATGTGGCCTTTCGGGTTGTTGACAAAACTCGCGGCGTCGGCGTGATAAAATCCAAAAGCCTTCGTCACGCCGGGAATCAATTCCACGGCGGTCGTGTCCATGTCCCAACTCATGGCGGAACGGTAGGTCGTTCCCATGCCGAAGCAGATCACCAGCGCCGATTCGGGCCGGCCTTTGTGAAACGCCAGCGGCAGGTGGGCTATGAATTTTGTGATCGGAGTCAGTGTTGTCATGCCGATGCCATTAACCAGAAGGTATTTGTTCGTGCCTTCACCAAAGGAGATCACCGAGGCGGCATAATCCCGCCGCACCACCGTGTTATCCATCTTCTTCGACAGGACGGTCTCATAGTCTAATGTGAACAGCGAAGACCAGGCCAAGGCTGCGCCCATCGCCAGTCCCAATGCGAGGCGTTGCCGGTGGGATTGGGATTTGAACAAGAACAGCCAGAAGATCAGGAACGGCAGCGCCAGCAGGATCAGCGCGTGGCGCTCGCTCAATCGCGGCAGCAAAACATAGCAGGCAAAGAGCGGGCCAAGGATGCAGCCGAGAACGTTGATCGCATAGGCCCTGCCTGCGGCGGCCGGCTGGCCGGCTGCGTATCCATCAATGAGTCGCGGAGTCAGATATCCCAGCAGGGCGCAAAACGGGCAGATGCTGCCAAGCACAATGATCGCGCTCTTCAAATCGGGCGAACCGACCCAGAAGCGCTGCACGAGGAGCCGCGAATCGTCGGCCATGACCGGCAAAAGGGCCGCGACGGCGAGTGTGGCGATCAGTTTTCCCAGCGGCTCAAGGCGGCCTTTCCGCAGATTCGCCCGATACATCCAGGAACCCAAAAAGGTCGCGCCCAAATAAGTGAACACAATCAACGCGAAGGAATAAACCTGCGTTTTCAACACCGGCGTGAAGGCGCGCGTCCACACCACCTCCATTGCCATCGCCACGAACCCCGTCGAAAACAAAATCATTTTTGTCATCCGCCCGTCGCGGACTTCCGGAAGTGGTGAATCTTCGGGCGCGGGCGGTCTTTCCAATGGAACGGTGGCACCGCGCTGCCCAAGGCCGAGACAGGCGCTGATGAAAGCCGCGGTAAAATTTCCCGCCGCCGCGAGCCAGAGCGTGTGGTGAAAACCCAAAACTTCAATCCAGACGACCGCCGCCAGGAAAGTTCCGCTCATCGCGCCCAGCACGTTCGCCAGATACAAAAAGCTGAAGCTTCCCGTGTTGCCGGAGTCCTGCTCCCGGACGTAGGCCATCATGAACGGAAACGTCGCGCCCATGCACACGCACCACGGCAGGATGGACACCGCCAGCACCAGCGCCGAAAGCGACAGGTAGCCGAACGAATCCGTCTCCCCGCTCGTCAACAAAACCCTTTCGCCAGCGGCAAATAATTTGGGGACCACAAAGGCACCCAGCCCGATGATCATCTCCGCGCCGGCATAAAAAATTGCGGCGGAAAAACCCGTCTTGCCGGTCAACGCAGGAATCCAGCGTCCACCCGCCCACGAACCGACCGCCAGCCCCAGCATGAAAACCGACAACACCACCGACAGAACCGGCGTGATGATTCCGAACGACGCGAACGCCATGCGCGTCCAGACGACTTGATAGACGAGGCTGCTGCAACCGGACAAAAAGAAGAGAAAAAATAAAACTCGGCGGATAAATGGATTCATGCCGGTGGCTGTTTATACTCCAAATGTGATTGCGGCAAATCTTTTTGCATCGCGTTTATTCCTCAAACAACGCCTGTGCAAATTGTTTCGCATCGAAGGGCTGCAAGTCGTCCGGCTGCTCGCCGAGGCCGATGAATTTGATGGGCAGGCCGAGTTCCTTCTGGATGGCCACCACCATGCCACCTTTGCTCGTGCCGTC
>Ga0181516_10002287_pt1 | contig 13831 bp, 13 predicted proteins | sample PEATcosm2014_Bin_25_FD_121104 | JGI IMG/M metagenome (GOLD analysis project Ga0181516, IMG submission 121104) | Peatland microbial communities from MTU Mesocosm Facility, Houghton, MI, USA - PEATcosm2014_Bin01_10_metaG | ecosystem: Environmental > Terrestrial > Soil > Wetlands > Peat | place... | reverse complement strand
GCGGAAGCACGCGCATGCTTTACTACCTGGTACACGGTGAGCCAGGGATGGCGTTCCGCGAGAATGCACTTTCCTTCCTGGCGCTGCCCGTGGTGCTTTACGGGCTGGTGCGGCAGTGGATGAGGCCGAACAGCGGTGTCTTCACGCGGATTCGGCCGGGCTGGGTCCTCGCATTCGGAGGCCTCGTGATCGCGTTCACCGTGGCCCGGAACATTTCCGCACAGCCGTTCTGCAGTCTTGCGCCGGGAGGGGAATGCCGGACAGCGCTTGTGCAAGCGCGCTAAACCTGATTCGCGATTAGCTCCATCTCTTTGAGCGACTCCGTGTACGGAGCGCGCAACACGCCTCGCTCGGTGATGATGGCGGCGATGTATTTCGCCGGGGTCACGTCGAAGGCCGGATTGCAGATGCCCACGCCGTCGGGTGTCACCTGCTTACCGGCGTGGTGCGTCACTTCCTTCGCCGGGCGCTCCTCGATGGGGATCTGGTCGCCGGTCGCGGTGGCGAGATCGATCGAGGACCACGGCGCCGCCACGTAAAACGGGATGCCGTGCTCGCGCGCCAGAATTGCGACGTTGTAGGTGCCGATCTTGTTGGCGGTGTCGCCGTTGGCGGCGATGCGGTCCGCGCCCACCACCACGGCCTGGATGCGTCCCTGCCGCATGAGGCTGGCGGCCATGTTGTCACAGATAACCGTAGTGGGAATGTGGTCGGCCATCAGCTCCCACGCGGTGAGCCGTGAGCCTTGCAAAAACGGGCGCGTCTCGTCGGCGTAGACCATGATTTTCTTGCCGCGTTCGACCGCCGAGCGGATCACGCCCAGCGCCATCCCATAACCGCAGGAGGCCAGCGCGCCGGCATTGCAGTGTGTCAGAACGCCGCCTTCTTTTGGCATCAACTCCGCGCCAAACGCGCCCATCGCCTTGCATGCGGCAATGTCTTGCTCGTACATCTCATGCGCCTCGGCCAGGAGCTTTTCCTGGATTTCGGCGAGCGACGCGCCGGAGGTTAAAAGCCTCGCGAAAACCGCCTTCATGTGGTCGATGGCCCAAAAAAGATTGACGGCCGTGGGGCGGGTTGCGGCCAGGCGGGCACAGATGCGCTCGAATTCCGGCGCAAACTGCTCCGCAGTTTTGGCTTTGGTGTTTTTCGCTCCCAGGACGACGCCGTAGGCCGCGGAAACTCCGATGGCCGGCGCACCACGAACCACCATGGTGACAATCACTTCAGCCACCTGTTCATAGGTTGTAGCGAGCACGTGGCTCTCTTCGAGCGGGAGCTTGGTCTGATCGAGGAAGCGGACGCCCTCGGGGGTCCAGGTAAGGGTGGGAATCATGCAGTTTTTAGTGTAAACGGAGGCGGTTCCACGGGCCTACTACCGTCCTGATCGCATCTTGCGTCGAAGACCCGGCAGTGCGAGTATTCCCGTATGAGCGAGAACATGCTTTTATCTAAGGACTTGAAAAAGTTGCGCAGGCTCAGGGCGCTTTCCGCGATCGTCTCGTGTGTCGCGGCTATCGGATTCGCTCTCAATCTTTGTATCCTGATTAGAGGCTATCATCCGGCCAACCGCGTGCATCAGATCGCTTGGCTTCCGGCCTATGCGCTTTTGGCATGCGGCTATTTCTTGTGGTTCCGCTCTTATTCTGCTCGAATAAGGACGGTCACTCAGTTAACGAACCGCTCTGAGCCTAAGCCGCAATAGCCACCTTTTACGCGGTCAGTTTTCCCGCCAAAATAGCCCAATCCAAAAGGCTGCTGCATGCAATGCCTGGACGACACCCGGCCGCAGTGCGTAGAGTGGTTGCGGCACCTTTCAAGCGTCTTTTCTACATCCTGCGGAGGAAGTACTTCTATGGCATCGCGTTCCACGCCCGCGGCTGCGCCCAGTGCGCCCAATTACACAATTCCGTTCATTATCGTTACCGGCCTGTTCTTGATCTTTGGCTTTCTGACCAATCTGAACAGCAACCTTTCGCCGAAGCTCGAAGATATTTTCCATCTAAGTCACGCGTGGTCGAACCTGGTGACTTCAGCGTGGTTCTTTGCCTATCTGCTCTTCTCGGTCCCTGCCTCCAAGGTGATTGAGAAGGTGGGCTACAAGCGCACCATGGTGATTTCGCTGTTCGTGATGGTGGCGGGCGCGCTGCTGTTCGTGCCCGCGGCCGCGATGATCAGTTTCCCATTCTTCCTTACCGCCAGTTTCGTTCTGGCCACGGGCGTTTGCGGGCTGCAGACCTCGGCGAATCCGTACGTTTCGATTCTGGGCCCGGAAAGTAGTGCTCCGGCGCGGCTCACGCTGGCGCAGGCATTCAATTCTCTGGGGACGGCCATGGCCCCCATCGTGGTTGGCGTATTCATCCTGACCGATCCTGAAAAGGTGAAGAGCCAGGCGGCCGTTGCGCACACCGTGCAAGGGCCCTATATCGCCATTGCGTGTGCCTTGCTGGCGCTGGGCTTCATCATCATGGGGTTGCATCTGCCGGCCATCACCGGGACGCGCGATTTCCGGCCGACGCAGGGCGCCGGCGCGATGGCCGGGCGCAGCATCTGGACCTACCGGCACACTGTGCTGGCCATGATCGGTATATTCCTTTATGTCGGCCTCGAGATTGCGCTGGCGGCTAACGCCATCAAGTTCTTTGAGACGCAAGGCAGTGCGATCAACGACTACCTGCGGTGGGCGCAACCCTTCGCCCATGCGGTCAGCGGTTTTTATCCGCAGGGGATCGGGGAAAAGGAAGTTGCCGCCGTGCTGGCCTTCTGCTATCCCCTTGCCATGATGATCGGGCGTTTCGCCGGCACCGTGCTGATGAAGACCATCAAAGCCCACAAACTGCTGGCCTTCCTCGGCGTTCTGGGCGTTGCCCTGATGATTGTCGGAATGTTCTCGACGGGCCACGTCGCCATCTGGAGCTTGATCCTCTGCGGCTTCGCCAATTCCATCATGTATCCGACTATCTTTGCGCTCGGCATTGCCGAACTGGGACCGTTGACGAGCAAGGGCTCGGGCGTGATCACGATCGGCAATTTTGGTGGAGCAGTGGTTCCGCCGCTGTTCGGGTTGGTCGCCGACAAAGCGGGCTACCAGCATGCATTCCTGCTGGTCATCGCATGCTACCTCTTCATGACCTATTACGGAGTTTCCGGATACAAACCGGAGCGCTAGACGGCAGCTTAGATTTTCTTCAGCATCAATTCATCAAGCCCTCCGGCGCGCCGGAGGGCTTGCTGTTTCTGGCGTTTGCTGCGCTGCACGCGGCAGAAACCGGCAGACCCAAACGGGCATTTCGGCGCGTCGCGCCGCCGGCAGGCTGACCCAAATCGCGACAGACGACTGCACCGCTTCGCGACAGAGATTGCAGCACATCGCAACACCGTTTGCACGCCGATGCGACAACCTGACTCGGCCCGCTGCAAATGCGGCCGCAAGGGCAATTAGAAAAAATGACTAAAGTTATTTCGGCCGGGACCGATGAAACGGGTGGATGCGAACATACCCATCCGGAAGACGCGGACGCTGGAGCATTTCAATCGAAGCGCCGCACGATGGGCAGGCAGACGTCATCCGAAAAGGAGTTGAACCCCATGGCCCTCGGTGTTTTGAACAATCTGTCGGCGATCTACGCTGAGAATAATCTCAACAACACGAACGCCAGCCTGCAGACGGTGTTACAGCAGTTGTCGTCGGGGTCGCGCATCAACTCCGGCGCGGACGACGCGGCCGGCCTTTCGCTGGTGAACGGATTAGGGGCGAACTCGGCGGCGCTGACGCAGTCGGAGACCAACGCCACAGAGGGCGTGGGCTTGCTGCAGGTGGCCGATGGCGCCCTGTCGCAGGTGACGAGTCTCCTCAACCGCGCCATCACGCTGGCGACTGAAGCCTCGAACGGCACGCTGAACTCCGTGCAGGAGAGCGCGGCCAACCAGGAGTATCAGTCGATCATGGCGGAAGTTGCGAACATCGGCTCCACGACTACCTACAACCAGGAGCAGGTCTTTGACGGGTCTCAGATTGCAATTTACGCCGGCGACTCCTCGACCGCCGGTGCGTCGGTGGACGACCTGAACATCCATCCGCTTACTGAGTCGAGCGTGGGCGACACCAACGGGGCCATGGCGTACGGAACAGGAAGCGGCCAGAACGGCACCAACGTTTTCATCGACCTGTCGAACGACGGCACCGACGCGACTCTTACGGACAGCCTCAACCTCACCGGCTCCACTGCAATCCAGGTCAATTACCTCAAGACGGGGGCCGACGGTGTTGTGTCTCAGGAACCGGCCACCGTCACCGCAGGCGGGGCCTCCAGTTATTCCAATACGGTGCAGGGATTGATTAACGCTATCAATAACTCGGGCCTGGGCCTGAAAGCGACCTTCGGCACTGCGGCCGAGGCCGGTAGTGGGGCGGTGGCAACGGCAGCCGATGCTGTCTACGGAGGCGACAGCAGCTCCGATACCGGCATCATCATCTCGGGCGCAGGGGTGGGCACGGGAACCGCCGCCGGCGTGATAGGTTCTCTCACCGTCGGCAACGCGCTGGATCCACTGGCAGGCACCCTGAGCATCACCGGGTCCAACGGCACAACCCACACCGTGACACTGGGACAGGCCGACGCCACTGACAGCATTGCCAACCTTGCGGCGACCATCAACGCGGCTGGTTATGGAGTTACAGCCTCAGTACTCGGCAACACGTTGACTTTTTCGTCGGTCAGCTCCACAACCAGCGTCAGCGGCTCAAACCTGACAGACTCGAAACTGATCGCGGATGACGGGGTGGGCGCCGATCCTGCGGCGCCGGTTGTGAGCCAAGCCGGTGCGCCTTTGGGCAACGCTGCAGGCACGGTGGGCACACTCACGCTTCACGCCGGCACCGACATTCTCACCGCCGGCGTACTGAAGCTCACCGGACAATCCGGCACCGCGCAATCCTTCACCCTCGGCACGCCGGGCACCACGGACAATCTTACCGACCTGGCGAAGACGATCAACAATTGGGTCGCCGAAAACCCGGGCCCCGGCGCAGGCCTCGTGGCCCAGGCTGTTGGCAACACATTAACGATTGTGAGCGCGGGAGGTGGCGCCGTCGGTGTCCAGACAGCTCTCGTGGCGACGACCCCAGTCAATTCCTACTCGATCCCCAATGCTCCCACGTCGATCACCATTGCCGGGACGCCCACAACCAACGCCGCCAGTTCCAGCACGGTCGGAACACTCACGTTGGGCGGAATCGGCGAGTCTGTGACCGATGTGTTGAATGGCACCTTCAAAATCGGCACCACGACCCTGAATCTGGGCGGAACCGGCACCACCGATACGCTCCAGGACCTGGCCAAGACCATCGATGCGAACAACTACGGGGTCACGGCCACTTACAACCAGACCAACAAGGACATCGTATTCACCTCGTCGAACTCCGCCCTTAGCTCGGCCACTGCCCTCGTTTACACACCCGCTGCCCTAAGCGGCGGCGACCAAACCACTCCCGCGGGAACCGTGAGCTACAGCAACTCCAATCCTGTGACCACGGCCGAGGACTACTACAGCATCGGAATCTCCTCGGCCAACGGCATCCAGGACCAGGCCACGCTGGTTGGGGCAGGGTACGGCGGGACCACGGACACGGGCATGACGACAGATACAAGCACCGCCGGCGGACTGGCCACCATGAGTTACACCGACGCGGCGGGCGAGTCACTGAGCGGCACCGACTTGATCAACACGAGCGACGCACAGACGGCATTGGGCGACCTGAACCTGGCCATCGGCGACGTAGCGGCGCAGGACGGCTACATCGGCGCCCAGATCAACACGCTCAACTCCATCAGCCAGGTGATGAGCACGCAGCAGGAGAACATTGTTTCGGCGCAGAATGCCGTGCAAGGCACCGACTACGCAGCGGCCACCTCGAATATGTCGAAGTATGAGATTTTGAGCCAGACCGGCATCGCTGCATTAGCGCAAGCTAACAGTGTGCAGCAGGAAGTGCTCAAGCTCTTGCAGTAAACAGGTTTCGTAAGACTGCAATATCTTCAAGACAACCCAGGGACAGGGCGGCGGCATGGCGAGAGCTTTGCCGCCCACTTTTTGTTGCCGACAGGATAAGACGTCGCGAATTTGCAATGGTCGACGCATCGATCCCGAGCAATTAGAGAAAGGGATTCCGGACCTGGAGAGCTCCGAATCGCTGGCCGTGCTGTAGATCCTCGGAAAAAAGGATCTTGCACCGCGCCTGGATTGCAGCTGAGACGATCAGAGAGGCGTACCACGACAAACCGCTTTGGGCGTGCAGAAACAATGCCTCCGCGTAGATAGCCTGCGACGAATGCACGGCGAGCAGCGGGCGAAAGACGGCGATCAGGTATTGTCCGGCGTCCACCGCCGGCATGGGTTGGGAGAACCTTTTCAGTGCAACGTTGAAGAACTCCTGCACCACCTGATAGCTGATGACTCCCTTCTGTGTCGTCAATGCTTCGCGGATGAGTTGCGCGGCTCTCCGGGCCTTCGCAGGTGCGCTTTGATCGAACGAGTAAACGAAGATATTTGTATCGAGGAAGAATCTATCGCTCATTCAATTCTTCCCTGCTGAAGCGGCGGCCTGCATCGACATTCTGCAATCGCTGCATCAGGGCATCGAATCCCTGGGCGTCTCCCGCGCTCTCGGTAAACTGCGCGAGCCATTCCCGGAATGCTTCGTTCAATGTTCGGCGCTGCTCCCGCGCGAGCAAGCGCGCCCGCTCGATCAGGTCTTCGTCGGCGCTCAGTGTGATATTCTTCATACGAAAACAGTGTACGCTATTCTCGTGTTGTTAGCAAGGCAGACGGCAGGATCTCTTAGCGCGGAGATCCGGCCCTGCCGGCTTCTCGTCTTTGCAAACACATGACAAAAAATAACTTAATCTACGGTATGGAGAGAAGAACCTGGAAGCTGCTTTTACCACTGCCCGGTCGTCAGATACTCGTCCATCGCCTTTGCCGCTTTGCGGCCAGCGCCCATGGCGAGGATGACGGTGGCGCTTCCGGTGACGATGTCGCCGCCGGCAAAGACGCCGCGCTTGGAGGTGCGCATGGTTAGGGGATCGGCCATGATGTAGTTCCACTTGTTCGTGGCGAGATCGGGCGCCGAGTTCTGGACGGTCGGATTGGCAGTGGTGCCTACGCCGATGATGGCGACGTTGGCGGGAAGGACGTATTCAGAATCTGCGATCGGCACCGGACGGCGGCGGCCGCTTTCGTCGGGCGCGCCCAGCTCCATGCGCACACAACGCGCACCCGTGAGCCAGCCGTTTGCGTCGCCCAGAAACTCCACCGGGTTGGTCAGCATGCGGAACTCGATACCCTCTTCGCGCGCGTGCTTCACTTCCTCGGCACGTGCCGGCATTTCGGCTTCAGATCGCCGGTAGACCAATGTGGCCGTCCGTGCGCCCAGGCGGCGGGCGGTGCGCACCGCGTCCATCGCGGTGTTGCCGCCGCCCACCACGATCACGTCGCGGTCGCGGCAATCGTAGATGGGCTCGTCAAATTCGGGAAATCTGTACGCGCGCATCAGGTTGGTACGGGTGAGGAATTCATTCGCAGAGTAGACGCCGTTCAGGTGCTCGCCGGGCACGCCGAGAAACACAGGCAGGCCCGCGCCGGTAGCCACAAAAACTGCATCGTACCCTTCGACGCGCATCAACTCGTCGAGCGTGACGCTCTTGCCCACCACCACGTTGGTCTCGAACTCGACGCCCATGCGGCGCAGGTTGTCGACCTCTTCCTTCACGATGGCTTTGGGCAGGCGAAACTCGGGTATACCGTAGATAAGCACCCCGCCCAGCTCGTGCAAGGCTTCAAAGACACGCACGCGATGGCCCTTCTGGACGAGATCGCCCGCGGCAGAAAGCCCCGCCGGACCGCTGCCCACAATGGCCACGCTCTTGCCGGTGGACGGAGCAATGGCGGGCAGGCCCAATTGCCCGCTTTCGCGCTCGAAATCGGCAATGAAACGTTCCAGGTTGCCGATAGCGACGGGCTCACCCTTCTTGCCCATCACGCAACCGCCCTCGCACTGGCTCTCCTGCGGGCACACGCGGCCGGTGATGGCAGGCAGCGCGTTGTCCTCGCGCATCTTCGCGGCTGCGGCCAGAAAATCGCCCGCGTAGATGAGGGCCACAATCTCTTTGATCTTGACGCCGACTGGGCAATCGAGCTGGCAACCGGGCCGGGCGCAGGCGATGCAGCGCGTGGCTTCAGTCACCGCAGCGGCAACAGCCAGTCCCTGGTTTACCTCCGCAAAGTTCTGCGCGCGCACTTGGGCTTCGAGCTCGGGCATGCGAACTCGCGGAATCTTGATCCGCTCTTTCGCTGGAAGCGGGTTGGCGTCAGACATGATGGGTCTCCCCCTGCGCTTCCAGTCCTTGTTTTTCGAGTTTCGCCCGCAGTCGCGCGCTTTCTTTTTCCTTCGTCGCCACCGTGGCGCGGTGCCGTGCCAGCTCCTCCTGCCGATGCTGGTCGAATTGTTTCAGCGACTGGCACTCCTGGCCGCGGTACATGGCATTGCGCTGCATGAGCACCTCGAAGTTCACCAGCGAGGCATCGAACTCCGGCCCATCGACGCAGGCGAATTTGCTCTGGTTGCCCAACAGCACGCGGCAGCCGCCGCACATACCTGTGCCGTCGATCATGATGGAGTTCAGGCTGACCATGGTCTTGATGCCGAGCGGCGCAGTCACACGGGCCACGGCGCGCATCATGGGCACGGGACCCACGGCGAGCACAAAGTCCAGCTTGCGGCCAGCGCCGAGAAGCTCTTCGAGTTTCTTCGTGACGAGGCCGTGTTCGCCATAGCTGCCGTCGTCGGTCATGATGTAGGCCTCGTGACTCGCGGCGCGCACTTCGTCCTCAAAGATCACCATTTCCCGGCTGCGTGCGCCTTCAATGAAGATCACGTGATTGTCGGCATCCTTCAGTGCCTTCGCCGTGGGCAGCGCCATGGCCGTGCCCACACTGCCGGCCACAATCGCGACGGTGCCGTACTTCTTGATTTCGGAGGGATGGCCGAGAGGACCGACGATGTCGAGAATCGCGTCGCCCGCTTCCAGGCTGTTGAGCAGCGACGTGGTCTTGCCCACGGTCTGCACCACAATGGTGACGGTTCCGGCGGCGGGATCGGCGCTCTTGATGGTGAGCGGAATGCGCTCGCCGTATTCCTTCACCCGCAGAATGACGAACTGTCCCGGCCGCTGCTTGCGCGCGATGCGCGGCGCCGCAATCGTGTATTGCCGGATGTTGAGACCGGCGGTGCGGGCTTCCACAATCCTGAACACAGCTTGACTCGTCCTTTGGCGCTAGCCTTGCGGGCAGACTCAACGGACACGCGCGCTCCCGAGCGAAAAACTCCCCCGGAGCACGCCGCCAGCCTGCTCGTTCAACATTGATTATTCAGGAATTGCTCGCGATCGGGTGTGATGCGAATCACGCGGCGGACCAAATCGGTTGGCTGGTTTCCCTTAATGCTGCCGCGCCTTCCAAAGTTGGTACAGTCCCCAGGCCGACAGCGTGCTGCCGTCGCGGATGATCCCATCGAGCATCATGCACTCAAATTCCGCGATGGGAACAGAACGGGCAGTCAGATCGTGCTCTTCGGCGTCAGGATCTGCCTGGGCCGGCGTGAGGCCCGTGGCCAGATACACGTGTTGCCGTTGCCGCAGGAAGCCGTACGCGATCCAAAGCGTTCCCAGGCGCGTCATCTCGGCGGCGTCCATGCCGATCTCTTCTCTGAGTTCACCGCGCGCCAGCTCTTCGGGATTTTCGATTTCCATCTCCCAGCCGCCCTGGGGCAGCTCCAGAGCGCGCTCCTGTATGGTGTAGCGAAACTGATCGACAAGCCAGATTCGGTCGCCATCGATGGGCAGCATGATCGCCGCATCGTGCTTCTCCACCACGCCGTAAATGCCCTTCTCGCCGTTGCCGCGCAGAATTTCGTCCTCGCGGACGCGCATCCAGTAGTTGCGGTAGACTTCGCGGCTGGCGAGTGTGGTGATGGAGCGGCCGGCGCCGGCGTTGGAATTGGCGGGATGCATCAAGTCTCCTTCGCGGCCTGCGGAACGCCGCGCGACGCACAATGAGGGTCAGGAAAAGCATACCGGTCGCGTGTGAAGGGAGTGCAACTCGGCGCCGTTGGCCGGTCAGCAGTTCACCACCATCACCGAGCAGCCGGCGCGCGCGGGCCGCCATTTCACCAGAAACTCGGTGACGGCGGAGGATTGCATGGTGCGCATGGCTTCAAACTCGCCGTTTTTCTGGCTGTAAAGCAACACGCCGCGTTCGCTCAGCACGGCCAGCGCGGGAACGCCTCTCTTGATGGGAACGCCGTACTGCTGGGCAATGTCGAGATTGGCGTCCAAATGCCCGATGTTGATTTCGACCAGCACAAAATTCGCGTCGAGAATAGGCTTGTTCCGGGCGTCGTGGAAGTAAAGGTCCAGCACCTGGCAATCGCCGCACCAGTTGCCGCCGAAATCCAGCAGAATGCGGCGATGCGTTGCAGCCGCAGTCTTGAGCGCGGCGGCCAGGTCGGCCCGCGCCTGCCCGGGTTCGGGAAAAATCACGCGATCGGCGGACTTGGCTGTGCCGGCGGCAAGCAACAGGAGCGCCGCCAGGATAAAGAACTTGACGGTCTTCATGGGCAGACCTCCCGGCTATTCTCAGAATGCCACAAGCGGGGTCCGGCGGACCATTTCGGGCTCCTTGTGCGACAATATGGAGTTGAGTAAGCGCGCCGAATGACACCGAGCGCGCGGAGGAACTAGCGATGGGCGATCTACTTCAGCCATGGCACCTGATTCTGCTGGCGGTGGTTGTATTTTTACTGTTTGGCGCCAGGAGGTTGCCCGAGTTGGGTAAGGGACTGGGCGAGGGATTGAAGGGCTTCCGCGAAGGCATCAAGGGAATCACCGATCCGGGGCCGTCAGCCCCTACGCAACAGTCCACCGTGAACGCAGCGCCGCAAAGCGCGTCGACAAGCAACGGCAAAGCGAGCTATCGGTGCCCGAATTGCAAGAATCTTCTGACCGCCAACGCTCCGAATCCGGATGCGGTCGAAGACAAGGGATTTTGCCCCGAATGCGGGAACAAGTTCGATAAGAAGGCGGCGCTGGTCTAGAGCATTTTTTCATTTGTGCGAGTGCGGCGTGGGCCGGGAGGCCGGCGCTTCACATGACATCAGACAAAACGGAATGGCCTGTGCGATCGCACAGGCCATTGGTTTTTTGAGCTGCTCTTAGAGACCCGGGCCTATTTGGATTCCTGCGCCGAAGGATAATAGCCGGGTTTGGCCGTGACCACCACGTTGGGGCGGTCGACGCGCACATCGATGGAGCGGTACTTGCCGTCGTAGATGGATTCGTGGCTCGCGTAAACCAGCGTGTACTGGTTGCGCGCCTCGTCGGCGATCTTGGCGTAGCTCTTCTCGATGTTGTTCACACCGCGCTCTGAGAACATGTCGCCACCGGTTGCTGCGACGTACCTGTACAGGATGTTGCTATACGCCTCGAAGGGCAGATGGAAGCGGTCCAACCAGCCTTCGCCCCAACGAGCCGACTCGCCTACCACCGTGGCGTAAACGGCAATGTTGTTGGTCTGCAGGACTTTTCTCACTTCCGGAAAAGTGGCTTTGCTGCCGTATTCCTTGCCGTCGGAGATCACGTAGATAATGCGCAGCCGCTCCTTGGGACGCGTGGAGAGATCTCTTGCCGCGCGGAGAATCGCGTCGTTGAGGGTGTGAATCTCCTTGGGAATCGCTATGAAACCGTTCTGCCCCGTGGAGCCACCTTGCTGCAGGACAGGGGAGGCGCAGTTGCCGTTCTCCTCGATGCCACAGCTGGCAAACGGGCCGGTATCGACGGGCACCGAGGGATCGGAGCCGGTGGCCTGGGCCAGCGCGAGCACCGCAGGCAGGCGCGTACCCTGCGCACCCGTAAAACCCGTCCACTCCTTGGCCCCGTTGGTGTAGGTAAAGACTGCAACCTCGTCATAGGGCGTAAGCGCGCCCTGAATCGCGTTCATCGACTCGTTCACTTCGCGCATGTAATTCGCGGGCAAAGTCTGGTCGATGACAAACGCCACGGAGATCGGCCTGGGATCCACGCTGAAGACGCGCAGCGGCTCGCGGGTGCTGTTCTCGTAGACTGTAAAGTCCCGCCATGTAAGGCCGGCTACGGGATTGCCTTTGGTATCTTTCACCGTCACTGGAACCACGACTTCGGTCACTTGCGCGCGAATCGTCGCATTCACGTTGGTGATGCCTTCCAACGGCGCGGTGTCGTGCACGTTGGGCGGAGGTGCAGGAGGCTGGCTCGCGGGCGGAGGCGCAGTGGGCTGCTCTGGTGGTGCCTGGCCTGCGTTGTTGGACGAAGATCCGCTGCCGCCTGACGGCGTCTCACCGGCGCCCATACCGGGCGTGATGGGCCCTTGCGTTCCGGGCAGCGCAGTCGGCGCTTGCGGGGTGGGCGCGTCGGGCACAGGAGTCTGCTGTTGGGCCAGAACTCCGGATCCCAAAACCAGTCCGACACCCAGAAACGTTGCCAGCGCAATGGCCCTTTCTCGAACCTTCACAGCCTTTTTGCCCTCCGTCAAACCTGTCTGCCCGCGCGAAAAACCATGAAACGCGCTGCAACTGACAGAGTATCAGACGCAGCAGAAGAGCGAGGGTTGCGCGCCGGCCGGGAAAGAACCCGTGTATGCTTCCCTTGGAGGTCCCGTTTTCGTCTAACGGATCAGGATGCGTCTCCGAAATGGCATTGTGGCCCTGGTGGTTGGCCTGCCGGCGTTCGCCGTGGCAGGTTGGGCTCAGCTTGCGCCTTCACCCGACGCGGCCCCGGTGAGCAACGCTCCCGCCCCACCGCCCGACGAGACGCCGGACGCCACCTTCAAGGTGAATGTGAACCTGGTGGACCTGTTCTTCACCGTCAAGGACAAGAACGGAAACCTGGTGCCGCATCTCAATCAACAGAACTGCAAGGTGGAGGAAAACAAGGAGCCGCAGACGCTCAAGACCTTTGTGGCCGAGACCAATGAACCCCTCACTCTGGGCATTCTGCTCGATACCTCGGGCAGCCAGCAGCGCTTGCTGCCCATGGAAGTTGACGCGGCCAGCCAGTTCATTCAGCAGGTTCTGCGCTCCAAGGATGAGGCCTTCGCGGCCAACTTCGACGTCAATGTGGACTTGCTGCAGGACTACACCAACAGCCCGCGATTGCTGACCCATGCCTTGAGCAAGGCTCAGATCAACACTGCGGGTGGCAATGGATCGGGCATTCCCGGCCTGGGTGGAGGGACGGTCCCCACGGTCGGCGATCCCAAGGGCACGATCCTTTACGACGCCATCTACCTGGCCGCGAACGAAAAAATGAACCAGGAGACCGGCCGCAAGGCCATTATCATCCTGACCGACGGCGAAGATGAGGGCAGCCGCGAGAAGATTGGCGACGCCATTGCAGCGGCAAACCGGAACAACGTCATTGTTTACGTGATTCTGTGCGCGGACCGTGCCCTCTACTGGAGCCAGGGCGAGGGCTACTACGGCTACTCGCCAGCAAGACGCATCTCCGATGAAACCGGCGGCCGGCTGATCGATGTGGGAAATAACGGGAACAAGCTGCAGGCCGCGTTCCAGCAGATCCAGGACGAGTTGCGCACCCAGTACGTGGCCAGCTACACCTCCAGCAATACCAAGGCGGACGGGACTTTCCGGAAGGTCACAGTGGATTGCCATAGTGACACGGATCAGAATCTGAAGGTGCAGGTGCGCAAAGGCTACTACGCTCCGTCCCCGGAAAACTAG
>Ga0181516_10002286_pt1 | contig 13833 bp, 11 predicted proteins | sample PEATcosm2014_Bin_25_FD_121104 | JGI IMG/M metagenome (GOLD analysis project Ga0181516, IMG submission 121104) | Peatland microbial communities from MTU Mesocosm Facility, Houghton, MI, USA - PEATcosm2014_Bin01_10_metaG | ecosystem: Environmental > Terrestrial > Soil > Wetlands > Peat | place... | reverse complement strand
TCCTCAACGCGATGTGGCTGGAGAGCCGCGAGGCCGACGATCGCAACGGATAGCAGCTGGCGCGCCCGGAGAGATTCGAACTCCCGACCCCCAGATTCGTAGTCTGGTGCTCTATCCAGCTGAGCTACGGGCGCGGCGCGTCGTTAGCTATAGGCTTCGACGCTTTATGGCAAGACGAATAGCCGCTTAGATCGCCGTCGTTATGGCCTTGTTCCTGGTGAGTTTTCGCGCCGCCTTGAGCGTCAGCCGCGGCTGGTCCGGATCGTCGTTGATCTTGATCCTTCGCGACGCGCGCGCCATGCGAGCGCCCCACCGAATGTCAGCTCATGCCGCCAACAGGCGCCTGACGTCGGGCCAGCTTTGCCTGCCGAAGGTCTTAAGGTCGTCGGTCAGATCGGGCGGACACATATCGAGCAGCGCGGGCTTGAAGCTTGGGCGCGACTTGATCCGCTCGAACCAATCCGTCAGCCGCGGCCGCGAGCCGGTCCACATATCCGACATGCCCAGCATATCCAGCCGGTTGACATAAGGTGCCAAGCCGACGTCGGCGAGGGAATAAGTATCCCCGGCCAGCCAGCGCTGATGTTGCAGCACGTCTTCCATCTTTTGCAGATAGCCGTCGTAGAGGCGAAAGGTCCGGCCGATGCCCGGCGCCGCCATGCCCTGCCTTACGATCTCTTTCTTGCGCGCGTGCCAGTTCGCGGTCACCGAAATCGGCGGCGTGCTTTCGAGGAACGCGTTGAGCTTTTCCGGCGACAGCCGCCCGATAATGTGCCGGTGGCAGGACGCAAAAGTCAGTTCCCCGCAGGCCGGGTGCAATTGTTCGTCGACCGCCTTGGTCCACACCCGCATCGCCGCGCGATGCGCCGGATCGGCCGGCTTGAGCGACGACGCGGGAAACACTTCATCGAGATATTCGGCGATCACGGTGGACTCGGTAATGACCGTTCCATCGTGGACCAAAGTGGGCACCACCGCCTTCGGATTAAGCTTCATATAGTCGGCAGCGAATTGGTCGCCGCGGAGAATGTCGACGTAGATGCCGTCCCACGGCAGCGATTTTTCCGCGAGCACGATGCGCACCTTGGCGGCGCAAACCGACGAGCCGTGATGATAAAGCGTGATCATTGCGTTTACTCCCGAATTTTTGGCCGTTGCATCTATCATCGATTGCATTCGATGATCCGGCATTTCCTTGCAGCCGCCGATTATAGAACTTTTCGGCCCGATCGAGTATCAACCGTCCCAGCCTCGGAGCAAAATCCGCAGGCGAATAGATCAGCCTCAATTCATTATTCAGCCGTGGGCGCGGGCGCCGCGATGCGCGGCAAGCTCGACGGCGCGGTCGGGAATGGTCAGCCGCAGCGTTGCGCCGATGGTGCCTTCGACCAGGCGGATTTCGCCGCCATGCGCACGCACCAGCTCGGCGGCGATGGCCAGACCGAGACCGGAGCCGCCGGGGCGGGTAGAGCCTTGGAACGCCTCGAACAGATGCGCGCGCGCCTTCTCGGAGAAGCCCGGCCCGGTGTCGGAGACTTCGATCACCACGACGGCGCCCTCGCGACGGCCGGTGATGCGGATCTGGTCGCGGCCGGGATCGCGGTCGTCGCGGCTCTCCATGGCGAGCACGGCATTGCGCGCGAGATTAAGCAGAATGCGGAACAATTGATCGTAGTCGGCCTCGACCGTGAGTCCGCGCTCGACCGCACTGATCCAGCGGATCGGCGCATCGGCGGGAAGGCCGAGCGTCTCGTGCACCTCCTCGACCAAAGGTTCGAGCAGGATTTGCCGGCGGTCGGGCGGCGGTTCCTGCACCCGGCCGTAGGACAGCGTCGACTGGCAAAGCGCGATGGCGCGCTCGAGCGCGTGCATTAGCTTGGGCGCGAAACGCTGCACGCCGGGATCGGGAATTTTGGCAAGCCGGTCGGAGAACAGCTGCGCCGAAGCAAGCAGGTTGCGCAGATCGTGGTTGATCTTCGAGACCGCGAGACCGAGGCTGGCGAGCCGGCTCTTCTGATGCAGCATCGAGGCGAGATCGGTCTGCATGGTCGCGAGTTCGCGCTCGGCGGTGCCGATCTCGTCGAGGCGCGCCGACGGCACGATGACGCGGTCGGCATTTTCCGGATCGGCGCGGAACTTGATCATATTCGCGGTCACGCGGCGCATCGGCCGCACGAACATGTAATGCAGCGCCAGATAAACCAGCGTCGCGGTAATGCCCGAAATGACCAGCGACAGGAACAGAATATCCGCCGAATAGCGCAGCATGGCCTTGCGCAGCGGCTGCTCATCCATCACCAGTTCGATAAATTCGTCGTCGCTGGCCGATGCCGGCAACGGTCCGACGACGCGCATGATGTCGCTTCTGGTGTTCAGCATCATTTTGAATGCATCGACGATGGCGTCGATAGCGCGGACATTGTGCATGTCGAACGTGTCGTTAATGGCCGGCGGCATGTCGTCGACCGCAATCATGCGGTGCCGCGAGCCCATCTTCATCGCCACGCCGCGCGCACCGATGGATTCGAGAATCTGCTTGGCCAGCGCGTCGGAGACCACGCCGTTCGGCGCGGCGTCGAGCACCAGCGCCGCGGTATAGGCGGTGGCCAGACGGTCCTTGAGCCAGACGACGCGGAAATTGGCGACCGACGGGACATAGATCAGCACTTCCGCGATCATCACGAACAAGATCGTGAGGACGAGGAGTTTCACCGAAAGCCCGAAACGCGTCCGGACCGGGTCCGGCCGCACGGCGGTCTCTACAGTCATGGTCGAGCCTTGCTGCTCATCCAAAACGACGCAGCCAGCCTATGATGCGCCGGACCAGCGGACTGGTCAAACCTCGGGTGAAATAGGTCATCGCGGCGCGTTTTCCCACCTCGGCATAGGTCGGATACGGCACAATAACACCGGCGAGCGCCTCGATATTCAGCTTTTGGTTTATGGCGAGCGTCCAGGCCGCGATATTTTCGGCCGCGCCCGCGCCGACGATGGTGGCGCCGAGAATATCTCCCTTGCGGTCGGTAACGATCTTGATGTGGCCGTCGATCGCCCCGGTCGCCTGGGCCCGATCGTTCTCGCGATAGGAAGAGCGCAACACGCGGATCACTCCGGAATGGGCGCGCGCCGCGTCCTCGGTGAGGCCGACCTGGGCCAGTTCGGGATCGGTATAGGTGACCGATGGAACGGCGTAGCGGTCGGTATTGACCCGCGCACGAAACAGCGCGTTGCGGATTACCTGCCCGGCTTGATGATTGGCGAGATGCGGCAATTGCGGCGCGCCCGTCGCCTCGCCGATCGCATAGACGTGTTTGTTGCTGGTGCGCAGGCGGCGATCGACGATGATACCGTTCGGCTGGTAGTCGATGGCGGCGGCGTCGAGATTGAGCGCATCGAGTTTCGGCCAGCGCCCGGCCGCAACCAATATGTGGGTGCCTTCGATCGTCTCCTCGCCGGCTGCGCCGATGATCTCGACTTGGACGCGCGCCAGCGCACGGCGCACATGCCCGATCGTCACGCCGCTGCGCAATACGACGCCGTCGCGCGCTAGTGCATCGAGCACGACGGCGGCGCATTCCGGATCGTCGCCGGCAAGCGGCATCGCCGCTTCGAGCACGGTGACCTCGGCGCCAAGCCGCCGAAACGCCTGCGCCAATTCGAGGCCGATCGATCCGGCGCCGATGACGATGAGGTGGCGCGGACAATCGGACAGCTCGAACACGGTGTCGCTGGTCAGGTACGGCACGTCGGCGAGCCCCGGGATGGCCGGCAGTGCCGGCAACGACCCGGTCGCGATCACAAAGCGGCGCGCTTTGACGTCAACGCCGTCGACCGCGACGGTCTCGCGGTCGGTGAAGCGCCCCGTCCCTGCGATCACCCGCACGCCGAGGCCGTTGAAGCGCCGGCGCGACTGCTGCGGCGCGACCGCCGCGACGACATCGCGCAGGTGGGCGCGCACCGCGGCGAAATCGGTGCCGAAGCGCACCGGCATGTTGCCGAGTTTGGCGCCGTTGCGCAGCGCCCCTTGTCGCAATACTTGGGCGCGCCCAGCCATGGCGATCAGCGCGCTGCGCGGCAGCGCGCCGGAGCTCAAGCCTTCGCCGCCCATCGTACCGTCTTCGATCAGCACCACGTTGACGCCGAACGCGGCGGCGGCGGCGGCCGCCGCGAGGCCGCCCGCGCCGGCGCCTATGACGCAAATATCCGGCTTGATCTGTTGTCGGGGTGCGTCTGGGGTCATCGTTCCTGAAAGTCTTGCAATACTGAACACTGAAAGTCTTGGAACCGCCCGAAGTCTCGGTGCTGTCACACCTATTCTATAGTCCTTCCGCCATGGCAATCCGGTCGCCGATTGGGCCGAAAAAGCGTGGAGAAAGCGCCGGCAATGGCGGCGCGGTCACGTTGACGCGTCGGGAGGGCTCCCGTATAAGCCGCGCCATCTTGGAACATGGCGCGCAGCGGAGATTAGCCCGTGAAACGGACCTACCAGCCGAGCAAATTGGTGCGCAAGCGCCGTCACGGCTTTCGCGCCCGCATGGCGACCAAGGGCGGCCGCAAGGTGCTCAACGCGCGCCGCGCGCAGGGGCGCAAAAAGCTTAGCGCTTAGTCAAACGGCGCGTAGGCCGGCGCGGATTGGTTCGGCGCGCTGCCATCATCGAGCCCCAGGATCGAGCCTGAAGTCGAACGCATGGAACGGTTGAAACGCCGGACGGACTTTCGGGCTGCCGCCGCGGGCGCGCGGGCGCCGGGAAGCGCCTTCGTTTTGCAAGCGCGCCGGCGTGGCGAGCAAGGACAAGAATCTGACAAAGAAGCCGGACCCGTCCGGATAGGCTTCACGGTGTCGAAGCAAGTCGGCAACGCCGTGGAAAGGAACCGCGTCAAGCGGCGGTTGCGGGAAATCGTCAGGTTAGCCCCCGCCACGGCGCTGTACGCCGGCCACGATTATGTGCTGATCGGCCGGCGGGCGGCGTTGCAGGCAAAATTCGGCGATATGGCGCGGGATTTCGGCGCGGCGCTGCATCGCGTTCATCAGGCCCAAGCCGGCAAACGCGGCGAAACCGCGGCGGCAAAAGCTGGTACAGTCTCGGCATCACCCCTACATGAAGCGGGATCGGCGTCCCGGCCGCGCACCGCAAAAAGTTCTGTAAAGAATTCCTGCAAGAAAGCTTGAATGGGCCAGCATAAGAATACCATCCTTGCGGTCATCCTGTCGATCATCGTGGTCGCCGGCTGGCAATATTTCGTCGGCTATCCGCAGATGGAAAAACAGCGCCAGGAGGCGGCGCTCAAGCAGGAGCAGACGCAGGCTCAGCCCGGCGCCACGCAGTCCGGCGCGGCGCAACCCGGCAAGGCGCCCGAAGCGCCGGGCGTGCCCGGAACGCCGACCACAGCGGGCGCCTCACCGCAGGCGCTTGCCGCAACGCGTGAAGTCGTGATCGGTTCGACGCCGCGCGTCGCCATCGATACGCCGCGGCTGGGCGGTTCGATCGACCTCAAGGGCGGCCGCATCGACGATCTGACGCTGACGCAATATCGCGAGACCATCGATCCCAATTCGCCGCCGATCATCCTGTTCTCGCCATCGGGCGCGCCGGAGGCTTATTACGCCGAATTCGGCTGGGTGGCCGCCGCCGGGACCAGCGGCGAAATGCCGGGCCCGGATACGGTGTGGACGCAGCAAGGCTCGGGCGCGCTCGGCATCGACCATCCGGTGGCGCTGACCTACGACAACGGCTCGGGTCTCGTCTTCACCCGCACCGTCGCGGTCGACGACCATTATCTCTTCACCATCAAAGACCAGGTCGCGAACAAGGGCGGCAACCCGGTGACGCTGTTTCCTTATGCGCTGATCTCGCGTCACGGCGCGCCGAAGGTGCTCGGTTACTACATTTTGCACGAAGGCCTGATCGGCATGATGGGCGATCAGGGCGAGCAGACCGAGACCTACAAGAAGATGGACGACAAGAAGAGCGAGACCTGGGACGCGACCAATGCCTGGCTCGGTTTCACCGACAAATATTTCGCCTCGGCGCTGTTGCCCGATACCAGCGCGAAAGTCACCGCGCGCTTTTCCGCCGGCGACACCGCCGGCCTAAAGACCTATCAGACCGATTATCTGGCGGCGGCGCAGACCATTGCGCCGGGCGCGACCGGCGGCGCCAATGCACGGCTGTTCGCCGGCGCCAAGGAAGTATCCGTCGTCGGCATCAATTTCCTGGGCGACGTTGACGGCGGCTATAACGCGGCGCTCGGCTTGAACCATTTCGATCTTCTGATCGATTGGGGCTGGTTCTACTTCATCACCAAGCCGATGTTCCTCGGCATCGACTACTTCTTCCACCTCATCGGCAATTTCGGCATCGCCATCCTGATCGTCACGGTGATCGTCAAGTTCCTGTTCTTTCCGCTCGCCAATAAATCCTATGCCTCGATGGCGAAGATGAAGGCGGTGCAGCCGCAAATGGCGATGATCAAGGAGCGCTATGCCGACGACAAGATGAAGCAGCAGCAGGCGATGATGGAGCTCTACAAGAAGGAGCAGATCAATCCGGTCGCCGGCTGCCTGCCGATCGCGATCCAGATTCCGGTGTTCTTCTCGCTCTACAAAGTGCTGTTCATCACCATCGAGATGCGGCACGCGCCGTTCTACGGCTGGATCCACGATCTGTCGGCGCCGGACCCGACCAACATTTTCACGCTGGGCGGATTGATCCCGTTCGATCCGGCGATACTGCCGCTGGTTGGCGGCTTCCTGCATCTCGGCTTCTGGCCGGCGATCATGGGCGTGACCATGTGGGTGCAGATGAAGCTCAATCCGGCGCCGCCGGATCCGACCCAGCAGATGATCTTCAACTGGATGCCGCTGATCTTCACCTTCATGCTGGCGGCGTTCCCGGCCGGCCTCGTGATCTACTGGGCCTGGAACAACTCGCTCTCGGTGCTGCAGCAAAGCGTGATCATGCACCGGAACGGCGCCAAGATTCAGCTCTGGGACAATCTCAAGGGCACGTTCATCAAGCCGAAGCCGAAGCAGCCGGCGGAGTAGCGGGCGACCTACTCTGTTCGCTCCCGCGTCCGGCCTCTCCACGCCGTCATGGCCGGGCTTGACGATAAAAAATCCGCTGAGCGTTCTTCCAGATACTTCCGTGGATCTAAGCGCGACGGCGGGGATTGATGTCTCGCTCGCAACGCGACGCAAAAAAACGGGAGGCCGTGGCCTCCCGTTGGTTTCGTCGCGCAAAAATTTCGCCAGTGAAGATCGTCAGCTTCGCCCGACGACGTCGAGCGTGACGCTGGCGAGACCGGAAAAGCCGAGCGCGCTCGCCGCGGCGGGTGTCAGGTCGATCACCCGGCCGGCAACGAAGGGCCCGCGGTCGTTGATGCGAACGACCACGGAGCGGCCGGTGCGGCTGTCGGTAACGCGCACCATGGTGCCGAACGGCAGCGTGCGGTGGGCCGCAGTGAGCGCACCAGGCGTCATACGTTCGCCGCTCGCCGTTGGCGAACCGGAGTAGGCGTAGACAGAGGCAATCCCCGACTCAGCCGACGCTGCCATCGGAATAGCGACAACAGAGAGAGCAAGTGCGAAAGCAAAAACAGTCTTATTCAGGCTAATCCCAGCCATGAGCACCCTATTGCGTTGTTAATGGGAAAGATGATTCGGCTCGCTGATCGGAGCCGAGGCCGCTTTGACCGGGGAAATGTGGTCATTGTGCGTCGCAATAGACCGACAACGGACCGAATAGAACTTTGGGCGAGATCGTGAAATCTATGAGGCAGGAGCCAGATACCGGAACTATTCTGCAAATGACTGAAACAAGGGAACTATTCGCCGCCGGCGTGCTTCGAGGGGGCGCCCAATTGAGGCAATGGCGATCGGCACGCGCATCCCGGCGCGGCAGGAATGCATCGCTTCACGCCGAACCGGCGCGCTGCGATCGCTCCTCAGCTCAGCGAATCATGATCGCGGCGAGCGAGGCGGTCATGCCGAGGCCCTCAGACGCCCCGGATCATCCGACGGCGGCGGCGCTCGGCAGCACGTAATCCTTGAATTGCGTGCGCAACGCCGTTTTCAGAATCTTGCCGGTGGCGGTGTGCGGAATCTCTTTCACGAATGCGACGTCGTCCGGCATCCACCAATTCGCAATCTTGCCGTTGAGGAACGCGAGCAATTCCTGCTTAGTCGCCGTCTGTCCATTCTTGAGCACGATGACCAGCAGCGGCCGCTCGTCCCACTTCGGGTGCCGCACGCCGATCACCGCGGCTTCGGCGACTTTGGGGTGACCGACGGCAAGGTTTTCCAGCTCGATCGAGGAAATCCATTCGCCGCCCGACTTGATCACGTCCTTGGAACGGTCGGTGATGTTGAGATAGCCGTGGCGATCGATGGTGCCGACGTCGCCGGTGTCGAAAAATCCTTCGTCGTCGAGAATGTCGCTGTCGTCCTTGAAATAGGCCTTGGCGACGGCCGGTCCGCGCACTTTGAGGCGGCCGAAGGTCTTGCCATCCCATGGCATCTGGCGGCCTTTATCGTCGGTTATTTTCATCTCGACGCAAAACGGCGCGTGGCCTTGCTTCTGCAATACGTCGAGCAGTGCCTCGCCTTTAAGCCCGCGATATTCCGGCTTGAGCGAGCACACGGTGCCGAGCGGGCTCATCTCGGTCATGCCCCACGCATGCATGACCTCGACGCCATAAGTGTCCTGGAAGGCTTTGATCATGGCGCGCGGACAGGCCGAGCCGCCGATCACGACGCGCTGCAGATCGGGCAGCTTGCCGCCGGTCTTTTCCAGATCGTGCAACAGCGCGAGCCACACCGTCGGCACCGCGGCGGTGCAGCTGACCTTGAACTCCGTGAGCAGATTGTAGATGGCGGGTCCGTCGAGTTTTGCGCCGGGCAGCACCAAAGCCGCGCCGGCCATTGGCGCGGCAAAGCCGAGCGCCCAGCCATTGGCGTGGAACAACGGCACCACCGGCAGTGCGATATCGCGCGCGGCAAGCCCTACCACGTCCCGCTGCAAAGCCGTCATGGCATGGAGCACATTGGAGCGGTGCGAATAGACTACGCCCTTGGGACCGCCAGTCGTGCCGGACGTGTAACACATGCCGGCCGCGGTGTTTTCGTCGAACACCTTCCAGGCGAAATCGCCGTCAACCTCGTCGATCCATTCTTCGTAAGGCACCGCGTTGCGCAGCGTCGTCGCCGGCATGTGGGCTGCGTCGCAGAACACGATGTAACGCTCGATACTCGGCAACCGGTCGGCGAGCTTTTCCAGAAGCGGCAGAAAGGTCACGTCTGTCATCATCACGCGATCTTCCGCATGATTGACGATCCAGACGATCTGATCGGCGAACAGCCGCGGATTGACGGTGTGATAGACAGCGCCAATGCCGAGAATGCCGTACCAGCTCTCGAGGTGCCGCCAGGTGTTCCAGGCCAGCGTCGCCACGCGATCGCCGAGCTTGATGCCGTCGCGTTCGAGCCGCTGCGCCACCTTGAGCGCGCGGGCACGGATTCCGGCATAATTCGTGGTGTGGATCGGCCCTTCGAGAGAGCGCGAAATCACCGGGCGCTCGCCATGATTGAGGGCTGCGTGGTCGATGATGCGATGGCACAGCAGCGGCCAATCCTGCATCAGCCCGAGCATGATAGTTCCTCCCGCAAACGTTTATCTTGGACGGCGTACCGGCTCGATCCGGCCGCAATCGAGCCCAAGCTTAGTCCGCCGCGGCGGCAAGGCAAACTGCATCTTTCGGCCGGCGCTTGAACCGATACCGGCACTTGGCCTAAGCAGATGCGCGTGAGAGTTCCAGTGATCATCGCCGCGCTATTGTGCATGGCGGGCAACGCGGCAGCGCAAAACAACGCGCCGGCCGATTCCGTGCCGCCGGCGAAACCGACGAAAGCAGTGCACAGCGCGCCGCGGCAGGCGAAGCCGCTGCCGATCGTTATTCCGCAGCAATTCGCGCCGCCGCAAGAGGAATATGCCTCGTTTCCCGAATCCGCCGGCGCCGCGACGGCGCCTGCGGCGCCGTCCGCCTGCCAAATGCGTTTGGCGAAGATCGCCGCTTTCCAAGCCTTGCCGGTGATCGTCGGGGCGGGCGAATGCGGCGCCACCGACGCCGTGCTGATGGACAATGTGATCCTGCCCGACCAGACCAGAGTCGAAATGCTGCCGCCGGCGACAATGCGCTGCCCAATGGCGGAGGAAATCGCGCATTGGGTTCGCGAAGATGTTCTACCGTCGCTGAAGAACCAGCCGCCGCTGCGCGGGCTCGAAAATTACGCTTCCTATGATTGCCGCGGCCGCAACAACATTCGCGCCGCCCAACTGAGCGAGCACGGCCGCGCCGACGCGCTCGATGTACGCGATTTCAAGCTGGCCGACGGCCGCGAGCTCAACCTGACCGACGTGAATATCGACAAGGATTGGCGCGACGGCATCCGCGCAAGCGCCTGCGCGCGCTTTTCCACCGTGCTCGGTCCCGGCTCCGACGGTTTTCACGAGGAGCACATCCATCTCGATCTCGCCGAACGCCACAACGGCTACAAGGTTTGCGAGTGGGATGTGCGCGTGCCGCCACCGCCGCCAGAGCAGGCGCAGACCGCATCGCCACAAGCCGGCGACTCGGCACCGCAGGGTGACGAGCCGGCGCTCATACCGCTCGACGAGGTCCCGCTGCCGCGGCCCCGCCCATCGATCGCCAACGCATTGGAGAATGGATCGTCGCAGAAATCAGGCCGCGACTGACGCAAAAAGAGCCCAGCCTTGCGCCGAGCCCTGTTCACGATCGCCGGCCGTTGAAATCAGCCGCCGAGCGATTATCGTCAGTGGACGATCACCCTCTCGTGGTGATGGCGGCGCCAGTCATCGTGGTGGTGATGATGATGGCCAATAACGACTGCCACTTGCGCATTCGCGGGCGCGGCAAACGGAACAGCCAAAGCCAGCACCGCGAGAGCAGCAAGTGAAAGAATGAATTTTCGCATAGAGAGTCCTCCGGATGGTTTTGTCACGCAATGACAATTCCCACCGAGAAGAAGAGTTCCGAATGGAGCCCTGAACGGATATTCAGGTTAGCTTACAGCGCGCGGCGGGTGCACAATAACGGCGGCATTTCGCGCTTGCTAAAGTCGAACTTGCCGAAGCCCAAAACAACGCGACTGCGAAGGATCCAATGTCTCCGCTCAGCAATCTCGCTACCCGCGACGTCGAAACGCTGGTGCACCCTTACGTCAATCTCGCGAGCTTTCGCGAGACCGGTCCGCTCATCATCGAGCGCGGCCAAGGCGTCTATGTCTACGACACCGAGGGCAAGCCCTATATCGAAGGCATGGCGGGGCTGTGGTGTACCGCGCTCGGTTACGGCAATGAAGAACTGGTCGACGCCGCGGCGGCGCAGATGCGCAAGCTTTCGTTCGCCCATTTGTTCACCGGGCGCAGCCACGATCCGGCGATCGAGCTCGCCGAAAAACTCAAGGAGATCGCGCCGGTGCCGATCTCCAAAGTGTTCTTCTGCAATTCCGGATCGGAGGCCAACGACACCCAGGTCAAGCTCGTCTGGTATCTCAACAACGCGCTCGGCCGGCCCAAGAAGAAGAAAATCATCAGCCGCGTGAAGGGCTATCACGGCGTCACTATTGCCGCGGCCTCGTTGACCGGGCTGCCGGCCAATCATCGCGACTTCGACCTGCCGCTGCCCGGCTTTCTGCATGCCGCCTGCCCGCATCACTACCGCTTCGCGCAAGCCGGCGAGAGCGAGGAGGACTTCGCCACGCGGCTCGCCGATGAGCTCGATGCGATGATCGTCAAGGAAGGCCCCGACACCGTCGCGGCCTTCATCGCCGAGCCGGTGATGGGCGCCGGCGGCGTGATCGTTCCGCCCAAGACATATTTCGAGAAGATCATGCCGGTCTGCGCCAAGCATGACGTGTTCACGATCAGCGACGAGGTTATTTGCGGCTTCGGACGTCTCGGCACGGCGTTCGGCTGCGAGCTGCTCGGCTTTCGTCCGCACTCGATCTCGATCGCCAAAGCGCTGTCGTCGGCCTATCTGCCGATCGCCGGCGTCATGATTCCCGAAAGCATGTATGAGGCGCTGCTTGCCGAGAGCAAAAAAATTGGCGTGTTCGGCCACGGCTTCACCTATGGCGGCCATCCGGTCTCAGCCGCAGTCGCGCTCAAGACGCTCGAAATTTACGCGCGTGACCGCATTTTCGAGAGAGCCGGCGAGCGCGGGCCGCAGTTCCAGGCGCGGCTCAAGGCTCTCGGCGATCATCCCTTGGTTGGCGAGGCGCGCGGCCTTGGTTTGATCGGCGGCGTCGAGCTTACCGCCGACAAAGGCGGCAAGCGGCCATTTGTCGCGCAGCACGGCGTCGGCGCCCGCGCGGTGCAATTCGCCGAAGCCGAAGGCTTGATCGTGCGTGCGGTTCTCGGCGACGTGCTGACATTGTGTCCGCCGCTTGTCATAAGCGCGCAAGAGATCGACGAATTCTTCGACCGGCTGACGCGCGCGCTCGACAAGACGCTCGAATGGGTGCGGCGTGAACGCCTCGCGTATTCGTGAAGGCGTTAAGCATAGAGTTCGCTCCGGCAGGAAGATTAGATTCATCATCGCGCGCTATGAAAAGCCGCATAGGATCCGACATGGCACTAACGACACCGGACGAGATCGACGGCGGCGCGCGCCCCGGAAAGCCGCGTCTGACACGACGCCGTTTGATCACGGGCGCAGTCGGGCTGCTTGGACTAACCGCGTCCGCGACTGGCGCCTATGCCGGCGCGATCGAACCATTCGGCCTCATCGTCACGCCCTACGCGCTCACGCCGCCGGGCTGGCCGGTTGGCCGCAAGCTGACGATTTCGGTGATCGCCGATCTGCATGCCGGCGGTCCCGACATGACTCTCCCGCATGTCCGCCGCGTGGTCGACACCGCGAACGCGTTGCGATCCGACCTCGTGGTGCTGCTTGGAGATTTCAAAGCGTGGTACCGATTCAAGACGCGGCCGGTCGCCGACCAAGATTGGTCGGCCGAGTTGGCGAGGCTGCAAGCGCCGTTCGGCACTTGGGCCATTCTCGGCAATCACGACTGGTGGCACGACCTCAAAGGCGTGCGGAGCGCGCTCGCCGACATGCACATACCCGTATTGGAAAACAACGCGGTGTTGCTGGGGCCGCCCGGCCAACAGTTCTGGCTCGCCGGCATCGGCGATCAAATCGCATACCAGCTAGGTCACGGGCGCTTCCGCGGCGTCGATGATTTGCCCGGCACGCTCAAGCACGTCAAAACCGACGACCCGGTGATCCTCCTGGTGCACGAGCCGGATATCTTTCCAAATATTCCGCCGCGCGTCGCGCTTACGCTTGCCGGCCATACGCATGGCGGACAGATTCGCGTGCCGCTGATTTGGCCGCATTTCGTGCCGTCGGCATACGGCGCGCGATTTGCCTATGGTCATATTGTCGAGGACAGCCGCCACATGATCGTGTCGGCCGGGCTCGGTACCAGCATCATTCCGGCCCGCTTCGGCGTGCCGCCTGAAATCGTCCACATCCCGCTCGGCGCGTGCGGCCCCACGACACCCGGCGCCGGCAAAGGCCGGCGCCGTGATTGTCGCTTGCAAACGTCGGTGCAGACCGGTGCTAGCGCGTATCCGAGGTTTGGAGGCCGGACGCGACTTGCGGGCTGAATGGCGCATCGCCCTGCTTGGGCGCCAAGACGACGACGATCGTGCCGACCTTCACCCGATTGTAGAGATCGATCGCGTCCTCATTGGTCATGCGGATGCAGCCCGACGAGATCGCTTGGCAGATATATTCTGGCTGATTGGT
>Ga0181516_10002284_pt1 | contig 13841 bp, 16 predicted proteins | sample PEATcosm2014_Bin_25_FD_121104 | JGI IMG/M metagenome (GOLD analysis project Ga0181516, IMG submission 121104) | Peatland microbial communities from MTU Mesocosm Facility, Houghton, MI, USA - PEATcosm2014_Bin01_10_metaG | ecosystem: Environmental > Terrestrial > Soil > Wetlands > Peat | place... | reverse complement strand
GGCGACGCCTTCGAAATCGACCCGGAGGTGTTCCAGAAGTTCGACCTGCACATCCATTTCCCCGAGGGGGCCATCCCCAAGGACGGCCCCAGCGCCGGCCTGGCCATCGCCACGGTGCTGCTCTCGGTGCTCAAGGGGGTGGCGGTGAAGAACACCTTCGCCATGACCGGGGAGATCGATCTGCGCGGCGAAGCCCTGGCCATCGGCGGGCTCAAGGAGAAGGCCCTGGCCGCCCTGCGCATCGGGGTGAAGAACATCATCATCCCCTTCGCCAACCAGAAGGACCTGGATGAGATCGCCCCCGAGGTGCGGCGCAAGCTGCACTTCCACCCGGTCAAGCACGTGGAGGAGGTGTTCGAGATCGCCCTGGAGGACTGGGTCCGGCCGGAGAAGCGCAAGAAGCCCAAGGCCGTCCCCGCCCCGGCGGCCAACGGCAAGGGGTCCCATTGAGCCTGTTCGGAACCCTCTTCACCAAGTTCAAGCAGGGCCTGCAGCGCACCCAGGAGCTGGTGCTGGCGCCCATGGGCCGCCTGCTGGGGCTGCGCCGGCTGGACGAGGACCAGCTGGAGGAACTGGAGGAGCTCCTGCTCCAGGCCGACCTGGGCGTCCACGCGGTGACCCGGCTCATGGAGCGGCTGCGCTTCGAGCTGAAGAAGTCCGCGGAGATCGATCCCAAGGCGGTGCTCAAGGACGAGCTGCTGAAGCTGCTGCGCCAGGTGCCGCCCCGGCCCTTCGCGGTCCAGGGCACCCAGGTGCTGCTCATCGTCGGGGTCAACGGGGTGGGCAAGACCACCACCATCGGCAAGCTGGCCGCCCACCTGAAGGCCCGGGGCGAAGGGGTGCTGGTGGTGGCCGGGGACACCTTCCGCGCCGCCGCCATCGACCAGCTGGAACTGTGGGGCCAGCGGGCCGGGGTGCCGGTCATCCGCAACCAGATGGGCGGGGATCCCGCGGCCATCGCCTACGACGGCGCGGCCAGCGCCCTGGCCAAGGACATCCCCTGGGTGCTGGTGGACACCGCGGGCCGGCTGCACACCAAGGACCACCTCATGCGGGAGCTGGACAAGATCCGGCGCAGCCTGCAGAAGGTGATCCCCGCCGCCCCGCACCGGGTGGTCCTGGTCCTGGACGCCACCACCGGCCAGAACGGCCTGGCCCAGGCCGAGGCCTTCAAGCAGACCGCGGGGGTCACCGACCTGATCCTCACCAAGCTGGACGGCACCGCCAAGGGCGGGGTGGCGGTGGCCATCCTGGAGCGCATGAAACTGCCCATCGCCTTCGTGGGCGTGGGGGAGCAGCTGGACGACCTGATCCCCTTCGACGCCGAGGCCTTCGTGGACGGGCTGCTGGATGTCTAGTCCCCTGCTCACCCCGGACCTGGCCTGGGAGCTGGCCTGCGGCGGCCCGTTCCCGGATCCCGTGCACCTGAGCGGAGACGAGAGCTTCATGGCGCTGGCGCTCCGGGAGGGCATGCTGGGGGTGGGGCTGTCCAGCCCGAACCCCCCGGTGGGCTGCGTCCTGGTGCGCGACGGCCGGGTCCTGGGCCGGGGCGTGCATACCCGGGCCGGGGATCCCCACGGCGAGATCATGGCGCTGCGCGATGCGGAGAGCCGGGACGAGGACGTCCACGGCGCCACCGCCTACGTGACCCTGGAGCCCTGCTGCTACCACGGCCGCACCCCGCCCTGCACCAACGCGCTCATCCGCAGCGGCGTGGTACGGGTGGTGGTGGGGGTGCGGGACCCCAACCCGCGGGTGGACGGCGGCGGCATGGCCATCCTCCAGGCCCACGGCATCCAGATCCAGGAGGGGGTCCTGGGCGAAGCCTGCGCCCGGTTCCATGCCCCGTTCTTCAAGCTCATCCAGACCGGCCTGCCCTGGGTGCTGCTCAAGCTGGCCCTGGGCTCGGACGGGGCCATGGGGCCCGAGGGCCGGAGCACCGCGGTCACCGGCCCGGAGATCCAGCAGCTGGCCCACGCCCTGCGCCGAGCCAGCGAGGCCATCGTGGTGGGGCGCTGGACCGTCCAGGTGGACGACCCCCTGCTCACCGACCGCTGGCACGTGCCCACCGCACCGCACCGCCTGGCCCTGCGGGTGGTGCTGGACAGCCACGGCCGCCTTCCCGAGGACCGCAAGGTCTGGCAGTCCGTGGCCGGCCAGCCGGTGCTGCGGGCCGTGGTGGTGGAGGACCTGCCGCCCCTGCGCGGGGTGGAGGACCTGCTGCTGCCGCCCAGTCCCGGCGGCTGCAGCCTGCGCCACCTGCTGCACGAGCTGGCCGCCCGCGGCGTGGGCCGGGTGCTGTTCGAGGGCGGCGGGCTGCTGGCCCAGGGGCTGCTGGCCCAGGGGCTGGTGGACGAGTTCCACCGGTTCAGCTCCGACACCCCCGCCGGGGGCGAGCCGTTGCCGCTGGACCTGGCCACCCTGCCCCACACCCGGGCCCAGGTGGACTTCAAGGGCGGCCGCTGGGACGTGCTGACGCGGACCTGACGGCCGGGCCGGCTTCCTTCGAAATGATGGACGGACGAGGTCAAATTGATCAAGCCGCCCTGGGGCCTGGAACGGATGGGGCGCGGCTCCGCTGGATTCCGGCCGGTGGCGCGAATCCTGCCTAGGGCTCGTGTGGGTTGGAACTCACTGAGCCGCGAGGCGGATAGGAAAATTCTATGTTGCGCAGCCTGAAAGACCTTGAACATTACCAAGTGGGCGCCACCGATGGCGACATCGGCAAGGTGGAGAACTTCCTCCTGGACGACGAGCGCTGGATCATCCGCTACCTGGTGGTGGACCGCGGCGGCCTGCTGGAGGACCGGCAGGTGCTCATTTCGCCCATCTCCTTCGGGGAGCCCGACTGGGCCACCCAGCGCTTCCACCTCAAGCTCACCATGGCCAAGATCCGGAACAGCCCGGGCATCGACATGGACGAGCCCGTGTCCCGCCAGAAGGAGCGGGAGTTCCATCGCTACTATGGCTACAACTGCTACTGGGGCAGCTCGGGGATCTGGGGCATGGCCGCCTATCCGGGTTCGCTGGCCGAGGTCCAGGACCAGGAAACGCCCGGCGCCGCCCTGGACCAGGGCACCGACGACCACCACCTGCGCAGCGCCCGGGAAGTCCGGGGCTACCACGTCCAGGGCAGCGACGACGCCATCGGCCACATCGATGATTTCATCGTCGACGACGAGACCTGGGCCGTGCGCTACCTGGTGGTCGACACCAGCAACTGGTGGTTCGGCAAGAAGGTGCTGGTGGCGCCCCTCTGGGCCACGGAGATCAGTTGGGAGGAGCGCAAGGTCCACCTGGACCTGTCCCGGCAGGCCATCAAAGACAGTCCCCAGTGGGATGCCGGCATCGCCATCAACCGCGAGTACGAAACCCACCTCTACGACTATTACGGCCGGCCGGCCTACTGGGTTCCCGGCGCCCCGGTCCGCGACACCAAGCGGAAGCATCATCCGAAGGCCAGCTAGTCAAGACACCTCGATGCCCGCTCGCAGCGCCAGGGCTCGATCCGCCCGGCATAGACGCTGAATGAGCTGTTCCTTGGGCCAGGATTCGATCAGCGGGCTGAGCGGGGGAACGGGGGTTCGGCAGGTCAAACCGAGCTCCCGGCCGCCTCGAACCGGGCCGCTTGCACGACACCTTCCGGATCCGACTCCAGCAGATCCACCGGGCGGCTCTGGTCCGGAAGCCAGCCATTGCTGGAGGTGAACCACAGGGCGAGCTTCCAAGGGGACTTCCGGTCCGCGAACTCGGCCAGGACCCGCTGGACGGTTCTTCTGGGTCTGCCGTCCTCGAACTGGAATTTCGGGAAGACCTCCCGGGTCTGCCCGGTTTCATCCCGGCGCGGCACCGCAAATACCTGGCGCCGTTGCTTCCAGTTGTTGGCCAGAGCGCCCTGGTTGGCGGCACGGGACCGGTTGAGCTCGGCCAACTGTTCCGCCGTGAAGAAACCGAATTCTTCCAGGATCCTTGCCTGTCGGGTCGCAAGCCGCTGAGCCATCTTCGTGTCCTCAGGGGTCGGCACCACGAACTGCCCGGCCATGAATTCGATCATTTCCCTCAGCTTCTGCTCGCGGACCCCCGCCGTCGTTTCCAGGAGCAAGCTCCAGCGGGCAACCTTACATAGCCCTCGCCGCCCAGAGCGCCTGGAAGGGCGCCGCCCACAATCCGGGTCCGGCTCCACGCAGGGCCTCCCCCGCGTGGAGCACGAGGCCGGCCCGGAACCGGTCCCCGGCCTTGGCGCGCAATTCCCGGAGGCCCTGGAAGGCCTCCGGCTGGACCGTGGCCGAGGCGTCCACGGCGAACGCCACCAGGTTCCGGCGGTGGTCCTCCAGGACCACCAGCAGCTGCGCACCGGACCGCAGCACGGACAGGGCCGGCCGGGCCTGGCTCCAGGGCGCGGTCTTGACCAGTTCCATCACCGCGAAGGTTTCCAGCAGCGGGGCCGCCAGCACCGGGCGGGTCTCCAGGGCGGCGGGCACCATCCCCAGGAGATGGGCCTGGAGGGCGGCATCATTGCAACAGCGGTACGGAGTGCCGGATCCGGACGGCAGGGCGGCCAGCACGTGGCAGCTCTCCAGCAGGTCCTGGCAGCGCCGGGCCGGCCCGGGGTCCGCTGCGGGAGCGGCCAGAAGCCGGGTGAGCTGGTGGCCGTCCCGGAGGTCGGTGGCCACCCGCAGCCGCGCCTGGACCAGGGCGTCCAGGTAGCCGTGGAACCACGCTTCCCGTGCCTGGGCGGACCGGCCCTGGACCTCGGCATAGCCGCCGGCCAGCAGCCGCTCCAGCAGTTCCCGGCGTTCCAGGGGCTCCAGCCGGAGCCGTTCGGGCTGGCCCTGGAAACAGGCGTCGATCAGGCCCGGGTGGACGCCCTGGAGCTCGGCCTGGGCCAGGGGCCAGAGGATCAGGGTCTCCATGCGCCAGGCCAGGCTTTCCGCCAGGCCGGGCAGCGGTCCGGCGCAGGTGAGCAGGAACCGCCCGCCGCGGTCCACCGCGGCCCTGAGCAGGGCCAGCAGGCCGGGGACCCGGTCCGCGTCGTCCAGCAGGGCCAGCCCGGGCAGGCCCGCCAGGAAACCGGCGGGATCCCCCGTGGCCCGGGCCCGGGTGTCCGGATCGTCGAACCGGAGGCAGGCCGCCGCGGGCAGGGCCGCCTGGAGCGCCCGCACCAGTTCCGTCTTCCCGGTGCGGGACGCTCCGGCGAGGCAGACCACGGCCGTGTCGCCCAGGGCATCCAGCAGCCGGGCCTGGAGGTGGCGCAGCACCGGTCCGCTCACCCCCCGCCCACCAGCCGCACCACCTCCAGGTGGTCGCCGTCCCGGAGCGGGCTGGCCGGGTACTCGTCCTTGCGCACCACCCGGCCGTTCAGTTCCACCGCGCTGCCGAAGGCCGGCAGCTCCAGCCACCTTGCCAGGTCCGCCACGGTGCCCAGGGCCGGGGTTTCACGCGCCTCGCCGTTGATCCGCAGTTGCATGGCGATCCCTCAGTTCAGCGCGCCGGCGGCCTGGAACCCGCGCTCCAGGTCGGCCTTGAGGTCGGCGGCGTCCTCGATGCCCACGGAGAAGCGCAGCAGGCCGTCGGAGATGCCCAGCCGGGCCTTCACGTCGGGCGCGGTGCGCAGGTGGCTCATGCTGGCCGGGTGCTGGATCAGGCTCTCCACCCCGCCCAGGCTCACCGCCCGGGCGATGACCTCCAGGGCCTCGCAGAATTTCTGGCCGGCCATGAGCCCGTCCACCAGCTCGAAGCTCATCATCGCCCCGAACCCGCCCACCATCTGCCGGGCCGCGATCTCGTGCCCCGGGTGCTCCTTGACCCCGGGATAGTCCACCCGGGCCACCTGGGGCTGCCAGAGCAGCCACGCGGCCAGGGACTGGGCGTTGTCCGCCGCCCGCATCACCCGCAGATGCAAGGTCTTCAAACCCCGGTGCAGCAGCCAGGCGGCCATGGGGTCCAGGGTCGGCCCGGTGAGCTTGCTCACCGCCCAGCAGGCCACGATGTCCGCATCGCTGCCGGCGATGACCCCGGCCACCAGGTCCGAGTGGCCGCCCAGGTACTTGGTGGCGCTGGACACGCTGAGGTCGATGCCCAGCTCCAGCGGCCGGGTGAACACCGGGGTGGCGAAGGTGTTGTCCGCCACCGTGCGCACGCCCCGCTTCCGGCCGATGGCGGCGATGCCGGCCAGGTCGGTGATGGCCAGGGTCGGATTGGACGGCGTCTCCACATAGATCATGGCGGTGGCGTCCTGGACCGCCTGCTCCCATTCCTGCAGGTCCAGGGTGTTGCGGATCCAGGTGACCTTGAGCCCCCGGCGGGCCTCCCAGCGCCGCAGCAGCTGCTCGGTGCCCAGGTACAGGGCCGCCGGGACGATGACGTGGTCCCCGGGCTTGAGGAAGGTCTCGAACACCGTGGCGATGGCGCTCATGCCGGAACTGGTCACCAGGGCCCGCTCCCCCTTTTCCAGGGCGGCCACCACCGCCTCGGCCTCGCTGAAGTTGGGGTTGCCCCAGCGGGTGTAGAACCGGTCCGGCTCCACCGCGGCGGAGAACTCGGCCCCCTCGGCGTTTTCCCGCAGCTCGAACACCGAAGTCTGGAAGATGGGCGTGGTCACCGACCGGGTGTCGTTGTGCCGGCGGCCGGCATGGATGGCGGTGGTGCTCAGGCCCCAGTCGCGCGTGTTCATGGTCGTTCGCCCCCGGCGCCCGCACGGATCAGCCGTCCGGCGCTGGATGCAGAATAACAGTTACCGGAACCGATGAACGCGTCACCGCCAGAACACCAGGGCCAGCGCGACGATGGCCACCGCGATCACCGCGAGCACCCGCCAGAACGAGGGACCCGTCCCGCACCTGGGTTCGCCCCGGGTGGCGCTATCGGGATCGGCCAGGGCCGCCTCGGTGAGCTCGTCCTCCGGGGCTTCGGGGGGATCCGGATGGTACGGCACCAGGTCCCGGGACAGCTGGCCGAAGTACACCAGCTTCCAGGCCTCCCGGTCCTTGGGCCCCTCCGGGCCTGCCGCGGCCGGCGGGCAGGGGTTGCAGCTTGGTTCCAGGTCGGTCATTGGGGCTCCCCGGACGCCAGCATCTGTTCCAGGACTTCATTCACCAGCATCGGGTTCATCTTACCCTCCCCGGCCTTCATCACCTGGCCCACGAAATAGCCTTTGAGGCTGGCTTTGCCGCCCCGGTACAGGGCCAGCTGCCCGGGGCTGGCCGCCAGCACCGCCCGCACCAGGGCCTCGATGGGACCCCGGTCCGAGACCTGGCCCAGGCCCCGGCGCGCCACGATCGCCCCCGGCGCCCCCTCCCCCGCCAGCATGGCCGGGAACACCGCCTCCTTGGCCGTGTTCAGGTTGATGGCGCCGTCGTGGACCATCCGCACCAGTTCGGCCAGGGCGGCCGGAGGCAGCCCCAGGTCCTGGATGCCGATGCCGCGCTCGTTCAGGGTCCGGCTCACCTCCCCCAGCATCCAGTTGGCGGCCGGCTTGCCCAGCCCGTCCACGGCCGCCGCCTCGAAGAAATCGGCGAAGGCCGTGCTCTGCAGCAGCAGCCCGGCCTCGTAGGGGGACACCCCGTACTGGGCCTCGAACCGCTGGAACCGGGCCTCGGGCAGTTCCGGCAGGCCCGCCCGCACCGCCGCGATCTCCTCCGGGGCGATGACCAGCGCCGGCAGGTCCGGCTCCGGGAAGTAGCGGTAGTCCTGGTCCGCTTCCTTGCTGCGCTGGCTGCGGGTCTCGCCCAGGTCCGCGTCCCAGCCCCGGGTCTCCTGGCCGAAGGTTTCGCCCTTGGCCACCAGGGCGGTCAGGCGGGCGATCTCGTAGTCCAGGGCCTGTTTCACGAACCGGAACGAATTGAGGTTCTTCACCTCCACCCGGGTGCCCATGGGCGCCCCGGGCCGGCGCACGCTCACGTTGGCGTCGCAGCGGAACGAGCCCTCCTCCAGGTTGCCGTCGCAGATCCCCAGGAAGGTCACCAGCCGGTGCACCGCCTTGAGGTAGTCGTAGGCCTCCTGCCCGCTCTTCAGATCCGGGGCGCCCACGATCTCCAGCAGGGGCACCCCGGCCCGGTTCAGGTCCACGTAGGAGGCGCCCTGGCCCAGCTCGTGGTTGGATTTCCCGGCATCCTCCTCCAGGTGGGCCCGCTCGATCCCCGCCTGGATCACCGCGCTGCGGCCCCGCACCGCCGGATCGCCGGGGATCCGCAGGCGCCCGCGCTCCACCACCGCCACCGGCCCCTGGGTGATCTGGTAGCCCTTGGGCAGATCCGGGTAGAAGTACTGCTTCCGGTAGAACACGCTGCGCTCGCGGATCTCCGCCTCCACCGCCAGCCCCAGGGCGATGGCCATGCGCACCGCCTCGCCGTTGATGACCGGCAGCGCCCCGGGCAGGCCCAGGCAGACCGGACAGGTGTGGGCGTTGGGCGCGCCTCCGTACTCGTTGCGGCAGGCACAGAACATCTTGGAGCGGGTGAGCAGCTGCACGTGCACTTCCAGACCGATGACCGCTTCGTAACCCGCTTCCATGGCAGCTCCCCATGGGGATTATCGCGGAAACGGGACCGCCCCGTCACTTGCCCAGGCAGAATCCCGAGAACACCTGGTCCAGGGCGCTCTCCGCCCGGTCCTCGCCGGTGAGGCGGGCCAGCAGGCCCCAGGCTCCCTGCAGGGCCGAGGCAGCCAGTTCCGGCGGCGACCCCGGCTCCAGCCGGTACAGCAGCTCCATCTGGGTCACCAGTTCGTCCAGCAGCTCCCGCTGGCGCCGGGTGGCCAGGGCGCCCAGGCAGGCGTCCGGGGCCAGCCCGCCCAGGAACCGCTGGCGCAGGGCCTCGGCCAGGGGTTCCAGCTGTCCCGCCAGCACCGAGATGCAGGGGTCGCCGGTGGGCGCTCCGCCCAGGTCCGCCTGGTTGCGCACCGTCAGCACCTTCCCGGCGAAGGGGGCCAGACGCTCCAGGATGCCCGGATCCGGGGCCGGATCCGGCAGGGGCACCAGGTGCAGGATCAGGTCCGCCTGCTCCAGCACCCCGCGCACCCGGGCCACCCCCAGGCGTTCCACCGGGTCGTCGCTGTGGCGCAGGCCCGCGGTGTCGAGCAGGCAGAGCGGCAGGCCCGCCCACTGGGCCCGCGCCTCCAGCACGTCCCGGGTGGTGCCGGGCAGGTCGGTGACGATGGCCCGGTCGGCCCCGGCCAGGGCGTTGAACAGGGTGCTCTTGCCGGCGTTGGGCCGGCCCACCAGGGCGATGCGGATCCCGTCCAGCAGCCAGCCCGCCGCCGAAGCCCGGGCCTGTTCCACGTGGAACAGCCGCCGCAACCGCTCCAGCCCGGCCCGCATGGCCTCCAGGTCCAGCAGGATGTCCTCCTCCTCGCCGTAGTCCACGCTGGCCTCGGCCCGGGCCAGCCAGGGCGCCAGGGCGGCCTTGGCCTGGACCACCCACTCCGGCAGCCCGCCGGCCCGGGCCTGGGCCTGGCGCACCTGGGTGTCCGTGGCCGCGTTCACCAGGTCCCGGAGCGCCTCCGCCTCCAGCAGGCTCTGCTTGCCGTTCAGCAGGGCGCGCCGGGTGAACTCCCCCGGCTCGGCCAGGCGGATGCCCAGGACCGCCAGGTGTTCCAGCAGCCGTTGCACCAGCAGCGGATTGCCGTGCACCTGCAGCTCCACCAGGTCCTCCCCGGTGTAGCTGTGCGGGGCGGGAAAGAACAGCACCAGCGCCCGTTCCCGGAAGCCGTCCCAGGCCAGGGTGCGCAGCGCCGCCCGCCTGGGGGCCGGCAGCGCCACCAGGGACTTCAGCCGCGCCCCCAGGCGGTCGCCGGACACCCGCACGATGGCCACGGCCGACGGCAGCAGGGGGGTGGCGGGGGCGCAGATGGGATCGCACATGGGCCTGGGCCGCCCTCCTCCGGCGGCCGACTGGTCCACTGTATCCACTTGCGCCGGCCAACGTCCTGTGGAAGAAGGTGCAACGGGGCGCCATGACCCGGGAGGAGGCCATGGAGGCCCATCTTCATTGGATCGGCGCCGGCGCCCCCCGGGCTCCGGCCTCCCGGGGTAACGTTGCCCAGCCTCGATCCAAATAATTTTGCAATATTCCTGCCGGCGATCCGTCTAAACAGGTGAGCACCGTTTCCCGCACCCGCTGCCACGGAACCGGTCATTGACCAGGCTGGGAACGATGCGTGACGACCAAGACAAGCTGCTCGACCTGTTCCACCGGGAGAAGGACCGGTTCATGGCCTTCGCCCGGAGGCAGATCTGGGGCGTGGCCAGCCTGGACCCCGAGGACATCGTCTCCGACGTGTTCCAGACCCTCCTGGACCGGGGCGACCTGGTGGGGGAGATCGAGCACCTGGCGGCCTACGTCTATCGGGCCCTGGGCAATCGCATCCTGGATTACCGCCGGCGGGAGGGCCGCGCCCTGCCATCCGGCGACCTGGACCTGGAGCGCCTGCCCGACCCCGGCGCGGATCCGCACCAGGCCTTCCAGGCCCGCCAGGACCGGGAGCGGCTGATCCAGGCCGTGGACGGCCTCAAGCCCAAGGAGCGGGCCGTCTGGCTCGCCACCGTCGTGGAGCGCCGGAGGTTCCGCGATCTTGCAACCCTGTGGGGGGAGCCCGTGGGCACCCTCATTTCCCGCAAAAGCCGGGCCACGGCCAAACTGCGCCGGCAACTGGCCGACCTCGACCCATCAAGGAGCTGACCCCATGAGATCCTGCACTCCCTGCGCCCCCGGCACCGCCGGCGCGCCCCGCCCCCGCGCCTGCCGCATTGCCGGCCACCTGTTCCTGGGCGCCCTCCTGGCCCTGGTCCTGGCCGGCGGCTTCGGCATCGCCGTGCGCTACCTCTGGAACCACACCGTCACCGACCTGTTCCATCTGCCGGCCATCGGCTACCTCCAGGCCGTGGGCCTCCTGCTGCTGGCCCGCCTGCTGTTCGGCGGTTTCGGCCACGGCCGCCACCATCGCTGGATGCACCGCCAGGGCCACCACCACGGCTTCGGCCACGGCTGCGGATGCTCTTCCGAACCCGACCCGGCACCCGAGGCTCCCGCCCCCCAGTCCTGATCCAGCCCGGACCCAAGCCAAAGGGTGGAACGAAGCAGCCTTCGTTCCACCCTTGTGCTTTGCCCCTGGGCAATCAGACCCGGCTGACCTTCAGGGACTTGAAGGTGCCGGTGCCTTCGCTCTCGGTGGTGAAGCCCGGCTGCCGGCTGAGCACCATGTGCACCCAGCGCCGTTCCCGGGGGCTCAGGGAACTGAAGGTGTAGCTGCCCAGGGCCCGGGCCTTGTCCGCGGCGAACCCGGCCATGGCGATGACCTCCTGCATGCGGAACAGCCGGAAGGATTCCACGTCCAGGTAGGCCAGCCGGCCCTCCTCCCGCTCCCCCTGGGCTTCGTGCAGCAGGAACTGCAGCGCGTCCAAGGCCTGGCCCTTGTTGGCGGCCAGCCAGCCGCCATCCGGCCCGGACAGCACCAGCCGGTTGGGAAACAGCGCCTCGTCGCCGGAGGGCCCGAAGGCCGCGGTCACGGTGAGTCCCAGATGGCGGCACCAGCGGGCCACCAGCTCGGGGGCCTGCTCCAGAGGCAGCGAGGACTTGCGCATGGATTCCTCCTCAGACGACGACGGGCTGGGGTTTGTAGGTCTGGCGCACCAGCCAGGTCTGCAGGATACCGATGATGTTGAACATCAGGTAATAGAGGCAGAGCCCGGAGGGGGTCTTGGCGAAGAAGAACGAGAACATGACCGGCATGAGCACCATCATCATCTTGCGCTGGGCCGGGTCGCCCACGGCGGGGGTCATGGCCTGCTGGATGATCATGGATCCGCCCATGAGCACCGGCAGGATGTAGTAAGGGTCCTGGGCGGAAAGATCGGTCAGCCAGCCGAGGAACGGCGCGTGGCGCAGCTCGAATACCGCGTTGAGCATGGACCACAGGGCGAAGAACACCGGCATCTGCAGCAGCATGGGCAGGCACCCGCCCATGGGGTTGTGGCCGTTCTTCTTGTAGAAGGCCATGAGTTCCTTCTGCATCTCCGCCTTCTTGGTCATGTCGTTGCCGAACTTCTCGTACTTGGCCTGGAGCGCCTTCTGGTGCGGCTCCAGTTCCTTCATGCGCAGCATCTGCGTGGTGGTCTTGGTGTTGAGCGGCCAGAGGGCGCCGCGGATGACCACGGTGAGCAGCATGATGGCCCAGCCCCAGTTGGGCACGAAGCTGTGGATGCCGCGCAGGATCACGAACAGCAGCTTGGCGACCAGGCCGAAGAAGCCGAAGTCCACCACCTGCTTGAACATCGCCCCATCCGCGGGGTTGCCGCCGTGGAACATGGCCAGGGACTCGGCCTGCTTGGGCCCCAGGTAGAGCCGGGCGGAAACCTTGCCGGTGCCGTCCGGGGTCAGCAGGTAGCCGTTGTCGGCATCCCGCTGCGGGGCCCGGGAGGCATCCCAGATGGCGGCGAAGTAGTGGGTGGTCTGGGTCGGCTTGCTCAGATCGATGCCGGCGTCCATGCCCAGCCGGCTGGAGACCGGGGGCAGCTCCTTGCGCCTGGAGCCCAGGAAGCTGAAGAAAGGATCCTTCAGCATGGAAATCCAGGTCACCGCCTTGATGTCCTTGGGCTCGATGCTGAACACCCGGCCCAGGCCCTGCACGGCCAGAGGGGTGGCCGGCATGGGGATCAGGTTCAGGGCGCCGCCCCGGGGCGAGGTCCAGTCCATGGAGACGATGAAGCCGTGGTCCGGAACCAGGTAGCTGAGCCGGTCGCCCTGGGCGCTGTGGAAGGTCACCGAACGGCCGCCGGGGATGGCAGCCACCTCCGGGTCCCCGTCGAAGCGGACGTTGACCGCCGCGGCCAGGCCGGGGAAGTCCTTGGAAAGGATGGCGCCATCCTTGCCCATCCGCGTTTCATTGAAGAAGTGGGTGCCGTCGTTCCAGGTCGCCTGCACCAGCGCCCCGTCGCCCTTGCGCCAGGTGAGTTCCAGGGCGTCGTTCTTCAGGCTGAAGCGGGCCATGGGGTCCGCCGGCGCCGCTGGCGCCAGGGCGCCGGGCGTGCTGGCGGCAGGGGCGGGAGAGGGGGTTCCCGTGATCGTCTGGCTGCTCGCCGGCTCCGGGCTGGCCACCTGGGCCAGCTGCGGCTTGGGCGGGTTCAACCGCGTCATCAGGATGTTGTAACCCATGAGCAGGAAGATGCTCAGGATGACGAAGATCAGCATGTTCCGGTTTTTCATGGATGTTCCCAACGGCTCAGGGCCAGCCGAAGCTGGCTTTCGATTTCTTGGAAGGAGAAGCTACAACCCTTGGGCGCGCTCCGGGCGGGGCGCACCCACACCACACAGCGTAGTTCATCCAGGACGGATTGTTCGCGCAGGATCTTCAGGAACGCCATGCGCACCCGGCGCCGGAAGCGGTTCCGCTGCACGGCCCGCCCCTGCTTCCGGGATGCGTTCACCAGGAGCATGGGTTCGACGCCGGGGGCCCAGCGCCAGACCCTGACGTCCAAAGCCTGTTCCCGTCCCAGCAGGGGCCGGGGGACAGCGCTGGGGACAGCGTGATCCTGGCGTTGCACCACCCGGTAGCGCCCAGCTACCTTCATGGCTCTTAAAGTGCGAGGACGTGGCGGCCCTTGGCACGTCGACGTTTCAGCACCAAACGGCCGTTCTTCGTCTTCATGCGGGTCAGGAAACCGTGGGTCTTGGCACGGCGCCGGTTGTTGGGCTGGAAAGTCCGCTTCATAGAACACCTCATGGCCCCGTCGACATGGAAAGGGCGAACCTTCGAGGCTACCAGCAGCTGATTCCCCACTCAACCCCAAAGAGTGATCCACTCTTCCGGAAGGCGATGCTAAAGTAGGTTTCCCGCATCCGGAATGG
>Ga0181516_10002283_pt1 | contig 13845 bp, 10 predicted proteins | sample PEATcosm2014_Bin_25_FD_121104 | JGI IMG/M metagenome (GOLD analysis project Ga0181516, IMG submission 121104) | Peatland microbial communities from MTU Mesocosm Facility, Houghton, MI, USA - PEATcosm2014_Bin01_10_metaG | ecosystem: Environmental > Terrestrial > Soil > Wetlands > Peat | place... | reverse complement strand
TGATGTTTCCGACCTTCGGACGGGGGAAGCGTCTGGGCGAGGCCGTGCCGCGCGATGGGAACAGCTTCCTGCACTGCCGGATTCGTCCGATTGCACGCAAGCTGGGCATACCCGACCGGCTGGTCACCTTTCAGGTGCTGCGGCGGACGCTGGGCACCGACATGCAGCATCACGGCACGCTCAAGGACGCGCAGGGCGCACTACGCCACGCCAGCATCAAGACCACTGGCGATGTGTACATGCAACCTCTGGATGAGAGTGTGGCACGAGCAGTCAGTTCACGGACCGCTGCGGTGCTGGATGGCTGGACGGCTCCGGTTGAAAAACTGGGATTGAAAGGCCGGAACATTCGCAGCGTGCGCACTGAAGAACAAGGTCAAAACACGATTTGACGAAGTTTGACGAGGTTGGAAAGGAGGATGTCTGTAAGTTATTGATTTAATGGCTCCTCAGGTAGGACTCGAACCTACAACCCTTCGGTTAACAGCCGAATGCTCTGCCATTGAGCTACTGAGGAGTATAGAGGCGCTGGCGCGCTTTATTCTGCGGTACAAGAGAGATTGTAACCAGCCTTGAAGGTGATCGTCAAACGCGATGGATAGAAACTTGTGGAATTCCAGACGCTGTTGGATCGCAGAGCTGGAAAGCGAGCGGAACGAGCATCAGCAAGCAGCAGCGGGACGTGCGAGCTGACGGGCGGCTACTGCATCGAGTATCCAGGTGAGAGCTCCGTCATGCGGCGCAATAAGCTGTGCGGGGGTGGATTCGACATCGCGAGGGTCTTCGAGAACGCGCCTTACGACTGCGGCCTTGTCCTCTCCGGTGACGAGGAAGGTGATTTGCGCGGCGTTGTTGAGGACAGGTGCAGTGAGCGTAACTCGCCAGGAGTTGACCTCCTCGACATGGTCGGCGACAACGAGGCGCTGCTGCTCGTGCAGGCTGGGGCGGTGCGGAAACAGCGACGCAGTATGGCCGTTGGCGCCGAGGCCGAGCAGGACGTAGTCAAGGCGGGGCAACCCCCGAGCTTGTGGAACAGTTCCCCGGAGTGTGCGCTGGTAGGAGTCCGCAGCCTCGATCGCCGTTCCGTCTCCGGTGGGGATGCGGTGAATGTTGGCCGCGGGGACGGGAACGCGGGAGAGCAGAAACTCGCGCGCCATTCCGTAGTTGCTGTCTGCATCAGAGGGTGGAACGTTGCGCTCGTCTCCCCAGAAGAACTGGATGGAGCCCCATGGAATGATGGCGGCGAAAGGTTCCGCGGCCAGTGCCTGGAAAAGTCGCCGCGGCGTGTTGCCGCCGGAGAGAGCGACCGTGAACATGCGGCCTTCTTCGGCAGAGACCTTTCGCGCCAGGGTTGCGAACTGTCCAGCCGCAATGCGGATGGTTTCGTCGAGATCGACCCCGACAAGTATTTCGGCTCCGGAGAGGTAAAAGCGTTCAGGCAGCATCGGCGATTTCCTGCTGCTGTTTCGTTTGCCTCAGCATTGGCATCCAGCGATGTCCCTCGGTCTCGAGCAGTTTCATCGCCTGCGCGGGTCCTTCTGATCCGGCAGCGTAGTTGGGGAACTGAGGCGGCGGAAGCTGGGCCCATGCTTCCTCGATGGGCGTAATGATTTTCCACTCGAACTCGACCTCGTCGCGACGAGTGAAGAGCGTTGCATCACCGCGCATGGCGTCAAGAATGAGAGTTTCGTAAGCAACAGGAGTATTGCCGCCAAAGGCATCCGCGTAGGAGAAGTCGGCCATCACGGGGACGGTAGTCATGTGGGTGCCGGGACGCTTTGCGCCAAAGGAAACGGAGATTCCTTCATCGGGCTGAATGCGAAGGTTGACCGCGTTGGGCCCCACACTTCCCTGCTCAGAGCCGGCGAACAAAGCTTGCGGCGTGCGTTTGAAGTGGACCTTGATCTCGGTAACATTGGCCGCAAGGCGCTTGCCAGTGCGGAGATAGAACGGAACTCCGGCCCAGCGCCAGTTTTCAATATGAAGGCGTACGGCAGCGAAGGTTTCGATGAGGGAATTAGGCTTCACACCGGGCTCCTGGCGATAACCGGGAACGGCGTTGCCATCGATAACGCCGGGGCCGTATTGGCCGCGTACCGTATTGGCGGCGACTTCTTCCACGCTCATGGGACGAATGCTGCGAAAGACCTGCACTTTCTGCTCGCGCACCGAGTCCGCGTCGAAGGCGACGGGTGGCTCCATGGCCGTGAGCGCCACTAGCTGAAGAAGGTGATTGGCAACCATGTCGCGCAGTGCTCCAGTCTCTTCATAGAAGGCAGCGCGCCGCTCAACGCCCAGAGTTTCAGCGGCAGTGATTTCCACGTACTCAACGTAATTGCGATTCCACACCGGCTCAAAGATGGAGTTGGCGAAGCGAAAGACCAGTATGTTCTGAACCGTCTCCTTGCCGAGGTAGTGATCGATGCGATAGACGTTCTGCTCGTCGAAAACTTTGAGTACGGCTTCATTGAGGGCGCGGGCTGAGTCGAGATCGCGACCGAAGGGTTTTTCGAGAACGATGCGCGCCCAGCCTTGTTCGCGCCGGTTGAGATTGGCCGATTGCAAGCCATTGATGATCTCTCCCGCGAAAGAAGCGGGCGTGGAAACATAGAAAAGCATGTTGGGACTCGCCCCGTTCTGCTCCATCTTCTCAAGGTATCCGCGGAGTTCGACGTAGAAGCCTTTGTTTGCGGGGTCGCCGACAATATAGTGCAGATGTTTCGCGAAGTTTTGCCACTTCTGCTCATTGAAGCCGCGCGCATCTTTCGAACTCTTAGCTGCCTCGTGCATCGACTCGCGGAACTGCTCGTCGGTCATATGCGTGCGGCCAGTGCCCACCACTTCAAACCGGGCATGGGTGCAGCCCGCTCCACAAAGATCGTAAAGCGCGGGAATGAGCTTGCGACGGGTAAGGTCGCCACTGGCGCCGAAGATGACCAGAGTACACGCGTCTCCCTGGGGCAAGGCGGGACGCTGGATTTTCTGCTCAACAGCAGCTTCTATTACGGGTGTCATTTACTGCTCCTTGGAATCAGCGCCTTCCAATCCGAGTGGACGAATCCTGCATCCGGACGGTCCACGCGCTGATAGGTATGCGCGCCAAAGAAGTCGCGCTGTGCCTGGGTAAGGTTCTGTGGGAGTTGTGCTGCGGTATAGGCGTCAAAGTACGCGAGCGACGCAGAGAAGGCGGGCGCGGGAATTCCGAGCGCGGCTGCGGTGCCCACAATCTTCCGCCATGCAGGAGCAGAGGCAGTGATGCGCGACTGAAAATCGGCGTCGAGCAGCAGGTTGACTAGCGTGGGCTGGCGCTCGAATGCCGCCATGATGGGATCGAGCAGCAGAGCGCGAATGATGCAACCGCCCTTCCATATGCGAGCAATCTCGCGCAGGTTGATCTTCCAATTCCACTCTGCGGCACCTGCGGCGATCATGCTCATGCCCTGCGCGTAAGAGCATATTTTGCTGGCATAGAGCGCGTCAGCAATCGCTGCAATCAGTTCGGCTGAATCACCTGTATAGCGGGCCGGAGTGCGGTGGTACTGCGCATTGGCGATGAGCCGTTGATCTTTCATCGCGGAGAGCGCGCGAGCATCGAGTGCAGCGGAGATCGTGGGAATGGGAACACCAAGGTCAAGCGCGATCTGCGCCGTCCACTTTCCGGTTCCCTTTTGTCCTGCTTTGTCGAGAATGACATCGACGAGCGGCTTGTGGGTTTCAGGGTCGATGGCGGTGAGAATCTCTGCGCTGATTTCGATGAGGTACGATGCGAGCTTACCGCGATTCCATTTGGCGAAGACTTCGGCGATCTGCGGGGCAGAGAGGCCGAGCGCATGGCGCAGCAGATCATAGGCCTCAGCGATCAACTGCATGTCGCCATACTCGATGCCGTTGTGCACCATCTTGACGTAGTGTCCCGCACCATCTGCTCCAACATATGTGACACAAGGGCCGGAGTCCGTCTTGGCCGCGATGGCCTCAAGCGTGGGCTGCATATGGCGGTAGGCATTGGGATCACCCCCGGGCATCAGAGAAGGGCCGTTGCGTGCACCTTCCTCACCGCCGGAGACGCCCATGCCGAAGAAATTCAGTCCGCGCGCGCGCATGGAAGCTTCGCGCCGCTGCGTGTCTTTGAAGAACGAGTTGCCGCCATCGATGATGATGTCTCCGTCTTCCAGAATGGGTGCAATGCGCTCAAGCATCTCGTCAACCGGATCGCCCGCCTTAATCATCATCAGCATACGGCGCGGACGTTCCAGTGAGCGCACGAACGCGGCGAGATCCGTGTTGCCGATAATCTGCTTTCCCTGGTTGGCGGAAACGAAACGTCCTACCCATTCAGGTTCAAGATTCCAGACCGCAACGCTTTGTCCATGATCTTCGATATTCAGAGCAAGGTTCTGACCCATTACGCCAAGGCCAATCACACCGAACTGGGCGAGTTTCGTGGCGGAGATAGTAGGAGACATTCTGTTATCCATTTCTTCGTGAACAGATGAGCCGTGGCGCAGCCCTTCACTAAGCAAGATTCAGAAACAGGATAAGGGGATTCATGAGGTGCTCGCTTTTCAGCGCGCACAGGAACGAAAGGGGCAGCCGGAGCTAAGCTCCGAGCTCAATTTCAAGAGCAGCCTTGACCTGCGAGCACTCTTCGTCCGCCAGCCTTCTTCCAGCAATACGGAGATAGAAGGTGTCTATGGCGGACTCGCCTTCGGTATCAATAAGAGCGACTTCGATGTTGCACTCGCACTCCGCAAAGACAGCAGCCATGCGGTGCAGCAGGCCTGAGCGGTCCTGGGCTATGACTTCAATGATCGTGCTGTGACTGGAGGACTGCTGATCAAAGGTGATGCTGGTTGGTACCTTGACTTTGGGGAGCTTGCTTCCACTTCCTGCGCGTTTGCTGGCAAGCTTCTCCAGCGGCACCGCTCCAGTGAGAACGTCAGTAAAGCTGCTGCGGAACCGATCCCATTCCTGCACATTCATCTCAAGGGTATGGAAGCGGTCGGTGAAGATGAAGGTGTCCACCACAATGCCGGAATCGTTGGAGAACGCGTCTGCCTTCAGAATGTTCATGCCCCATCCGGCGAGTACTCCGGCAAGAGTGGCGAAAAGTGCCGGGCGGTCCTGGGTGATGACCGTAAGTGCGAAGTCTCCGCGAAGACGCTTGAGCTGGGTCTGCACAGCATTGGCCTTCAACTGCGAGGCCATTCCCACATGCTCGACGATCTCTTCGGCAGAGTGCAGGCGGAGATAGCGCTGCGGCAGGCCTTCCAGAAAGTCACGCAAGCGTCGGCCGAGTTGTGGGGCAAGCAGGCGGACGCGCGCGACCTGATCGTCCTGGGCGGCCGAGTGAAAACGGTCGTCATCAACGCTGCGGTTCAGGTAGTTGGCAGTAATGTAATACACGCGCCAAAGATTCTCAGCTTTCCAGGGAGAGAGCGAGGTCGGATTAACGGCGCCTACATCCGCGTAAGTGAGCAGCGCAAGCATTTTGAGGCGCTCGGGTGTCCCGACCCGGCGAGCAAGTCCATGGATGGTTTCAGGGTCGAAGATATCTCGGCGCATCGCCATCGAAAGATCGAGATGGTAGGCGACGAGGAAGCACACCATGTCTTCCTCTTCGGGCGAAAGCCCAAAATTGCGTGCGACGTGCATCGCTATTTCCAGGCTGGCCGTGACGTGCTCATCATCGGGCTTCGATTTGCCGAGGTCATGCAGCAGCAAGGCCAGAATCAGCAAATCGGGACGTTCAATTTCCTCAATGAGATTGGCAATGCTGCGGCTGCCGTCCTTCTTCTTTTCGGGACGAAGCGCGTGAATCGAATCGATAGCCCGAAAGGTATGCTCATCGACCGTGTAGCGATGATAGTAGTCGCGCACGACGAGTGATTCCACGGCCCTGAACTCGGGGAGCAGCAGCCCGAGCACACCGAGCTCCTGCATGACACGCAGCGCTTTTGCGGCGTGCGGCCGAACGATGATCTTGCGCAGAAATTCCCAGCGCTGCGGGCCGCTGAGACTGAGTCCTGCGATGCCAGGCAATGCATGCTCGATACGCTGGTCCGTGCTGGAGGCGAAGCGAAGTCCGTGTTGCGCAACAAACTCGAAGCAGTTGAAGAAATGTCCGGGAGAGACCAGCGCGGATGGCTGCTGGAGAAGGATTCGCCCGTTCACGCAGGAAAACTCGTCCGTGGAGAGACGCGAGCGCCAGTTCTGGAACTGCTGAAAGAGCGATGAGCGGGCGGGCACCACCTCATCGATCATGGTAGAGAAAAGCCGGTTGAGAACGCGCGCCTGTCGATAGTAGTAGCGCATCCATTCGGCAGCGTCCGCACCACCACCGTCATAACCGATGTGGGCCTCGGCAGCGGCCTGCTGCGCCTCCCAGTTCAACTGGTTGTCATCGCGTCCGGCGCGGTAGTGCAGAAAGCAGCGGACCGAGACAAAAAAGTCCTTGGCCTCTTGCGCCCGATCGCGAAGCGACGCAGGAAAATAGTCCAGTGGATCGCTCCACTCGCGCACTCGCGAAAAGCCGTTGAGCAGTGCGAGCCAGGAAGCAACGTTGTAGTCACGCAGGCCACCCGGAGCGTCCTTGATATTTGGTTCAAGATGGAAGATGGTGTCGCCGGCCTGGTGGTGGCGAGCCTCGTTGACCTCGCTCAAGAGCAGAACAAGTTCCTGCCAATCGCGCAGCACTGTTCGCGGGACGACCTGATCATGCAGGCGGCGGAACAGGCCATAGTCACCGGCCAGCATCCGGCAGTCGAGCAGCGAAATATTAAACTCGGGATTATCGCGATGCAGGCGGTCGCAGTCCTCCAAGGTCCGCGTCGTAGGACTCAGCCTCAGCCGCAGGTCCCACAGGTCCTGGCAGAAGGCGCGGATTGCATCCTTGCGTCCCGCCGCCGGCGCTTCCCCGTCAGAGAGGAAGAGCAGATCGATATCCGAGTAGGGTGCGAGCACGCCGCGTCCGTAGCCGCCGATGGCGACCAGGGCAAATCCTGTTGGAGCTGACAGATCAGGATCGATATGGTGACGCCATAATTGGCGGGCGAGAGAATCGACAAGTGCAGTGCGCCCCTGCAAAGAAGAACGGCCCGAGCGGGTCTGCTCGAACTCCAGCCGGAGCCGTTCCGAACCCTCGAGGTATTCGGCTTTCAAATTCTGCGCAATGCCCGATGTCATCAATGCTTCCCTAGTGGCTACAGTGCGTCAGAGCCGCGCTCTTCGTTGCGGATGCGGATGGCTTCGTCGATGCGCGAAAGGAAAATCTTGCCGTCACCGATCTTTCCGGTCTGGGCGGAGGTGAGGATGGCTTTCACGACATCGTCAACAACCTCATCACGTAAAACAATCTCCAGCTTGACCTTAGGGAGAAGGTCAACGCTATACTCGCGTCCGCGATAGAACTCGGTGTGGCCCTTCTGGCGACCGTGGCCGCGCACTTCAATCACTGTGAGTCCGTCAATGCCAATGGCGAGCAGAGCTTCTTTTACCGCGTCGAGTTTGGATGGCTGAATTACCGCTTCAAGTTTGGTCATAATGTTTTATCTTCCTCCGGCCAGCCGGGCCATGAACTCGCCCATCGCGGCCTCTGTGTCCAAAGGATAATCTGCTTCTCTGCAATCCGTAAGCCTGAGCTCGCAAGCCATAGAAAATAATTGCTGAAAATGTTCGCAGTTTGCCAGCTACGGAACTTCCCTGAGCGCCGCATGCGGCACATACCGAGTGAGACATTCAATCCATAGATAGTGGTTTGAGCGCCGGTATGGAAATCGAAAATTTCTATGGGAGCCATGGCTCCGGATTATGCAGCTCCAAAACCCAGCCCTGGCGCCTCTCCAAGCCCAAGAAACCTACACCTTTACTTAGGCCCCAGAGATGTCTTCCCTGCCGGCGTCCTGCACCACGCTGCCGAAGTACGCAATGTAAAGATAGCAAAGAACGGGGATGATGAAGGCGTGGTGTATTCCGATGCGGTCGGCGAGAACTCCTTGCAGTTCCGGAATGATCGCGCCACCCACAATGGCTACGCACATAATCGCCGAACCCCAGTTCGTCAGCTTGCCCAGTCCCCCGATTCCGAGCGTGAAGATGCTGGGGAACATGATGGAGTTGAAGAAGCCCACAAATAGAATGCTATATACCGCAACGTTTCCCGTGTTCAGCATTGATGTCACGACGAGCACACACGCAACCAGCGCGTTGAATGCCAGGAGCTTGCGCGTGGAAACCCTCTGCAGCAGCGCGGAACCGAGAAAGCGCCCGGTCATTGCTCCGCCCCAGTAGAGCGCTACCAGTCTTGCAGCGGCCTGCTCCGGCATGGCTCCCATGAAATCCTGATGGAAGTAGTTCACCAGGAAGCTCCCTATCGAAACCTCTCCGCCTACGTACACAAAGATTCCAATTGCGCCCAGAATCAGGTTCTTGTGATTCCAGATGCCGTCCTTAATGTTCTCAAGTTCGTGATGGGACGGTTCTGCTTCCTGCATCTTGGGCAGCCTGTATAGGCCAATCACAGTTGCCAGCAGCACCAGAACCACGGCCAGCCCAAAGTAAGGCGTAATGACGGATCGCGCCTGTTCGATGCGATAGCTGCTCAACTGCGCGGAATTCATCAACTTGATTTCTGATGCAGCCTTGATCGTTCCGCTGAGAATCAGCGCGCTACCGAAAAATGGTGCGAGCGTGGTGCCCAGGGAGTTGAAAGCCTGGGTAAGATTCAACCGGCTGGAAGCGGTGCGCGCCGGACCAAGCACCGCAACATAGGGATTCGCCGCCACCTGCAGCAACACAATGCCAACCGCCAGTACTACCAGTGCGAGCAGAAAAAGTGGAAACGAAGGAATGCGTGCGGCGGGGATGAACAAAAGAGACCCGGCGGCCATTGTCAGCAGTCCGGCAACCATGCTGCCCTTATAGCCGAGCCACTCAATCATCTTGCCGGCGGGCAATGAGAAAACGGCGTACGCTCCGAAGAACGCAAGCTGGACTGCCATCACCTGCGTATAGTTCAGTTCGAAGATCGATTTGAGATGTGGGATCAGGATGTCATTGAGGCAGGTAAGGAAGCCCCACATGAAGAACAGCGTGGTTACCATCGCCATCGCGCCGGCTTGCCTTCGCTCGTTAACTGGGCCACTGGCCGTCTGCGATCGTGAAATCGAAATCGCCATGGGTCGGTGAGTCTCCGCTCGCGAGTGTTGAGATTTGCAGGCCCTGATTGACGTTGAAGAGATCCTCGACATTGTAAGCTTCTGAAGACTCTGCGAACAGCGCGACTTAGAGACTGGAATCGATTGACGAGCACGCCCCGAAATGCGAGATGCGCTTTCCTGCGGAGCGCGCCGAATACTAGACCGACTTCCAGAACAGGCACTTATGCGTCACAAGGCTACGTGACGCCCATCACGGCCTCGTTCCCCACATTCGGTAAGAGTGTCAGGCACTCGTAAACGCACAAATGGCATGCGAATACGAAATGGGGTGCACTTGACAAAATTCAAAGACGCCGAACATCTCGTGCGGCTGGCTGGCGCGTTTGTAATTGTGCTCGTTCTGTTCCTGCTTCTGCGGGCGCATTTCATTCCCAAGAGTTTTGGACAGTATGGTCACTATCGAGGCGATGCACTGGCGGAGTTAAGTTCAAAGCCGATCGTCTATGCCGGTCATAAGACTTGTGAGGAATGCCACTCGGATGTGCTCGATGTGAAGAAGGCGGGTAAGCATGCGGGCGTGAACTGCGAAGCCTGTCATGGACCGCTGGCCAAACACGCAGAGGATCCGGGCGCGGTAACACCGCAACTGCCGGACACGGCGGTACTCTGCATTCGCTGCCACGAAGAAAACATCGCGAAACCAAAGGGCTTCCCGCAAGTGGTGGGAGCGCAACACTCCGGTGGAGTGCTCTGCAAGACCTGCCACCAGCCGCATAGTCCGTTGCTGACTCCTGGGGAGAAAAAATCATGATTACGCGACGCAAACTGATTGTGCTACTCCCTGCGGCAGCCCTCGCGTGGCAGTACGTATTGGCCGGGACGCCTGAGACGGCACCCAACTACAACACCAGCGAGCACTGGTGGGGCATGTTGCTGGACATCGATAAGTGCATCGGCTGTGGCAATTGCGTGCGCGCCTGCTCCACGGAAAACAATGTTCCTGAAGGGTACTTCCGCACCTGGGTAGAGCGCTATCACGTGGCGGATTGGGAGCAGGAGGTCCCCCAAGTGGACTCTCCGAGCGGTGGGATCAAAGGCTTTCCGCCGAGTAAATTCACGGGCGGCAAAAACTTCTTCGTTCCCAAGATGTGCAACCACTGCGTGGACTCGCCATGCACGCAGGTATGTCCGGTGGGCGCAACCTTGCACACTCCGGATGGCGTAGTGCTGGTGGATGAAAGCTACTGCCTGGGATGCCGGTATTGCATACAGGCCTGTCCGTACGGTTGCCGCTTCCTGCACCCCACCAAGCACACGGCGGAAAAATGCTCGCTCTGTTATCACCGCATCACCAAGGGGCTGACGACGGCCTGCTGCGAGAACTGTCCCACTGGTGCGCGGCAATTGGCGGACCTGAAGAACCCGAACGATCCTATTCACGAATTTCTGAGAACTCACAGCGTGCAGGTGCTGAAGCCACATCTGGCTACCGGCGCCAAAGCCTTCTACCACGACCTCGATGGTTCGGTGCGCTAAGGAGATTGCGAACATGCCAGTTGATGGGTTCATGTATCCAAATGAAATCGAATTGCAGTGGAGCGTGCTGATCGTGGTGTATCCGTTCGTGACCGGATTGGTTGCGGGCGCATTCATCCTGGCATCGCTGGAGCGGATTTTTCTCGTGACGGCAGTGAAACCAACTTACCGGCTGGCATTGCTGACAGCGCTTTCGTTCTTACTGGTTGCGCCATTGCCGCTGCAACTGCACTTGGGCCGCCCGGAGCGCTCGCTGGAAATGTATCTGACGCCGCACACGACATCTGCGATGGCGATGTTTGGCTTCGTTTATCTGTGGTATTTGATGGCGGTAATTCTGCTTGAGATCTGGCTTGAATTCCGTAAAGAGATTGTTTTGCTTTCGCAAAGCAGCACGGGCGCAAAGCGCTTGCTCTACAAGGTGCTAACCCTCGGATCAACCAATATCAGCGAGGGCGCGTTGCGGGTGGATGACAAGGTTGGCTGGGTGATCACGCTGATCGGCATTCCATCGGCGTTCCTGCTGCATGGCTACGTGGGATTCATCTTCGGATCCGTAAAGGCGAACCCGTGGTGGTCCTCCCCGCTGATGCCGGTTGTGTTCATCTTCTCGGCGATGGTGAGCGGAATTGCAGTTGTTCTGCTGCTCTACATGGCAACCACCAAGATGAGGCGCCAACCAATCGACATGCGCTGCGTAGATACCATCGCGCAATATTTGTTGTACACGTTCATCATCGATTTCGGTTTGGAAATGCTCGACCTGATTCATCGAATCTACGAAGCCGACGAATCGTTCCGCTCTCTCGACTTCATGATGCACACGAAGCTGTTCTTCTCGCAGGTGGTGTTGCAAATCGCGCTGGGAACCCTGGTGCCGATTCTGGTGCTTGGAGCAATTCAGATCTTCCACGTGCCTGAGAAGCTGCGAAAGATCGCATACGCTGTTTGCGGATGCCTGACGATTATCGGCATCTTCGCCATGCGCTGGAACGTAGTGATTGGTGGGCAACTCTTTTCGAAGAGTTTCCTGGGCTACACGACCTACAAGTTGGACCTGGTATCACGTGAAGGCGAATTGATTGCCGCCGGGTTGCTGATACTTCCCTTCTTCATTCTGGCGCTGCTGGTGAAGATTCTGCCGCCATGGCCGAAGATTGAGCCAGCGAGCGGCGACTGAAAAGATATGGCTAGAACTCGGTGTGAAGACGGAAGGACGGCACCAGCACCGGTCCGCGGTCTCGGTTGTAGCCAGGATTATTGATGTGCTGGATGCCCGGACCAGCGTAGATGCCTCGCCAGACGTGCGCCGTGTAGTAGCTTTCCAAAATATTCTCGCGGCCATAGCGCAGATGCCCATCGCCGAGCAAGAAACCGAGTCCGCCATCGGCAAGATACGTCTGGTGATCACGGGAAATTCCGTTGGTTACAAACGCGACACCCGCGCGGTCAAATTTGCGATGCCATAGCTTTCCCGCAGCGCCAATTCCAAACTCAAAAGTCTGATCGATTTCCGTATACGCGAAAGACTCGGTCTTGCCGTTGTTCCAGCCGAAACGAGCGAAGGCCGTGAGGTTGCTCGCAACGTTCTGCTCCATGTTCAATCCGAAGCCGTACTTGCGCGTGATGTGCCAGGGATGGTTCGTGATTTCCGGGACAGTGACAAGATGCTGCTCGAACTGGGCAATCGCGTCGCGATAGATGCCCATGTTGGCGTAATTGGTGAACGCAAGAATCCGCACCACTCCAGGCTTTCGGGGAATCAAGCCGCGACGAAGTTCGTACTCGAAATTTTCCGCATGCACCTGCCACGGCTTCCACACAAGGTCGATTCCGTTTGCGATCTTCGGCATCAGAGCCTCAGAAAAACGGAAGCCCCAGTTGCGGTCTTCATAGTCGGCAGTAGCGCCAACAGTGTAGCCGCGCGTATCGGCAGCGTAATCATATGCGCCGTTGTTATCCACGGCCCAGTTGCTGAACTGGAAGTGCGTGTCTGATCCGACAGAGTTGAGATCGAAAAAATCCACCATGCTGAACTTGCCAAAGCGAATCTCAAGCCGGCGACGGGGCAGTTCGGGAAATAGCGAGAGCGCGTTGCGCTGATTCTCGACGTTATCTTTGCTCAACGCGAAGACCTTGTGGATGATGCCCCGACTGAGATAGGGAGCCTTGCTCAGTGATGGGTTGCGGACAATGTCAAGGTTAGGAAACCCAGCAATGCCGAGGCCTGTGCTCAACGCCGAACCACCGGCTTCTTCCACGTCGGCGAGCAATTCGGTACTGCCGTTGAGACGCACTCCGCTGTAAAAGGTGAGAACGCGAGAAGTGGCCTTCTCGTAGTTTGGACTCATGCTGTGTTGTCCGCTGTAGGCGGCCGAGAAAGCGGGATGCGTCTGAAAGATGAAATTCGCCTGCCCTGAAAGCCAGAAGCGCGTGTCAGCGAGGTGCGGAAACATTACCGGAATATCTTCGTCGGCAGAGGACGTATCCTTTGGCTCAGGCGCGGGCGAAGGCGTGAACTGCTGCACGGTGGTGAGCACGGGAGATGAGGACGGCTGCTGCTGCGCGCGCGCGGGGGACGCGGCGAGCAGGAAACATAGCAGGCTCACGGCGACACTTGCAACCCACACGCGCGTCAAAATCGTATTAGCCAATCTCGTAATTTGTCCTGTCATTCTCAAGCCTGTCCAGACTACAGAGTGCTGATTAACGCAGTGTTACATGAGCGCGGGCGAGGCGTCATGATAGTTGCTCACTTCATATGTTGCAGTTCCCGCACGGAGGGTACAGCGCAGTCACGAAGCGTGGTCAGTTCAGGATACCGCAGTGCTCCTTACACTTGGAAGAGGACTGTATCCGAGGAACTGGTGTGAAATAGTACTGTGCCGTATTCATCCATTGCGCAAAGGACTGCAAACGGTCACGCCAGGAATATTCTGCTAACCCGTAATCAACATGTTCACGAGTAAAGCCTCATGCGCCCGCCTCGCTTCCACGCCATGTTTCAATGCATGTCCACGCATCCACATTTACTCGAACGTCCGAAGCGAGCGCACTCGTTGGCTCGCAAACACCTTAACCCTGCCATTCAAAACGCGGTGAGACGCTTACATAAATTCCATGATTTGATTGGTTGGTGGTCAGGCGCATC
>Ga0181516_10002282_pt1 | contig 13849 bp, 16 predicted proteins | sample PEATcosm2014_Bin_25_FD_121104 | JGI IMG/M metagenome (GOLD analysis project Ga0181516, IMG submission 121104) | Peatland microbial communities from MTU Mesocosm Facility, Houghton, MI, USA - PEATcosm2014_Bin01_10_metaG | ecosystem: Environmental > Terrestrial > Soil > Wetlands > Peat | place... | reverse complement strand
GCGGCTCGCTCTTCTTCTCGAAAGTGAGGGCAATGGTGGTGCTTGGCTTTGCAAACCTGGCGATTTTGCTCGTCGTTGCTGCCGTGAAGCGGTATGCGTTCACTTCAGTGTGGTGTGCATATGCGGCGCTGGCAAGTGTAATCGTCCTGATCTACTTATGGAGAACCAGCGGAGAGAGGCCGTTGCTTTACGCTCAATCTTCATGGGGTTGATTGGCGACGTTGCCGCAAGCGTCGGGAAGATTGGCGTCAAACTACCGTGTAAAGGGAACAAAATCCTCGATGCAACCGGCTACAAGGCTGTCGAGCTCGTGCTCCAGCGTCACGCTCCTGGTCTGCAACTTGGCGCGCCTAATCTTGGCTTCGCAGCGGCGTGTACCCGGCGTATAGGATGCGAGAATCTCTTTGGCCAGCGCGGATGCTTCCATCTCGCAGTTAGCCAATTGTGCCTTGAGCGCGCAAACCATGAGGACTCGAACTATACCTTCCATATCGTGGGCCCTAAAATTGAAGGTTGGGGAGCTGCGACCGCGATTCTCTGCGCATCTGCTCGGGGGATTCGTGCTGGATCAGGACAGCAAGCTTTTCTGCTTCATCTACCTGCTGGCGCAGCCTGGCGACATCTTCACATCCGATCGCCTTTTTCAGGTCGCGGAGCTTCTGAATTAGAGCAACGGTTTCCATCGGGGCAAGTACCTCACAGTGGACAAAGTCGCATGGAAATTCGAGCCAGGATGTGACTCGAATCACTGGGCAGTGACAACCATCAGACCGGCCGGCCCTGCGGATTTCTGTGGCCGTCCGCGCCTTGACTCGCTACCATGGGTTCCCAAGCTGAATAGAAAGGGAATCGCCATGCTTTCGCGCAGGCTTCTCAGGCTCGCACTGCTTGTTGCCGTGGCCGCCGCGTACCAATCCCCGGTCGGGGCTGAGACCGCTGCAAAGACTGTTGTCGCGCCTGGCGCCTATCGCGTCACCGTGACAAACGCCGTGTTTGGGCCGCCAGAGACCGTGATCACTTGGCGCAGCGGGTCGCGCGCGCTCATTGAGCGCGTAAGCGCCAATCCAGCCGACCGAGCCGCAGTGCGCACGCGAACCCTTTACGATCTCGAGGCGCACAAGTCTTTTTCTTGGTCCGTTGCCAACAACGCCGTCTGCTCGGTGGCAAGTTTTTCTGGAGATTGGGGTGATCCATTTGGCGGAGCCGCCGAACTGATCGGCCCTGACGCGCGTCTCACTGGCATTGAGACGATCGGCGACCGGTCGGCCAACGTTTATGACGCGCCCGCCCCCGGTTCCGATAGCCTCAAGGCATGGATCGATAACAAGACGGGGTTGATCCTCAAGGCGCAACTCGTACCGCAGACCGGAGATCCCAGGACGATCATTGAGGTGACTGACATCAGCCTAGCCGAGCCGGCTGCCTCCACTTTTGCCGTGCCCGCAGGCTGCACAGCGGCCGCGGAGGCGATGACGCCGGAGCAACAGCTCGCGGTGCTGGTGGGCGGCAACCCGCAGGACTACGTCGACGCGACGCACGGCCCGGCCTCGACAACCTCTTGCGCTGCCTCGTTCCACATTGTGCGCGCCGGAACGATGACACCGATCACAAAGGGCTTTCAGCTTGGGCTCGACGCCGCCGTCAATGTCGCCCACCCAGCCACCTACACCATCGGCATGACACCCGAGGGCGAAGTTGAGTTCAAGGGCGGCGGCTTGCATGAGGTCACTTCAGAGTTGCGCGACGGCGCTCTGCGGATTGAAAATCCTCCGGTACAGTTTGAGCTCGACGCGGAATTTGGCAACTCCGGTGCCGGACACGCGCTGCTCTATCGCCAGTGCTTTGGGCCGCAGACCACGTTGCTTTTTGTGGTGAAGAATCCTGCGCGCTTGTCGGATGGCGGTGTATGGCTGTGGGTCAAGTCTGGCAAATATGCGGGACCGCGGTAAAAACGTAAAGGGTCCCCGTCCGTGCATCGGCAAAGTTCAGGCGATGGCTAACTCTCGACGTAGTCCCAGAAGCTGTCGGCTAGCTCGGCACCGAGTTCGTTGGCCATGCGGCGCGCGGCTCGCTCCACTTCCTCGATCAAGCCGTGCAGGTAGCTGCGAGAGTGGGAAACAGCCACTACGCCCAGCGTTGCCGACTGCCACGTCACCGCCTCGTCCATCTCGGCGATGGAGATGTTGAAGCCCTGGCGCAACTGGTCTTTCATGGAGCGCACTACCTGTCGCCGGTCCTTAAGCGACTGGGCGTGCTCGATGCGCAGTTCGAGTGTGAGTTGAGCGATCGGCATGGCGTCAAGTGTTGAGGCAATTCCTTTGGCAGACATTCTAAGCCTGCGCTGAACGGCCGGCGAAAAAGATTAGCGAAGGTGAACTAGGTCAGCAGCGCGAAGGCAACGACCGTCTCGCTGCTCTCGCCGCTTGCCTCGACTAACTCCGCTTCCAGTTCATGAGGAACAGGCATCTCGCAGGCCGCAATTTCCGCTTCGCTTGCGGCGACGAAACAGAGCTCGCAGCAGCCGAGAGCATCTCCCTCGCCCATTCGCACCGGCGGCCCAAAGACGCGGCAGGTCATGGGACGCCATTCGTAGACGTCGCATAGGCCAGTCGCAGGATTCAGAGCTGGACAGGGCGCGTCGTTGGCGAAGTCTTCAAAACGAGTTTGATCTTCATCCGACGTGCCGAGGACTCCGGTGATTGGATCGCCTGGGAAGTCGGCGCCGAACTCGGTGATCCATGTGTGGGCTCGTTTCTCGATCGCCTCCGCGGCAGAAGGGTCTGCCGCACGCAAGGCTTTCAGGCCGGAGCGGAGGCGCGAAGCGTCGAGCGCATTGATGGCAAACGCTCCATGGCAGCATTGCGTGCAACCGGGCCGGCAGGCGAGCCAATGGCCCGCGCGAAGAGCCGCATCGGCCAGCGCCGCATCGACAATCTGCACCAATTCGCGGTCACCGCCGATGAGATTCATGCGGCCCAGCATACGCCATTTCGCATCGGCTGAAACAGGCGTCGTCGCAGCATTTCAGCACAGAGTCCGACGTTGCCGGAAACGCGGGCATGCCTCACTGCTAGAATAGAATTGGTCGCGCTGTGCGGCCATGCATCGCAGATTCATCTCCCAACCTGGCGGCGTAAGCGGTTCCACCAAATGCCGTAAGCCGAAGCCGTCCAGTGGCGTTTTCATCAAGAAAAGCCACCTTGCACGATGCGAAATAAGACACGTGAGTTGTGGAACCGCTCCGAGTTGCCGCATCCATAGAAGAAAAGGAACATCGCCCCAGTGACCCAGACGATACGCAATATCGCCATCATCGCTCACGTCGATCACGGCAAGACAACCCTCGTCGATGCCATGCTGCGCCAGGCCGGCACGTTTCGCGCCAACGAACAGGTGGCCGAGCGGGTGATGGACTCGAACGACCTGGAGCGCGAGCGCGGCATCACCATTCTTGCCAAGAACACGGCTATTAATTTTGAAGGCGGCAAGATCAATATTGTCGATACGCCGGGCCACGCCGATTTTGGCGGCGAAGTGGAGCGCGCACTGAAGATGGTCGACGGCGTGATGCTGCTGGTGGACGCGGCCGAGGGGCCATTGCCGCAGACCCGCTATGTGTTGGCCAAGGCGCTCGAGGCCAAGCTCAAGCCCATCGTCGTCATCAACAAGATCGATCGGCCCGATGCGCGCCCGCAGGAAGTGCTGAACGAAATCTACGACCTCTTTATCGATCTCGACGCCGAAGAATCGCAACTCGATTTTCCCGTGCTCTATGCGGTCGCAAAGGCGGGCACGGCCACTACCGATCTCGCCACGCCGGGAGTCAATCTGCAGCCGCTCTTCGAGTCCATCGTCAGCACCATTCCCGCGGCCACGGGGGATATCGATGCGCCGCTGCAAATCCTTGTCACCAATCTCGATTATTCCGATTACTTCGGCCGCATCGCGATTTGCCGCGTCTTTCAAGGCACGTTGCACGCAGGCGACGACGTGAACATTTCAAAGCGGGACGGCTCGCTCTATAAGACGCGCATCACCAAGCTTTTCACCTTCAGCGGTCTCAAGCGGATGGATATTGAAGAGACCACGATGGGCGACATTGTTGCTGTCGCTGGCGTCGAGGGCATCACCATTGGCGAGACCATTACCAGCCTCGAAACACCAGAGCCTCTGCCGCTGATCATCATCGACGAGCCAACCATCGCCATTCAATTCAGTGTGAACAACGGCCCGTTTGCAGGGCGTGAAGGCCAGTTCGTCACCAGCCGCAATCTGAGGGAGCGGCTTGAAAAAGAGCTGCTCACCAATGTATCAATCCGGGTCGAGGAGACAGGCTCGCCCGACAGCTTCAAAGTGCTGGGCCGCGGCGAGTTGCAACTCGCCATTTTGATCGAAATGATGCGCCGCGAGGGCTACGAACTGATGGCCGGACGGCCGGAGATCGTGACAAAGGAAGTGGATGGCGTGCGTATGGAGCCAGTCGAGCACCTCACCATCGACGTGCCTGACGCCTACACCGGTGTGGTAATTGAGAAACTCGGCCCGCGTAAGGGCGAGATGACGAAGATGCACAATCACGGCTCGGGACGCGTGAGGATGGAGTTTCGCGTGCCCAGCCGCGGCATCATCGGACTGAGGAGTGAAATGCTGACGGAGACGCGCGGGACCATCGTAATGAATGCGCTGTTCGACGGCTATATTCCCTATCAGGGCGAGATTCCGCAGCGACCTACGGGCGCGCTCATCTCCGATCGCCAGGGACTGACCACGACTTATTCGCTGAATGGATTGCAGGAGCGTGGGATTCTGTTTCTCGGCGCCGGTGTTGAAGTCTACGAGGGCATGGTGGTCGGCGAGCACTCGCGCGACAACGACCTCGATGTCAACGTGGTACGCGAAAAGAAGATGACGAACATGCGCGCGTCGACGGCCGACGACGCGATCCGCCTGGTGCCCTATAAGACGCTGAATCTGGAGCAGGCGATCGAGTTTATCGCCGACGACGAATTAGTTGAAGTTACACCCAAATCGTTGCGACTGCGAAAGAAAATATTGCAGGCCAACCAGAGGCCGAAGCGGTGGCAGAAGGTGGCCGACTAAGTGATCGACTTAGAGTCGCCGCTTCGCTTCCAGGACGCGGTCCAAAGCTTCCTGCGCTGTGGCGCCGACTGATGACAAGTGGCCCATCTTACGACCCGCGCGCGGTGTGTGTTTCTCGTATAGGTGCAGGCGCACACCGGGTACAGCCAGCGCCGCGGCAAAGTTCGGCTCGCCGGTACGATTGAGCCACACGTCGCCGAGCAGATTCACAATGGCGCACGGCGTAATAAGCGCTGTGTCACCCAGTGGTAAGTTGCAGGTGGTTCGCACTAACTGTTCAAACTGGCTGGTCACGCATCCGCGCTCGCTCTGGTGATAGCTGTTGTGCGGGCGCGGCGCCAGTTCGTTCACAAATAGCTCGCTCCTTGTTGTTACAAACATCTCCACGCACAGCAACCCTTCGATTTCGAGCCTGGTAATAATAGCCTCAGCCAGTGCCTGGGCATGTAACTCCATTCCATCGGAGACGCCCGCCGGCATCACGCTCCACGCGAGAATCTGATTCTCATGATGATTGCGCGCCGCGAGATAACTGCACACTTCGCCAGCTGGATTGCGCGCCGCCATCACGCTGATCTCGTAGTCCAGATCGAGCGCCTTCTCTGCCACGGAAGCGCGCTCGCCGACAGCTTTCCATGCCTGGCCAATCGACTCCTCGGTCAAAGAATCGCTCGTCCCGATGCGCGCCTGGCCGCGCCCGTCGTAGCCACCGCGGCCTATCTTTAGATACACCCGGTCGTCCAGCGACGCGACCGCAGCGTGTAATTCGGATTCGCTGTGGACGACGCGGAACGGCCCGACAGGAAAACCGTTTTCAGCGAGCCACGCCTTCTGCAGCGTTTTGTCTTGAATGATGCGAATGGGCTCGACGCCGGGCCGCAGCGGCGCAATGCGCGCTACTTCAGTCAGCGCGTCTACGCCAATCTGCTCGATCTCGAGGGTCACCGCATCGGCGCCCGTTGCAAGACGTCGTGCTGCGTCTACATCATCCCAGCGGCCGACGATGTTTTCGTCCGCGACAAAGCTCGCGGGACACGCAGCTTCAGGGTCCATCACGCGGATGCGATAGCCCATGGTGCGTGCGGCTATCGCTGTCATGCGCCCGAGTTGGCCACCGCCCAGAATCGCGATGAGTCCACCGGGGCGAACAACGATTGAATTGTCGGGGCTAGGCTGTCCGAAATACCCCACTACGGCAGCTCCTGCTGCATCACTTCTTCGGTGCGCGCCGCGCGCCATGCAGCGAGCCGGTCATAAAGTTCTGCGTCACCGGTCGCGAGAATTTCTGCCGCGAGCAGTGCCGCATTGGCCGCGCCTGGCTTGCCGATCGCCAGGGTTCCCACGGGCACGCCTTTGGGCATCTGAACGATTGAAAGAAGTGAATCCATGCCGTTCAACTGCGTTGCGGCCACGGGCACACCCAACACTGGAATGAGCGTCTTTGCCGCCAGCATGCCGGGCAGATGCGCTGCGCCGCCTGCGCCGGCAATAATCACGCGCAACCCGCGTCCGCGGGCGGTTTCAGCGTACTCAAAAAGCCAGTCAGGCGTGCGATGCGCGCTGACAACTCGCGCCTCGTGCGGAATCTCGAGCGCGCGCAAGATTTCGACGGCGGCCGATAGCACCTCATAGTCGCTCTTGGAGCCCATTACCACGCCAACCAGTGGCTTCTCGCTCATGGGGCGATTATACGAGGCGTCGCATGCCGCCGCCGCCAAAGGACTTGTTGAACACGCGCAGACGCCCCTGAGACTCATCGCCGGAACCAAGCCTCCACGGCGACTTCGATCACGGCAAAGAGCACGCTCGCCGCCGCTAGAAAGCCTTTGGCGCGCTGCCAGTTCTGCTCGTGCCGCTCCATGCGCCGCTCCAACTCCGCAATGCGCCCTCCGTTGCCATCGCCCATGAGCCCGTTCATCTGGGTCTTAAGCACGCTCAGGTCGCTCAGCACCTGTGCCTCGAATTCATTCATCATCCGCATCGCTCGGACTCCTTTCGCAAATTTAGGCCAGCGTCGTAAACAGATCACGATCCGAGTGGCAGGTTAATGATCAGCGCCGCAGAAAACTCCGAGTAATTCGGGGGCGTCGCCGCGTCAAACATCCTTATGAAGAAGCGATCGCTTACAGAAAGGCGAGTGATGGTCATGTTAGGCTCCGGGCCGCGCATGGCGAGGTCAGGATCTTCGCCCGGCATGAAGGCATAATCGCGCCGGCGCACCTCGAATCCACCGCTCGCCGGCGGCGTCGCACCGGCATTGACTGTCACCGTATTCCCGCTCATTGCCGTCACTGTCAAAGTGCTCAGGTTGGGTAGATAGGTCGGATTGATCGTCGCAGGCAGCCATGCATCTTCAGGGACAGTTTCACTGGTCTTGATGGCCAAATCGTTGGCCCAGTCGTTTGCAAAGGAGATCGCATATTGCACCAGGTCAGGATAACTGGCGCGATAACTCACCTTGACTGAGCGTACGATCATTTGGGTATTCAGATTCAGCGATGGCGCATTCAACTCGAGTGCATCGCCGGGCCAAACATCGCTTGCGAAACTGACGCGGGTCCCCTTGTAGGTGCCGCTCCACAAAGCGCTCACACCGGCGGCGGCCGAGACCATGGTCTGCGCTGCATTCCGGCAATCCTGCGAACTACGCGCGGCTGGGCTCGTTACCGATCCTTTCCACGCAGACACAGAGGGCAGGCCGGCTTGCGTCAAGGCCTGCTGGCTCGCGGCATCGACCGAGCGCCCCACGGCGCGACCCACAGCGCGATAACTCACGGCGATCTGTTCTGCGGCCGGCGGCGTATAGCCGGCATAGAACACCAACTTGCCGGTGCTCTCGAGGTGACACTCGGCCGATTCGGCAGTTGTTCCCAGCCGCCGGGTAAACTGCGTTCCGTTGGAAGGCGTGCTAACTACCCAGCCGGAGCCAAGATTAGTCAGGTTAAGAGCGCGGATGGTGCCGACAAGATTAATGGCGCTGACGGCGAGTACAAAGCACGTGTCAGGAAGGCTTGTAATCGCACCGTCATACAAGACCACCGGCATCCCGGCCACGCCGTTAACAAACTCCTGAAGCTCAAACTGAACAAGCGCCGGCAACAGGTCGTGTTGCCCGCCATAAGCGATCTCTCCGGAGTCACCCCAGGAGCGATAAAACGAAAGGTCTCGCTCAATTTCGGCGCAATGAACACGGATGCGCAACGTGTATTGATTGGCCGGATTGATGGCATAGCCCGATCCCACCGTCGCGCCCTGCGCCAAAGGCTGCACGGTGACCGCGCCCGATCCTTGTGCCGCAGTCACTTGAAAACCTGCGATGCAGGCCGCCTGTGTTTCCGTTCCGAGAAAGAAGCCAGGCAAAACCCCTGTGCTTCCGTTGGCGAGCGTCACCCCTATCGCCTCGAGCAGCAGCGTGCCGCCCATTTCGACGCGATTGACCGCGCTGAGAACGCATTCACCGTCGATGCCATTGCCGCCGTCGATCACGAGTCCATCGTCGCCCAACACGATATCTTCATGCGGATAGTTCCAGACATTCAAGTTGATCGAACCTTCATTGAATAGCTCACGAATCAGGACCGATTTGGAGGCGGGCACTAAGTAAGGAGCCTGCGACAGGTCGAACTCAGTGGTAACTCCATCGCCGGAGAAGTATTCTGTCACATAAGCGGTCGGCTCGTGCTCGCCACACACAGTGATATCGTTTGCCAGTGCACGGCTGGCATTCGCCGTCAACGCCAAGTCAGCAAGAGTGAGGCTGCCATTGGTTTCATTGAGTGCGTGCACGGTCACCGGGATCGAAGAGAGCGATAACGCGGCCCCCAACGCGCGATAGGAGGCGCGGGCGTCGTTGGCTACCTGTCCTGCGCTTCTGCTAAAGCGAGCGCCGGGATTCGTCACGGAGTTGGAAACCAGCGTGCCGAGATTCAGTTCCGCGGTCGATAAGCTCGTCAATCCTGTTCGTGTGATCATGGCTGTAACCAGCGCACCCGCTGTGTCGCCGCCAGTAAGCGCGCTGGGAGCCGTGCCCGATTGATCGAGCAGTAACTCGTCGCTCACGGCCTCAAGCGCGTAGATGTAGCGAGGCCCCTCCAGCGCCATGCCGGTATATTCTGGCATTGGTGTTGCCGCGAGATAGCCCGTGAAGTAGATCGTGCCGTCATCGCCTGCGACTGCCACAGATTGGTTACGCTGCGGGATCGCTAGCCCTGCGTTTGCGGACAAATTCAGTGCTAGGTTACAAACTGAAGGCGCGTTGAGCTTGCGCTCGATTGTCAGCGAACGCGAAGCATCGAGAGCGGCGGTATAGTCCTGGCCTTGAATGGTTATCTTCATTGAGTAATCTCTCACTTAGTCGCTTAAATCAGCGCGCAGGGCGCGGGCAGAAAGCTGCGATAACATAGAACGCGCTCTCCATCCAGCGGATCGGTTACAGGAAGTGCAATGAACTGGCCCTTGAGCTGCAAGCGTTCATGGCCTCCCTTGTGTTTGGTGTCAAGAGGGGTAGAAATTTCTTCGGCGCCGGCCATCGGTTGCAGCCGGGGATAGTGAATAAAGACGCGCTCACCCTGGCTGCCTTGGAATACGAACAAGGCTGACCACTCCTGATAGAAACTGCCGCCTTCGCGATCGACAAACCCGGTAAGCGCCTGAACTTTGGCATTCGCCTGAGGCGCGCCACCGGGCAAAGGCTCGGCGAGCGTCAGGCCAGTTGAAGTAACTTGCGAGACCAATGCGACATTGAAGGTGATGCGGCGGATATAGTCGACGTCGGTTAGTGCCTGGCGCACATAGGCGCCAGCGACCGGCGATCCAACATATCCAATCTGGCCTGCGTAGTCGGCGTCCACGGCGATCATGGAACCGGCGGTGAATTTGGCGGCATCGACTGCGGCGAGCGCGATGGACGCAGCCGTCGAACCAGTTTGCGCGACGACGGAAGGCGCAGCTTGCGCGCCATCGGCCGCCGGGGCCGCGCCACTCGCGGGCGCAAGCAGATTCATGTGCTGCGAGCCGGTGGCCAGGGCCATCGTCAACTTAGTCCAACTTAGAAACTCGACCTCGACCTGCGCCTGGAGCGTTTCGCGCACCTGCTCCAGTGGCGATGCTGGAATCCCCGTCAGCAGGGAAACCGATTTGGATGCGGATTTGCGCGCGAAATTCTGAACCCATCCGAGATCGAGCCATGGACTGGGCGGAGCGTCGAGGTTGAATGTGCCCTGCTGGGACGGATCGAAGAGAACCGGTGTTTGCGTGGCACGATTGACCGGGGCAAAGTATGCACGGATGCGACGCGCCACGGGCGCCGGAGCTGAATACCAATTCGCTGCCATGCTTACTCCCCCTCTTCCTGGTAGCTGTAGACCAAAACTTTTGCAGATCGCGTCAGGCGATCGCGCTGCGTGGTGACCGGCGCAAACACCGGCTCGTCCCAGAAGACCTTAGTCAGCATCGGAGCGGGCGGTTGCACCGTGTAATTGGATTTTGGCGTGTAAAAGGGTTGAAGCAGCGCGACTAACTCTTCGTCCATCTGGCTGAGCGAGCGTCCGCGATCGAGTCCGCCATAGCTTTGCGTACCGCAGGTCTGGTAGATGATTTCGCATTCCTCGGCGGCCATGGTCGAGGCGAGGTCAGTATCGGCGCCGAGGCCGAGCCACCGAATAACAAACACGTCGTTGGGTAACTGCGCGAACGGAGCTTCGGCCTCTTCGACAAGGATGCCCGGTCGCACGGCGCCGCGCAGTAAGACGGTTCGCTCCGGATTGAGAGTCGCGAGCCGAGCGCGCAGAGCAACATAGAATGAGTCTTTTGCGTTTTGCATGATAACTCCGTTGAAAGCAGTGGATAGTGAACAGCGGCCAGAGGGCTGAGTCTCGCTCCCTGCTAAACCGCTTGTTGTTGCGCCTCGCGTAACAAGAGCCGGTAGAGATACACCTGACCGAAGACCTCGTTGGAGGCAATCGATTCGATGAGATAGTCCTGGCCAGCTACGGTGACTGCGAGGGTCATGGCGAAAAGCGCTTGCGCCGAGAGTAAGTTGAGCGCGCTGACTTGCTGCTGAATGCTGGTGGCGGAAACCAGCAGCTCCCAGCGCGACTGATTGTTCTCTTTCCAAGTCGGGCGCAAACTGCGCAGTGCGACAGGGCTGACAACAACATCAGAGAACGTGGTTGCAACGATGCCGAGCTCAGATTGATTCGAATCCGTGGTCGTGCCGGTAACGCGCAGCAATGCGGTCGTTCCGGCGACGGAGCGCAGCAGGGCGTCGGCGAGCATCTGCGGTGCGCTCACGGGATTGCGCGGTGCGGTATCGCTCATAGCTCACCCCAACCTGTTCGCGATATATGGACGGAGCCAGGCTTGTACGGTTTCGTCCACCAGCGAACTGGAAAAGTACTGCATTTGCATGGTGTCGATTTTGGACTTGCTTGCGTTGAGCGCCGGCGTGGACTGCGCGTTGCGCACGATCTGCGCACAGGCTGTCTTAACGTCGTCGCCGATGGTTGCGAGGCCCGCTGTGTAAGTCACCATAACTTCGTTGTATGGCAGGCCGAGGACATTCCAAGGTAAGGTAAGTTCGCCAGTGTTTGGATCGAAGTCAACCGAGTTAGGGTCAATGGCCGACCACTGTCCTGGCAGAGAAAATGCCCAGGCGATGTCGGCAAGCGCGGTGTCGACGGCTTCTCCGCGACGGGGTTTTGCGAAGCGGCCCTGCACGGTGACGAGAGGCGAAGCCGCTGTTCCCAGCGGAGCGAGCGGCAGATAACTGAGCAGCACGGTCTGCGCGCCGTTGGCGATGCGCAGCCGCTCGGTGTACTGGATGACATTGAGGTCGGGACGGCGGCAGTAACTATTGATAAGTGCCGTGGCGGCCGTGATCCAGTCGGTCGTCGTGGCGGCTGGCAACCCGTAGTTGGGATAATCTTCTGGCGCGAGATAGGCCATTGGTTTCCTTTCAGAAAGCAGGGACTAAGGGACCAGGGACCAGGGACTGAGGGTCTGGAGCAGCCGCATAAGTCACACGCGAACAGCCAGATCCCTAGCCCCTATTCCCTAAGTCCCAAGTGTCTTGGTTGGTTACCGGTCGACGAGTACCTGGTAGTGCGCGTAGTTAGCGCCCTTAACCACAATGGCGCCGAACTTGACGGCGACATATTGGTAAGCGAGCGAGTTAGGCATCCCGAGCTGGAAGATGCGCGGAGTGGGGTCGCCGAGCCAGTGGTACTCGATCAGGTCTTCGGTGACGATGTAGGCGGGCAGTACGGCTGTGCCCGATCCCGGAGTTCCGGTGTAACTCATGCTCCAGTCGGGGATGAGAGGCAGATCGCCGGCTTGCGTCGAAAGCATCTTGACGCGAATGCCGCCGGTGATGGTGTCAGAGTTGAGCACGACGTTGAACTCCGCCTTCATCTCGCGATCGATCAGGTCGAGCAGCACAGGGTTGGCGTAGATGGCAGTGGGGCGCACCTGGTAGCCGTTGTTGGCGACCATCTGCGCGACTGCGGACTTGATGCCGTCGACGATGGAGGCCGTTTCACCGATGGTGGTGGTCTGGCCGCCCCCGGCAATCTGAGCGATGGCGCCCATGTATTGGGTTGTGGTGGGTGTGCTGAGGCTGGTGTCATTGCCGTTCCACAACGCCACATCGTGCGCGACCATTACGCCGCTGACGGTGTCGACGAGATCCTTGGCCTGCAGGTAGGCGAACTGTTGCTGCTGCTGGCCGAGTTCGACGTCGAAGAGGTTGTAGTTGATCTGGGACACGATGGCCTTGAGCGGGACGCTGCGTTCGACGCGCGTGGGACTGACCACGGGAGCGACGATGGAGCGGGGGTTGACGAAGCCGGCGGCGCCGGGCGCGGGCAGTGCGGTTTCTTCGAAGAACCGCGACGGATGGCCGGTGGCGGGCACCTGCTTGATGCGCTGGCCGAATGGGCTGGAGCGGCGGCAGATGTCGAAGATTTCGGTTTGATACAACGGAACCTCAATGGCGCCCGGCCCGATGAAATCGGCTGCCGCGTGAATATCTGCAAAGGATGCGTTCATAGTGTTTATGCCCCTCCGTAGGGCGGTAGTGCCGCCGGCTCTTAGCCGTTAGCTATTAGCCGTAAGCTTTGCCTGTCGTCAGTAGAGAAAATCAACCGGCGCCCGGCGTCGATCGGCGAAACGATCGAGTTAGTTAGTGAATGTCTTTTGCCAAAAGCTGAAAGCTAATAGCTAAGAGCTGCAGTCAGGCGATGGCTCCGGCGCGCAGCAACTGGCTTTTGACGGCGATGCGCTGTTCGAGGCTGAGCCCGGTAAGTGCGGCGTCGAGCGCGCGAACATCGACCGGTCCGTCGCCGATGCCATGCTTGGCGAGCATCTCGGTGGTAGCCGCAGGCACGGTTTTGCGCAGCGGCGCCTGGGATGCGGGCGGCCATTGGTTAGTGGCCGCGGCGCGGAGAGTCTCAATCTCGCTCTCGGCGGCGGCCAGCTTCTCAGCCAGTTCAGCCTCGCGGCGGCTCTGCTCAACCGTGGCGGAGATCTTATCGACCTCACCGGTGAGCGCGGCCTGGCGCTCCTCGAGCCAGGTCAGCGTGCGTTCGAGCAATGCGGTTGCGGCTTCGAGCCGTTCTGCGATGTTTTCGTTTTCCATGCTGTTCCTTTCGTTAAAAACAGGTTTCAGAGATCAGAGATCAGAGACCAGAGACCAGAGACCAGAGACCAGAGACCAGAGACCAGAGATCAGAGATCAGAGATCAGGGATCAG
>Ga0181516_10002280_pt1 | contig 13858 bp, 9 predicted proteins | sample PEATcosm2014_Bin_25_FD_121104 | JGI IMG/M metagenome (GOLD analysis project Ga0181516, IMG submission 121104) | Peatland microbial communities from MTU Mesocosm Facility, Houghton, MI, USA - PEATcosm2014_Bin01_10_metaG | ecosystem: Environmental > Terrestrial > Soil > Wetlands > Peat | place... | reverse complement strand
CGCGTGGCCGCCGCAAAGGAGCTGCGCACCCTCCTTCACCGCCAAGTCCACAAAGCGAGCCGACGTCTCAATCTGATTGGCGTTCACCTGCGGGCCGACTTCGACCGATTCATCGAGACCGCTGCCGATCTTGAGCTTTTTGGCTTGCGCGACGAATCTCGCGGTGAATTCGGCGGCGATTCCCTTCTGGAGCAGGATGCGGCTGGTCGCGGTGCAGCGCTGGCCTGTGGTGCCGAAAGCACCCCAAAGCGCTCCATCGAGGGCAAGGTCGAGATTAGCGTCATCGAGAACGATCTGCGCGTTCTTGCCGCCCATTTCGAGCGAGACCTGCTTGAAGGTGGCGGCCGCGCGCTGCGCAATATGCGATCCTACTGCGCTGGAACCCGTGAAGCTGATGGCGCGGACATCGGGATGCTCGACAAGTGCCGCGCCGGCGGTTGAGCCGCCACCGCAGACGATGTTGACGACACCAGGCGGCAAACCAGCGTCGATGAGCGCTTGGACGAGGTTATAGGTAGAGAGCGGCGTGTCAGTAGCCGGCTTGATGACGCAGGTGTTGCCGGCAACAAGCGCGGGAAAGAGCTTCCAACTGGGAATGGCCATGGGGAAGTTCCACGGTGTGATGAGGCCGACGACGCCCACAGGCATGCGGATGGACATAGCGAACTTGTTCTGAAGTTCGGAGGGAGTGGTGACGCCGAAGAGTCGTCGCCCCTCGCCGGCCACATAGAATGCCTCGTCGATGGCTTCCTGAACGTCGCCGCGGGTTTCGGTCAGAATTTTGCCCATCTCTCGGGTCATCTCTCGCGCATTTTTCTCTTTGTTTTGGATTAGGTTGTTGCCGGCACGGAGAAGGATCTCGGCGCGCTTTGGCGCGGGAATTAGGCGCCACGCGGCGAAGGCGCTCTTTGCAGCCGCTACGGCCTGGGCGACATCCTCGGCGTGCGAGGAGGGAAACGCGCCGATGACGTCGGAGTGGTCAGCGGGGTTGAGATTGAGGATCGTTTTGCCGCTGGTGGCCGGGAGCCACTTGCCGCCAATGAGGTTGTGGTAAATGGGATAGGTCATGAAAGCCTCGAAAACCGGATGACAGAAGCCGGAAGCGCAACGCGACGACGCCGGACGCTATCTCGACCCTAACTGATTCCGCCAAACAGGGTACGCCACAAGAGACGGTTCCGGCCAGCCGGGGAAGCTTTGGCAGATTGCCGTTTACTAAGGCGGCACGCCTGACGCTCGGTTCCTCCTTCGTGTTATGGGCCAATCACAACGGCCAAGGGCAAGTGGCCGTACAATAGGCTTTGAGGTTGACTCAATTTTTTCATGTCATCGAATGGATATCGATCCCGTTCCTCGCGGTCCCATGGTTTCCGGTCGCTGTTCAGCATGTTTTCCAGCGACCTGGCCATTGATTTAGGCACCGCCAATACTCTCGTGTACGCGGCCGGCAAGGGCATCGTCGTCAATGAGCCGTCGATTGTAGCCATTAACAAGACGACTGGCGAAGTGGAGGCGGTGGGCAAGGAAGCCAAGGAGATGCTGGGGCGTACGCCCGGCAACATCGTGGCCATCAAGCCCATGAAGGACGGCGTGATCGCCGACTTCAAAGTCACCGAGAAGATGCTCAACTACTTTATCCAGAAGGCGCACAACCGGAAGATGCTGGTGCACCCGCGCATCGTGATCGGCGTGCCCTCTGAGATTACGCAGGTGGAGAAGCGAGCCGTCGAGGACTCTGCCTATCGCGCCAAGGCGAGCGAAGTGTATCTGGTGGAGCAGGCGATGGTGGCGGCAATCGGCGCCGGACTGCCGATCACCGAGCCGTCAGGCAACATGGTGGTAGATATTGGCGGCGGAACGACCGACATCGCGGTAATTTCGCTGAGCGGCATTGTTTATTCGCGCTCTGTGCGCATGGCCGGAAATCAGATGGATGAGGCCATCATCAATTACCTCAAGCGGAAATATAACCTACTGATCGGCGAGCGCACAGCGGAACAAATCAAGATTGACATCGGTTCCGCGTTCCCGCTGGATAAGCCGCTGACCATGGAGATCAAGGGGCGCAACCTGATTGAGGGAGTACCCAAGACCATTACCGTGGATGACAGCGAGATTCGCGAGGCGTTGGGCGAGTGTATTGCCGTGATCATGAATGCCATTCGCGTGGCGTTGGAGCGCACGCCACCCGAGCTTTCTGCCGACATCAGCGATCGAGGTATCGTGCTGACCGGCGGCGGGGCTCTCATCAAGAATCTTGACAAGCGCATTCGCGAGGAGACCGGGCTGCCCGTTTCGGTGGCTGACGATCCGCTGGCCTCGGTGGTTCTGGGCACAGGCAAGATGCTCTCGGACTTCCGACTGTTGCGCAAGATCAAGATCGACTGACGACAGTGTTCAGTGGGCAGTTGTCAGTGATCAGTGAGAACCGTTCAAGCCTGCATCTGACCACTGTCCACTGAATACTGATCACTGGCTGTTATGGAATCGTTCATCGTTCGCTATCGGAACCTCGTGGTGCTGCTGGCATTGTTGATGGCGCAGCTCGTCGGGCTTGCTGTGCAAGTGCGCCGGACCGCAGGCGGCCCCAGCGTGCTGAATGACGCCGATCCGAGGGGTGTGCGGTTGATTCGGCTTTGGGCCAATGCGCTGATTTCCCCCCCGGAACGACTGATTCACGCGAGCAAGATCGGGGTTGCGGCAGCGTGGTCCAACTACATCGATCTGGTCCATGTCCGCAGACAAAACGAGGATCTGGAGAATACCGTCGACCGATTGCGGCTCGAGGAAGCTGCGTTGCTCGAGGATGCGCGCCAGGGCCAACGGCTGCAGGCGATGCTCGGCTTCCAGCAAAGGTACATCTATGCCACGCTGGCCGCGCAGGTCTATGGCTCCAGCGGCAGCGACCGCTCGCATGATTTCTACATTGACAAGGGATGGCGCGACGGCCTGAAGCCGGACATGGCTGTGATCACGGCGGAAGGTATCGTGGGCAAGGTGCGCGATGTTTTTCCTCACACGGCGCAGGTGCTGGCGGTGAACGACACCACCAGCGGCGCGGGCGTGATTCTGGAGACGACACGCATCCGCGGCGTTCTTCGCGGCGATGCGTCAGGACAACTTGAAGTAGTGGGCGTGACTGCCGATCAGCGCATTCAGCCCGGCGAGCACGTGCTCACCGCCGGTGGCGACCTGATCTTTCCGCGCGGACTGCCCGTGGGCGTGGTGAAAAAGGTGGTCCGCGATCCCGATCGAGACGGTTTGGTTGACATTATCCTTACACCCGCCGCACCACTGGATCGGCTTGATGAGGTTCTTGTGATTACGTCGACTGAGCCGCGCTTCCCGCCCCAGGACGAGAAAGATCTTGCGGCCAGCGCGACGGAAGAAAACGCGGTGCCCGCCGCGATCAAGGATCAGGTGAAGGCATCGGAGATTATGGCGGAGAAGCTGCCGGGATTGATTGACCCCAACCTTCCTCCGGATCAACAGCCGCTGAACGACAACAGTAATCCGAATCCCGCCCCACAGCCGCCGCAGCCGCTACATCCAGACGAGTTCTCACCAAGCGCAAATGACGATTCCAACACGGGGCCGGCGCCGAATTCCAAACCGCAAACGACGCCGCGGAGGAATCCGTAGCCATGTCCCTGCTCGGCGCCGAATCCCGGCGCGAAATAGAGATCCACCGCTACCCACTGCTGGTCTACACTCTGGTTTTGCTGGGTTCGCTGGTGTTGCAGGCTTGGCTGCCGCGCGTCGTCGGCCGCTTCGACTGGTTCGATCTGCCGCTCGTGGCAATCGTCTACTTTGCTCTGGGCCGGCGCAATCCGTTGCAGGGCACGTTGATGGGCGCGGCGATGGGCCTATTTGAAGACGCACTTTCGCATCATGCCATCGGCATCAACGGCATCGCCAAAACCACGGTCGGCTTCCTGGCGGGGTCGGTGGGAATCCGCATCGACGTGGACAATCACACGATCCGCGTGCTGCTCAACGTCGCGCTGTCTTTGCTCTCCAGCGCGATCTACCTTTTCGTAGCCCGTTTCCTGCTCGGTCTAGCGGTTGAATGGAGCGGGCTGACTGAGTTGCTGCGGGCGATGGGAAACGGCGTGATCGCGCTTGTGCTGTTTCCGTTGCTCGACCGTCTGCAGATCAGGGATTGAACAACGAATGGATACCGTAGTGCGATCAGGCAGAAAGCCGAATTCGCTGTATTCTGAAGAGTAGGACCATGGTTTCAAGCATCAGCCGCGGCGAAAAACTTTCTGCAGTCAAACTGGCTTTTGTGCAGTACGGCATCCTGTTGATGATGCTGGGACTGGCTGCGGGCCTGTGGCGGCTGCAAGTGCTGAACGTGGAAAGCTATCGCGTGCTGGCCGAGCAGAACCGCATTCGCAAGGAGCCGATTCTCGCGCCGAGGGGCAAGCTTTTCGACCGCGAAAATCGGCTGGTCGTGGACAACTACCCGTCTGTCACTTGTTTCCTGGTGCGCGAACAAAGCGCCAATGTGGACGCGGATCTGCCATTGATCGCGCACGGGCTGGATCTCGATCTCGATCAATTGCGGGCCACGTTGCGCCACTTCCGGACACAGCCCGGCTATCAGCCCATACCCATCAAACAGGACGTAACTGCCGACGAGCAGGCCTTTATCGCGGCGCATCGCAACGAGTTGCCCGAGCTGGAGACGATCGACGAAGAGCGGAGGCTTTATCCGCGCGATGGTTTCGCCGCTCATTTAATCGGCTACGTGGGAGAGGTGAGCGAGGACGATTTGAATAACCCGCGCTTTGCCTACTACGAGCCGGGCGACGTAGTGGGCAAGGCGGGCGTTGAGGAAACCTATGATGAACTGCTGCGCGGCCAGGATGGCTCGCGAGAAGTAGTCGTCGACAGCCGCGGACGCGAGGTAGGCTATTTCGGCATTCAGCATGCCGTGCCGGGCCAGGACCTTAGACTCACGATTGACAACGATCTGCAGCGCGCTGCCGAGCTCGCCCTGGGTGACCGCAATGGGGCCATTGTCGCCATGGACCCGCGCAATGGGGAGATTCTGGCGATGGTCTCGCGGCCCAGCTTCGACCCCAATGAGTTTGCTGTCAAGATCGATCGCACCGACTGGAACAAACTTGTCACCGATCCCGACCATCCGTTACTGAACAAGACCATTCAGGCGCAGCTTGCGCCCGGCTCGACGTTCAAGATTCTCATGTCGGTCGCAGGGCTACAGGAAGGGATTGCGCAAAACATGCACATCGTCTGCACGGGCGGCTGGGGACCGTACGGTTACTATCACCATTGCGACGAGCATCACGGGCCGGTGGACATCTACAACGCGATTCCCTACTCCTGCGACACGTTCTATTACATGCTTGGCGATAAGCTGGGCATCGATCGGATCGTGAAGTACGCGACGGAGTTCGGCTACGGGCAGAAGACCGGAATCGATCTGCCAGGAGAGCAGTCTGGATTGATGCCCTCACCGGATTGGCTGATCAAGAACTTCCACCACCGCTGGTACCCCGACGAGACTCTCGACGTAGCCATCGGCCAGGGCGCGGTTGAGGCGACGCCGATTCAACTGGCGCGGATCATCGGTGGCATTGCATCGGGAGGGCACCTGGTTCGGCCGCATGTGGTTTTTCCCAACGAGCTTTCAAGCGACTTTTATAAATCGCTCACGGATAGCTTTCCGGGAACAGGCGATGCGTACGTTCCCATCGATCCGGCGAACTGGGACATTATCACCAACGGCATGGCTGAAGTGACTCAGCCGGGCGCATTTCACACGGCGGGCTCGGCGCACCTTGAGGGCATCGACATTGCGGGCAAGACCGGCACCGCGCAAGAGATGAGCCACGAGGCGCTGGAAAAAACCAACAAGGGGCGGAGCACTAACCCCAATGTGTGGTTCGTGGGCTTGGTGCCGCGGCGGAATCCCCAGTTGGTAATAGCGGTTCTTTGGCAGAACGGGGAGTTCAGCTACTATCCCGCGCGAATCGGCGCCCAGGTGATTGCGGCTTTTGTGAATAAGAAGCGCCGCGAGGCGCACAATCTTCCGCCTGAGAAGCCCGCGGCGCCAGTTGAGGTGGGAGCGGTGTGGACAACGCCGGATTCTCACGCCGGCCAAAAGATCTCGACAGCTGCGCGGATACACAGCGGGCATTTCTTTGTCGATAGCAACGGCATTGTGGCGGAAAACCCCAATGCCGCGCCGAAACACGAAAACCAGCGTACGACGCCGCATGCGGTCGCAGCCGCGAAGAATTCGCCGCAAGTTGCGGCGCTGGCGCCCGCACGACTGAAAGAACCATAGCCAAGATGCCCCTACGCCGATTCCTGAGTTTTCGCGACTTTGACTGGGCTCTCCTGGGCCTGGTGCTCCTGCTGTGTTCGATGTCGGTTCTGGAGGTTCACTCGGCCACGGTGCATACGAAGTTCGCCAGCTTCGGGACGAAACAGATCCTGTTTATCGCAGCAGGCCTCGTGGGCATGTTTGTCCTGGCCAAGATCGACTATCACCGCCTGATCGACTGGTCGCCCTGGTTCTACGGCATTTTTGTTGTCTCGCTGGTCGCGGTGAAGGTCATTGGCCACAAAGCCCTCGGTGCGCGGCGCTGGATCGGCGTCGGGCCCATTCAGTTCCAACCTTCCGAGTGGGTCAAGTTGGTGCTGATCCTCGCCATGGCACGCTACATCGCCAATATTGGCGGGCGCAACCTGACCTGGACGGAAATCTTCAAAGCGTTTGGAATGGTCGGAGTTCCGATGCTTCTGGTGCTCGTCCAGCCGGACCTGGGCACGACGCTCACTTATGCGCCGATTCTGGTCGCGGGCCTATTCCTGGGCGGTATCAACTTGCGGCAGAGCTTAATCTTAATCACGGTGGGCGTGGTTTTGGTGGGCGGAGTCTGGTCGAGCGGCAAAATTCTCAAGCCCTATCAGAAGGCTCGACTCACAAGCTTCATCAATCCGGGCAACGATCCCCGTGGGTCAGGCTACCAGGTGCTGCAATCGGAGATCGCTGTCGGATCGGGCGGCGTCTGGGGCAAAGGCCTGGAAAAGGGAACCCAAACCCAAGGCTACTTCCTGCCCATCCCGTATACGGACTTTATCTTCGCCGCATTCAGCGAGGAACACGGCTTCGTCGGCGCGTTTTTTATCCTGCTGCTATACTTCCTTATATTGATGCGTTTGATTCAGAACGCTCAAACAGCCGCCGACCTGCCCGGTTCCCTCATTATTATGGGAATGGTGGCTGTGTTGACCTTTCAGATCGCGGTCAACGTTGGCATGGTCATCGGGCTGATGCCCGTCACCGGAATCCCTTTACCTTTAATGAGTTACGGAGGATCTTCGGTGCTGTTTTCGTTCCTGGCGCTGGGCGTGGCGATGAATGTCCGCATGCGCCGGTTCGTTAACTGACGCATCTCGATCCGTTTGGACGAGGTGTTGTCCCAAAGGTTTGACTCTTGGTAAGCCAGGAAATGGCCCAGATATTGTTTCTGGGGATTGTTTCGGGCGGCAAGAGAGGTATTTTCAGGCATTTCGCCGGCATGGTCCCGATGGATCGCGCACGGCAGGATTGGGTTAATGAGTACGCAGAGACGGGAAGACCACTTGCGGCTCGCACATTGCATGGATCGCGTGGGCAATTCGGGAAATAGCATCCCCGGTTCCCGGGCGCGGAATTTCCATGCAATCGCTGCTGGTCGAACGGCCCCGCCGGAATGTCCGGCCCGGACGGCCACAAACTCTCTGTCATCGGATCGCCACAAACAGCAGCCCGTTCGGCTTGTTTTCATCGACATCCGCATTGGTTCGCCGCCCTTTGGGAAGACCTCGACGCAGAGGCCCGCCCTTGAGCATCCACCTGGTTATCCGTTCATCCCTTCCTTCGCCGATCGAGCGCGCCCCATCCAACCTTGCCGCGGGTACCGGCAGCTATAAGCTGACGGACGGAAAGGTACGATGGCAAAAGAAATTTGTATTTCCAGCACGCCGCATGAGACGCGGCTTGCGATTCTCGAAGACGATCAACTCGCGGAAATCTATTACGAACGCGAAAACGAATACACCCTTGCGGGTTCCATTTACAACGGACGCGTGACCCGCGTTTTACCGGGCATGCAGTCGGCATTCGTCGATCTGGGGCTGGAGAGGGACGCGTTTCTTTACGTAACCGACTTCATCGAGCTTGAGGATCAGGAAGAAACCGATGAGTTGGAGAAGGCAGCGGCGAGTAGCGCCGGGCAGGCCCCTCGCGAGGTCAGGCATCCGCATGGAGTAGACCAGAATGGTGGACGCCAGGAAGAACGCGGCCAGCGTCCAAATCAAATCCGGCACGAAATTCGCCACGAGCATCAGCAGGCGGAAGTTGCAAAGCCGGAGTTTTCCGGTTCCTTGGGTCCGGAAGCCCCTGCTGCTCCAAGGCAGTCAGAGGCTGGTCAGGAATTGGATGAGGCTGGAGCACGCCGCTGGCGTGGCCGGCGCCGCCGCCGTGGCGGCCGCGGCCCGGGCGGTCAGTCTGACGCACCGATCGAATCTGAGCCAGTTTCAAGGAGCGCGTCAGAAGAACCCGCCCGATTCGAGCAGAGCCAGGCGATTCAGGCTTCCGAAGCTGGGTCAGTGCCGCGCGGGCATCATGCGCCAGCGGCTTTTGTGTTGCCCGGCGAGTCGCTATCAAAATACGGCAGTTCTGCCGGCGCCGAGAGTCCGAAGAATGCACCGGCATCGGCAGCACCGCGCCGTCCGGCGAACACATACAAGCCCTCAACGCTCGTCGAAGCACCCCTCTCGTGGGACGGAAGCGGCCTGTTGCCGGGTGAATCGCTTTCGCTGCGCCGCCGGGAAACCGAACGGCCAGTAGAAGCCAGCCATGAAGCGCAAGGTGAAGAGACTTCTGCGCCCCTTACTGAATTCGCACCGGAAGAAACTGTCGAGGAGACAGAATTCCCCGTATCGGCGGTTCGTGAAACTGAATTGAACGCTCCACCGGAGGCTCCCTTTGAATTCGAAGAGGAGGAACTCGCCTCGAACGCCTTCGAAACGCTCGGCGAAGAAGAAATCTCCACACAGGAGAGCGCAGAGGATTTCGAATCAGAGTCGGCCGAATTGAGCGAGATTCCAGCGGAGCCCGAAGAGGATGCTGACGCTTCTCATCGCATCGATCCATCGGCTCCTTCGGGATTTAAGTTCTTCGGTTTCGGCAAGAAGAAGAAGGACGGCGAGACACCTTCAACTGCCACGACAACCGCGACTGCTGCGCCGGTTTCGACGTATGCGCCCGGCAACGGCGTGGTTGAAGAAGAAGTGATCGAAGGCGAGGAGTTCGATTCCACGGCCCATGCGCGCCGGCACAAACCGGAGGTGCATGACACCGACGATTACGAAGAAGAGACTCTTCCCAGCCACCTCCGCACGGGCGACCTGGGCGAAATGTTTCAGGAGGCTCATCTGGATCACCGCATTCAGATGAACTTCGACGAAAAGAATGTCGAGGAAGCCGAAGCGGAAGAAGAAGAGGGAACAGCAACGGGCGCACAGCCGGCGCCCGGCCGCGAACGCCGCGACCGTGGCGGCCGCGGACAGCGTGGCCGCGGGATCCAGAGCAATCGTCGCGGACCATCGCGCCGCTCGGCTCAGACTTCCGATTTACCAATCATTTCAGACCTGCTGAAGTCGGGCCAGGAGATTCTGGTGCAGATTGCGAAGGAGCCGATCGCCAAGAAAGGCGCACGGATCACGAGCCACATCGCACTGCCCGGCCGGTTCCTGGTCTTCATGCCGACTGTCACGCATGTTGGCGTGAGCCGGAAGATTGCTTCAGACGAGGAGCGCCATCGCTTGAAGCGGATTCTGGTGCATGAGCGTGGCGAGGCTCCCGGCGGTTTCATTGTGCGGACCGCAGCGGAAGGCGCCTCGGAGGAAGAGCTGCGCGCGGATCTGCGCTTCCTGATGAATCTTTGGAATGACATCAAGCAGCGCTCAGAGTCCTCCAAGTCGCCCGCTCTCATCTATCACGACCTGTCCCTCATTGAACGCATTCTGCGCGATCAAGTGAGCTCGAACTTCGCCAACATCTGGGTCGACACCGAGGCTGACTACGAGCGCATCGTGCGGTTCCTCAATCGCTTCTCTCCGTCGCTGGTGCGGCGCGTGAAACTCTACACCAAGGAAACGCCGCTCTTCGAGCACTTCGGCATTCAAGACGAGATTTCGAAGGCGTTGCGCTCGAAAGTGTGGCTGAAGTCGGGCGGGTCCATCGTGATCAACCAGACAGAGGCGCTGGTCGCCATCGACATCAATACCGGAAAATATGTCGGCAAGTCGGCGCGGCTTGAAGACACAATCCTCAAGACCAACCTCGACGCTGTGCCGGAGATCGTGCGCCAGATTCGACTGCGCGACTTGGGCGGCATTATCGTGATCGACTTTATCGACATGGACGAACGCAAGAACCGCTTCAAGGTGATGGCGGCGCTCGAAGAGGCGCTGAAGAACGACCGCGCTCCAACGAAGGTGCTGCAGTTTAACGATTTCGGCCTGGTAGCGATCACGCGCAAGCGCGTAAAGCAGTCGCTGGAGCGGACGCTCAGCGTGCCCTGCCCCACTTGCCAGGCGACCGGCATGGTGAAAAGCTCTGCCACGGTGTGCAACGAGATCTATATCGAAATGCGCAAGATGCGAAAGCACTTTGAGAATGCAGATGTGATGCTACGTGTGCATCCAGAGACGGTGAAGGTTCTGAAGGCGAACGGCAACCGTTGGCTGACCGACTTCGAGGAGCTGGTCGGAAAGAACGTGCTGGTCAAGAGCGATCCAACCCTGCATCCGGAGCAATTCGACATACAGGGCTAAGCAGGACGCAAGTTAGCAGAGGGCCGGGACGGTTGCTCCGGCCTTTTGCTTTCCCGAACGGCAAAAAGTCGGTGCAGCTGGCTAAGACGAGTCAGGCCCCAGGGCTTCATTGCGCGTGAGCGCATTTCCTGGGACATTGCCTGTCCCATCCAACGGGAATCTGTCGTGTTGGGCAGGCAACCTCTGGCGGCTTTCGGTGTCTAATTCCAGTGACAGGCAATTTCTTTCCGCAAGTTGAACAGAATCCAGTATTTGAGGTGGTCTCTATGTCCTTCCCCCGTTTGATCTCGCCGATCGGGCGCGCAGCTCTGATGGTCATCGCGGGCTTGGTCGCGGCCGGTGTTGCAGCTGCGCAATCTAGTTCCTCGCCCGCCCCATCGATCGATCAATTCACTCACAGCCCATTCAGCACGGCCGGCTACTCGTCAAGTCAGGTCGGATTGGGCCAGGCTGGACTGAGCTCATCGGGTCTGCAGCTTGCCGAGTTCTCGTTGCCTGAAGCTGCGAATCCGGGCAATCCAGCCGCGGGCGGGGCTGGCGCCGGCCAATACGGAGGGAGCGGAGGAGGCGGTGGCGGGAAACATGCATTCCTTCACAACTGGGCTTTCGAGGCCGGAGGCGGATTCAACGCCCCAGTTGGCAACGACACCCCCTTCATCACATGGGGCGGCAACTTCACCGTGGGCGCGGGATTCCACTTCTCCAAGGCGGTGTCTGCGTTGCTCGAATATCAATTCATGGACGACAAGCTACCAGGAGGGCTCATTGCGACGGCAGGCACCACGGGCGGTGACGCGCATATCAATTCGATTACCGGATCCCCCGTCATTGACCTCTTTCCCAAGAAGTCAAACGGCGCTTACCTGGTTGGCGGCTGGGGTTACTACCATAAGTCGACGAACTTCAATGAATACGAGTGCTGCGACCTTTATGGTTACGAAGTGAATGTCACCGTTGGCTCATTCACTTCCAATCAGTGGGGAGGCAACGCCGGCTTGGGGATTTATCACCGTTTGGGCGGCAATTTGTACGGGCCTGATAGTGCCGGCCAGTCCGAGATTTTCGCCGAGGCCCGTTACACGTTCATTCACACTCCCCCCATCACTCAAAACAACGGCCTCGGCACCACGGAGCTGATTCCAGTAACGCTTGGGGTTCGCTTCTAACTCGTCCGCTTTAGCGTCGTTCATCCCTCAATCTCCGGGCAGCCCTTGCGCCCGGAGATTTGCGGGGCCTTTTGTGTAAGAAACCCTCGAGTCCCTGCCGCGCAGGGTTACCAAGCCCGTTTATCGTCCGTTGGCGTGCCCACTTCGCCGCGCTCAATCCGCTCCAGAAACGTGCGCGCCAGCTTGCGCTCACCCGAATGGCTCTCGCCGTGGATGGAGCAGAGGTCAAGGAACTCGTCGCAGAGCGCGTTCCTCTCCCCATGCTGGGCAAGAACGTTTTGCAGCGCAATTGCCAGTTCGCGCAGACGCGCCGCCTCAGACCACGCTCCCTCGTTACCGTCCTCGCTCACATACTCAGAGAACAGTCCGCGCCGCCCTCGCGCGCACTCATCGAGACAGGCCAGCAGTTGTTCGCTGAAGACGCGGCTGAGCATCTCAAGCTGCTCGGAAGGCATGGCGTCGCGCGGGTCCATATTTATTTCTGCGCTCCGCGATTCATCTTTCTCGCTTCGCGGTTCATCTGGGTTCTTCGCGATTCAATTCTGCGTTCCGCGATTTATTTTGCTCGCATGGCGGCTTCGATTTCGTCGGCGGTATGCGGTAGCGCGGCATCGAGATCGATCAACTTGCCGTCTGCGCCGACCAGGAAATCGCACTCGACACGGACGCCAAGGTTCTCTTCGGGAATGTAAATACCCGGTTCGATGGTGAAGACCATCCCGGGTTTGAGAACCACCGGGTAGTTTGCTGGATCGTGAACATCGATGCCCATCATATGACCCAGTCCATGCAGCCAGTACTGGCCGAGGGACTGGCCGTGCAGGTCTTTTCCGTGGGTATTGATGTAGTTGAAGGCGACGGTGTCGAGCGAGTTCGGATCCTGGCGGTCACGGTCGTTGATGGTGGATTTACCGGCCACAAAAGCGTTGATGGCGGCTTGTTGCGCGGCGAGTACGATGTTGTAAATCTCCCGCTGGCGAGCGGTAAAATGCCCATTCACAGGAACGGTGCGGGTGATGTCGGCGGCGTACATGGAATACTCGCAGGCCGCGTCGACGAGGAGAATATCGCCGTCCTGCATGGTGCGGGCGTTGGCCGAATAGTGCAGGACTGTCGAGTTTACGCCCGAGCCGACGATGGGTGAATAACTGGGCCGCTCGCAGCCGTTCTCCATCCAAACGGCAGTCATGGCTCCGGCGATGGCGCGCTCTGTCATTCCCGGCTTGACCCACCACTGCATCATGACGCGCTGAGCAAGGATCGATGCGGCCGAAGCTTTCTTGATGAGCTCGATCTCACCTTCGTCCTTGATCTGGCGCAGCGGCATGATCTTGCTGGTGACGTCGCGAAGCGGCGGAAGAGACGATGTTCCCAGCGCAACGCCGGTAAAACCGAGCAGCGCCTTGGCCGCATCTGAGTCCGGCTGCGTCCAAAGATTGGCGAAGAGCGAGCGGTCCGCGGCCACAAGCTGGTTTAGCTCCGCGGGGAGTTCGGCCATCGGTTCGACATGATCTACGCCCGCAGCCTGCTCCACTCCGGGAGTCGCCGAATCCATCTTGACGCCGGTGTATTTTTCCATGCGGAGATTGCGCGTGGGCAGGAAAAGAATCTCCTTATAGGCACGCGGCGAGGCCGCCTGCGGTGCGTCACTCACGATCAGGAGAGCGGCGCCCGGCTCATTCCAACCGGTCAGATAGTAAAAGTCCGAGTCCTGACGGTAGGGCATGAAATCGAGCTGAGGCTCCTCCGCCGCGAAGAGCACAGCCACACCACCCTCAAGCCTGGAAGCCAGCGCCACGCGCCGGCTGTGGAAGACCTCGGCCGGCTGT
>Ga0181516_10002279_pt1 | contig 13861 bp, 12 predicted proteins | sample PEATcosm2014_Bin_25_FD_121104 | JGI IMG/M metagenome (GOLD analysis project Ga0181516, IMG submission 121104) | Peatland microbial communities from MTU Mesocosm Facility, Houghton, MI, USA - PEATcosm2014_Bin01_10_metaG | ecosystem: Environmental > Terrestrial > Soil > Wetlands > Peat | place... | reverse complement strand
GTGCTCAACTGTAACACCCCATTGATCCACGCCGCCCAACTTCCATTTCCTCCTTCAACTTCAAACACGTGATACTGGTTGATTGGCTGTGCCGGAACTCCCAAGTCGTAATACCACGTGCTTCCAAAACCTTCCACAATATTTCCGCTGGTGTTCGGATAAGCCAAATTCCCCGTGTTGTTGGCCCCAAAGCGCCACAGCGACTGTCGTGTGGAGGGCATATTCGTTGCCGCCTCCAATACCACAAATGCCTCCGCCTGCGTCGTCCCGTTAAGAAACACTGGCAAGGTTAAATAGTCCCCGTCTATAAACTGAACCGCTGGAAGACCATTGATAATGTTCGTTACATAGAGGGGTTGTTGGCCTGCGCTTCCCTGTGTCGCATTATAGTTCCAACCACTGCTGTCAGGCCAATTAGTGACAGGCGCATTGTTTGTTAATCCTGTAATCGCATCTTCCTTCAGCCAAAGATACAAATTGTTCGTGGTAAACAATGGCGTTATCGTAATGTTTACGACCGGGGAAGTAGCCGACAACCCGTTGTCCGTAGCCACGGCCGTGAGACCATAGTTCCAGTAATCGCATTGCTCCATACCAGCGTATAAGGTGAATTTGTGACAATCCCCAAGCTGGTTGTCCCCTGGAAGAATTGAACCTGACTGATGGTTCCCGCTATATCGCTTGCGGTTGCCGTCACGGTTATATTGGTCGTGCTGGCAATAAAGACAGTGTTGTTGACCGGGTTTGTGATTAAAACTGTGGGTGGCGGGATCACTGTTAAAATTGCCACGGAACTGGTGAGCGAACCGTAATTGTTGGTGACAATGACGTAGTAGCTGCCGGCGTTATTGGTCTGGACGTTGTTGATGGTCAATGTTGCATTGGTTGCATTGGCCTGTAACGCCGAGTTGAAATACCATTGATATTGAATGGGAGTGATGCCTCCTGCCGTCACGCTAAACATCGGGCTGGTTCCCGCATTCGCCAGAAGATTGGTCGGTTGCACCAGAATGGATAGGGCCCAATTCGTTTCGCCGTCGTCCCACAGGCCGTTGCCGTTGGCATCCTCCAAATAATCGGGAATCCCGTCACCATTGCTGTCCAGCGGGTTGCCGTAGGCATCCGTTGCCACATAATGATAGCCAATGTCCACCACGGAATTGGTCTCCGGCACTTGATTGGTCTGCGTCGTGAAATGATAAAGACCCATCTTATCCGCCGTTATGCCGCCGGCTTGGATGAGCGGCGAATTAGTCGGCAGATAAAAGTTCCCAAACCAACTGCTCTGCCAGTTGAAGCTGATGATGTTGGTCACATCGTGCGCACCCAGCATCGCCAGCCGGTTTGAACCGCTTAGAAAAGCGTTGAAATCACAATAGGTGACATTGGTGTTGCCGCCCGAATTATCGTCCATCGAGATGACAGTGCCATCGAAGGTGCAGTCAACGATCAACACCGGCCAGTTGGCGCCATCGTGCCCAATATACAATGGGTTTAAGTTGCCTCCTTCCACGGTGCAATTCTCCATTGTGAAACTGTTGACACTGGCGCCCGCCCCATAGGGAGGGACACGGAAGAACAGGCAATTCGTGTAACCCTCGGATACTACATATCCCCCGCCGTCAGCTCCCCAAAACTCGCAATCCGTGGCCTGGATGACAAGACAGCCATTATAGTCCCGAAATATCTGGCCGTCGTAGTTCCGAGATGAAAATTTAGTGAACTGCGCCACGGCCTGGGGTGAGGTGGGCGTATAGCTGGAATCACCGCCGTTGGAGACAATGCCAGCCAGATAACCTCTTAATGTCCAATTGCCGTTCCCGCCCTCCTGAACCATATCATAGCGGGCAAACCAGCACGGTGCCGTGGCCGTGCCATTGAATGCCGCGATCACGCTTTCGTCTAATGTGATTCCATAACCTGTTCCGCTCTGGGCATCAAACCAGCCCACCGCTGTTCCGGCGGTGAAGGTGATGTTGGATTGGGCTTCCGTTCCGCCAAACACATAATCAAACGGATCGTAGTGGTAACCCAGATTCGGCGCCGCATTTGTGTCGCGCGGGGCTTGCGGACTGAAAGTTGTCGCCGTCGAAATCGTCGCGTTGTAATAAACAATGGGCGGGAAAGAGGTCTTGTTTGTGAGACTGGCCAGCAACGACGGATCAATAGTGGTCGTTCCCATTCCTTGCCGTCCTTGCGATGGCCGATGTCGACGACCAGCGACTGGCCCCCGAACTCCTTGGTATAGTCGCGCTCGACATACAGGTCATCTTCGGTAAGACCCGCCCCAGACCAGGCATTGAAGTCCTCAATGAAGGCTGTGAACCCGCGACCGCTAGGGGCGATGTTGTAACCCTTCGTGACCACGAAGTGACCACCCTTACGGTCCGTGACTCCGAGTTCAACGGTCACTACGACGCGGTTGAATTCTTCGCCGACCTCACCACCCTGCTCATTGACGGCACTCACGAAGACCGCCTTTTGGAGGTCCTTCGGTGCGATTTCCGGACGCGTCTTAAACGCGAACACATTCTTTTTTACCACGTTAACTACTGACGCTGCGGTGGGCGCCGATTTACCCGCAATTTTCTTTACCATATGTTTTGTTGATTGCTCGTTCGATTCACCATTTATTTGGCTGACCGGGATGAATATGAAGCAAGTTCCCGGTTGGCTCGGTTTATCAAGGGATGTGAACCAGGTATCCCGGGCCGGTGAGGCTAGCGGTGAAGCGGTGACGGCACTGGGCACGTTCTCCAATACCGCCACCGACACCGTCGGCTTTTTCATTTTTTCCACCGGCATGTCGCATTCACTCGTTGGAATGCATCAGAGGCATTGCCTCATCTTCTCGTGTTTTTCATTTTGGCTGGTTAACGCATCCGCCACTTTGTTTGCGAAGGCAGCGTTGCAGCCCCAATTAACTGACGGTTACAACGCCGCTTTGAATTGTTACGTGACCCAGACCGCATCGGTTTTGGGCGCATACAAACAGGTAAAGCCCGTCGTGATCGAATTGCGTAGATGTTCGGCCAGTGCGGGGTGGACTGCGTCCAGCTTCTCAATGGCACGGGTGATGGCATTTTTCACACTGCTGCGATCGCGTCCGCCCCGATTTTCAAAGCAAACGCTCTTGCCCTTGTGGAAATGTTCATCCAAGTATTTCTCAATTTCTTTGATGTCCGATTTAATTTTTTCCTTCTGCATGACGATTTCGTCCGACGGCCCTTTCTTTTGAAGCTTGGCGAGACGTTTGTATTCACCTTCCAGCAAACCGAACACAAACCAGTAATTCTCGTCTGGCAGGATTTCATCCTGGAATTCGGTGGTAACGACTTCCCAATTCACGCCGTCACTGATTTCTTCAATGTCTTCATTTGTAATCGCCACGCCACTTTCGAGGAGGTCTTTGGGATTCATGACGTCTTCAGGCTCGCCATACGCCCCGGTGACCAAACTGCTGACATGAATTACCTTTAATGGGCGCTGGAGCATCTGTTTAAGGTAATGCAGTCCCAGCAGATCAGATACGACGACAACTTTGCCGTCGAACTGCAACGTCCAGTTCTTGCCATCGAAAAGGAACTTGTTAACCAATTTCTTGCCCTCCGTCGCTTGAATGCCATTGGCGGGCAAGACCGATACCACCAGTGGAATGCCATCGACGTTGAACGAGCCATCGGGATTAATTTTAACCCGACCTTCATTCATTGCCGCCGTAATCAAGGCGGCGGCTTGGACGAGAACCGAACCGTGCGGGGCAAATGCTGCCGCATTTGTAGGAAGGGGATTATTCATGGCCAACCTCCCCACCAGTGGTAGCCAAAAAATTATCCAGTGATTTTTTGGTGATACGCAAATGGCGCAACGCTTTAATTGCGTGCAACATCTTGCGCTCCACGAGGCGATAGACCGTTTTCTCACAGACCTTGAGGATTTCCGCAGTTTCCTCAACCGTATAGACCATCTGCGGTAGGCTACGATTTTCTGTTGCCATAAGGGCCTTGTTCCAGAAAATTTGTCACAGGGACTAACTGAAGTCGGAAGCAGACGGGGGACTTATTTGTAGGCCCAAATCCGCTAGCAAATGCTTCAAGTGACAAAACGCAAATGTGGTTCACCCTGTCACGGTTGAACCAACACCGCTTTCGTTTTGCACTACCGCACCTGCCTCACGGCTCTGGCGGAGAAAAATTGTGTCGAAGCTCGTCCAACACAATCATTCGGTGTAACGAATTATTGAGGTGTTAAAAAACACATCAAAAAACCATCCGAACTGGCAATATGCTGCCACAGGAAAATTATTTGTCAAGTAGGCGTGGTTGCCTTAACTGAAAACGTCACTTTTTGTGCCATGTTGACGGAATGTTGATCGCGTAAATGTCCATAAACCCGCATCGCCAGTGCGCCGCCATCTTTGTGACCAAGCCAGCGGCTCACCGTAGGGATATCAACACCGCTCTCGATGCAAAGTGTCGCGAACAAATGTCGCAAATCATGATGCGTGATTCGTTTCATTTCGATGACCTTGGCTGCCCGATCCATCGCTTTCTGACATTCATGGACGCTCATCACTGGATTGCTTGCCAGTTCGTCTGGACGTTCGCTGCGCACTCGTTGCAAAAATTCTAGCATGTCGGGAATCATCGGTACCCGGCGGACGCTCCAATTCTTCGTGCCGGTTTCAGGGTCACCACGAACGATAATTTCCTTTTTCTCAAAATCGCAGTCCGCCCAAGTTATGTTCGCCGCTTCACTCTTGCGAAACCCCCCGTATGCAAGAAACCGAACCAGATTCGCACAGTTACGAGAATCCCTACCTGCTCCGTTTTCCAATTCATATACAAACCGATCAAATTGTTGGACCTCCGGTAAGAAGAGTTGTTTGGGACGAATTTTTGCCCGTTTGATTCCAATGGCCGGGTTGTGGAAGAGTGCTCCAGATTCAATTCCAATCTTGAACACCGCCCGCAAAACTCCGACCCCGCCATTAAATCGCGTCCCGGAATACAGATTGCTGTATTTTGCAGCCCAAGTGTTGCAGTCGCTGGCACTAATTTTCCGAACATCAATGGTTTCCAATCCCGGCCAAGATTTCAGAATGCTCTTTATGGCTTCGGCGCGATAAAGTTTGGCGGATTGTTTTAAGTGGCTGCTGGCTTCCGTCTGGGTTTTGAAGATGGCAACACAATCGCCGAAGGTCATGCGCCCCTTGCCGGCGGATTCACGGGTTTCGGCTGACTCACGTTCGCTCTTCTCCAAGTCCGCCAGTCGGAGCTTGGCCACGGTCAGCGTATCCGTCTTGAGGCTCTTGCGAATGAGATTGCCATCGACGCGCAATCGTGCAAAAAATGTCCCTGATGGAACATAGCGTATTAAATTTGAATACTGTGTTGGCTGCCAAATCTTGCCGGGTTTGGCTTTGTTACGCTGTGCTGTTTTCGCTTTCACAGAATCAGTATCAGATTGCAGTATCAGATTGTCAAAGACATTTTTTTAGCCATAAAAATGTATTGATTTTATAGCATTGCCCCCGTAGCTCAAATGGATAGAGCAGCGGTTTCCTAAACCGTTGATCCCAGTTCAATTCCGGGCGGGGGCACCAGCTTGCGCCTTTCGGGCTACGGCTTGGCAAGGCTCAAAGCGAGAATAAAAAACACCCCCGTTAACCCCATGAAATAAGGCTCTTTTTCAACCGGATGAACATTTGTCGCGCCAAATTGGTCTATCCGTTGTTAGATTAAACAACTGTTTGAATTATTGAGGCCCTTTATGAAAAACAAATCTTTGAAGAACCTGGCGGGCGGCGCGGTGGCCGCGATCTTGTTTCTGTCTGGTGGAACCGGTTTGGTCGTCAACGCGCAAGACCAGCCGCCGTCTCCTCCTCCCGACAATTCCGCACCGGGTGACTCGGCGACGCTGCCGCCGAATATTGATCCGTCCAGCTCGCTGGCGCAGGTCATCAAGCTCACACAGTCCGGCGTGAGCGAAGATGTCATCATGACTTACGTCACCACCACCACCAGCCTGTTCAGCTTGAATTCGGATCAGATCATTTATCTCAAGGACATCGGCGTGCCGGACACGGTCGTGCAGGCGATGATCCAGCGCGACCAGATGTTGCAGCAGCAGGGGTATTCGGCGGCGCAACCCGCGCCGGCACCGGATTCCACCGCGGTCGCAACAACCGATGTCGCCCCGCCGTCAGGGGATGTCACGGTGGATTATTTTTACAACACGCTCTCGCCGTATGGCACATGGGTGGACGTGGATGGCTATGGCCGTTGCTGGCGGCCGACAGTGGTCGTTTACAATTCAGCGTGGCAGCCGTATGGCGACCACGGGCACTGGGTTTACACGGACGACGGCTGGTATTGGATGTCGGATTATTCGTGGGGCTGGGCGCCGTTCCATTACGGACGCTGGTTCCGCGACGCGCGCTTCGGATGGTGCTGGTATCCGGACACGGTCTGGGGCCCGTCGTGGGTGACGTGGCGATATTCGGACGATTATTGCGGCTGGGCGCCGTTGCCGCCGCGTTGCGAATATCGCGAAGGCCTCGGATTTTTTTACAACGGCGCTGCGGTCAGCATTGGCTTCGATTTCGGGCTGGGCGTGGATTGTTTCACCTTTGTCTCGACGCGGGATTTTTGCGATCCGCATCCGTGGCGTCACCGCGTTGAATCCCGCGAGGTGACGCAGATTTACAATCGCACGACGGTCATCAACAATTTCGATGTGGACCGCCGCAACGGGGGTTTCATCAACCACGGCATTGATCCGCAGCGCATCACCCAGGCGACGCACGCGCCGATCCATCAGGTGGCCATCCGTGATACGGCCGGCCCGGTCGCGCGCGGCGAACAGCTTGGAAGCGATGGCCGCACGTTGGTGGTGAACCGTCCGCATTTCTCTGACAACCCGCGTCCGTCCAACCGGGATGCGGTGCCACACAGTGGGCTGTCTTCGCCGGTGGTCGGAAGCCCCTACCAGCCGCCGCACAACGGGAATGAAAACAACAATTCACAGCCGCAAAATCGTTATCAGCCAACGCAGACAGCCCCGGCTCAAGGCAACCATTACGTGCCGGTCACGCCGGTGCAGCCGTCAGCGCCGAATTACAATTCAATAGACAACCGGCGTTATCCATCTCCAAAAGCCCAGCAGGTTGAACAACAAAGTCCGTGGGCGAATCCCGGCAACTCCGGCGGACGCGTGGGCGCACCGGTGACACCGCAAACGCCGGCCAACCCGCCCGAAGCGAATCGTTTCTCGCCGTCAGCACAGCAGCCGCCGCACAATTACGGCGCGCCAGTGCAGCAAACACCGCCGGTGCAACCGCCGCCGCGCAATTATGGTGCGCCGGTCCAAGAACCAGCTCCAGCGCAGCCACCGCAGCGCGAATACGTCCCGCCACAGAATGAAACGCCTCCGGCTGAATCGCGCCCCAATTATCCCCAGCCGAATGAGGGTGGTAATCAATCTCACAGCGCGCCTCCGCCTTTGTCGCCTCCGGCCCAGTCACAAAATTCCGGCAAGGGCAAAAACCAGAACGGCCAGCAGTGACGCCCGGTGTTTTTGCTTTTGCAACCCCGCCGCCGCTGGCAACATCGGCGAGTGGGCATCACACGTCGGCAATTTGAACAAATGCAGCACCGCGTCGGCGGCGTTTCAACTCGCGCTGCCTTGCCAGTTCTTGAATCAAATCTTCGGCCCGCCGCCAATTCAAATAGCGTGATTATTGGCGTGGATCCGTCGCTGCGCGGCACCGGCTACGGCGTCATCCGGCTCGCCAAACCGCATCCGCTCGCGCTCGCGCACGGCACGATTTCCTGTCCGGCGGGCTGGGAACGCTCGCGCTGCCTCGCGAAAATATCACAGACGTTGCGTGAAGTTTTGAAACAGCACCAGCCGACGATTTGCGTCGTGGAAGGGATTTTTTACGTCCAAAATCTGCAAACCGCCATCATCATGGGCGAGGCGCGCGGCGCGGCGCTGGCGACTGTCGCCGAGGCGGGGCTGGACATTTACGAAATCGCCACGCGCAAGGTGAAGCTGGCCATCGTCGGCTACGGCGCGGCGCAAAAATCCGCCGTGGCAAAAATGGTCCAGCGGATGTTGAACCTGCCCAAGCCGCCCGCGCCCGACGCCGCCGACGCGCTCGCGCTGGCGCTGACCCATGCGCGGGAAAATTCGCGATACAATCTGACACCTCCGAAAAGGATTTGAGAATCGAACGAATGAAAATCAAAGCCACAACTTGGCGTCGTTACAGCCTAATTGCGTGCTGCGTTTGTCCGCCATTTGGCATTCTATATCTTATTTGGCCGAAATGGTGGAATGAAGCTGAACAAATTACTTTTTTCGGAATAGCCTTCCTTGTCGGGCTTTCAGGCCTATTGAAGATTACTGGTATAATCGAGATTGCCGAATCCAAAACGAATCAAGGGGAAAAAGAGAAATGATCACTTTTCTCCAAGGCAAACTCGCCGAGGCGCTGCCCACGCAGGTCGTCGTGGACGTGAACGGCGTCGGCTACGAGGTTCTCATTCCGTTGTCGTCGTTCGACAAATTACCGCAGCCCGGCCAGCCGGTGAAACTGCTCACGCAGCTTGTCATCCGCGAGGACGCGCACGTGCTTTACGGTTTCATGACAGCGGCGGAACGCGATTTGTTCCGGCTGCTCGTCAGCAGCGTTTCCGGCATCGGCCCAAAAACGGCGCTGAACATTTTGAGCGGCATGAACGCGACGGCATTTCGCGGCGCGGTGGCCGGCGGCGATGTGAAATCGCTCTCGCAAATCTCCGGCGTCGGCAAGAAGACCGCCGAGCGCATCGTCGTCGAATTGCGCGACAAGGTTGGAGCGGCAGGCGCGTGGGAAGCCGCGAGCGCGAAACATTCGCTTTCGCCCGACGCCCAGAAACTAAACGACGCCGTTCTCGCCCTCATGGCGCTGGGCTTCAAGCAGGTTGACGCGTATGATTCCGTCCGAGCCGCGCAGGCGATGATTGGCGCAAAGGCGACGGTCGAGTATCTGGTGCGTGCGTGCCTGAAGAAAAGTTGATCCGCCCGATGCCCGAAGCCCAAAACCCAACGCCGTTGCCCGCCGCGCCGAAGCGCAAAAGTGGAGTTATCATTCCGCACGCGCCAAAGTGGCACCAGCGGCTGGGTGCGGCATTGGTTTATGTGCTGGCCAACACGCTGGCCTCGACCCTGCGGTTCAAGCTGGATGATTTGTCCGGCTATTTTTCCGACGTGCCGCAGGAGAAGATCATTTTTGCGATCTGGCACAATCGGCTGTCGCTGTCGCTGATTCTCTACCGTCGTTACGTCGCGCGCCGTGACCGGGGCAGGCGATTGGTGGCGATGGTGAGCGCGAGCCGGGATGGCGGGATGCTCGCCGGGGTGCTCGAACGGTTCGGGGTGGAACCGGTGCGCGGCTCATCGTCGCGGCGCGGGCCGCAGGCGTTGCGCGAGATGGTTTCCTGGGGCAGGCGCGGCCACGACCTGGCCATCACGCCCGACGGCCCGCGCGGCCCGTGTTACATCGTCCAGGAAGGCGTGATCTCCACCGCGCAATTGACCGGCCTGCCCATCGTGCCGGTCAGTTTTCATCTCAACTGGAAAATCCGGGCGAAGAGCTGGGACCGGTTTCAAATCCCGCTGCCGTTCGCGCGCTGCGAAATCACCATTGGCAAGGTTCTGCGCGTGCCGCGTGAGACGGACGCGACCGGACGCGAGGAATTGCGAAAGCAGCTTGAGGCCGAAATGCGCGCCATCACGCGGGATTGACAAATGATAGCCCGCGTCAGCCTCGAAATCGCACTGCGGAAGGAATTTGATTACCTGATTCCACCCGGGCTGGCTGGCCAAGTTGAAGTCGGCACGCGCGTGCAGGTGCCGTTCGGCGCGCGGAAAATTTTCGGCACTGTCACCGCGCTGGCCGAGGAATCCGCGCACGCCCATCTCAAACCGATTCTAAAAATCATCGGCGCACAATCCTTGGTGACGCCGAAGGTTTTGAAATTGGCCCGGTGGATTGGCGAATACTACTGCTGCGCGCCGGAGACAGCCTTGAAATCTGTTCTGCCCGAAGCCATCCGAAAGGAAAAAGAAGGCTGGAAAAAGCAACTGTTCGTCCGCGCGCTGCCACCGGCTGGCGAATTCCCAAAATTGGCCAGGCGCCAGCAGGAAGTTTGGAACATCATCGAAGAGCGCCGTGAAATGCTGCTGGCCGAATTGCTCGAATTGGCCGAAACGACGACCGCCACCGTCCGCAAACTTGAGAATCGCGGCTTGGTTGAAATCACTTCAGAAATTTCCGAGCGCGATCCGTATGCGCGCGAACAGATCCTACCGTCGCAGCCGCTGCCGTTAAATCCGGCCCAGTCCGCCGCGCTGGAGAAAATCAAAGCGGCGATGGACAAACCACTTTCAACCCTCAACCCTCAACCCTCGACTTTTCTCCTCCACGGCGTGACCGGCAGCGGCAAGACCGAGGTTTATCTCCAGGCCCTCGCCCATACGCTCGAACAGGGCAAGGGCGCGATTGTGCTCGTGCCGGAGATTTCACTGACGCCACAAACAGTTGAGCGGTTCAAGGCGCGGTTCAGTTCGGGCAAATTGCAGACGCTCGTCGCGGTTTTGCATTCGCATTTATCCGCCGGCGAGCGGCACGACGAATGGCACAAAATCCGGCAGGGCCGGGCGCGCATCGTCATCGGCGCGCGCTCGGCGATTTTTGCGCCGGTCGAACCGCTCGGCCTCATCATCGTGGACGAGGAGCACGAACACACCTACAAGCAGGAGGAAGCGCCGCGTTACCACGCCCGCGACGTGGCCATCATGCGCGGCCAGATGGAAAATGCCGTCGTCGTGCTCGGCTCGGCCACGCCGTCGCTGGAAAGCTTTTACAATTGCAAACGCGGCAAATTCGCGCTGCTCGAATTGCCGGAGCGCGTGGACAACCAGAAAATGCCGCACGTCCGCGTCGTGGACATGCGCCAGGCCGCGCGCGGCGAAAAGGGCATCCCGATTTTTTCGCCACAACTCAAGGAAGCCATTCATCAGCGGCTCGAAAGGCACGAGCAGACAATTTTATTTTTGAACCGGCGCGGCTATTCGACTTCGTTGCAATGCCCGAAGTGCGGTTACGTCTGCAATTGCCCGAATTGCAGCCTCGCACTCACGTTTCACCGGCAGGAACAAAAGCTCGCCTGCCATATTTGCGGCCACGTTGAAAAAGTTCCATCCGCTTGTCCAAATCCGAAATGCAAAAATCCCGCGATTCGCTTTGCCGGCACGGGCACGCAGCGCGTCGAAGAAACGCTGGTGAAACTTTTCCCGCAGTCTCGCATCAAACGCATGGACGCCGACACGATGAAGCGCAAGGACGATTACCGGAAGGTGCTTGGCGATTTCCGCACTGGCAAGATTGACATCCTCGTCGGCACACAGATGATCGCGAAGGGGCTGCATTTCCCGAACGTCACGCTTGTCGGCATCATTTACGCCGATCTCGCGCTGCACCAGCCGGATTTTCGCGCGGGCGAGCGCACCTTCCAACTGCTCACGCAGGTCGCGGGCCGCGCCGGGCGCGGCGACTTGGAGGGCGAGGTTTTTGTGCAAGCGTTCACGCCGTTTCATCCGGCCATTCAATTCGCGCGCCGCCACGACTTCAACGGTTTTTACGAACAAGAAATGGAGTTCCGCGAACAACTGAAATATCCGCCCGTCAGCCGCGTCGCACTGCTCACGCTCAAAGGCCGAAACGAGGAAAAGGTGAAATTTTCCGCCGACCATTTGAAACGGGAGCTGGACAAAAGTCTGACAGAGGGTGGGGCGGGCAGTCCTCTGCCCGCCGCTGCCTCACAAGCCAAAGACGGCACGCACGGAGTGACGCGCCCTACCGACTTCAAAGATTTAATCATTTCCGGCCCGGCACCGGCGCCGTTGCCGCGCGCGGAAACTTTTTACCGCTACCAAATCATGCTGCGGACGCGTGCGATGAGCAAATTAAGCCAGACGCTGGCAAAAATCATCGGGACGCTCGCGTTGCCGGATGACGTGACGCTGACGGTGGACATTGACCCGGTCAATTTGGGTTAAACAAAACCCTCATGCGAGCGAAACTCTGGGGTGCCGTTTGAAAACTTGAAAATTCCAGCCGGAAGCGCACTCTGACACCATGTTCGAACATCGCTCCAGTCCGTTGCTGCCGCGCCAGGCATTTTACCGGCGGGTGATTAATTGCTTTCTATTCAGTCAGGCGCTGGTCGCGGGCGCGCTGGGCATCGGCATGGCGGGTTATCATTTCATCGAAAAATTGAGCTGGGTGGACGCCTTTGAGAATGCGGCAATGATTCTTTCCGGCATGGGGCCGGTCGCCACATTGCAGACAGACGCCGGGAAAATTTTCGCCGGCTGCTATGCGCTGTTCAGCGGCCTGATGTTGATCACAGTGACGGGAATCGTTTTGGCGCCCGTCGTGCATCGCGCGCTGCACAAATTTCATCTCGAGAGCGGAAGGAAGAACTCATGAAAGAAAATCCCGCCTCGCAGCCAATTGATCCGGGCGTCGTCATCGGTCATGTGCATCTGAAGGTGGCCGACCTGGAGCGCGCGCTGAAGTTCTATTGCGGCGTGCTGGGATTTGAATTGCAGCAGCGGTTCGGGTCGCAGGCGGCCTTCATTTCCGCCGGCGGTTATCATCATCACATCGGGTTGAACACGTGGGAAAGCGCGGGCGGTTCGCCGCCGCCGCCGCGCAGCACCGGGCTTTATCATCTCGCGATTCTTTATCCGACGCGCGCCCAACTGGCCGATGCGCTGAAGCGTTTACTGGATGCGGGTATTGAACTGGACGGTGCATCGGATCACGGCGTGAGTGAGGCGCTTTATCTGCGCGACCCGGACGACAACGGCGTGGAGCTTTACTGGGATCGTCCGAAGGAAAAATGGCCGCGCGCGGCGGACGGCAGCCTGGCGATGTTCACGCGCGCGCTGGATTTGGACGCGTTGCTCAAGGAAATTCCGAACAAATGAGTCCGTGCCGAATCGTGATTGCCGGCGGCGGCGCGGCGGGATTTTTTGCCGCCGTCACCTGCGCCGAAGCCGCGCCGGATGCGGAGGTGATCATCCTCGAAAAAGGCGCGCAGTTTCTTTCCAAGGTCAAAATCTCCGGTGGCGGCCGTTGCAACGTCACGCACGCCTGCTTCGACGCACGCGAATTGACCATTCGCTATCCGCGGGGCGAACGCGCACTGCTCGCGCCGTTCAATCGTTTTCAAGCCAGCGACACCGTCGTATGGTTTGAATCGCACGGCATAAAGCTGAAAACCGAAAGAGATGGACGGATGTTTCCCGTCAGCGATTCGTCGCAGACCATCATTGATTGCCTGATGAATGCCGCGAAGTCGGCGGGAGTGAAGTTGCGGTCGAATTGCGGCGTGGAACGCGTGACGAAATTGCCGGATGGCGGATTTGAGGTGGAGTTGGAACGCCGAACTCCGGTTCGGCCTGAAAGTTTTGGTGGAGTCCAAGCTTCAGCTTGTTCGGGCGGCACGCTAAAGCGTGAACTCCAGCACGCCGGGTCGGAGACCGGTGCTCCAAACAAAAAAATTTCCTGTGACCGCCTGCTGCTGGCGACCGGCGGCTGTCGCGCAGCTGCGGCCGGACAACTCGCCGTATCGCTTGGGCACAAACTCGAACCGCCCGTGCCGTCGTTGTTCACGTTTCACATCGCGACGCCATGGCTGCGCGGGCTGGCCGGAGTTTCCGTCGAAGTGGCCGAGGCGTCCGTGCCGGGCGCGCGGTTGCGCGAACGCGGCGCGTTGCTGGCGACGCACTGGGGTTTGAGCGG
>Ga0181516_10002278_pt1 | contig 13865 bp, 7 predicted proteins | sample PEATcosm2014_Bin_25_FD_121104 | JGI IMG/M metagenome (GOLD analysis project Ga0181516, IMG submission 121104) | Peatland microbial communities from MTU Mesocosm Facility, Houghton, MI, USA - PEATcosm2014_Bin01_10_metaG | ecosystem: Environmental > Terrestrial > Soil > Wetlands > Peat | place... | reverse complement strand
CGTCAGTTCGAGTAGTTGACCTTCGAGGTGCACCTCGTGCGTGCTCTCATTGATGGTCAGCGCACCAAAGCGCATGGTGGGCGCATCGATTTCGTGCTGCTTGGCACTCACGCCCGCCCGGCGTAGGACCGATTCAATTCGAGCGGACACCTCACCGAGAGAGAACGGCTTGACGATGTAGTCATCCGCTCCCAATTTCAGGCCTGCGATTCGTTCTGATTCGAGCCCCCGGCCCGTCAGGAAGATAGTGGGCACGTCACTGATCAATCGCAGTTCACGAAGTACGTCCCGGCCGTCCTCGTCGCCCAGGACGATGTCGAGCAACACGAGGTCGGGCGACAGTGTTGCCGTCAACTCGAGAGCCAGTCTTGAATCGTGAGACTTCGCGATCTCGTAGCCTTCACCAATGAGGAACGTCTCCATCAGTTGGACCAGTTCCACGTCGTCATCAACAATGAGGATTCGTGTCACGCGCCTAGAACCACTTCATTCTCGTCGACCGACCATCGCACCACCAACTCAAGTCCGTGACGTGCTCATGCTTTCGCGTCGCCCAATCCATGAAGCCATCCTAGAAAAATCCACGTTCAACGGGTGGACCCACTGGCCGTTCTCTTGAATCTGTCATCGAGCCCAACTCCGTTACGGGATTGCTGAGCGTCGAACAGTTTTTGACCAAGGCTCACTGGTCAACTCCGAGACAGAAGCTGTCGGCGCGCCGAGATCGCGCCGAGACGGCGAATCCGCGCACGACAGATTCACCGTCTCGGCGAGACACTTAGTAAAGAATTGCGAACACGGTCACGTTCCTATTGCGAGCACGACCCGCGGCCGTTAGATTCGACGCGCTCGGGGCGGTCGAACCCTTCGACACCGTCACGAAACGGATGTGGGCGGTGAAACCGTCGAGAAGCAACGCCTGGCGTAGGTACGTCGCTGCGCTCTGGGCTCGTCGGGATCCGAGTGCGTCATTGTAAGCAGAGCCCCCGACCGTGTCGGTGTAACCGGTTAACACAATCAACCTCGTGCCGAACTTCTTCACTTCGAGTGCGAAACCTTGTAGTTGACGATCCATCGTCGGGGTAAGCGTCGAAAGTCCGGTCCCGAAGGGAAACAGCGTCAAGAGAGCCGCGTTCGATGCGTCGACCACGATGCCCGCCGACACCGACGCTCGGACTCCCGACTTCACGAATCCTTGCGAGAGGACGATGTCATTACCCACCGGGACGTTAGACGGGATACGAACCGTCGCTGAATACGTGCCATTGGCGTTCACGACGACACTCGCCAAGTAGATCTGTGGCGAGAAGATGTACAGATCAACGACCGAGCCCGGATAGAAACCGGTGCCGGTCACCTTGGCGACGCCGCCCTTCACCAGGACCACGGTAAAGCCAGTAGTCGTGCTGATGGTCGAGGACGTCGTGATGGTCATGGTTACGCCGTCGCCTCGGGCGGTCACACTCGAGTTCGACACACCCAGCGATCCGGCCGTCGTAGTTCCGCCCAGTACCGTACCGGACACACTGCCCGGGCTCAGTGGCTTGGTCGGAGCCGACAAAGTTGTCGTTCCGACGCCATTGGCGCCATCAAGGATAGGGGCAGCGGTCGGTGTCGCCGGATTCGAAATGCCCGCGGGCGAGGTCGCTGTCGGTGACGACGACGTGGCGACCACACTGAAGGTGTACGTCGTGCCATTGGTGAGCCCGGTGATGAGGCACGAGGTACCAGTGGTCACGCAGGAGGCTCCCCCGGGGCCCGCGGTGATCGTGTACTTCACCCCAGTCAGCTGCGACGCGTCGCTAGGTGCGACGAAGGTGACGAGGGCGTCCGAGTCGCCAGCGACTGCGACGACGTCAGTGGGCGCGTCACCCGAAGTCGAAGCGCTCGAAGTGACCGTCAACGGAATCGTCACCGTGTCGGTCTGGCCATTACTGGTCACGGTCACGCTCACCGGGAACGTACCCGACACCGATGGCGTACCCGAGATGGCGCCGGCGCTCGAACACGTGAGGTTGGGGGGCAGACCCGAACACGTCCACGTCGTCGGTCCGGTCGCCCCAGTCGCCGACAAGGTGGCGGTATAGGGCTGACCCACCGATCCGTCTGGCAATGAAGTATTGACGACGAGCAGCGCGGAACTCCCGCCGCCCCCTCCACCACCCGACGACGCGGCGGTGAAGGTCACTTGCGTCGAGCCGATCGCGTAGTTCGACTGCAAGGTATCGGTGGCACTCAAGGTCGTAATTTCGGCCGCGCTGTCGCTCACCGTGAACTGTGCGATGTTGGTTCCGCCAGTGCTCACCGGCGAGGCGCCGATTGACGCACTGCCCGTCCCCGTCAGGCTCACCGTCTGATCGTCAACGGGATTGCCATATTGATCCTCGAGGGTAACGGTCACCGTCGTCGTGCCGGGATTGGTCACCGACGTCGGATCGGCCACGACAGTCGACGTCGTCGACGACACCGGCCCCGCGACAAAAGGTACATTGATCGTCGTCGACGTGGGACCGTAGGAACCTGAGGCGTCCTTGGTCACGAGAACAGGACAGGTCACCGCGAGTTGTGAGGTGACGACTCCCGAGGACGAGACCGCGCAACTGGCGGGTGCACCCGGTCCGAGCTGGTAGACCAAGGCGCCCGTACCTGAACCACCGGTGACTTGAACCTGAGGGCTGCTTCCCGCCACGGGACTCGTCGAGGTAATCGGTGGGGACAAGCTCAACACGAGTGGCGCCTGGGGCAGAACCGTGAAGTCGGCCGTGGTCGTGCCAGTCGAGCCGCTAATGGTGACCGACTCGGCCGTCGCGCTGTAGGTCACGTTCTCGACGGTGGCGTCAGTGACGTAGAAGGTCGCGGTACCATTCGAGTCGCTGCTGAGAGAATTGCCGCCGCTGAGCGGTGCCGTACCGGTGTGAACCGACGACGATCCGATATTCGTGAGAACCACCGTCTGACTCGGGATGACGTTGCCGTACTGGTCCTCCAGCGTCACGGTGACAATTGCGAAACTGGCTCCATCAGCCGGCTCCGTACCATCGGTCACCACAATTGATGACGTACTAGCGTCGACGGGTCCTGGATTAAAGGTCACGTTCACGACTGATGAATTAACGGGGGCGTACGTGCCGTTGCCCGCCATCGTTGCGATGACCGGGCACGTGACGGCCATGTCATTGGACGTGAGGACGCCCGTCGTCGAATTGACTGAGCAACTCGATGGTGCACCGGAAGCCAATTGGTAGGTGATGGCGCCGCCGTCGCTGCCACCACTAGCACTCATCTGCACGGACTGGCCGGCCGTCTGACTCGACGGCGTCGCACCTTCGTTGAGGGGGCTCTGCGCAAGGAAACCGAATGACGCCTCGGACGACGAGGAACCTGGTATTGAGGTCGATTGGGCCGTCGCGCCGTAAGTCACGTTCTGGGCGGTGGAGTCGGCAACGTAGAAGGTCGCTACACCACTGGAGTTGGTAGTCGCGGAGTTCGTTCCACTCAACGGACCCGTCGCCGTATAGACCGATGAAGCACCAAGATTCGTCAACGAAACCGACGTACTGGGAATCACGTTGCCGTACTGGTCCTCGAGCGTGACGGTCACCGTGGCGTAACTCGTTCCGTTGGCTGGTTGGTTCGGATTCGTTACCACCACCGAAGACGTCGAGGCACTCACGGGTCCGGGGACGAAGGTGACGTTGAGCACGGACGACGATACGGGGTTGTACTGTCCGTTGCCGGCCATCGTGGCGACGACGGGACACGTAACAGCCAGATTGCCTGACGTCAGCACACCGGTGGTCGAATTGACCGAGCAACTCGACGGTGCGCCAGCTCCGAGAGCGTAGGTAACGGTTCCGCCGTCGCTACCGCCTGAAGCATCGATCTGCACCGACTGGCCCGCCACCGGACTCGGCGGGTTCGCGCTCTCATTGAGTGGACTCTGTGAAAGCAGGGCGAAGACCGCCGTGGTGCTCCCAGAAGGTCCGCTGATCGTGACTGACTGGGCGACTGCGGTATACGTGACCGATTCCGCCTTCGTGTCCGCGACGTAGAAGGTCGCTACGCCACTGGAGTTAGTGGTCGCGGAGTTGGTCCCACTCAGGGGACCCGTCGCCGTGTAGACCGACGACGAGCCAATGCTCGCCAAGGAAACACTGACGCTCGGAATCACGTCGGACTGCGCATCCTTCAGCGTCACTGTCACGGTGGCATAACTTGTCCCGTTCGCGGGTTGAGATCCGTTAGCGACCGAGATGGTCGACGTGCTCGAGGACACACCCCCGGGGCCAACCGTCAGTTGGTACGCCTGGTAATTCACCAGTCCAAAGGAGTCAGTCACCTTAATCGTGAACGTGCACGTACCTTCACTTGTCGGGGTCCCGGAAAGAATGCTGCCGGACAACGTCATGTTGAAAGTAGTTAGGCACGATTGACCAGTGGTGGCGGGTTGGGAGATTGTCCCCGCCGCGCCCGCGACGACCGCGTAGGTGTAAGAGCCATTACCCGCACTCGCGGTGAAGGTCTGTGAATACGCGGTACCCACCGTGCCGTTGGTGAGACTGTACTGGGTCGAGTAGTTGCCTTCGTAGGGGTTGGTTACCGCGCCGTTGTTGGGCGCGATCTGGGGCGTGTTCGAGAGTTCGGTGAGGGTGTTGTTACCCTGTTCGGTCAACCAAACTTGATTGCCCGTCGAGGCGAGGAATCGCGGACCTGCTCCGTTGGGAAGCGTGACGATGTCTTCGTTGGTCGTCGTGTTGATGGTGTCGCCTGCAATAATGGCGCTGATGGGGATCTGGACCATGTCCGAAGTGCCCGACGAGGTTCCTGTACCGGCAACCCACACGTCGGTGCCGTCACTTATGACACCCTGGGAGATGACCGGAATTGTGAAGGGCGAACCGGCCATCTGAGCGCCCGACGCAGCATCAAGCACCCACAACTTGGGCGAGGTGTCACTGGTGATATAGACGTATCGGCCGTCGCTGAAGATTCCGTAGGCACCAGGGAAGAACGACGCCGGGTATTTCGCAGCATTCACCGCCGCACCGTTTGATTCGTTGTACTCGGCGATCGAACCTGTACCATTGCCGCCCTCGGCGACCCACACGTGGGTCCCATCGCACGAAACCTGGTTCGCCTGGATGTTTGAACCGAGATCGATCGTTCGCACGACGCTCGAGTTCGACACCTGGACCTCGTACAGATAACCCTCTGCGGACGCGGACTGGATGGCGGTCCACACGTCGGTACCGTCGTCGCATATCCCATACATCTGCGTGCTATTGGGCAGGTCCACGAATGTTGGCGTCCCGGGCGTGTCGGTGGCCCCCGAGATGGGAACGCGCTCCAGACTGTTTGGACCATTGTTGAACAAATTGATCCAGAGATAGTTGCCATCGAGCGCGATGCCGGTCGGCGCGTGCGCCAACGTAATTGTCTGCACGACGGCACTCGTCGAGAGATTGAAGGCTTCGACGGTGTCACCAGTTAATCCCGCTACCCAGACCACCTTGCCATCCGAAGCCACCCCAATGGGATCACCCGGCGCTGACACGGTGGCGCGGAGTCCCGGGTTGCTCACGGTCCCCGGCCACGTAGCTTGGGGGATGACCGGGTACTGGGGAACGATTACCACGTTGGCGGCCGGACTCACGGCGGTGGTGTCCGCCGACGTTGAAAGCGTGTATTGGGTATTAGCGAGCGTTTGAGCGGTCGGGTTCGTGAACCCGTACAGCGAGAAGGAACCGGCTGTTGATCCGGCTAACTGACATCCGCTTCCAGCCAGGGTGACCGTGATCGTCGAACCACTGATCGCTGCGGTGGGCGTGCACGTCCCCGTGAATCCAGTAAGAGTGATGACCGAGGTGAACGTCGGCTTTGCTACCGCGGCGGGAAATGTTGTCGTAATCGTGGAATTCGACGCAGTGGAAATGGTGCTCGTCGGTGTGAAGCCGATTATGTAATCGGTGTACAGACCGGCCGCGGTGGTCGTGGGCGTGAAACTCACAGCAGTCACTGCCGAGGCACCAGCCACTGCTTCGAATCCAACTATCGAAACAACTGAAGACATCAAGGAAACGGCAATGACGCCAATAGTCATCCGCCTCAGGTTTCTCAAAATTTTGCTGCTCTTCATGCCCCTGCCTCTTGTCTCGGTATCAAATCCAACACACTACTTTCGCCACCACGCTCGCACGTGATCGAATCCTTGCGACACGTGGTCGCCCCAGTCCTCGACCTCAGGACCTTGGCACCGGCCATCGGCTTGACGACCAGGCCAACAACGAAGCAAACCGAATAAATGGACTATCGGAACGTCATCCTGCGTAAAGGGTAATAATTTAGAGTACTGGGAATCGCACGGGGCGTCATTGTTCTCTCGACTCGACCTCGAAGAAATTTGTTCCCCGTCCCGACCCAGATCCGAAGGAGCCATATTTGCCAAGGCACAGTTATTGAAGGCCGAGGAAGTCGGTCCGTCGCCTGGATTTCAAAGCTCGGCGTCGATCCTTGTTCCTTAAGGAAAGCGGCCCATATGATGGCAGTTCTCCCGATTGTCGATGAGTCGGGACGCTCGCCCCAACGACGATCGGTGTCGTTTCACCTAGCCAGCTTCGGCAAACAACACGTGATTCGGCTTCCAAACGACAAAATCACCTTCGGCTCACCACAATGAAGCGATGAGATTTCGACCATCCATCTAGCCTGGCGGGTGGTCGCGCGGCATTGCGACCTGGAGATATCGCTGATTAGTCAGTGGTGTCGATGATGGCGACCGAACAATTCGCGCCATGAGCAACAGAATTGGGAACGCTCCCCAAGACGCGGCGAGCACCCTTCATCCCTCGATTGCCCACCACAATGAGATCAGCGTGGACCTGATCCGCAGTCGAAATGATGACCTCGGCGGGATCACCGACCACGTGATGAAGAACCGGCTCGACACCGGCGTCTTTCGCTACGAACGAAAGTACCTGCAGGAGTGCCTCGGCTTCGCCATCGGGATTCATGTTCTTGAACTCCGCGGGTAGAGCTCCCTCGTGACGCGGTTTCGGATCGACCGCGGTCACGATGTGCAGGGTGCCCTGTGACAACTTCGTAATCTGCCCCGCCGCCTCAATTGCCCGCCGGGCCGTCGGCGAGTCGTCTGCTCCCACCACCACTACGTTGAACAGTCCCATGGCTTCCTCTCAACTCTTGCGGCCTCGTGCGTCCCATTCGTCACGAACGATTCATCGAAGGATACCCCACGAGCCCCCGACAAGTTGCAATCTCGCCTGCACTATCGGCCCTCCGACTAGCAGCGAAGTGACAAACTCGCCACCGAACCATTTGACCTAACTGGCGCGAACTCGAAAACTAGTGTGAATTCGTGATAAGTACACGCAGGCATGGCTGACGAGCTCCGTAGTTACGAGCCGGGGCGCTCGGGCCGAACCATCGCCCACCGACAGGCCCTTCGTAACGCACTGCGATTCGATGCCGCGCTCGCCAGCCCAGTGGCGGGTGCCGTCACAGCGCTGCCGGTCGTGTGTGTTTTCGTTGCAGGTTTGCTTGCCGGCAACAAAAGCGGCGCGATTGCCATGGCGGTCGGGGCAAACCTCATCGCGATTGCGTCGCTGGTCGGCGCTCCACGCCTCTCGCTGCGCATCGCCATCGTGGACGCAATGCTCCTAGGGGCGTCGGTGTTCGTGGGGACCATCACCGGCTCCGTGACTTGGCTCCACCTACTCTTGCTCGTTCCATGGTGTTTCGGTGCGGGCATGCTCGAGGTCTTCGGACAAACGTCCGCAACCGTGGGCTCCCAAGCAGTCATTGCGTACGTGGTACTGGGACGGTTCATTGGAAGCTTGTCGTTCGCCTTTCACTTCAGCCTCCTCGTGGCCCTCGGCGCTCTCATCGAGATCCTGGCCCTTGTCCTTCTTCGGCTCCCCTCCAGCCTTCGGTACCAGCGCTCTCGCCTTGCTTCGTCCATCGACGCAGTGGCGCGACTGGTGCTGCTCGATCCCACGAGTTCGGCTACCGAGGCCCTGGCATCTCTTGACGAGACTGAAAAGGTACTTGACGACCCGGCACTCTTCGGTCGATCTGACGTTCGCGAACTTCGGGCCATCCTCGACCAGGTACGCCGTATCCGTCTTGAGATCACCACCCTGGCGGGATTACGGGTCCGACTGCGTCGAACAAACGACACGGACGACGAAGCGCGAGTGGCCGCGAGTCTGGAGCCCCTTGCGGCCGCCCTGATTGAAATGGCCCGGTCGCTTCGCCAACGAGAAACGTCGCCGTGGCGTTCGCGCCTCGCTGAATTCGACGGAACAATTAACGAACTCGGCCCGGAGTTCGTGAGCCCCACTGACGCCACTCTTCTGGGAATTCAAAGTGCCGAACACCTCCGCGCAATTGCTGGACAGCTGCGAGCGATGGGCAAACTTATCGACACTTCCGGAAAGGCATCGGGTCGAACGGTGTGGCGACCAACATTGCCCGAACTACCGAGACCCGATTGGCGTCGCCTGCGAAGCAACACGCTGATGCTCAAAGACAATCTCAACGCTCGTTCACCTGCCTTTCGCCACGCCCTTCGACTCGCCGTGGCAGTGCCGCTGGCGGCCGTTCTGGGATCCGCCCTCGGCCTGCCACGGAGCTTCTGGCTCACTTTCGCCGTGCTCGTGATGCTCAGGCCCGACTACAGCTCCCTGCTCGACCGGGGACTCGGAAGGATGCTGGGAACGGTCATCGGCGCAACCTTCGCGGCACTGCTCGTAGGGGGTCTGCACCCCGACCTCGCGGTCACCACGATCCTGGTTGGTCTCTCGGCGTGGATTGCGTACTCCACTTGGTACGCAAGTTTTGCGATTTCCTTCGGATTCATCACCGCGTTGGTGTTGATTCTCATGAGCGTGAGTGCGACCGACACGCTCTCGACCGCACTCGACCGGTTGCTCGATTTCTCACTGGGCAGCGTCATCGCGCTCATCGCCTACCTCGTTTGGCCGACGTCACTGCGCACCAGTGTCAATGACGCGCTAGCGAACCTCTACCACGCACTCGAACGGTACCTCGAAGCAGTTCTCGATCTCGCGACCGGTACGCCCATCGAACCCGACAAGGTCATCGCTCGCTCCCGGGCCGTGCGCGTGTCGTGGATACGGGCCGAGAGCGCCGTTGGTCGAGCAGTCGCCGAGCCGGGCTTTGTTCGCTCGGGGCCTTCGGACGGTCGAGGCCAGTTGGCCACGACCATGCGCATCTTGCGAACGCTGCACGCCATTCGAGTCGAAGCCGAGCGAGGTGCCACCGTCGACTCCTCACGCGAACTGGAAGCTTTGAGAGACGGTTGCACCGACGCACTTCGAGCCCTGTACGACACTGACGCCGTCAAAAACACGGGGACCTCGACCAATCTTCGCTCGCTCTACCGCACCACCGTAAGTTCGTGGCCAGTCACGCGAGCGACTGAGACCCTGGCCATCCACCTCGATGAACTCGTCAACGCCATCGACACCGCGGCGCAACTCACTCACTCGCAGTCCAGTTGACCTTAACCGGTCTGACCGCACGTCACGGCGGGAACGTTGGTCAGGACCTGAGCGATTCCACGAGTTGGGATACGTCCACCGTGGCACAACCAATGAACTGATCTGAAGCGCCAAAGGGCACGTAGAGAACGCCTTGATGCACGAGCGATCCACACGAGTAGACCACGTTTGGCACGTAGCCATCGCGTTCGCTGGTCGAAGGGGCCAAGAGCGGTTCGCTCAGCGCTCCTAGGACCTTTGTCGGGTCCTCAAGGTCTAGGAGCATGGCGCCTATTGCGTAGGTGCGCATGGGGCCCACGCCGTGGGTCAGGACGAGCCAGCCGACGTCGAGTTCGATGGGCGAACCGCAGTTCCCCACTTGGAGCATTTCCCAAGTGTGCGCCGGTAGGTCAAATAGCGTTGCGTCATCCCAGCTACTGAGATTGTCCGAGAATGTGACGGCATTGTGCTCGCGGTCAAAGCGAGAGAGGGCAGCATAACGACCGCGAATCTGTCGCGGAAAGAACGCCATGCCTTTGTTTTGGGCGGCGACGCCGGTCAAGGGGGATGAACGAAACGTCACGAAGTCGTTGGTCTCTAGAAGTTGCTGACTAACGACGACCCCGTCGTAGGCGGTGTACGAAGCAATGTACCGGGCGCGACCGTTGAAATCGACTTCAACGAAGCGCGCGTCTTCCATACCTTGACTCTCGCGCAGCGTGGCGGGCCACAGAACACGTTGACAGAGCTCGGCATCGGAGTTGAACGTGACGGAATAGAAATTGTCGGTGAACGACCGTAGCAGCGCAGCCGTCTCGGCAACCCGGATTCGCACGTCGCTTTCAGCGACCATCACGTCAAGTGACTGATTCAGTTCTTCTCGTGAGAACTGCAACGGAAGACGGTCCAACACCGACGTCGCAGTTTCACCATCGAGGCCCAGGTCGCGCAAACTGGCGTGGAAGACATCTCGGTTGAGAGACGTGGGCCTGGTCTCGGCGAGCACCGGAAATGGCTTCGGCTCTTCAATACGTATGGAGTGGTCGGCAGCTATCTCTCCCGCCCGAAAACCGATCGTTGACTTATGGCCTTCACCGATGGCACGAAGACTCAGCACGATACGTAGTCCGCCCGGTGCCACACCGGTTTGGTCGGGGTGCTTCACCAGACTCGGATTGCAAATCGCCGCGCCCTCAATTGAGTACTCGTGCGTGAAAGCTGCTCCCAACAATTGTCGACGTCGGGGCGAAATGTCCTCACCGACAATTCCAATCACCCTTTGCGCCTGATCCTCGAAGAGCCCTGCGAGGTCGTCGTGACGCCCGGAAAATCTCTCAAACAAGTCAGCCATGACCGCGTCCACGGCGTCTTCGCTTAGCGCCAGAACTTCCTGGACCGTGCTGGACGTTCGCGATTCGCTGCCTCCGATGAGTTCTTGTCCGGGAATGAACAATCGAGTGATGACCCGCGTCACATCGGCGCGAAGTTGGACGTCGGTCCGAGTGGCGAGGCCCGCTTCCTTCACCGGACCAACTCCGCGTGTCGAACGGTTTGGAGTGTTGCCAGCAACGCCAACGTTGATTCCGCTCCCCGATTGAGGTTTGGTCCCCGCTCGGTGAGTCCGTCGTATCCACCTCCGGTGAGAGGGTCAAACATCACCACGCCACCGTCGTTCTTGCCCAAGAACCAATCGGCCGAGAGTTCGACCCCGCGTAACCATTTCGCGTCACCGGTCAGTTCGAAAGCTCGTGCGCACGCGTCGCACAGCGCCGCCACTTCGATTGGTTGCTGGTCGAAGCTCTCGACGCCGGCGGAACGATGTCGACCCAGGGAGCTCGTAACCGACAAGCGGCCCAATTTCGACTCCTGGGACAACAACCACCGCAACTGCTCAAGCCCAATTGCGACGAGTCGATCATTGCCAAGAACGGAACCCGCGGCCATCAGGGCCTCGGGCAGCACCGCGTTCGCGTAGCTCAATCGATCCTCAGGCCACTCCCACCCATCGCCAACGTTCGGCCGATCCAGCACCACAGTCGCATCTTGAACGAGGGATAGGGCATCGCCCGCCGTGGCGTCGACCTTGATAACCTCAACGGCACCAAGGGTGGCGAACGCCATGGACCTCGGCCACGGCGAGCGAACGACCAGTGACCGCTGCAACAGAGTGGACGCGCGACTCTTGATGTCATCGTCGCCACACCGGGTGACACTGACACCCAGAGCCCACACGGCCCGGCCCCAACAGTCTTCATTCGTACTCCGACCAATGAACCGTCCGGATGTGGCACGGCGGTTCGTAAAGGTTCCCGCGATGCTTTGGGCTTGCTCGAGGAAACGGACGGCCATCCGAGCCAGGTCCATGACCTTTGGTGAAGGGTCTATCTCCCTCGCAGTTACCAACAACACCCGCGCCACGTCATCAACGCAGTAACCGTGTTCGGTTCGCGGCCGATCGTGTTCGGCGTGCTCGAAGACACCGTACGGTCCGATCAACGAATGAAGATAGTCAAAGTTTGGTGACGGATACGTCACGCGGGCACGTCCAGTCGATTCAACAAGAGCTCGTTCATCGACAAGAACTGGCCAGCCACCGATTCCCAACTCAACTGCTTGGCCAGACGTCGAGCCTCGCGGGCCATGTCCCGGGTCACGTCGGGATTCGTGATTATCGACCGCAACGCTTCTGCGATGGCGAAAGGATCCTTGGAATTGACGATGATGCCCGCCCCGGAGCTGAGCAATTCCATGGCGTGCGGAAACGACGTCGCGACGACCGGACGTCCCGCCGCGATCGCATCGACCAGCACGCCCGAAGTCGCTTGATCCTTCGAGTCGTAAGGCAAGACCACGACGTCCGCGCTTTCGATCAGTGACGTCAACGAAAGTAGGTCGCGGTAGCTGTTGTCGAATTTAACCATGTGTGAGATACCGAGGTCGTCGACCTTTTGCATCAGTCGCTGTCGATAGTTTTCGCCCTCTCGAGCGAGCACCTTGGGATGCGTTCGTCCGGCGATGACGTAGAGCGGGGTCGGCGTCAGGTCTCGCAACTCGGCCATGGCCTCAATGGCCCATTCAATGCCCTTTCCGGGACCCAACAGTCCCCAGGTCAACACCGTGGGCTGACTTGAGTTCACGCTGCGGCGAGTCTCCGTGACCACAGTGGCCCCGTGAGGTATGACTCGTACCGGGGTAGGCCCCACGTTGAATTGTTCACGGAGAGTTCGTTCAGCGGAGTCCGTCATCACGACGACCGCGTCCACACTTCTGATGACCTCGTCCAGGACCTCGCGTTGATGTTGCATCGGGTTCGGCAGCACCGTGTGGAGAATCGCGATCGTGGGGACGTCCAGACCGTGGAGCACCCTCAGCACGTCCTCGCCGTCGGGACCCGAGTAGAGGCCGTACTCGTGTTGCACAATCGCCACGTCGCACTGGTTGAGCGCTGCGGTCGCGGTCGTGATGGTTCGTCGATCCCCCGCCACAAGTTGACCAATCACCGGAATCTTGGAGGGCGCGGCGTCCTCTTCGCGGTCAAGCACGCGCACCACGGACACGATGTTGCCAGTTTTCTCGAGTTCTTTCGCAAGAGCCGCCGTGAACGTTGCCAATCCGCAAGGCGTGGGCGGTGCGCTGCTCAAGAAACCGTAGGAGACGGGTGGCACGCTCATGCCGCCGTGCCACTCAACGTCGTCGAGTGACCACCATGGCCTGGGAGCCAACGAAATGGCTCCGGCTGCGGGGTCACCACTACATCGACCGTGAAGTCAATGGGAACCACGACAAATGACACGACAGTACGCGATGAAGATGACTCATGAACGTCCTCCAAGAACTGAAGGCGTCGAGCCCGAACGAGCGACAATCGTCTAGATCGTCCGACCCGAACTTGGCGTCTTACACCGACTGAAAGACTTTCAGTCGTACCACGACTCTAGTTGCCAACACTCGAACAACGATCGGGCGTCGTTACCACTCTCTACGGGTGAACTCGCCTGACTCGGGCAACCATTCGCACGGCAGCACTGACCGTGCCAACTGCACCACGAACGTCGAATTGGGCACCGGCGCCACGACTACGTTTTGCGATCGTTTTTCAGTCTTCGTTGCACCACGAGTCTTCACGGGTCGCGGCCGCATTGGGATGACGATCATATTGTTCGCTCAGTTGCCGAAACGATGCTCGTACGCTCTCGTAGAATCTGCGGTCATAACTAGGGTGATTCACGTCGTGATGAAGAATCGCCGTGTCAAAAAGGTCTGAGAACGATGCCTCAAAATTCTCCGTCGTCGACCGAACTACTTTGGTGCGTCGACCCGAACTCTGCGCCGTGATACCTACCGCTT